>ERZ857955.2568-NODE-2568-length-11502-cov-3.179174_pt1 | contig 11502 bp, 8 predicted proteins | sample MGYA00519956_ERZ857955 | MGnify/ENA primary metagenome ERZ857955 (study PRJEB31778, sample SAMEA3449378) | human gut metagenome | biome: human gut; feature: human-associated habitat; material: faeces | place: United Kingdom | collected 2010/2012 ...
CGCGGCCTCTCGCGCCGCGAAATCGGCCACGGTGCGCTGGCGGAGAAGGCTCTCGTGCCGGTGCTGCCGAGCCGTGAAGAGTTCCCCTACGCCATCCGCCAGGTCTCCGAGGCCATCGGTTCCAACGGTTCCACTTCGATGGGTTCCGTGTGCGCCTCCACGCTGAGCCTTTTGGCTGCCGGCGTGCCGCTGAAGGCCCCGGTTGCCGGCATCGCCATGGGCCTCGTGTCCGGCGACGTTGATGGCAAGCACATCTTCAAGACCCTCACCGATATCCTGGGTGCCGAGGATGCCTTCGGCGACATGGACTTCAAGGTGGCCGGTACTTCCGAGTTCATCACTGCCCTGCAGCTCGACACCAAGCTCGACGGCATCCCCGCCGACATCCTGGCCGCCGCTTTGCAGCAGGCCAAGGAAGCCCGCGCCACGATTCTCGAGGTCATTAACGAGTGCATCGACGGCCCGGCTGAGATGAGCGAGTTCGCTCCGCGCATCATCACCACCACCGTTCCGGTCGAGAAGATCGGCGAGGTCATCGGCCCGAAGGGCAAGATGATCAACCAGATTCAGGAAGATACCGGCGCTGAAATTGCCATCGAGGATGACGGTACCGTCTTCATCTCCTCCGAGGGTGGCGAGGCCGCTAAGAAGGCCAAGTCCATCATCGATTCCATCGCCAACCCGCACGTGCCCGAGGCCGGCGAAACCTACAACGGCAAGGTCGTCAAGACCACGTCGTTCGGCGCTTTCGTGAACCTCACCCCCGGCACCGACGGCCTGCTGCACATCTCCCAGATCCGCAACCTGGCCAACGGCGAGCGTATTGACGCTGTCGAAGACGTGCTCAAGGAAGGCGACACCGTTGAGGTGATCGTTCAGGGTGTCGATGATCGCGGCAAGATCTCCCTGGCCATTCCTGGTTTCGAGGATCAGGAGAACAACGCCCGCCCGAGCCGTGGCGATCGCGATGACCGCCGTGGCGGCCGTGGCCGTGGTGACCGTGACAATCGCCGTGGCGGCCGTGGCCGTCGCTCCGATCGCGATGACCGTGACTTCGACGATCGTGACGACCGTCCGCGTCGCCGTCGCTCCGATGACTTCGAGGATGATTACGACGACCGTCCGCGTCGCCGTCGCTCCGATGACCGTGACTTCGATCGCGATGATCGCGATGATGATCGTCCGCGTCGCCGTCGTTCTGCCGACCGTGACTTCGACGATCGCGATGACCGTGATGCTCGCGACTCCCGTGACGATGATCGTCCGCGTCGCCGTCGCTCTTCCGATCGCGATGACCGTGGCGATCGTGATGACCGCCGTGGCGGTTCCCGTGGCCGTGGCCGTGGCTCGGACCGTAACCCGCGCTACGCCACCGACGACAACTACGACGACTACCGCGCCGACCGCGAAGAGCGTACTGAGCGCCCGCGTCGCCGCGTCCGTCGCGACTTTGATCCGTTCGAGGACTAAATCCCTCTCACGGATCGGTCGCGGCATAGCCGCTCCCCTCACCTACGGGAAGCCCGTAGGGCTTCCCGCTTAACGGTTCGGCATTCGAGGACTGATCGTTCTCTAGCTTCTCTCGGGTGAGAAGGGCTTGATCGCAAACCAAAAGGCTTCTATACCGTTTCATTCGGTATAGAAGCCTTTTTGGTTTTTCGGCTTCTTCGCGCTGCATATTTCGATGTTGAATAAGGCACTCGTGCTGCCGCCATGTACGTTTAGTTGTCGGTTGACAACTATTCCCATGCATCAAGAATGGCGGATGATCATCGAAGGTACTCATGGGCGTTGATCACTGTGGCAACAACAAAGGCCGGGCCCTTGTGAGAGCCCGGCCTTTATGCCGTATGGCGGCGGATTAATCCTTAAAGGCTAATCCGTTGTCAATCAGCGTTACAGAATCGCCATGCACACGAAGTCCAGAATGAACAGCGCGGCCACAGTCCAGATGATCGGGTGAACCTCCTTGGCCTTGCCCTTGCAGGTCTTCACGATGCAGTACATGATGAAGCCTCCGGCGATGCCGTAGGAGATGGAGTAGGAGAAGGCCATGAACACGGCGGCGAAGAACGCCGGAATGGCTTCGGCGATGTCGTCCCACTTGACTTCCTTCAGGGAAGCGGCCATCATGCAGCCGACGATCACCAGCACGCCGGCGGTTGCGGCGGACGGCACGGCGGAGACGACCGGGGCCAGGAACGCGGACAAGGCGAAGCAGATCGCCACAACCACGGAGGTCAGGCCGGTTCGGCCGCCTGCGGCGATGCCGGCGGAAGACTCGACGTAGGTGGTGGTGTTCGAGGTGCCGCAGATGGCGCCGATGGAGGTGGCGATGGAGTCGGCGAACAGGGCCTTGTCCATCTTGGAGGAGAAGCCGTGGCCGTTCTCCAGAGCCTTCTCATCCTCGGCGGAGAAGATGCCGGTGCGGCGGCCGGTGCCGATGAAAGTGCCCAGGGTGTCGAACGTATCGGACATGGAGAAGGCGAAGATGGTCACGATGACCAGCGGCAGCTTGGTCGGATCAGAGAACAGTGCCGGGAAGCCCTCGGCGGAGAAGATCGCGCCGAAGGTCTGCGGCAGCTGGGAGAAGGTCTCGCTGATGGACTGCGAGTTGGACCAGGTGGTCACGCCGAACGGGATGCCGATTACGGTGGTGATGGCGATGGCCAGCAGCATGCCGCCCTTAACCTTCATCACGGTGAACACAATGGCCAGTACGAGGCCGATCAGGAAGACCCACAGCACCTTGTCGTTGAAGTTGGCCAGACCCGGGGTAGCCGCAACGGCACCGCCCTTGGCGGCGGCCTTCGGATCGCCGGGAGTGAACTTGATCAGGCCGACGTTCAGCATGCCCACGTAGGCCACGAACAGGCCGATGCCGCCGCCGATGGCGTGTTGCAGGGACTCCGGGATGGCCAGGATGATCATCTTGCGGATCTTGGTGACGGTGATGAGGATGTTGATCAGGCCGCACAGGAACACCATGCACATGGTCTGCTGCCAGCTGAAGCCGAGGCCGAAGCACACGGTGTAGGTGAAGAACGCGTTGAGGCCCATGCCGGCGGCCTGGGCGTACGGCACGTTGGCGAACAGGCCCATGACCAGGGTGCCGATGATGGCCGCGATGATGGTGGCCAGGAACACGCCGCCCCACGGCATACCCGTCTGCGACAGGATCTGCGGGTTGACGACGATGATGTAAGCCATCGCGAAGAACGTGGTCAGGCCGGCCAGAATCTCAGTCGAGACGGTCGTGCCGTTTTCCTTCAAATGGAAGAACTTCTCCATTTACTCTCTACTTCCTTGGGTTTATGCGGGGCTGCGCACCGCGTGCATAATGCTGCGGCTGGCCCCGGCGAGAATTGCGACTCGCCCTGATCGGCCTGCCCAACGCGCGTCAGGTGCTGCGCACCCAATCAGAACCGTGGCCGATTATAGCTTGTGGAGGCAACGTGAACGGGTCCGGGAGTAGACTGACTGCCAGAATAATTCGGAACAACTCAGGGGACACGCAGGACACACCCGTGGAAGGAAGGCGCGCGATGAAACCGGCCGTCGAAGTCAGCATCACCTCTTGGAAGAAGAATGTCGTCAAGCCCGGTCAGGAGTACGGCCGCGTACTGCTGATGCCCGGCACCGGCTACAACTGCGACCGTCCGCTGCTCTACTGGTCGGCCCAGGCTCTGGTCGAGGCCGGCTGGCGAATCGACCGCATGAACGTACGCAACGCTTCCGACGACCTGTCCACGGTGATTCCGGTCCTCAATCAGGCGATTGACGGCTGGGTGGCCGCCGCGCGCGAGTCCGGCGCGGGTAAAGCCGGTGATTCCGGGGATGGCGTTGCCGCCGATGATTCTGCTACCGTGCTGGCCGATGGCGCAGCTGGCTCGCCGAACCGTGATTCCGACACCCCGTCCGGCCCTCGCCTGTTGCTGATCGGCAAGTCGCTGACGACGATGACCTACCCACATGTGGCCTCACACTACGGTCTGCCGTTCGTGCTGCTGACCCCGGTGCTGCATCACGCCGACTTCGATCCATCCGCCCGGGTGATTCCGGTGCCGGCTGTCGGCGATGATATCGTCGCCGAATCCGAGGCCCCGAGCGTGGCCGAAGCAAGGGCGATCATCCGCGCGGAACAGGCCGGCCAGTCGCACGCCGCCAGCTCCCGATACTCCGGCCCGGCACCGCTGATCTGCGCCGGCACCGCCGACCCGTTCTACGATCAAGCCCGCGCCAACGCGCTCACCCCGCACGTGCACGAATACCCGGATGCCAACCATTCGATCGAGGTGCCCGGCCACTGGCGTCGCTCGCTCGACTATCTGAAGGAAGTCACCGCGTCCGTAGCCCAGTACGCCGCCACGCTGTAATGCCCCGCGACACGCCCGAATTCTGCAATGTCGCTGACCATCCGTAATCTAATCATCCGTAAACCACAGACCGTTGGTTGAAGTGCGCGCGAGTGCATTTCCGAAGTTTGGTTCGCCAAGCCAGCGCAGGTTGAGAGATATAAGCCCGTCAAGGGCCGGCGAAGGTCGCTTCGCGAGATTATATTGCTCTGCCTGTGCGCAGGGCTTTTTTGTTGCCCGGCCGAAAGTTCCGAACTCCAAGTCAACGGCCGACTTAGGAAGGAACGCCATGAAGAGGCCCGAAAAGGAAGCGGTAGTCGCTCAGCTTACGGAAGAATTCCGTAACGCTGACGCCGTCTACCTGACCGAGTACCGCGGGCTTACCGTTCCGCAGATTTCCGATCTGCGTGAAAAGCTAGGCCGCGATACTTCCTACACCGTGGCAAAGAACACGCTGGCACGCATCGCCGCCAAGGAAGCGGGCATTGAGGGTCTCGACGAGATTCTCTCCGGCCCGACCGCCATCACCTTCGTGAAGGGCGACTTCATCGAGGCTGCGAAGGTCATCCGTGACTTCGCCAAGGACAACAAGGCTCTTGTCATCAAGGGTGCCGCCGCTGACGGCACTGTCTACGATGCCGAGGGCGCCAAGAAGCTGGCAGACCTCAAGTCCCGCCCGCAGCTGCTTGCCGAATTCGCCGGCGACATCAAGGCATCGATGGCCAAGGCCGCGTACCTGTTCAACGCTCTGCCTACCAAGGCTGTGCGCACGATCGACGCCCTGCGCGAAAAGCAGGAGAAGGCTGCCTGATTTACGCCCTCACGGCATGAATCAGTCGCTTCGATAATTTAAACAATAAGGTTTATTAGGCAGCGGATCTACCACTTCGTCCGCCGCCAAGATTGAAAGGAAGCCATAATGGCTAAGTACACCAACGATGAGCTGCTGGAAGCCTTCGGCGAGATGACCCTGGTCGAGCTCTCCGAGTTCGTGAAGGCCTTCGAGGAGAAGTTCGACGTCGAGGCTGCCGCTCCGGTTGCCGCTGTTGCCGCTGTTGCTGGCGCTGCTGCTCCGGCTGAGGAAGAGAAGGATGAGTTCGACGTCATCCTCTCCGCCGTTGGCGACAAGAAGATCCAGGTCATCAAGGCCGTCCGCGCTATCACCAACCTGGGCCTGGCTGAGGCCAAGGCTCTCGTCGACGGCGCTCCGAAGGCTGTCCTGGAGAAGGCCAAGAAGGAAGACGCCGAGAAGGCCAAGTCCCAGCTCGAAGAAGCCGGCGCCACCGTCGAGCTCAAGTGATTCGCGCGGCTTCAAGCCGCAATCACCAAGCTGTAATGGAAACCCCGTTTGCCGTAAGGCAGCGGGGTTTTCCGCATATGGAGCATGACTCAGGCATGTTCTAAAATGGGGGAATTAGGCGAAAGTTGTCAATTTATCGGTTCGGAATCCTTACTTTCGCGATGAATCATGACACAATGGCAGATAGTGTAGTGCGAAAGGAAGGCCGACAACGGTGAGCGAGGATCGACGAATGACGCGGCAGTGGACCGTCAAAGTTGACGGAAACAACGTGAAAACGCTTCATGACGGCGAAAGCGTGGAAATCGGGCGCAAACCGTTGCGCCCGCTGTCGGATGACGGGTTCGTTCGTCTCGACATCATGGATCCGGGCAAGTCCATGTCGAAAAGACATGCGGTCCTCTCCGTCGACAAGCAGGGCAATTGCTCCGTACGAGATCTGCATTCCACCAACGGCTCGTTCGTGGTGACGAACAACGGCCAACTGATGCGCCTGCCCGCAGGCGAGGACATCAAGCTGCCCATCGACTCGATGACCCTGCAGTTCGGCGACGTGCGTCTTACGCTCGAATCCGCATTCGAACACGATGACGAGGATGACGACGCCACCTCCGGTGTCTCGGATGATACAAGCCAGCCGGTTTCGAACCTGTTCGAATACGCGGTCTCCGACGAGGCTCCGCAGGAACCGGATGCAGCCGACATGTCCGTGGACGACATCCTCAATCTGCGTGCCGGCGAGCCGACGACGTTCTTCCACGCGCGCAATGTCACCGACCGTGCCGATGCTCTGCACCAGGCGGAACGTCAGACCTTCACGCCGGAGCATGCCGACAAGCCGGAACTCGAAGATGCATTCCCCTCGGTCTCCTTGGTTCAGGAAACCGTCGTGGCCGCGGACAAGCCCCGCGACCTGTTCGCCGACGCCGCAGCGCAGGCCGAGGCTGAAGCTGAGATCGAGGCCGATGCGGCCGATTCCGCTGATGCGGCTGCGACCGATGCCGAGGTGGCTGCCGTCTCAACCGAGACAGCCGCTCGGCCCTTGGAAGCATCCCATGACGGTAACAAGAACAACCTGATTCCGGTGGACAAGCTGTTCAGCACGCGCCCCAGCACGCCAATCGCCGTCGCTCTGCCCGACAGGAACGACACTGGCGATAACACAGGCAACGTTGACAAGGCTGACAATGCGGCTGACGCGTCCGCCCAGGAACAGACGCAGTCCGCCGAACAATCGCAGATGGCGGAACAGCCCACATCGGAAACTGCCGAACAGCAGCCCGCCGAACAGCAGTCGAAGCCGATGCACGCTACGCAGCCGCAGACGGAACAGCCGGGAACGGTGACCGCGGAAGACGACGACGAGCGGTTCCGCCCGCAAAACAGCCAATCGCAGCCCGCGCCGGACGAAACCGCCGCATTCAAGCCGATCTTCGAACCGGGATCGGTATTCGACCGTGTGTCCAAAGGCGGCCTCGCCAAGCAGGAGCAGACCATCGAGGTCGACGGCCTGACCTCCGATGACGCCAAACGCACGGATGATTTCACAGTGCAGTTCCAGATGGCGCGTCATCCGGAACTGTTGCCGTTCCTCGCCATGAACCCATCCCTATACGATGACCTGTACGCGTGGTTGGGCGCATTGGGCAACCAAGACATCGATGCGGCTTTGGCACACAATCCGGGATATGAGGAATACCGCAAGGCAGTAGGGAAGTGAGTCGGTATATGAGCGAAAACGAAGAGACGGCCACCGCGTTGGACCGTATCCGCGGATGGCGTGAGGAGTATCGCCTTGGTCTGGCACCATCCCCGCTTGAGGATGTGACGCAACTGAGCGCCCAGCTTGACCTGACGCATGCGCACCCATCGGGCATCGCGCAGCTGTTCGCCAAAGGACACGTCACCTTGGACTCGTTGTTCCGAGACAACGGCATGCTGCGCGCCGCGGGCAGGCGTGTGGAACGCGTGCTCGACGACCGTGACGCGAAAAGCCGTGTCAGCGGAGTCGGCGAACTCTCCTTGGTGGTCGGCGTGGCCATTTGGAAAGGCAACCAGATGCCGGTGCTCATGTATCCGGTCGAAGTGCGCAAGGAAGGCCGCAACATCGAGAACGGCACCGTCATCGCGTTCACCGGACGAGTGCGTCTGAACGCGGCCTTCGCCGCCGTGATGCGTGAAAACAACGTGACATTGGACGAGACCAAGCTCTTCGATGGTTCGAATTACGAAAGCGGCACCCCCGAAACGTCCGCGGTGTTCGCGGCCATCACAGCGCGCGCGTCCAGCGTTTTCCCCGATTTCGAAATCGAACGTCACATCATCCTCGGCTGCTTCATGGACCCGTCCTCGCAGATGCTGGTGGAAAGTCGCCAGATCATCAACCAGCTGTCCCAAGGCCCGACAGGCAACACCGTCCTGGACGCGCTCGCCGGGAACAAGGAAGCCGCGGACGCGCTGAAAGACGCGCAGATTCCCGAATACAGTCCGTTCGACGCCGATCCCCATGGCGAATACGAGATTGGCGACGTTGACAACACCGTCCGATACGCGGCGCAGCTGGCCGCATCCGGGCATTCGATTTTCGTGGACAGCGCGATCAGCGGCAACACGGCCGAACAGGCCGCGGCAATCGCCTCCCGTTGCGTGATGAGCGGACACAGCGTGCTGTACGTGCCGTGCGTCACCGACCAAAAGCGCCGTTTCATGCAGACGATCGCGGCCAACGAGATGAGCGGCCAATTGCTGGACATCGCCGATGACGGCGCCAATGCGGCAATCGACCGTCAGCTGATAGCCGCAGTCGGTTTCCAATCCGGCGTCGCGACTTCGCGTTTCGACCAGATTTCGGATGAGCTGGTGGGTGTGCGTTCCCGCCTGGCCCGCTATCTGGGCGACCTGCACGGCGTCAGCCAGGAATGGGGCGTGTCCGCATACCAGACCATCCAGAATCTCGCACAAATCGCCGTCCTGCCCACGCATCCGACCACGCATGTGCGTCTGGCCAAGCAGTCCGCCCATTCCATCGCGGGCAAGATGGAGGAATGGGCTCAGAAGCTGTATCGCGCGGGAGAACTCGGCGAATACACCATCGGCGCGCAGGACACCGCCTGGTACAAAGCCTCCCTGTATTCCGAAGAGGAAGCGGTCAGCGCATACCAGCGTGTGGTCGAGCTGCTGCGCAAGGTGCTGCCCGCCACCCGCAAACAGGTGTCCAGCACCGTGCAGACCTGCGGCTTCCCGATTCCCACCACCGCGCAGGAGTGGGGACGCCAGGTCATGGTGCTCAAGAACCTGCGCCGCGTGCTCGACGTCTTCCAGCCGGAAATCTTCGAACGCGACATCGATTCCATGATCGAGGCCACCAAGCCCAAGGCCCAGCGCAAGGCCGAAGGCAGCTCCATGGGATTCTGGGAACGTCGCCGCCATATCAAGGAGGCCAAGTCGATGCTGCGCGTCGGCGCGCAGGTGGAGAACCTGCATGAGGCGCTGCTCGTGGTGGCCAAGCAGGCCGAACAGTGGCACATGTTCGTTCCTCACGGCGGATGGCCGGTGCTGCCCGCCAAACTCGACGACATCATCAACACGCAGGACCAGCTGACGAACGATATGACCGCGTTGAACGTGGCGCTCGCCACCACACCGCAGGGCGGCAATCTGGACACCGTCGACCTCAACCAGGTGGAAGAGCGTCTGAAGGCCCTGTATGACGACAAGCAGGCGTTGGATACGCTGCCGGAACGCGCCCGTCTGGAACGTGAGTTCCATTCGGCCGGTCTGGATGAGCTTGTGGCGGACCTGAGCAACCGTGGCGTGCCGAACGACGCCGTGGCCGGAGAACTGCAGCTGGCGTGGTGGACCACGGCTTTCGAAGACATCGTGAAGTCCTCCGCCATCATTTCCAACCAGGATGGCTCCGCCATGCAAAGCGCCGCCGACCGATTCACCCAGGTGGATGTCGAACACGTGCGTTCCATTGGACCGATGGTCGCCCAAGAGTCCGTACGCCGTCTGTGCGACATGCTTTTCTCCCGCACGCAGGAAGCCAATCTGCTGCATACCACGCTTGCCGGTTCCCGAAACGTGCCGTTGAACAGGCTGCGCAGGGAGCATCCGCAGATTTTGGCCGCGGCAAAGCCGATTCTGGTGGCAACGCCAGCCACGCTCGCTGCCATCACCGACCCGGCGCCGCTTGCCGATACCGTCATCATCGATACGGCCGCGCATATTCCGTCCATCGAGCTGCTCAGCATCATCGCCCGCGCGAAGCAGGTCGTGGTGATCGCGCACCGCAAGACCGTCACATCCGATGGCCTGCAGCGACTGATCGCACTGCTGCCAAGCGTGAAGATAACCGACAGGCCGGTTCGCCGTGCGCCGAAGCTCAACGCCTTCCTCGAATCGGAAGGATACGGCTCCGTGCCGTGCGATGTGGCGCGTGAAGGATACCAAGGCGAAGTCGCGTACCATTTCGTGCCGGACGCCAACGGTGTGCCGGTCATCAATTCCGGTCTGGTCGAATCAAGCCAGCAGGAGATCGACGAAGTGGTGAGCATCATCCGCAAGCGCGCGGCCGGTTTCACCATCGTTCCCGCATCGTATGTGCTTACCGTGGTGGCGCTCACGCACACGTTCCGCATCCGTCTGGGTGCCGAGCTCAAGTCGCTTGCCAACAAAGACAAGGCCATGGGCATGTTCCTGCGCCACGTGCGCATCGTGGACATCGTCGATGTGGCCGGCGCCCACGCCACCGACGCGATTCTTGCGATGTGCTACGCCAAGACCTCGCACGGCAGGCTGCTGCAGCAGTTCGGCGCGCTGGAATCCGACGGCGGTCGAGGCATGCTGCTGGACGCTTTGGCGGTACCGGACCGTCATCTCGACATCGTCTCGTCCTTCGCATCCGACGATATGGACGACGAGCGACTGCATCAGGATGGTCCGAAGGCGCTCAAAACCGTGCTGCGTTGGGCCGAACAGCTTGATGACAGCATGGTCCGCCCGGCGATCAAGGAGTCTGGAGAGAACGTGCTCTTCAACGATCTCGCCGAGAGGATCCGCGAACGCGGCTTGGACGGGGCCGTCGATTACGGTTTCGATGACGGACTCAAACTGCCGTTGGTGGTTGGTCTGAAAGGCGAGCCGTTCGCTTTGGCCGTGCTCACCGATGACGCGCAGTTCATGGGATTGCAATCCACCAGGGAACGCCATCGCGTGCTGCTGCAGGACATCGAATCGCTTGGCTGGTCGGTGATGACGGTATGGAGCGTCGGCGCGTTCGTGAACCCCGATAAGGAAGTCGACCGCATCGTGGCACGACTGGGAAGCCTGTACCGGGAGGAACGGTGAGCGCCGAGCATATCGAAAACGTCATGGAGCATGACGATTCGCAGACCCAGTCCGAGACGCACTCCACACCCAGTTATTCCGCCACGCGGCGGACCGCACGCAAGCATAAGCGCGTGGTCCGCCAAGGTACGGAACTGTTCGATGCCGATGGCGTCAAACTCGAACCTTCGGACGTGCTCACCAAGCGCCAACGCGAGGCGGATGACGACAAGCGCATCCTAAACGAGCTTCCGCCACATTGGGCGGTCTTCTCCGAACGTGGCCGCTGATACGTCCAGCCGGGGCCAGCTATCGATTAGGATTATCAGCCATTAATTGATGGTGGCGATGACCGCACTGTATTCCTGAACCCGCAACACGACGGCCGCCTCATTGGGCGGCATGGCGAACACCGCGATGGTATTGCCTTGCGCATCCTTAGCCGGTTTGCCGGTCAGCAGCGCTTCGGTGCAGATCGTGCGTAACTGCGCATCCACACCACCGTCCGGCATATCATTA
>ERZ857955.2581-NODE-2581-length-11464-cov-2.571391_pt1 | contig 11464 bp, 15 predicted proteins | sample MGYA00519956_ERZ857955 | MGnify/ENA primary metagenome ERZ857955 (study PRJEB31778, sample SAMEA3449378) | human gut metagenome | biome: human gut; feature: human-associated habitat; material: faeces | place: United Kingdom | collected 2010/2012 ...
CAGAATAATAATTTGGCGAATAAATAATTGTTAGCCATAGGCTGTCGATGTATGTAGCAAAAAATATATAATCCATGCTTAAAGACTATTTTAATACTTTTTGTATTTCTTTTAGATCTCTTATATACATTGAAGGGTATTGGTGAAAACTGTGTATTATTCACTATATTTGTTATTATAATATTTATTGTCATGTAAAATTCATGATAAAATTTACTTACAAAATTCTTCGAAAAATGATAAAATAAGTAATATAAACCGAGTACGATTTACATGAAAAAAAGACTGTTTCATTCGAATGTTACCGAGTGAAACAGTCTTTTTTCTGTCAGATTTACTTTAGTTTCTTTAGAATTGTAAATTGGAGGTAAAATGATATGAAACGAATTCAGAAAGCATGTCTTACACAAACAGTTGTTTTCTCTAATCATAATGGGGAGACTACTGCTTATGCGCGTAAATTGATCGAGGAGGAATATGAAAAATACATAAAAAATTAGATGTATCCAGAACTAAATATCAACTTTTATCAGAGCATAAGAATGATGATGGTTCTATCGTTATTGAGATCAAAAAGCAGTACAATAATTCTCCTGTTGGGGATTATCTGAATTAAGTTTAAATCTTTTAAAGGAACTCTATCGTTATGTATAAAAAAGGTGATTATGTCATAAAAATTCCTGAAGGTATTTGTGAAATTGAAGATGTTGGATGTCTTGATATGTCTGGCGTGAATAAAGATAAAGAATATTATGCATTAGCGCCGATCAATCAAAAAGGATCTAAGATATATATTCCTGTAGATAACGTTCATGGTCGAATCCGAAATATTATCAGTAAAGAGGATGCCATAGCATTTATAAAATCTATGCCGGATATTGATGAAAAAGATATTCAAAATGAGAAAATGCGTGAACAGGAATATAAGGCCGTAATATTAAGCGGTGATAATGAAAAGATTGCAAGTATTCTAAAATTAATATATAGCCGCAAGCAGGAACGTGCCGAACAGGGTAAAAAGCTTTCTTCTACTGATGAGAGGTATTTTAAATTAGCTGAATATATGCTTTTTTCCGAACTTTCGTTTGTGCTGAAGGTTCCGAGAGAACATATAGAGCAGTACATTGCGGATATGATTGAGGCATAAATAATTTTATTATAAAAAGGACACTTTTGATTAAATTTCAAAAGTGTCCTTTTTTATCATTTATCTACCATGACTTTACATCGTTTCTTATAGCAGGCAATTCCGTAGTTTAATATTGTTTCATATCCTTCTTCTTCTAATTTCTGGTGCTTTTCGTTTGCCCTTACGGACTATTCATTTCATTCTGCCTACTGGCATTATAGCATACGCATTATGTAATACATTTGGAAACACATTCCAAATGTATTACATAACACACTTGTTAATTTCTTGTTAATAAATACAAAATACAATTGACAAGAAATTAAATATTTCATACGATATAGTTAGTTGTAAATAACTAATACTTAAGTGGAGGTAGGAATTAATGAAACAAATAATTAAAAAAGTGTTATCTATATATATGATATCTACATTGGTTTTATCTATGTTATTATCATCACTACAACGTGTATCTGCAGACGAATCAGAAAACATACCTAATTCACCTATTAAAGTTTTAGAAGAAAATATTTCTGATTAATCACTATATATAAAATATTATATGACGATTGATAATCAAAAATTTTTATACATTGAAAATTCAAAAATAGTCAATGGAGATTGGGTTACTAATACTTTAAAAACAAAAGTAGATGAAAATAATAATTTGATCAAATCTACTAAAGAAGAATATCAAACAAACTATCATATTTCTGATGAATCCATAGACAATATAGATAACAATGTGATGGCTCGTAGTACAACTAGTAGTTGGAAAAAACATACTGAAAAATTTTCATTATCAAAAACAAAATTAACCGTAGCCGCTGTTTCAATATTATTAATAGCAGCTACAGGTATTGGTGCGTCAGATGCTGCAGTTGTTGCTTTAAATTTAGTTTCTTATTGTATTGATCATTCAATGAATATACCATCTTATATTTATTTTAAAGGATTAAGATGTGTTAGTCGTTCTTCCGTTGGTAAAGTATATTTTCGATATAAAGGAAAATTATATTATGATAGCAAATTTAAAAAACCAATAGTAAATAAAACTTTAACTTGGTCAAGACGTTGGGGGCATTAGTAATGAAAAATTTATTTCACAATAAAAGAATAAGGCATTTTTTTATTGTTGATGGAAGTTACTTATTATTTAATTTAATATATTGTTTAGTATTCAAATATGACTTTATCACTACACACACAATTATAATGTTTATTTTTATGAATATTTGTTTGTTTATTGGAACTCAAGATGAAGAATAATAAAAAGATTCTAAGCAATCAATCTGCCTAGAATCTTTTTACACATATTCAAATAAACTTTATGCTTTCAATCCCTTACGAACTAACGCTCTCTTAAGTGCCAACTCTGCCCTTGCAATATCAATATCTGCGTTCTTAGCTTCGAGTCTCTTTCTTGCTCTCTCTTCCGCTTTCTTTGCACGTTCAACATCGATATCTTCCGGCCATTCTGCGACTTCTGCCAAGATACTCATGGTTGTTTCTGTGACTTCCACAAATCCTTTTAATAATGCCGCTTTCTTCTTGGTTCCGTCTTCTTCTGTGATCGTTAGGACACCTGGTGCGATGATCATAGTCATCGGGATGTGTCTTGCGTAGATTCCGACTTCTCCTTCGGTTGTGTTTAACTCAACAAACGTGACATCTCCTGTATAAAATGAGCGTTCTGGTGTAATGACTTCTAATTTCATTGTGTTTTCAGCCATAGGATCACCTACTTATTTCTTGCTACAAAACGTTCTACAACTTCTTCGATGGTTCCTGCATTCAAGAACATTCCTTCTGGAATCTCATCGTGTTTTCCTTCTAAGATTTCTTTGAATCCCTGGATCGTATCACTTAAGGATACATACTGTCCTGGTTTTCCTGTAAACTGTTCAGCTACGAAAAATGGCTGAGATAAGAATCTCTGTACCTTTCTTGCGCGGTCTACGACCAGTTTCTCGTCTTCGGAAAGTTCATCCATACCTAAGATTGCAATGATATCCTGTAATTCTTTGTATTTTTGCAGAATCTCCTGAACACCACGAGCTACTTTGTAATGTTCTTCTCCAACGACTTTTGGATCGAGAATTCTGGATGTTGATTCCAATGGATCTACCGCCGGATAGATTCCCATCTCTGAGATCGCACGTGATAATACAGTTGTTGCATCCAGATGGGCAAACGTTGTTGCTGGTGCTGGGTCAGTTAAGTCATCGGCTGGCACATAGACTGCCTGTACGGATGTGATCGATCCATTCTTTGTGGATGTGATACGTTCCTGTAAGGCACCCATCTCTGTCTGCAGTGTTGGCTGGTAACCTACCGCACTTGGCACTCGTCCAAGTAAGGCAGATACCTCAGATCCTGCCTGTGTGAAACGGAAAATGTTGTCGATGAATAATAAGACGTCTTTTCCTCCACGATCACGGAAATCTTCTGCAATTGTAAGTCCTGTAAGACCAACTCTCATACGGGCTCCAGGTGGTTCATTCATCTGTCCAAAGACCATGGCGGTCTTGTCGATAACTCCTGATTCACTCATCTCTGTATAAAGGTCATTTCCTTCACGAGTACGTTCTCCTACACCAGTGAATACAGAATATCCACCATGTTCTGTTGCGATATTTCGGATCAGCTCCTGGATCAGTACGGTTTTTCCTACTCCCGCACCACCGAACAGACCGATCTTTCCACCCTTCTGGTATGGGCATAGAAGGTCAACGACCTTGATCCCTGTTTCCAGAACTTCTGTCTCTGTAGATTGTTCTGAAAATTCCGGTGCTTTTCTGTGGATTGGTAAGCGGTTGGCTCCTTCTGGTGCCGGTTTATTATCAATAGGATCTCCCAGCACGTTAAAGATTCGTCCTAAGGTTGCCTCTCCTACAGGAACGGAGATCGGTCCGCCTGTAGCCTGTGCTTCCATTCCACGGACTAATCCGTCGGTTGGTCCCATTGCGATACATCTTACGGTGTCATCACCCAGGTGCTGTGCAACTTCAACGACTAATTTCCCGCCGTCTTTTGTCTGAATATCGATCGCATCATTGATCTCTGGCAGATTGTCACTGCCAAATTTGATATCCAGAACCGCACCGATGACCTGTGTGATCTTTCCTGTACGATTATCTGCCATGTTATTTCCTCCTGCTTCTTATATCGAGTCCATCACTTCAGGGCTTCTGCTCCTGAAATGATTTCTGTTAATTCTTGTGTGATCGCTCCCTGTCTTGCTCGGTTGTATGCAAGTTCTAAGTTTGAGATCATCTCTTCTGCATTGCTTGTCGCAGAATCCATTGCCTGCATTCTGGCTCCATTTTCACTTGCTACAGATGTAACTAAGGCTCCATAGATCATGCTGCAGATATACTTTGGAATTAATAAAGAAAGTGCTTCTTCCGGCTCTGGCTCAAAATTCATTGGGGCCTTGCTTTCAGACTTCTCTTCATTTGCCTGCTGATCATTCTCAATTGGGAGTAATTTTACAAGTTTTGGTTCATGAACCACGGTATTTTTAAAATCTGTGTATGCCAGATAGATCTCACCGATCTCTCCATCCTCAAAAGCTTTTAGAAGCTTCTCTCCTAAGATTCTGGCATCATCATAGACTGGCTCGTTGATCATCTCTGAATCATCAGAAACAATCTCATACCCACGATGTTTTAACGTATCCATCGCTTTATGTCCTACCGCATAGATCATGATATCTTCTTTGTTCATACCGCTGTCCCGGATCAGTTTCACAATATTGTTATTATATCCTCCTGCTAATCCACGGTTGGATGAAATGGTAATGATCCCTTTCTTTGTGGAACCATTTTCCTGTAAATACGGATGATTGATATTACCTGCTTTGGCAAGGATCGAGCTGATCGTCTCATACATCTTATTAAAGTATGCTTTTGACTCATCTGCACGCTGCTTGGCTCTCTGTAACTTTACCGTGGATACAAGTTTCATCGCTTTTGTGATCTGTCCGGTACTTTCGACGCTGGCTTTTCGTCTTTTAATATCAATTATCGATGCCATGACAGATCACCTTACTTTCTAAATGATTCTTTTGCTTCATTGATCGCTTTGATCAGTTTCTCTTCTGTCGCATCATCCATAACTTTCGTCTCTGCAATGCTTGTAAAGATCTCTGGATATTTTGTATCGATCAATTCAAATAATTCTTTCTGGAAATCAAGAATCTGATCTACTGGCAGGTCTAAGAGATGTTTCTTGACTGCTGCATAAATGATCGCAACCTGTTTCTCAACTGGTAATGGCTGATACTGTGGCTGTTTTAAGATCTCTCTGATTCTCTCACCCTGATCTAATCGTTCTTTTGTATCATCGTCAAGCTCTGATCCAAACTGGGCAAATGCTGCCAGTTCTCGATACTGTGCAAGGTCTGTACGGATTGGTCCTGCGATCTTCTTCATTGCCTTGATCTGTGCAGATCCTCCAACTCGTGATACAGAAAGTCCGGCATTGATCGCTGGTCTGAAACCTGCATTAAACATCTCTGTTTCCAGATAGATCTGTCCATCTGTGATGGAAATAACGTTGGTTGGAATGTATGCAGATACATCTCCTGCCTGTGTCTCGATGATCGGAAGGGCTGTTAATGATCCTCCACCTAATTCATCAGATAATCTGGCTGCACGCTCTAAAAGTCTTGAATGTAAATAGAATACATCTCCAGGATAAGCTTCACGTCCAGGTGGTCTACGAAGAAGTAAGGAAAGTGTACGGTATGCAGTTGCATGTTTGCTTAAATCGTCATATACAACTAATACGTCTTCTCCTCTCTCCATCCATTCTTCACCGATCGCACATCCTGCATATGGTGCGATATACTGAAGCGGTGCTAATTCACTGGCTGTGGATGCTACGATCGTTGTATAATCCATCGCTCCAAACTCTTCTAATGTCTTAACGATATTAGCAACTGTGGATGCTTTCTGGCCGATCGCCACATAAATACAGATAACGTCCTTGCCCTTCTGATTTAAAATCGTATCCGTAGCAATGGTTGTCTTACCGGTCTGACGGTCTCCGATGATCAGCTCACGCTGTCCTCTTCCGATCGGTACCATCGCATCGATCGCTTTGATTCCTGTCTGGATCGGAGTATCTACGGATTTTCTTGAGATTACTCCTGACGCAACTCTTTCAATTGGACGATATTTATCTGTCTCGATCGGACCTTTATTGTCAATTGGCTGTCCTAAGGAGTTTACGACACGTCCTGTCAGTTGATCTCCAACTGGCACTTCTACCACGCGACCCGTTGTCTTGACAATATCGCCTTCGTTAATATTCTTTCGGTCACCTAAGAGTACAGCACCTACGTTGTCCTCTTCTAAGTTTAATACCATTCCATAAACTTCCCCTGGAAATTCGAGCAGTTCTCCCTGCATCGCTTTCTCTAATCCATGGATTCTGGCGATTCCATCGGCAACCTGTATTACCGTTCCAATATCAGAGGTTTCAAGCTTTGTTGAATATTGTTTGATCTGTTCTTTGATCACAGAACTGATCTCTTCTGGTCTTAAATTCATGGGGCTTATCTTCCTCCTGTTCTATAGTTGTATTTGTGACAGATATCTTCCCATCGAATCAAGCTTTGTACGAATGGAATTATCCACAATCCGATCATCCATACGAAGGATCAATCCACCGATGATGTCTTTATCTGTCTCATAAGTCACCTCTAACTTCTGATATTCTGAAGAAGCAATGACTTTCTTTAAGATCTTGTCTTTTTGTTCTTGTGACAGCGGCATTGCTGACGTTACATGTAGGGCTCCGATTCCTAACTGACGTTTGATATTCGAAATGATGTAAGTAAAGATTCCATCAAATTCTTTAAAACGTCCTTTCTTGATGATGATCATCAAAAATCCTGTCATATCATCAGAAACCCGGCCATCAAAAACGTTCTTTGCTGCCTCCATCTTCTCTTCTTTTGTGATCTGGGGATGATTTAGGAAATCTGTGTTGGAATCTAAGATTTCTTTGACAGCTTTCGCCTCTTCCAAAGCTTCTAAAAGATCGTCCTCATCTGTTTTCACAGAAATATAGGCATCCCCGTAAATCTTATCTACTCTTGAAGCCATGTCTTATCACCCATTTCCTGTAAGGTCTGATCAACGAAAGCATTCTGGTCTTTCTCGTCCATCTGGTTCTGAATGAATTTGCCAGCCATTAAGACTGCCATCTTGACCATCTCCTGCTTCATCTGATCCTGTGCATTGATTCTTGCAAGCTCTGCCTCATGATTCGCACTTTCTATGATCCTTGCAGCTTCTTCTTTCGCCCCTGCAACGATCTCTTCCTCTCTCTTCAGTGCTTTCTTTCTGGCCTGTGCCATTAGGGCATCTGCTTCTTTTTCAACATTTTTTAGTTTATGATCGTATTCGGCTTTTAACTTTGCAGCTTCTGCCTGATCGGCTGCTGCCTGATCGATCTCATCTGCAATTCTGTTCTTACGGTCTTCTAAGATCTTGCGAACCGGTTCAAACAGAATATAGGAAAGCAGTGCAAACATGATGAACACTGCGATTCCCTGCATAATCACATCAAAGCCAAGCTGAATATCTAATCCAAATATTCTTCCGTCCACGCCTTGGCCTCCCTTCGGCTTGTTTTATTAAAGTTTTGCAAACAGTGGATTTGCATATAATAAGATCAAACCAATAACCAGACCATAAAGACCTGTTGTCTCTGCTACCGCCTGTCCAAGAAGCATGGTAGATGTGATATCACCTTTCGCTCCTGGATTACGTCCTACTGCTGCTGCACCCTGTCCTGCTGCGTATCCCTGTCCAACACCAGGTCCGATACCTGCGATCAGTGCAAGTCCTGCTCCGATCGCAGAACACCCTAATACAAATGCTTCACTTGAAATATTCATAGTTTTTTCCTCCTAAACTACATAAAATTTTGTCGCTAAAATTTAAGCTTCCCGCTTATCTGTGATAAATGTCATTGTCAGCATCGCAAATACAAATGTCTGGATCGCTCCTGAAAACAGATCAAAGTACATATGCAAGAATGCTGGAATACCTAGCTGCGCAAGCCATGGCAGCAATCCGTACCACAATGCCATCATGATCGTACCCGCCATAATATTTCCAAACAAACGAAGAGACATGGAAAGCGGTGTCGCAAACTCTCCGATCAGGTTAATTGGAAATAAGATTGGAATCGGTTTGAAAAGATCTGTAAATACATGTAATTTACTCGTCTTAAATGCACTGTACTGAATCAGTACAAACGTGATCAACGCTAACGCAAGCGTTGTTCCATAATCCGCTGTCGGTGGTCTTAGGCCAAATAATCCAGATGTATTTGCAAAAAAGATAAAGACCATGATCGTTCCAATGTAATTTACAAATGGACGCCAATGTCTTCCCATGCTTCCCTTTACCAGATTATCAAGCACTTCAACGATCATCTCCACAAAATTCTGAAGTCCTGACGGCTTCTCATCACCGTGAAGAACTGCATGTCTTGCGATCAATGCTAATACGATGATAAACACCATAACGATCAGCGTCGTCACATGCGTTGTCGTGATCCAGACCTTATGCCCGAAAAACTTCAGCGGGATCAGCCCATGCACCATAAAGTCAACGTCATCACCGGATGATGCTGCCAACATCATGGGGGCATTCATAATTCCCATGGCACAACCTCCTTTTTATTATATTTTCCATTTCTCCGATTTTCTCTTTCTCCATGTTAGAAACCCGGAAAATGTGATTCACGTTATTCTTGTAAAACTCTGCGCGTGATATGCTCGTGAATCGGTTTTTGTAAAAATGCTGCAAACTTACTGCTTAAGAATCCAACCAATGCAGCAATAAAAGCACTCATACTAAGTTTGATCATCACGTATAAAATAACCAATGTTGCTACATATCTTATCAACGCACTCTTGATCATATTCCGGCTTGCCTGATGAGTATCCATCTGTACAGACTTCTGGATGCTTACCATCATCGTTGTGATCATCACGAGAGCAAAGATCGTTCCCACAATAGCTCCGATCAGATATCTTAGATCACCTCTGGTTATTATCATACCCAAAATCGCAGATAACACTCCGCACAAAAGAATTCCGATCACAAGATCTAGGTATGTCTCGTCTAGCTGTCTTAATTTATCTCTCATCTTTATCCTCCATATCTTCCTGTTTTAGTATATTGTGAATCAGAGAATATACTCCTCTGATTCCTCCCATAATACCAAGAATCAGAAAAAGAAGAAATAGATTTGTGGAAAAATGTTTATCAATCCACATTCCGATCGCCATGCATAAAAAAACAGAAGTCAACATCGTAATTCCTATCTGAGTCACCAATGACAACATCTTGATCACTGGTCCATACTTATGCATAGATATTTCCTCCTTCTTGCGAAATCTTTTTACAAAGATTATTATAACATTTTTTACAAATGCAAACCACCATATTTTTTGTTTCTTATCTATTTTTACCAAAAATAACCAGAGAAATTGAATTTTTCATCAATTTTTCTCTGGTTTCTTCTTATTAAATAGTTATTTATTTTTTTGAATAATTTTTTTCATTTTTGTGTGATCATTTTTCTAATAATTCCTTGATTACAGATTCATAAATATCAAGTCCCGCTTCTAACTGTTCATCTGTCATAACAAGTGGTGCAAGGAATCGGATCACATTTCCATATGTACCTGCTCCTTCGATCATCAGTCCTTTCTGGGCACATCCCTTAATGACTGCTGCAGAAAATTCTGGGTATGGTTCTTTACTTTCCTGATCTTTAACAAACTCAAGTCCGATCATTCCACCAAGTCCACGAACATCTCCGATCACTGGATATTTTTCTTTCCATTCATTAAATCTCTTGGATACTTTTTCTCCGATCTCACAAGAACGTCCTGCCAGGTCATCTCTTTCCATAATCTCGATCGTCTTTAATGCTGCTGCACATGCTAATGGGTTACCACAGAATGTACCACCGATCGTTCCTGGTGCTGGAGCTTCCATGATTTCTTCTCTTGCAACGATCGCTGATAATGGAACCCCTGCGGCAATAGATTTAGCTGTTGCTAAGATATCAGGCTGTACTCCTGCTTCTTCCCAGTACTGTGTTGCAAACATTCTTCCTGTGCGGCAGAATCCTGTCTGGACTTCATCTGCAACTAACAAGATTCCATTTTCATCACAGATCTTTCTGACCGCCTTTACCCATTCGATCGGTGCTGGGATAAATCCACCTTCACCCTGTAATGGTTCCACTACAATAGCTGCGATACTATCTGCTGGTCCACACTGTTCAAAAACATCTTTGATAGAATTTAAATAATAATCTAAAGCCGCTTCCTGTGGCATTCCTTCTGGATTTCTATAGTAGTATGGAAACTGTGCACGATAAACACCATCTGGGAAAGGTCCCATTCCAACCGCATATGCTTTTTTAGATGTCGTGAATTACCTCTCCCATGCGGTACAGTAGTTCCTATGGAAGAGGCTTCTGACAGTCGTAACAATTACTCATCTCTGACCAGAAGATTCTGGCTGTTCGTACCGATCAGGGCATATTCACTTATGCCACTATCCCTTTGACGGGAATACTTTTAGGGTTCAGTTCGTGGAATCCATACACTTTTGGACTTGTCAGAAAAGAAAAGTCTGTTGTTCGATCCCAAATATCCGGAACTGCTTTTCTCATGATGTTCGCTGCTGCATGACAGTCAGCATTCAGGATCGTTCCATCTGCACAACGATACAGACCTCGTTTGATACGAATCCCGGAAAACTGTGCGTTCTCATCATCCACACGATAAGTAGGAATATAATCTTTTGTTGTGATATCTGCTTTGGAAGTATAACTTTCTTCCTGTTCAATGATCTTGATCCCTGCATTCAATGCTTTATATGTGATCATAGCTCGTAGAAAAGCGATCGGCATGGAGACGAACTTCTGATTGTTGATTTTTCCAATCCTGGAATTCTGTTTCCATAACGGATTCACACCAAAGATCAAAGTTCCTGCATAATGATCTACGCAGAAATCAATGATACTCCGGCTGATCTTATGACACTGATCCTTCACAAAATTCGCATGATGATAAGAGAGATCAGCCAATCTCTTTGATGTTGCATATCGGTTTTTATGCCCATTGGTCAGAATGGAAATGTACATTGCCTTTTGTTTATGAAACCACTGGGTATCGGATAAAACAGCTCCGCCCTTGTAGATTGCGGATGATCCATCATCACATACGATAGCTGCGAAGTTGTCGATCCCGAAGTCAATGGCACAGGTATAAGGCATGGAAGTTTCGAT
>ERZ857955.2583-NODE-2583-length-11454-cov-2.966401_pt1 | contig 11454 bp, 7 predicted proteins | sample MGYA00519956_ERZ857955 | MGnify/ENA primary metagenome ERZ857955 (study PRJEB31778, sample SAMEA3449378) | human gut metagenome | biome: human gut; feature: human-associated habitat; material: faeces | place: United Kingdom | collected 2010/2012 ...
GCCCCACCACGACATCTACTCCATCGAGGATCTGGCCCAACTGATCTATGATTTGAAGTGCGCCAACCGTCAGGCCCGCATCTCGGTGAAGCTGGTCAGCGAGGCGGGGGTGGGCACTATCGCCGCCGGTGTAGCCAAGGCCGGGGCCCAGGTTGTCTTAATCTCTGGGTATGACGGCGGCACCGGCGCCGCTCCCCGCACCTCCATCCACAACGCCGGCCTGCCTTGGGAGCTGGGATTGGCCGAGACCCATCAGACACTGATTCAAAATGACCTGCGTTCCCGGGTAGTGGTAGAGACGGACGGAAAGCTGATGTCCGGCCGGGACGTGGCTATCGCCTGTATGCTGGGGGCTGAGGAGTTCGGATTTGCTACCGCGCCCCTGGTGACCATGGGCTGTGTGATGATGCGGGTGTGCAATCTGGACACCTGTCCCGTGGGTGTGGCCACCCAGAATCCGGAGCTGAGGGGGCGCTTCCGGGGAAAGCCTGAGTATGTGGTCAATTTTATGCGCTTTATCGCCCAGGAGCTGCGGGAACACATGGCGCGGCTGGGCGTGCGCACCGTAGAGGAGCTGGTGGGCCGCACCGATCTTCTGAAGGTACGGGAGCACGCCGTCAATGAGCGGGCTGCCACCGTGGATCTCTCGGCCATTCTGGACAATCCCTATGCCGGCAGCGGCGACGTCAAGACCCACTTTGACCCCAATGACGTCTTTGACTTTGAACTGGAGAAGACGGTGGATCTGAGCGTACTGGAGAAAAAGCTCAAGGGGGCCCTGGAGAAGGGGGAAAAGCGCCGCCTGGAGCTCCCTGTTACCTCCACCGACCGGACGTTGGGCACTATTTTGGGCTCTGATATCACCCGCCTCCACGGCGATACGCTGCCGGAGGACACCTTCACAGTCAAATGCACTGGCGGAGGCGGACAGTCCTTTGGCGCTTTTATTCCGAAGGGGCTGACGCTGGAACTGGAGGGCGACTCCAACGACTACTTCGGCAAGGGACTCTCCGGCGGCAAGCTGGTGGTCTATCCACCCGAGGGGAGCGCTTTCCAGGCGGGGGAAAACATCATCGTGGGCAATGTAGCCCTGTATGGGGCCACCAGTGGAAAGGCCTTTATCTCCGGCGCGGCAGGAGAGCGATTCTGCGTACGCAACTCGGGAGCCGTCGCTGTTGTGGAGGGCGTGGGCGACCACGGCTGCGAGTATATGACCGGCGGCAAGGTAGTGGTGCTGGGCCGAACCGGCAAAAACTTTGCCGCCGGCATGTCGGGCGGTGTGGCCTATGTCCTGGACGAGCGGCGGGATCTGTATATGCGCCTCAACAAGGAGCTGGTGAGCATGGATCTGGTCACCGAGAAGCACGACATCGCTGAGCTGAAGGCGCTGATTCAAGAGCACATCGCGGCTACAGGCTCCGCCAGAGGCACAGAAATTCTCGCCCGCTTCGAAGAGCTGCTGCCCAACTTTAAGAAGATCACGCCTCACGATTACGACCGCATGCTCCGCACCATCGCCCAGCTTGAGGAGAAGGGGATGAGCCGGGAGCAGGCCGAAGTGGAGGCGTTCTATGTCAACACGAGAGGAGGGGAGCAGTAATGGGCAAGCCCACCGGATTTTTGGAATATCAGCGCCAGGGGAACCCGGCCGAGTTCCCCAAGGAACGCATTCGGCATTTTCGTGAGTTCCATCCGCTTCTCTCCCGGGAGGAGCGCCGACGTCAAGGCGCCCGCTGCATGGAGTGCGGCGTACCCTTCTGCCAGTCCGGCGCCGTGCTGAACGGCATGGTGTCCGGCTGTCCGCTCCACAACCTGGTTCCCGAGTGGAACGACCTGGTCTATACTGGAAATTTTGCCCATGCGCTGGAACGTCTGCGCAAGACCAACAATTTTCCTGAATTTACCGGCCGGGTCTGCCCTGCGCTGTGTGAAGCTGCCTGTACCTGTGGACTCAACGGAGACCCAGTGACCGTCAAAGAGAACGAGCTGGGGATCGTGGAGGACGGATGGGAGCGCGGGCTGGTCAGACCGCGGGTGCCCAAGGTGCGCACAGGCAAGCGAGTTGCGGTGGTGGGATCCGGCCCCTCCGGCCTGGCCGCCGCCGATCAGCTCAACCAGCGGGGGCACAGCATCACCGTCTTCGAGCGGGAGGATCGGATTGGAGGCCTGCTGATGTACGGCATCCCCAATATGAAGCTGGAGAAGCGGATTGTCCAGCGGCGTGTGGACCTGATGGCCGCCGAGGGGGTGGAGTTTGTCACCGGAACCGACGTGGGGAAGGATAAAAAGGCCGGGGAGCTGCTGGAGCGCTATGACGCCGTCATTCTCTGCTGTGGGGCCTCTAATCCCCGAGACTTGAACGTGATAGGAAGAGATGTAAAGGGAGTCTACTTTGCGGTTGATTTTCTGAAGTCCACCACCAAGAGTCTGCTCAACTCCAATCTGGCCGACAAGAGCTATGTGGACGCGAAGGGAAAGAACGTGGTCATCATCGGGGGAGGCGACACCGGCAACGACTGCGTGGGCACCTCTATCCGCCATGGCTGTAAGAGTGTGATTCAGTTGGAGATGATGCCCAAGGCTCCCGACAGGCGCGCAGAGAACAACCCGTGGCCCGAATGGCCCCGGATTTGTAAGACGGACTACGGACAGGAGGAGGCCATCGCTGTCTTTGGAAAGGATCCCCGGATCTATCAGACCACGGTCACCGAGCTCCTTTCTGACGGGAAGGGGAACCTGACCGGCGTAAAGACTGTCAAGCTGGGGACCGACTTAAAGCCTGTGACGGGCAGCGAAGAAGAGCTGCCCTGCGATCTTCTGCTCATTGCCGCCGGCTTCTTGGGCTGCCAGAGCTATGTGGCCGAGGCATTCGGTGTGGAGCTTACCCCCCGCACTGTGGTACGGACCGAGGCAGGGAAGTACGCCACCAGTGTGCCCAAGGTCTTTACAGCGGGCGACATGCATCGGGGCCAGTCCCTGGTGGTGTGGGCCATCCAGGAGGGACGATCTGCCGCCCGTGAGGTGGATGAGTATTTGATGGGGTATACCAATCTGTAACATTTACACAGCGCCGGAGCGGAATCCCCCGTTCCGGCGCTGTGATATTTTTACGAGGTGGCATCTATGAACATAAGATTTGCACAGGTGGCAGACAGCAAAGAGCTGCTTTGTATTTACGCACAGTATATTGACACGCCCATTACCTTCGAGTGCGTTCTTCCCACAGAGGAGGCGTTTGCAGGGCGCATTGCTGAAATTGCCCGTGATTATCCATACTTGGTGTGTGAGGAGAAAGGGCGGATTGTGGGGTACGCCTATGCCCACCGCCAGATGGAGCGGGCTGCCTATCAGTGGAATGCAGAGCTGTCAATCTATTTGGATCGGACGTACACTTCAAAAGGACTGGGAAGGAAGCTGTACGGCCTGCTGATAGAACTGCTGAAGCTCCAGGGGGTAAAGACGGTATACGGCGGAGTTACCATCCCGAATCTGAAAAGTGAGATGCTTCACCAGTCGATGGGGTTCCGCTGCCTGGGAGTCTACCACAATACGGGCTATAAGGCAGGTGCCTGGCACGATGTGGCGTGGTTTGAAAAAGAGATTGCGTCCTATGAACTGGATCCAAAGCCGGTTTTAAGCATCCGGGCGCTTGAGGGAGCAGCGGTGGCACGTCTGCTGCGACAGGTGCAGTGACGGATTGACAGCGCCGAAACAGGAACACGGTTCCGATGTTGCCGGACCGGGCTATGCGGAACTTTTTTCAGGCCCCTTCTAATTGTCGAAGAATTCTGATATAATAATAAACTAAGTTCGTATCTCTGTTTTGGAGGGTGCTATGAATTTGTTGGATGCATTGGCGCAGACACTTGCCTCGCGTTGCCCGGACTTGGAGCTGCGGGAGCAGGAGCCCATGGCCCGCCACACCTCCTTCCGGGTGGGCGGACCTGTAAAGTTGATGGCCCTTCCAAGAACTGCTGTTCAAGCGGCTGAGGCCGTTCGGACAGCCGCCGACCTGGGGGTAGTCCCGTTCTACATGGGTAACGGATCCAACCTGCTGGTATCTGACGCCGGGTATGACGGATTTATCGTCAAGCCGGCCGGGGAGCTGGATCTGGTGCGGGAGGAAAACGGCCGTTTGGCGGCAGGGAGCGCCGTGCTCCTCTCACGGCTGGCAAACACAGCCTTGAACCGGGGGCTGACCGGGCTGGAGTTTGCCCATGGAATTCCCGGCAGCCTGGGAGGTGGAGTTACCATGAATGCCGGGGCCTACGGCGGGGAGCTGTGCCAGGTGATCAGCTCAGTGACCTGTTTAACCCTGTCGGGCGAGGTAGAGACCATACCGGCAGAGCGCTGCGCCTTTTCTTACCGCCACAGCGCCTTTTCCGGCGGAGAGCGGCTGATTTTGGGCGCTGAGTTCCTCCTTCAACAGGGCGAACGGAATGAAATTAAGGCCCGCATGGATGAATTGGCCCGGCGGCGGCGGGAGAAGCAGCCGTTGGAATATCCCAGCGCCGGAAGTACCTTCAAGCGTCCCGCGGGATACTTTGCAGCCGCCCTCATTGAGGAGTGCGGCCTGAAGGGTCATACCATAGGGGGGGCCCAGGTGTCGGAGAAGCACGCCGGCTTTCTCATCAATAAGGACGGGGCCACCTGTGATGATCTGCGAAAGCTGATCGACTATGTGCGGGAGACAGTGCTCCGGGAGAGAGGCGTACTGTTGGAGCTGGAAGTGAAAACGCTGGGTTTTTGATGCGAAAGAGATGATGAGAGATGGAATTTGTGATTATTTCCGGCCTTTCGGGGGCTGGCAAAAGTAAAACAGCCTCCTTCCTGGAGGATGCCGGCTTCTATGTGGTGGACAATATGCCCGCGGCTCTGATTCCCAAGTTTGCCGAACTCTGTATGGCAGGGCAGGGCCGCTATGATCGGGTGGCCCTTGTGACTGATATCCGCGGAGGACAGACGTTTGAGGGGCTTTTTGAGGCGCTGGATGAGCTCAAACGGATGGGCTGCGCCTATAAAATCCTCTTTGTGGAGGCCGGTGTGGAGACGATTATCAACCGCTACAAGGAGACGCGCCGTCTCCACCCTCTGGCCAAAAACGGACGATCTCTGGACGAGGCGGTTCACCGGGAGCGGGAGGCCCTCTCGCCGGTGCGCCAGCGGGCGGAGTATATCATCGACACCACCGCCCTGTCCACGGCCAAGCTGCGGGGAGAGGTGCTGCGCCTTTTCGGCAGCGGCGGGCCTGCGGCGGATATGACGGTCAATGTCATCTCCTTCGGCTTTAAGCATGGGATTCCCATTGAGGCCGACCTGGTCTTTGACGTACGCTTTTTGCCCAATCCATTTTACATCAAAGAACTGCGCGACCAGACCGGGCTGGATGAGCCGGTTTATAGCTTTGTTTTCGGCTATCAGCAGACCAGGGACTTTATGACCCATCTGGAGCATCTGATGGGGTTTCTTCTGCCACAGTATGTAGCAGAGGGGAAGACGGTTCTGGTGATTGCCGTTGGGTGTACCGGCGGGCACCACCGCTCGGTTGCCATCACCAGGGCGCTGGCTGAATTTATCCGCCAGAAGGGATATACGGCCAACGAGAATCACCGGGATATGACGAGGGGGTAGGGCATGGTGGAGAATGGAACCTGCTTCGGAGGACCTCACATTGTCGCTATCGGCGGCGGAACAGGTCTCTCCACGATGCTGCGGGGGCTGAAGCTATATACCAAAAACTTAACCGCCATTGTCACCGTGGCCGACGACGGGGGCGGATCCGGGGTGCTGCGGCAGGATTTAGGTATGCCGCCTCCGGGGGATATCCGCCACTGCATGGAGGCCCTGGCCAATGTGGAGCCTGTGATGGAACAGCTGCTGAGCTACCGCTTTCCAAAGGGATCGGGCAGTTTGGCGGGACAGTCTTTTGGAAATCTGATTTTGGCTGCGCTCAACGGTATTTCTCCCTCCTTTGACCAGGCTGTGGCCCGGATGAGCGAGGTGTTGGCTATTTCAGGCCGGGTGCTCCCGGTTACCAATGCAGACGTAGCCCTGGAGGCCATATTTGAGAACGGCACACATGTGGTGGGGGAGTCTAAAATCTTTCAGTTTAAAAAGATGCAGGACTGCCGCATTTCCCACGTAAGGCTCCTGCCGGAACGGCCTGCAGCACTGCCCGAGACCCTGAAAGCCATCGGGGAGGCCGATCTGATTCTTTTGGGGCCAGGGAGCCTGTATACCAGCGTGATTCCCAATCTGCTGGTCGAGGGGGTGGCCGACGCCATTCGGTCGGCGAAGGGGCTTAAGATGTACATCTGCAATATTATGACCCAGGATGGGGAGACAGAGGGAATGACGGCCTCCGATCATGTGGCCGCCCTGCTGCGCCACTCGGGTCCCGGCCTTGTGGACCTGTGTCTGGCCAATTCGGCTCCCGTGCGGCCGGGGCTGGTCGAGCGCTATAAGGAGGAGGACGCCGTGCCTATCGTGGTGGACCGGCAGGCGGTGGAGGCGCTGGGGGTGGAGCTCATTACCCGTCCTGTGTCCTCCGAGACCTCGGACTACGCCCGCCACTCTGTGGCGCGGCTGGCCGCCGCCATTATGGATATTTATCGGGAGCGGGCCGACACCAGGATATTTTGAGGAGGATGGGGCGATGTCTTTTGCCAGTGAGACCAAAGCAGAGCTCTGCCGAATCCCGCTTAGCCGCCGCTGCTGTGCCCAGGCTGAGGCTTACGGTATACTGCTCTACTGCAACCACTACAGCCGCCGGGAAATCCGTATCATCACCGAGTCGGAGGATTTTGCACGCCGGCTGCCCCTTCTCTTTCGCAAAGCGTTTAAGCTGGACTTTGACCGGCAGCCGGAGCCGGGTGGGGGAGGAAAGCAGACCTTCGCCATTACGGAGCCGGACAAGCTCGCCGTCCTGTCGGAGACCTTCGGCTATGATCCGGCTGAGAGCGTCGCCCACCATATCAACTTTGCCGTTCTGGAGGAGGATCACTGCCGCACGGCCTTTTTTAGGGGGGCTTTCCTGGCGGGCGGATCGGTGACCGACCCCGGAAAGCGCTATCACCTGGAGCTGGTCACCTCGCACTACAGTGTCAGCCGGGAGATGATCTCGCTGCTGCTGGACGCAGGTTTTGCGCCTAAGGAGACCACGCGCAAAGCCAACTATGTGACCTATTTTAAGCAGAGCGAGGCCATTGAGGAGTTTTTGACCTCCCTGGGAGCTCCGCTGGCCGCCATGGAGATGATGAACGCAAAGGCAGAAAAGGACCTGCGGGGCAGTATCAACCGCCGGGTCAACTGCGACGCGGCTAATCTGGACAAGGCGGTGGAGGCAGCCCAGGAGCAGTTGGAGGCGATACGGATTCTGGAGGAGCGGGGAATGCTTCTTGAACTGCCTGATAAACTCAAGGAGGCGGTGGATCTCCGGGCCGCCCACCCTGAGCTTACCTTGGCCCAGCTCGCCGAGCTCTGCGACCCACCGGTGACCAAGTCGGCGTTTAACCACCGGCTGCGGAAGCTGGTGGAGCTGTCAAAGCGGTAGGGAAGAAATTGGTAGAGCGCGAGTGGAAGCACGCCGCAGGTGTTTCCACAGGACGGAACAAGAAGAGAGAGGACAAGCAGTGAAAGCTTTTATCCGCAGACATGTCAGACTTTTAGATGCCCTTGCCCTGGAGGCGCTGACAATAGGGGGATGCTGTGCCGGTACGGCAGAGACCTGCCGGGAGGCGTTCTGATGGCGGCCGGACTTGTTTGCTTTTTTCCTGTTACAATAATCGGCCTCTGTGCGCTGGTAAAGTGCTGTCCATGCTGCGGCTGCCCCGTTCTCCGACGTTCAGCCGGCCGCCTGCCAGACCGCAGACAGACGGGGAGAGGCGCTGCCCAAACTGCGGCGCTATACTGTCATAGGCGCGTGGGAGCAACAATACCAATGAGGTGATGATATGTCCTTTGTCCACCTGCATGTTCATACGGAATTTTCCCTCCTGGACGGCGCCTGCCGTATTCCAGGACTGGTAAAGCGTGTTAAGGAGCTGGGACAGACCGCGGTTGCCATTACCGATCATGGAGTGATGTACGGCGCGGTGGATTTTTATAAGGCGGCCAAGGCCGAGGGAATCAAGCCTATCATCGGCTGTGAAGTCTATGTAGCGCCGCAGGGACGCAGGCGCACCGACCGGATCCACGAATATGACGCAGAGTCCCGGCATTTGGTGCTGCTCTGTGAGAATGAGACCGGCTACCGCAATCTGTGCCGCCTGGTTTCTTCCGCCTTTCTGGAGGGCTTTTACATTAAGCCGAGAATTGACCAGGAATTGCTCAGGCAGCACTCCGAGGGCCTCATTGCGCTGTCGGCCTGCCTTGCGGGGGAAATCCCACGGCTGATTTTGGGCAGCAACTACGAGGGGGCCAAGCAATACGCGCTGGAGATGGCGGAGCTTTTTGGCCCGGATCGCTTTTATCTGGAGATCCAGGATCACGGTATCCCAGATCAACGGGAGGCGGCGCGGGGGATCCTGAGGCTGCACCAGGAGACCGGTATTCCGCTGGTGGTGACCAACGACGCCCACTATCTGACCCGGGAAGATGCTGTCATGCAGGACACCCTCATGTGCATCCAGATGGGAAAGACGGTGGACGATCCGGGAAGAATGAAATTTGAGACTCAGGAATTCTACATCAAGTCGGAGTCAGAGATGGCCGCGCTCTTTCCGGATTATCCTGAGGCAGTGGAGAATACGGAAAAGATCGCGGATATGTGTCAGGTAGAATTTCAGTTTGGGGTGCATCACCTGCCGGAATTCAAGCTTCCCGCAGGCTACAGCGATGGGGATGCCTACTTTCAGAAGCTCTGTGAGGAGGGATTCCGGCGCCGGTATCCGCACCGCCCCGAGGGCTATCTGGATCGCCTGAACTATGAGATGGAAATCATCCGGCAAATGGGCTTTGTGGACTACTTCTTAATCGTCTCTGATTTCATCGGTTTTGCCAAAGGAAGGGGGATCCCCGTGGGGCCGGGCCGGGGATCGGCGGCAGGCTCCATGGTGGCTTACTGCCTGGACATCACCGATGTGGATCCCATGAAATACAGCCTCTATTTTGAGCGCTTTCTCAACCCGGAGCGGGTCACGATGCCCGACATTGATATTGACTTCTGTATCCGGAGGAGGCAGGAGGTCATTGAGTACGTCCAGGATAAGTACGGATATGACCATGTGGCCCAGATTGTCACCTTCGGTACGATGGCGGCCAGGGGAGCCATTCGGGATGTAGGACGGGCGCTTAATGTCCCTTATGCCGATGTGGATGCCATTGCCAAGCAGGTTCCAAGCGGCCCAAACAACATCCATATCACCTTGGACGAGTCCCTGAAGCTGTCCAAGCCCCTCCGGGAGCTGTACGAAGGGGACGAACAGGTGAAGGCGTTGATTGATACCGCACGCTCCATTGAGGGGATGCCCCGGCACGCATCCACCCATGCGGCCGGGGTGGTTATTACCCGCCTCCCGGTGGTAGACTATGTCCCACTGGCGAAAAATGACGAATCGGTGGTCACGCAATACGTCATGACCACCCTGGAGGAGTTGGGCCTCCTCAAGATGGATTTCCTGGGGCTGCGCAACCTGACCATTCTGGACGATACGGTGAAGATGGTGGCGGCGAGGGAGCCGGGCTTCACTTTACGCGATATTCCGGACAACGATCCGGAGGTTTTCCAGATGCTCTCGGACGGCAGGACCTCAGGCGTGTTTCAGATGGAATCGGCGGGAATGACAGGCGTATGTGTGGGCCTGAAGCCCCAGAATATTGAAGATATTACGGCTATCATTGCCCTTTACCGCCCGGGGCCTATGGACTCCATTCCGCGCTTCATCGCCTGCAAACAAAATCCGGACAAGGTGAAGTACAAGCATCCTCTGCTGGAGCCGATTCTCTCCGTGACCTACGGGTGTATCGTCTATCAGGAGCAGGTGATTGAAATTTTCCGCAAGCTGGCGGGGTATACCCTGGGCCAGGCCGATATGGTGCGCCGGGCCATCTCCAAGAAGAAAAAGGCACAGATTGAGCGGGAGAGAAAATCCTTCATCTATGGAGACGCGGAACGGGGGATTTCCGGCTGCATCGCCAACGGCATTTCGGAACAGACTGCGGAGGATATTTACGACGAGATATACGACTTTGCAAACTATGCATTCAACAAGGCGCATGCGGTATCCTACGCCATTGTGGCCTATCAGACGGCGTGGTTCAAATGCCACCGCACCAGGGAGTATATGGCTGCCCTGCTTACCTCGGTGCTGGATTACAGTGAGAAGGTGGCTGAGTATATCGCCGAGTGCAGGGACTGCGGCATCCATCTGCTGCCCCCCGACATCAATGAGTCGGAGGCCGACTTCACCGTGTCCGGCGAGCACATCCGCTTCGGCCTGGTGGCGGTGAAGAACATCGGCCGGGGCTTTATCCAGGCCGTGGTGCGCCAGCGGCAGCAGGACGGCGATTTCACCTCCTTCCAGGATTTCTGCCAGCGGATGTTCGACGCGGAGCTGAACAAGCGTGTGCTGGAGAATCTGATCCGCTGCGGCGCCTTTGACAGTATGGGTATCTACCGCTCCCGGTTACTGGAGGCCTATGAGCAGCTTGTGGACTCCATCGCCCAGAACAAGCGCAAGAACCTGGCGGGCCAGTTCGATCTGTTCGGCGGCGGTGGGGATCAGACGCAGAGCGCCCCGGAGCTCCAGGTCAAAAATATCCCTGAGTTTACCCGGCACGAGCTCATGACCATGGAAAAGGAGACGACTGGACTCTACCTCACCGGCCACCCCATGGACGAATACCGGGACGTGGTCAAACAGTGCAAGGCGGCCTCTATGGGGGCGATCCTGTCGGACTTTGCCCAGGAGGGGGGACCGGCCATTTACCACGACGAGCAGCGGGTCACCCTGGCGGGGGTCATCACCGCCTCCCGCACCAAGACCACCCGCAACAACAGCCTGATGGCCTATGTGACGTTGGAGGACGACACCGCCTCCATGGAGATGCTTGTGTTCGCACGGGTGCTGGGGGAGGCAGGCCCCTACCTGAAGGAGGGGGTGGCCGTCCTGGCTGAGGGACGCATCTCCGTTCGGGATGAAAAGGCGCCCCAGCTCATGTGCGACCGGGTACGCCCCTTGGATCAGGTGAAGGGAAACCTGCCTCCGGTGGAGGGGGAGGAGAGGGCCAAGAAGCTCTATATCCGCATACCCAGCCTGGACGACCCCCGCTGGGAGAGGATCAAGCTGGTGCTCACCATGTTTCCCGGTACGGAACAGATGGTGGTCAAGTGTGAGGATACCGGAAAGCGGCTGGGCACGGTCTGCCTGGTCCATCCCGCGCTGATCCAGGAGCTGAACGAGCTGCTGGGCGCGGAGAATGTGGTCGTGCGTTGAGGGGAGCCGATGAGATGAA
>ERZ857955.2587-NODE-2587-length-11438-cov-2.608539_pt1 | contig 11438 bp, 8 predicted proteins | sample MGYA00519956_ERZ857955 | MGnify/ENA primary metagenome ERZ857955 (study PRJEB31778, sample SAMEA3449378) | human gut metagenome | biome: human gut; feature: human-associated habitat; material: faeces | place: United Kingdom | collected 2010/2012 ...
GAGCCTTATCTTCCTTGGCGTAGCAGTCTGCGAAGGTGTCGCCGATGGTACACAGGCAAAGACCGGCAGAAAGGGAAGCATAGCGGATTTCTGTATCTGCCTGTGCAATGGCGTGGAACTGTTTAAACAGTTGCGTCATGGTGTCTGAAACAGATTCTGCAGTTACATCCGGAAGAAAAAGAAGAAATTCATCTCCACCCAGACGACAGGCGAGTCCGTCAATTGTATAACGGGAAAGCAGATTGCCGAGATTTTTCAGAGCCCGGTCGCCTGCTTTATGCCCATGAATATCATTGATTTTTTTCAGATTATCCATATCCAGAAAAACAAGGCAGCCGCTGTGCTCTTTCATAAATTCGGCGATCAGTTGTTCTCCAAGGGCTCGCATAGGAAGCCCGGTGAGCAGATCATAATGCTTGGTTTCTTCCTGGTTCTTTATGGTGGTAACCACATCAGAAATAAATTTGCTGATGGTATTGTCAATTTCAGGCTGTGCTGCAGTCTCTGTTTCTGGTGAAAGCTGGTTATCCAGAATTAGGCGGTTTTCGTCTATCAATTTCAAAAATACATCTGTAATTTCCGGGTCAAACTGCTTTCCGCGGTTCTTACTGATTTCCTCCCGGATCATTTCCGGAGGAAGTGCATTTCGGTAAATTCTGCGGGAATTCATGGCATCATAGCTGTCTGCCATTGCGGTGATGCGTGCATGAATGGGAATTTCGACACCGGAAAGCCCGTCTGGATATCCATTTCCATCATACCGTTCGTGATGATTTCTGGCCACTTCAACAATATGAGGGACAAAGGTAATATCCTTCAGTATTTCTGCACCGATGACGGTATGTTTTTTTATCAGATTATACTCGTCATCTGTAAGTCTGGAGGGCTTGTTTAAGATCAGATCCGGAATACCAATTTTTCCAATATCATGAAGGTAAGCGGCATGCTTTAACTGCTGGATTTCCTCTGAAGACCATCCAAGCTCGGCGGCAATAAGTGCGGCCATATTCTGCCACCCGGTAGGAATGTCCGCGGGTGTATTCGTCTTTAGCCTCGATGGTGGTGGACAAAGTCTGCATCATTTGCAGGGAAAGGTTCTCTGTCTGCTTCTGTTTGTGTTCCAGCTCCAGCTGCTGGCGCGCATTCTCTATATGCTGAATGCTTCGGAGAGTCCGGACAATGTTGACAAACAGCAGAATGAGCATTCCAATGCCGATAAAAAGACCGGACAGGGATGTGACAAAATATACAGAGACCCATTCAGCAGCAACGCAAAGCAAAACGAGCAAATGAGCCAGGAGCAGAAGATGGTCTGAGGCTTTTTTTCTGTGGCGGATGTAGAGGCAGAGATGGATAAACACCATCAGGAATGTACCTATCAGTATGATCTGCCCCAGGGGGAGGGTTTCAATGTAGTCTGCAATATTTGCTATGGCCAGAATAGAGCAGACTGTAAAATCCAGCAGGGAGATTCCGATTACAATATGATAAAGTCTGCGGTGAAGCCCATTCTGTATATTGTCTGCATAAAGCAGAAGGGGAATCGGTCCAAGAAGAATCATAACGAAGCATAAGGAAGCCAGGGCAGATGAGTTTGGGATCAGCAGCTGGCGGATCTTGGACTCACCCAGCATCCAGGTTGCTCCCATTATCATACACCAGCCAAGATATTCCATGTCAAAGCTTGTGTGGTACACAAAACCAAGGGTAAGGCTGAAAAGGATGGTAGTCAGTCCTGAAAACAGGGTAAAAAATGCGATGTAAGTGGCCAGTCCGTAATGGCTGAAGATCAACTGCCAGATGTCCGCTTTATCTCCGCAAAAAATCTGGTTCACAACACCGGAATAGTTGGAGGTGTAGGTGGTCAGTTCAATGCGGAGCTCCTTTCCGGCATCTTCATGGGAGGTGGAGCAGAAAATGAAACGGCTGGCGGAATTTTTCCCAATCAGACGGGTTTTACTGGTGCTGTACTGTTCTCTTAAGGTGCCGTTTATGTATATGTTTACGTCCTGCAGGGAGGAACGAATCGCTATAGATGAGGCATCAAAATCTGACGGAAGGGTAGATGTGATGACCATGGTTTCGCCTGCGGGAACATCATAGGAACCGGGAACTGTGATTTCTTCAGTGGTGCCGTCAGATTTTTCCCAGGTAAAGGTTCCGGGATAGAGGAGGGACGGAGAGTTTCCGCTGACAGTTCTTTCATCAGCACCGAAAAACTGCATGAAAATGAACCATCCAAGAATGGCGAGCATCAGAAAATAGAAAATGTATCTTGGTCCCTGGCGGGCAGGGGATTTCTCCTTGGTCATGGTAATCTCCTTGTATGTGAGTGGTGTTAAATTTTTGTGGTTGTTAATTGTATTATACTATATATGAAAAGATTCATCAAAACATTATTATTCATAACGAGTGGAAAATTTATATGGAAGGTATTTGTGATATTCCGCGAGGTGTTTTTGTGAACGTAGTTCACAGAAAACTCGAGAATTGCGGCGCGAAATCATGCGAATGCATGATTTCTTTGCATCGCGGGGCGGTTACTGGTCACAGAGGAACCAGTAACATATATTTTTAAAATTTTTCAGAAATCTGACCGTTTCGGTATACGAAATTCCAATAAAGTGGTATAGTTAATCTAAATAAGCTTTACAAAAATATGTGGCGTTTGGGCTGAGTTGAGAAAAATTGTGTCAGAAAACATATGAAGTACGGGGGAAAATATGGATATTTTAGTTGTGATTGATATGCAGAATGATTTTATTGACGGAGCGCTTGGAACATCGGAGGCGGAAGCGATTGTGCCTAATGTGGTGGACAGAGTGAAGAATTTCAATGGTCTTGTGCTGGCGACCAGGGATACTCACGGCGGGGATTATCTGCAGACCCAGGAGGGCAGAATGCTTCCTGTAGAGCACTGCATCCGCGGCACATACGGCTGGGAGATCCGGGAGGAGATCGCAGAGCTTCTGGAGTCCGGACCCATTGACAAGCCAACCTTTGGCAGCGAAACCCTGGGAAAAGTTCTGAAAGAATTTAATAAATCAGAGACCATTGACAGCATTACACTGGTCGGGCTTTGCACAGATATCTGCGTGATTTCCAACGCTATGCTGCTGAAAGCATTTTTGCCGGAGGTACCGATCATGGTAGATTCTCTTTGCTGCGCCGGAGTGACGCCGGAGAGCCATGAGCGGGCGCTGGAAGCGATGAAAGCCTGCCAGATAGAAGTCCTTTAGGGAGTAATGAGAAAACAGAATCTGGAAGTGGTTGCTTAAGAAAAAATGCCGCAAAGTCACAGGAAATGGTGATTTTGTGGCATTTTCGTTTTTTCTGCGCCGAAAGAAAACTTATTTTCTCATATTTCCATCAAAATCACATGATACTATATTAAAGTAAATTGTGGCTTCTGTCTGATAGGAAACCGCAACGATTTACAGAGCATTGAAGCCTGTTTGAAATACAGAAAGCCTTTTTCAGACACGTTCTAGCGACAGGCTTTAAGAGAGAGGAAAGAGCCGTGAAAAAAATAGAGATTCTTGTTGTAGAGGATGAACCGAAATTAGCACAGACGATTTCTGACTTTCTGAGGATTCAGAACTATGAAGTAGAGACAGCACTGACCGGGAACAAAGCCCTGGAATATTTTTGCCAGAATAAGCAGAAGGTGGATCTGATCCTTCTGGATCTTATGCTGCCGGATATTTCCGGATATACCGTATTGAAAGAGATCAGGAAAATATCGGAGGTTCCGGTTATTATTTTGTCTGCAAGGTCGGCCGTGGCAGATCAGATGAGCGGATTTGAGAAAGGTGCAGACGATTATATCACCAAGCCCTTTACTCTGGCACTTGTGAAAATGCACATTGAGGCGGTGCTGAAGCGTGCCGGGAAGCTGCGGACTATGGTGGAATACAACGATCTGCAGGCAGATGTAAATGCACAGCTTTTATTTTACAAAGAGCAGCATATCCCCACCACCAGGAAGGAATTTGATCTGATGGTTTATTTCATGGAGCATCCGGGAATTGTTCTGCCCAGAGATACCATACTGAATGCGGTGTGGGAATACGATTACACAGGTGATGTGCGGACCATTGACACTCTGGTGAAGCAGCTGCGGAAAAAAATGGGAGAAGGCTGCAATTATATCCGGACTGTTTACGGCGTTGGCTACATCTTCGGGGAGGACATCCATGAAAATTAAAAAAGATTTCTGGAGAAATGGGAAAGCACTGTGGATTCAGATTATTGCTTTTGCACTGGCAGTCATTCTGTATAGTGTGTGCTGTTATCCCATATATACTTCATCAAAGGCCAGAATCATGCGTCAGCTGTATGAAGATATCCATGACATGGATCTTGAGGAACTTAGCGAGGACGACGAAGAAACACTTGGTGATTATCAGAAAGAAAAATTTGAGACTGTAATTGCGAATGAAAATTATGAGCAGATTTATACGTCCAGATCATCTCTGAAGACCACGCATGCCCGTAAGTACATAGAAAACAAAATTGCCCAGTACACAGAAGAAGGAACTCTGGAACAGCGTCGCATGGAATCCCGGCATATTCTGATGTTTCGTGGGAAGATTATACAGGATGGACATACATTCTATGTATACCTGCGGAAAGATGTTCAGTCAGTTCTGGAAGTGATTGAGGGAACCAGATTATATCTGGCGGTTGTTTTGCTTCTGATGGTGGGATTAAGCTATTTCCTAGAAAAAATGAGTAAAGCAAGTACCGAGAAAAAAGCAAAGCAGTCTGACTATCAGCTTCTGGAAAGCCAGAGAGAATTTGTGGCGAATATTTCCCATGAATTAAAAACACCTCTTGCAGTAGTGTCCAGCCAGGTGGAAATGCTGGAAATCGCAGGAGATAAGATTGATCGTTCCTACTATTATTCTTCCATTCACGAGGAGCTGGACAAAATGTCCAGAATGGTAGGAGAACTCCTTGATTTTTCCATGTTGGACAATCAGATGAGTTCTATGGAAATGAGCCGTGTAAATGTATCAGAAATGATAGAATATCTGCTTCTTCGATATGATGCTATGTTCCGCAAAAACGAGATCAAAGTGGAACAGGAAATCGAAAAGAACTGTTTCGCATACGGAAACCGCATGTATCTGGAAAGAGCAGTAAACAATTATCTGATGAATGCGTTTCAGCACACAGAGCAGGGAAAGCGGATCCGGATCACTCTGAAGAAAGAGAAAAAGCAGATACGCATGGAAGTCTACAATGATGGAGAGCGGATTAAAGAAGAGCAGATGGAGCATATCTGGGACAGCTTTTACACAACCTCCCAGAAGAAGAAACCGGTCACATCTGAGAATGAAGTACGTAACATTGGTCTTGGACTTTTTGTGGTCCGAAAGATCGTGGATAAACATAAAGGAAGCTGCGGAGTCCAAAATATGGAGAACGGAGTACTGTTCTGGCTTCAGCTTCCAGAAATCAGGGATTTGGGAAAATGAGAAAGTGGAATAAGAAAACAAAAATTACAGTATTAGTTATATTTTTAATTTTACTGGCGTTATTTGCCGCTCTATGCTGGAAAAAGCGCCGTGGAATCTATAATACATATATGAAGCTTACTGGTCAGGAGATTCCGTATTCTGTCCAGGAAAAAAGAATGAAAAAATATGGATATTATGATCAGGAATTGAATGCTTCCATGAATCTGGAAAATCCGGTTTACATAACTGAGAAGGACGATTCTGCAAATGAGATCGAAACAGATATTCCAAAAGAAACCACACGTATAGCATCCTCTTATGAAATCGACCAGCAGCTGCAGGCCGAGCTGGAGAATGGATACAGCTGGGAGGAGCCTATGGTGATCCAGAATCCTTATCAGGTTTCTCCATTGACAGCGGTGATTATTTTCGACACAAAAGAAGAGTGTGCGGTGCGTTTTACGGTCAAGGGAAAAACGGAAGCCGCAGATATCAGTGGAGAAGTGGAAGCTGCTGTTTCACACAGAATCCCGGTGATCGGTCTTTACCCGGCAATGGAAAACACGGTTGTTCTGGAGCTTCTGGATAAATCAGGCAAGGTTACAGATTCCCAGGAAATCACTATTACAACGGATGAACTTCCGGATAAACTGGATGATGCTGTGAAACCGGTGAAAACAAGCGGTGAATCTGCATTTGAACTGACTATGGTATATGGACAGCGGACAACCTTCCCATTTGCTTATGACTGTATGGGAGATATCCGTTGGTACATGAGCGGAGAATTTACTTCTGGAATTTACATGCTGTCAAATAACAGGATGATAGTTGCTTCCAATGAAGCCTTCATGCCATCCCAGGACAAACCGCAGACAACCAATCTCTATGAGATGGATTATCTGGGACGCGCCTACACCATGTACTATGTGGCGGGTGGAAACCACCATGAAGTGATCGAAAAAGAGCCGGACGGAAATCTTCTTGTCCTGACCAGTTCTCTGGAAGGTCACATTGAGGACAAAATCCAGGAAATTGACAGACAGACCGGAGAAGTTGTAAATGAACTGATAATGGAAGATATTTTTGGAGGGAAATATGAGGACCGAGTTGACTGGACCCATTTAAACACTGTGTCTTATCAGCCGGAGACAGATACCATTGTGATCAGTCCGCGAAATCTGGAATCTGTAGTCAAATTGAACTGGACGACAAAGGAAATCCAGTGGATACTCTGCGATCCGAGATTCTGGGAAGGCACAGAATATGAGAAATATGTGCTTCAGCCGGAAGGGGATTTTGTTTATCAGTTCCAGCAGCATACTGCCTACCAGCTGGAAACAGATCTGGATGGAGATGACCAGACGGTAGAAGTCAGTATGTTTGATAATCATTATGTAAAAGTACGAAAGTCTGACGTGTTGAAATACTTTGATGGTGAAAAAGAATCTTATCTGTTGGTTTATGCTGTAAATGAAGCAGAAAAGACAGTAAAACAGATTAAAAAGATTCCTACTGTATGGTCTACCATCACTTCTTCTGCTATTTACGATGCTGACAGTAATCATATTTTTGGTATGTGCGGTCATGTGAAGGATTCTGAAGATAAAAGAAGAGGAATGACCTATGAGTTTGACTATGATACAGAAGAGCTGATCAATCAGTTCAGCATCAAAAGCTATTATTACCGCGCATCAGAGATGAAAATTGACTGGAATGATCTGGCAGCAGCCATGGAAATAAAAGACAACTATATTATGGGAGAATTATATCAGCCTGTAAAAGCGACCTGGTTCTTCTGGCAGAAGAAGCCGGAACAGGTACTGGATGACGGCGAGATTACATTGCATCTTACCGGACAGGTGCTTTATGCAGGCGCTTATGATCACCAGATTTCCCAGATTATTTTTCATGGAAAGAAAAATACTTATGTGTATGACACTACAGACATCCGTCTTCATACGAAATCTTACCTGCAGTTCTATGAGAACATTCCGGTACCGCTGCAGGGAATGGAAGCGGATGATTATGAGATTTATGTTGTATATCAGAACGAATTTTATGATTTGGAACAAAATATAAAAATTAAGTGATTTAATGCTGCTGTTCACTGGTAACATTCTGCGAAGCGTGTTGCTGTGAATGGTGGAAACAGTAAAACTTTAAATTTTTACAGGCAATATTAAGAAAGTGTTTCTGTTTTATTGCGGAACTATGCTATAATAGTTGATAACACGACCAGAGCGTGTTTGAAAAATGATTCCGGCACATTTGGCAGAATATTTATTTCAAACATGCTCCAGGTAAATGAAGTTATACCAGAAAAATAAAGGGAGTAAAAAAATGAAGAAAAAAGTTTTATTACAGGTAATGGGAGCCGTTCTGGTGGCTGGTTTAATGGCTGGTTGTGGTGGCACAAATGATACAAAGACGGAAGAGAATACCAAGACAGAAGCTGCCGCAGACAATGCTGATGCCAAGGAAGAGCCTGACAGCACGGAAGCAGAAGATACAAGTGAAGATTCTGCAAGTACTGATTCCGCTGAAGAAGACAGTGCAGAGGCAGATGACACAGCTGCAGAAGCAGAGAGTACAGGTGAGGATTCTGCAAGTAGTGATTCAACAGAAGCAGACAGTGCAGAGGTGGCCGACAGCAAGGAGACAGAAGCAGCAGGAAGTTCTGCTGGTACAGCAGCCCAGACTGCAAACAGTGATGCATACGGCGAGGTTGTTTCTGCAGCAGGATGGAATATTACAGTAGAAGATGTGGAGATCAATTCCTCTCTTGAGAATGTAAGCGTAGAACTTGGCTATACAGGTGTGGAGACAAGCGACTACAAGAAAGAAGCTGACGCAGGCAAGACTTTCTGTATGATTAAGCTGAAGATCGAGAAAGACGGCAGCAAGGAGACTTTGGACTGGGCGAATCTGAAGCTGACTGACAGTGAAGGAAATGAATATAGCAGAATGGATGATGAATTCATTTCAGAGCTTGGTATGACACGTATGGCAGGAACCACTTTGAATTTCGGTTCCAACGAGGGCTGGATCGCATTTGAGATTGACGAGAATGCAGAAGGTCTGGAGCTTAGCTATCCATTTGAGGCAGAGGAATATCACTGCGCATTATAAGGATGATAAAAAATGCAGACAATCCGTCAGCTGCCATGACGGTGGTATGAAAATGCGGATTTTGTATTAGATCGTGTTTGAGAAATCATAAAATTGTACAGGAGGCTGGCATGAAGAATAAAAGATATCGGGAACTGGCTGCAATACTTGTAATGATGACAATGACAGTGGGTTCTATTACTACAGTTGCAGCAGAAACAGAAATTACAGCAGAGGAAGAAACTACAGCAGAGACAGAAACAGATGAGCCGGAAACAGAAACTGTCGAGGATGCAGAGAATGCAGATTCCGAGGCAGCAGAAACAGCAGATACCCAGTCCCAGGCGACAGCCCTGGAAGTAACAGACCGGTTTGCACAGCAGACTGCTGTTGACGAAGCGCTCCTTCAAGAGGCGTCAAACGGCTACAGTCTTGATGAGGCCCTGATTGTAGTCAATCCATATGGAATGTCCCCTTTAAGTGCAGTTGCCGTTTTTTCCACAGAGAAAGCCTGCGGCGGAACTGTTACTGTGAAAGGGAAATCCGCAGAGAACGATGTGACGGGGACTTTTGAGGAGGCAACAGAGCATATCGTCCCGATTTATGGTCTTTACAACAATGATACCACAGAGGTTGTAATCACTCTGGATGATGGGACTTCTGCTACCTTTGAAGTAACCACAGAAGATATAGGTGTTGATTACGGTACAATCCAGACAGAGATGAAAAGCGAGGCAAGTTACGATTATTCGAACCTGACTTTTGTCTGCTCCACTATGGGAACCCTGTATGGAGTAGATGCGGCCGGAGATATCAGATTCTTTACCAATATTGGCGGAACTCTCGGAGTTCACCAGCTGGAGAACGGGCATCTTCTCATGCCTGCATCCTATGTGCTGAAGAGCAGCTATTATAAAGAAGGAATGATCGAAGTCGACCTTCTGGGAAAAATTTACCGCGAATACATGATTCCTGGTGGCCAGCATCACGATTTCGTGGAGCTTCCGGATGGCAATCTCCTGGTGGCTTCTGACAGCCCGGACTTAAGCACAGTTGAGGACTACGTGGTAGAAATTGACCGTGAGACCGGTGCTGTTGTATGGGAGCTTGACATGAAAGATCTCATCAGCCAGGAAGATGGACAGTCTGCTTCTATGGATTCAGACGGAAGTGAGGAAGCTGACTGGTTCCATAATAATGGTCTTGCCTATGATGCAGAGAATGATCTGGTTCTTCTTTCTGCAAGACACAAAGATGCCATTGTAGCAGTAAATAAAGAGGACAAATCCCTGGCATGGATCCTTGGAGATCCTACAGGCTGGGATGGTGTGGATCAGTCTTACTTCTTTACTCCGGAGGGAGAAGATTTCGAATGGTTCTATGCACAGCATAATGTTTCCATTCTGGATAATGGAGATATTGCTCTTTTTGACAATGGTACTGCCAAGGTAAAACGTGTGGATGGCGATAACCGTGTAAGTGGTGATAACGTATATTCCCGTGCGGTTGTTTATCAGATTGATACAGAGAACATGACCGTTTCCCAGGTAACTGAGTATGGTAAAGAGCGAGGCGCCGACTGGTATTCGGACTGGATTTCCGGTGTGGTTTCCCTGGATGGAACACAGGATCATCTGTGGATCACAGCTGGCTCCCACCTGCATAGCGATGAAGAAAACCGCAGTGATTATTATCCGAAAGATATGTTTGTACAGGGACTGACCAAGACCACACATATCGATCAGGTAGATAATGGAGAGCTGAGCTTTGAACTGACGATCTCCGGTGACACTTATAATGCGCTGACCTATCGTTCTTTCCGCATGCCCCTTTATACAGAAGGAAAATATGATCCATCCGCAGTTCCGGAGGTGCTTGGTTCTCTTGGAGAGACAAGTTATGAGGAAAGCAGCATTGATGTGAGTACTACAGAGGCTTTGCCAGATGGCTGGAATTTCCTGCTGGATGGAAGCAAGATCAGTGTGAACGGAAGCTTCCAGACCCAGACCGCAGCAGCAGATCTGCTGGCTGGAAAGATGATCCTGATAAGCGGTGAGTCCCAGAGAGCTTATCTGCTGACACAGACTCCTTCTGAAGGAGATGACGGAACAAATGTTACAGTTAAGGGCTGGACGGCAGTTGACGGGCTGGAAGGTCAGGAATGGGATATTTACCTGGAACTGGACGGTGTTCTTTATAATACGGGATATATGTACAGTCAGGCATAAGTATATAATTTGTCAAAATGGGTTCAAGAGCCTTGAACCCATTTTGACGTTACAGGCTTTGCAGCCTGTACGGACATAACGACAAAAATTTGAGGAGCTTACAGTATGAAAAAATGGAGCAAAAAGAAAAAAATCACCATTCTGCTTCTGTTTCTGGTGCTGCTTGCATTGTTTGCAGGCCTTTGCTGGAAAAAGCGGCGGGGAATTTATAATACTTACATGAAACTTACTAATCAGGAAATTCCCTATTCTGTAAAAGAAAAACGGAAGAAAAAATATGGCTATTACGGTCAAAAGCTGAATGTTACCATGGATGTGGATGACACGATTTCCATTCAGGAAAACGATGATTCCGCGAATGATATCCAGACAGAAATCCCTCAGACGAAAACATTGGTGGCAACCTCCTATGAGATTGACCAACAGCTGCAGGCAGAGCAGGAAAATGGATATACATGGGATGATCCCATGGTTATTCTCAATCCATATCAGATTTCCCCATTAACTGCAGTAGTACTTTTTGACACAGAAGAAGAGTATGGAGTGCGCTTTACTGTGAAAGGAAAAACTGCAGCAGCAGACATCAGCGGAGAGATAGATGCGGCCAGTTCACACAGAGTGCCCATTATCGGTCTTT
>ERZ857955.2596-NODE-2596-length-11411-cov-2.754667_pt1 | contig 11411 bp, 5 predicted proteins | sample MGYA00519956_ERZ857955 | MGnify/ENA primary metagenome ERZ857955 (study PRJEB31778, sample SAMEA3449378) | human gut metagenome | biome: human gut; feature: human-associated habitat; material: faeces | place: United Kingdom | collected 2010/2012 ...
GCCGTTTTTATCGTATAACACTGCTTCTGCGTCCACCACAGGGATACCCGTAGATTCGTTAATAATCTCCAGGTCCACCTTCAGGTATTCGCAGAGCACTTCAAACTCCGTGTCCAAACCGCTGGGAATATCCGTGGGGAACATTTCCAAGGTATACCCAGTCGGAACATCAATGGCAACGGCCACCAAATCCGTTACAGGCACCTCTTCAATGGTCACTTTGCCCTCTATATCGGTTTTACCTAGAGCGAGAGCATTTCTCCTGTCGTATGGGTTTTGCCTCCTTTCCTCTTCCACAGCAGCCTGGGAAAATTCCTCAATTTTCTGGGTAATGTCCGTGGTGTCCTTGATGGGGACCTCTTCCTCCACCGGCTTTTCTTCTAGGTCTTCCACGGCATATATCCCGATGGTCACATTCTCCAGAGGCGTGTCATCGTCATCCACAACAGTCAGCGTTACATTCCGCTGTGTAGCTGTGAAATAGAACGTCAAATAAATGGACTCACCCGCTGTAATCGAGAATTGCTGCCCATCCGGGATTGCATAGCCCTGGTTGACGTGGCTCCCCTCTTTGGGGGCCGCTGTATAGCTTCCCGGTGGGATGCTGAGAACCACCTGGCCCGTTTCATCGGTGCGGTAGTCCCGGCTATATTCGTTCCCTTCCTGGGAAGTGCCTGTCACAGAAAGGGTAAAGCCTTCCTTTACACCGTTGTCTGCTTCGGCCACCAACGTCAAAGTTCCCTCTGTCGGCGCTGGGGACGGAGTAGCAGCCGGGGTTGCGGTCGTTTGTGCCGTCGTACCCGGCACCGGTGTATTGATGGGGTTTGGCACTGCGGACGGGCTAGAAGATACCTGTGGAGATGTTGTCCCGTTACCAGTATTCGGAGAAGTTGGTTGGGAAGGAGCCGCCGTTGGTGCCGGTGTCGGCGTAGGTGTTGCCTTTGGAAACGGAGTCACTTTCGGCCTCGGAGTCACCACGGGGACTTCCGTGACACTCGGCTTTCCAACGGGGCCTTCCTCATTTGTCTTTGCCGCCGCTGCCAATGGGACAGTGATTGCCAGGAGCAGCGACAGCAGGCTAAGAACAATTTTCCTTTTCAAATCATGTCCCTCCTGGAATTATCGGGTAGTTTTTCTGCGGCGGTAAATCACATAGCCGCCAACAATGGCAATCACAGCGCCGAGCGCACCTACATATACCCAAATGGGCGGAGTGGTTTGCCCAGTCTTAGGAACGTCTGTGGTCCCACGGGGCCGGTCCTGCATTTCCACTTGCTGCACATCGCCGGTGGAAGCAACGCTGAAGGTAATTGCATCGGCAATCTCATAGCCCGTGGGGGCGGAAACCTCCTTCAGCACATACCCATCGCCAACTGCCAGCTTCGTAATCTCATGGGGCTGGCCATTGGATACCCAGGTATCAATCAGGGTGCCGTCAGGAGCGTAAAGCTCCAGGGTAGCACCGGCAAGGTGGTTACCAGTGGAAATATCGGTCTTGATGATGGAGATTCTGGTATATACGTTCTCGATTTCGCCCAGGTCGATTTCCTCAGCGTCCACAGATACTTCTATGGGTGTGCTGTCAAGGACATAGCCCGGTCTTGTGACCAGTTCCACAATCAGCCAATCGCCAGCAGGGACGTTATCAAACTCGAACTTGCCGTCAGCGCCAGTCTGAGCCGTGGCAGCAGCGTTCTTCTCGGTGAAGTCCGTGGTATCCGCAGGGAACAACCCAAACACCACGCCTTCCAGCTTCGTGCCGTCCGTATCCACCTTGGTGCCAAGGATACGGCCTTTCAGAGCAACAACAACGGTCTGGTCCTCATCCTCAATGTCTTCATGGGCGGCAATTTCCTTATCGCCGTAATAGAGAGTCTCAAACACGACGATGTGCTTACCGGCCAGTGTGCTGGCATCCAGGGTGTAGGTCAGCTCCACGGTGCCGGATTCCGCCTCAGCCACAAATTCCACTTCGGCAGTAACCTGCTCATCGTCCACCAGAAGAGGCTCCCCGGTTTCCTTATCCATCAGCACACCGGAAATCGTGTAGGTCTTGCCAGGAATCAACCCGGAATACTTCACTTCGTCTGTGATGGTGACCTCTTCAGCAGGTTTGGTTTCCTTCTCACCGTCCACAGTAGCAGTTGTCCCGATTTCAGGCTTTTCCCCGAAAGTAACGGTCTGCCCCTGGTCTTCAATGTCTGTATGGGAGGCGATTTCCTCTCCATCCAAGTACAGTGTTTCAAACACAACGACCTGCTTATTTACCAGTTCGTCGGCGTTGAAGGTGAATGTGACTTCCACAGTCCCATCTTCCGTATCCGGCACAAAGCTGGATGCGGAAGTTACCTGTTCGCCATCCACTAGCAAGGGCTGGCCGGTGGTTTTGTCCATCAGGACACCGTACAGCGTGTACGTTTCACCGGGAGTCAAACCGTAGTAGGACACCACATCTTTCAAGGTAATTTCACCCACGGGGATAGCCATTTGCTCTCCATCTACGGTGGCGGTGGTTCCAATCTGCGGCTGGTCAGGGGTGATAAAGGTGATGGTCTGATTTTCGTCGGTAATGTCAGCATGGGAGGCAACCTCCACACCTTCCAGGTACAGTGTCTCGAACACTACAACACTCTTTCCTGCCAGAGTAGAGGCATCCAGCGTGTAGGTCAGCTCTACAGTCCCAGATTCAGCTTCAGGAGTAAACTCTGTTTCCGCAGTGATTTTTTCACCACCAACCAGCAGAGGCTCCCCAGTGGCCTTATCCATCAGGACACCGGAAATGGTGTAGGTCTTGCCAGGAGTCAAGCCGGAGTAGGCAATCTCGTCAATAATGGTCACTTCCCCAGCAGGCTCCGCCGTATGCTGGCCGTCAACAGTGGCCGTGGTGTGAATCTCCGGCTTTTCCTCTTCAAAGGTCACGGTCTGGTTTTCATCGTCAATATCGGTGTGGGAAGTAACTTCCACATCGCCAAGATAGAGCGTCTCGAAAACCACGACAGAGGTTCCGGCAAGCTCAGAGGCATCCAGGGTGTAGGTCAGCTCTACGGTGCCAGAGGCTTCTTCAGGAGTGAACTCTACCTCAGCAGTTACCAGGGTCTGCTCTTCACCCACCAGCAAAGGCTCCCCAGTGGCCTTGTCCATCAGGACACCGGACACCTTGTAAGTCTCTCCGGGAGTCAAACCAGAATAAGCAACCTCGTCTACAATGGTGACTTCCCCGGAGGGAACTGCCGTGTGCTGGCCGTCCACGGTGGCAGTGGTGCCAATCTTCGGGCCTTCTACGAAAGTCACTGTCTGGCCCTCATCCTCGATGTCGGTGTGGGCAGTTACCTCGTCCTCGCCCTGATAGAGAGTCTCAAATACGACCACGGATTTGCCCAGCAAGGCAGAGCCGTCAAAGGTAAAGAAAACGTCGATGGTGCCATTCGGCTCGGCAGGGGTGAATGTGGCCTCGGAAGTCACCTGGGTCTGTTCTTCACCCTCGCCAATAAGCAGGGGTTCGCCGGTTTCCTTATCCATCAGAACGCCGGTCAGCTTGTACTCCTGGCCTACGGTCAGACCGCTGTATTCCACAGTATCCGTGATGGTGATTTGTTCGGTAGGAACAGCGGTCTTTTCGCCATCAATGGTTGCGGTTGTGCCGATGGCGGGCTTGCCAAAGGTAATGGTCTGGCCTTCATCGGTGATGTCAGCATGAGAGGCGACAATGTTCTCATCCAGGTAAAGGTCCTCAAAGACCACCACTGCCTTGCCAGCCAGTGCGGATGCGTCAAAGGTGTAGGTCAATTCCACTGTGCCCTGGGCGCTGGTGGGGGTGAACTCTACCTCGGCTGTAACCTGGGCCTGTTCCTCCCCCTCGCCAACGAGAAGGGGTTCACCGGTTTCTTTGTCCATCAGGACACCAGACAACTTGTAGGTCTGGCCCACCTTCAGGTTCTTGTAGGCCACGGTGTCCACAATGGTAACTTCCCCGGAGGGGGCTGCGGTGTGCTCACCATCCACCAAGGCGGTGGTTCCAATTTCCGGTACACCCTCAAACTGGTCATCCAGGGTCCCCAGGTAAATAGTGGTGTTGTTGCGGGAGATGGTAACGTGCTCCACCCGCACCAGGTCATAGCCCTGGTTCCCGGAGCAGCGCAGTTCTTCTACGGTGTAGGTGTCGAAAGGCAGGGCGCACAATTCGTCCTGCACATCTACCATCCAGCCCTCGGTGGTCAAGCCGAACCAAGTGCCAGCATGGTCATCCCACGCAGCTTCGTCCTCTACACCATCATTACCGTTGGTGTTCTGCGAGTGGGGGTTCCACTCGGTTTCCGTGCGGACCTCACCGTTTTCATCGGTCACAACGATGTGTTCCTCACCCGTAGTTTCGGAGATGAGCTTGAAGGTCACGTTGGCGAACCGCCCCATGTTGGCTTCGCTGCCCTCGCCAACTTTCACGAACTGGAGGTCGCCACGGATGACCTGGTTATAGGCTGCATCGCCATCCCGGAACTCGATGACTTCTCCATCCTTGCGGATTTGGAAAGAGCGCACGGTCTGGTCCGTGTGGAGGTAACCCTCGCCGGGCTTGCTTTCCACCATTTGGTAGGAGCCATAAGGCAAGGCCCGGTTCTCGGTCTGGGCAACACCGTCCACCACCTCGATGGTGGCGCATACCTCGCCGGGCTGATAGAGAGCGCCGTTCACATACACAGCGTTGATATTCTTGTTGGTGATTTCGAACAGGGTGCCATCCAGACTGGCCCCACCCAAGGGGGTCAACAGGCCGGATTCCAGGTCACGTTTTTCGATGAGCACTCCACCCCGGACTACCTCGTCCGCCATGGTGAACTCGTAGATTACACCGTCATCTGTGACGTTTACGGTCTGGTCGGGGGCCGTCAGCAACATGGACTCGTTGGTGGCGGACTCTCTCAAGATGTATTCTCCATAGGGCAGCAGGTCATCTGCGGTGCTAGCCTTGCCCTCATAGTCGGTGACTAGGGTCTTGACCACCTCGCCGGGCTGGTATTTCTGGCCCTCTACCATGACGGGGTTTCGGCTGTTGTTGATGATCTCAAAGGTGATGCCCTCAAAGTTGGCATCGCCCTGGGGTGTGCTGCCGGTGATGGTGTCCTGCTTCTCTACGCTGAGACCGCCACGTTCCACCTCGTCCACGGCGGTGACGGAAACAGAATGGCCGTTCTGCCGCACCTGGACGGTTTCGCCCTGCCAAGTCAGCAGCATGCTTTCATTGGTGGCGGATTCCCGTACCTCGTAGGTGCCGTAGGGCAGGACGTCATTGCCGGTACTGGCGCGGCCCGACTCGTCCGTGGTGATGGTCATGACCACATCCCCCACAGCGTAGGTCTGGCCGCCCACCACCACGGGGTTGGCGCTGCGGTTGATGATTTCAAAATCAATGCCCGCAAAGGAGGAATTGCCCTGGGGTGTAGTTCCCATCTCGCTGTCCTCCTTGGAGATGTCAATACCGCCCCGGACAACCTCGTTTTCGGCTTCGTACTCCAGCATCTCTCCATCAGAGTCAATGGTGACGGAGATTTCCTCCGTGAAAGTCTGGAGCATGGAGTCGTTGGTGGAAACCTCTCGAACGGTGTACTCACCATAGGGCAGGGTGTTCTCGCCAGTGGTGGCCACGCCTGCCACGTTGGTGGTAATGGTCATGACAACCTGTCCGGGGGCGGCAGTGTTGCCGTTCGCCACCACAGGGTTTTGGCTCTGGTTGACGATTTCAAATTGGATACCTTCTAGGGATGCGTCGCCCTGGGGCGTGGTTCCTGTCTGGGAGTCCACCTTTTGAATGGTCAGGCCGCCTCGCTGGACATCTTCTGTTAGGTCATCCACTTCCAGCTCGTACACATCCCCGGTGAGCTGGGAACCGTCCACGGTATAGGTGTGGACTTCGGTATCCAGGCGGTACCCGGTGGGGGCGGTAAGTTCTTTCACGGTGACGGTGCCGAAGGGGATGCCCTCCAGAGTCCCCAGGTTGCCGGAGGCGTCCGAGGTCAGTTCTTGAGTGACCGTCTGGCCGCCAAGCTGATAGCTCACCTGGTACACCGCACCGGCAATACTGGCGTTGCCCTGGGGCGTGCTGCCTGTCTGGGAATCTTTCTTTTTTAGGCGCAGGGTCAAAGTCCCAGGCTCGTCCTCCACTGACAGGCTGGTGTCCGCCCCATTGATGGTGAACGTATAGATTTTCTCGTCCAGCTTGTAGCCCTTGGGCGGGGTGACCTCTTTCACCGAGTAGGTACCATCCTCCAGCGGGGTAGACAGAGTTGCGTGGCCCGCTTCGTCCGTGGTAAAAGTAGCCACCACAGAGCCTGTACCGCTGGTGCCCTTGTACACGTTATAGGTGGCTCCCGCCAGGCTGTACGCCGAGTTGCCCTGGGTAATGGACACATCCGCGGAGGTCTTGGTCAGGGTCACTTGGTAGTCTTTGGGCTGCAAAGGCTCGATCTTGATGAGGATATAAAAGCTGCCCGGTGTCTTAGGGGTAATGGCGGAGATTTGGTTGCCGGAGCCAGGTTCTGTGCCGCTGTGCCACATGACGTCGTCATCGCTGGCTTCGCCCCAAAAGAAACCGATGTGATTGTCGGCCCCGTCCGCGCCAGGGGAGTTGCTCCACCACATGAGGATGATATCGCCTTTTTCGGCCAAGCCACTGGAAAGCAGCTCCTGCTTGGTGCGGAAAGCGTAGGCACTGATATTGCCGTTCTCAACCAAATTCTTATAGTTGGACGCCCCCGCCAGCCAGTCGTAAGGCAAGCCGGAACCGTACTGATTCACCGGCGTCCGGTGCATGATCTCCATGGTGGTTTCCGCGTCCAGGCCGGCTTTGCGAAGGACATAGGATATGAAGCCGCCACAGTTCATGCCCACGGTGCCGCTGTTGTAGCTTGTGTCGCCGTTGGGAGATTGGGCGTCGCCGCCAGCGTAGGGGGTGCCCAGGTAGTAGTTGTCGTCCTCGTGGGCCTCCAGCTCCTGGACAATGCTTTCCCGGGTAACGCCCACGGAAGTCATGTAGTTGGTGCCGCCCTCTACCTCGGATTTCACCGTATTGAAGGGGTCTTGAGCGAAAAGAACAGGAAAATTTCCAGACGAGTCTTCCAGAGTGACTCCTGAAGATATGGCCTCATCATTGGCGATTTCCTCCGCAAAAACGGAAAACGGCAGTGAACCGATAACCACCATCACTGCCAATATAACAGCAAGTATCCTTTTCCTTGTCATCATGTTGCTCCTTTCTCCCTTTTGGGGCATGAAGAAAGGCTCTCTGATGTCAGAGAGCCTCTCACTTACTATTCACTTGTAGGCTTAGTCCCTTCCTCTTGCGAGCACTATATTCTTTGCAAAACTGCACTTAACGGTATTCCCAGTGTCCCACTTCTTCTGCCCAAACTTCTTCCTTGTCAATTACCTCTACCATTTCTAAGCGTTCCACCGGCTCATAGCAACCTCCGGGGAGAATTTGTCCGGGGCAGTGCCATTGAACAAACCTTCGGTGTTCACATACTCCACAGCATCGTAGAACCAATCTCCAGACTTCACATCTGTAAACGGGTTCTCCCATGCTGCCAGGGCGCTTATGGGGATTCTCATTGCTAACAGCAAGGAAAGAGAAAAACGAACTAGCTTCGCGTTTTTTCTCTTCATCCTCTCCTTTAAGCAGTCAAAGTTGCAAACCCTCCTCCGGCTCTGCCTCATGGCCGGGCAAAAGCTCCTCACACAGCTCCTGATAGAAATCCTGGGACACTTGGAATGTGCCAATCAAGTACCCTGGCATGTTCTCATACTCATGCAGCCCCCGGTAATAGAACATCTTGTCCGCATCCAATATGACAAAGGGAGTCAGCCCATGTGCCAAACATTCCTTAAACAGAATCATCCGGCCAACCCTGCCGTTGCCATCCTGGAAAGGATGGATTGTCTCAAAATGGTAGTGGAAATCGGCTAGCTCCTCCAAAGTGTGGGAAGACTTCTGATTCCACCGGGAAAGCAATGATTTCATGCGAATCGGTACCTGCTTAGGTGTTGCTGTGCGAATATTTCCCACTGTGTTTGCCACGTTCTTATATTCTCCCACATTGAACCACGTAAGAGCAGCATCGGTGGTCCCGGTTTTGAGAATGCGATGGTACTCTTTTACCATGGCCTCCGTCAATGGCTCCTCAGCGTGGTCCAGCATATAGTCAAACAGGCGGAAATGGTTTGTTGTTTCTACCACGTCATCCACTCGGATAGGGTTATCTCCATCAGGAAAAAATGATTTGGTTTCAAAAATAAACCGTGTCTGTTCCTCCGTCAACCGGCTCCCCTCAATGTGGTTGCTGTTATAGGCGAACAGGATTTGAGTCCGGTGGTAAAGGACACCTTTATACTTGCTATCCCGTTCCGCTTTCAGTTCCGTTAAGAGGTTCATAAATTTAGTCCTCCAGTTATCCAGCGGTCTGCTGAGAGCACAAATTCCACCAGGAAATCCTCCCGAACCACCTCCGGGCCAAAGGACGGGTCGTTCGCCAAGGAAACGGCTCTTCGCACCATTTCCTCTGTGGGAGGAGTGAGGCCCAGAGCGAGAAAATCCCGTTTCGCCTGGGGTTCCTCCTCCAAAAGCTCTACAAACAGCCGGGAAAGAAGCCCGCCTTTTTGCGTAGCGCTGGAAGGGTATCCACGGGAAACCAGGGCTATATTATGGTCAAACAATGGGGCCAGGGAAAGGATTTCACCTGTCTGCCGGTCCCGAAGAAAGCCATAGTTTTGGGTGTGCCGGTCCATGTTCATCACCAGGGCATCCAGATAGACCATCCCCACATACTGCTGGGCAGCTTTGGGGCAGAGTTCCCGGAAACGGCGATAGTTCTCGCCATAGTCCTCTTCATCCAGCATCACGGAATAGGCCGGCTCAAAGTCATACCAGCCCTCCGTGAAATCTTTGCTGCGGATGTACCCTTCCTGGTCCATCTCATAATGGGCCATGGGCAAGCCCATCAGACGGCCTAGGTGATAAACAAACAGCTCTGAAAACTGTTCCAGGCCGCTGCCGGACTTCAGCATCCACCATGCTCCATCGTGATACTCCCAGCACTTCTCATAGCTGCCGGTGTTGGTCAGCTCCGGGGTAACGGAAGCAGCCGTGCCTTTCTGGAAAGAATCCGGGTCGCCCCGCAGGGCCAGCCTGGAAAACGGGTTGTCTTTCTGGAACTTCACTTGGTCATAGGAAAGGTCTTCATTTTCCCCACGGAACCAGTAGGCATCCGTTATGGTGGCCCCATGCACCCTCAGCACTGCTGCTAGGTCATCGTTGGGAGCCAGCCGCAGCGCTTTCCGCAGCAGGCGGGAATTGGTGCGGTGTGCGTCGATGGCACGGCGGGTCAGCCACCCTTCTGGGTCGTTGTACCGCATCAGGTAGAGTGGACAATGGTCTGGGTCAAACACAATGCAGTTATTCCTTCTAACCTTTGCTACTACTCTATCTTCCGACATAATCACGCCATTCAGCATGGGGAACACCTCTTTTCTATACCGTTATTATACCCTGCACAGCATTTTTTCTCAAGGATTTTCCCGGAAAGCTCCAAAACCGGAACCAGTTCCGGTTTTGGAGCTGAACTTCCTGGTTACCGGACATTCGACCAGTGTTTTGCCATTTCCATCGTAGGCATCCGCAGATGAGCTACCTCATTGCGTAACCGGTCACATTCTCGGTTGAGCGCCTGAATTTCCTCACTTGCGGTGTCTCTGAGATTCCTCATTTCTCGATTCATAGCATCTCTTTCAATGGCTAACTGCTGTTGGTATTCCCTCCTGGCACGGGCAGCGCCTTTCTTAAAGGCAATACTCCACACCAGTGTGAAAACCACGGCAACCGCTACCAGCACTAATACGATACTGAGAATGACCTGAATCATGGGAGCCTCCTTTCGTAGAACCGGAACCAGTTCCGGTTTTAATCCCATCTGACTTCCCTGGGGTTGGTAGACAGCAGGGAATAGAGCTTGGTGTCTTGGGGCATGGAGCTGATGAACGGCACCAGTGCGCCCCCCACCTTGATAAGCCCATGGCCTGGGGCCACATTGCGGAAGTAGACTTCCTGATTTTGGGAAATCTTATACAGCTCCGCCAACTGAGCAGCGTTGGTGGGACTCTGGTTGAGCATTACTACAAAGTCCGTATTAGAGAGCATGGCCCGGCCCGTTTCCGATGCCAGCACCTCCTCCACATTCTGGGTAGCGCCTGTACAATAGCCGTTGTACTTTCGGATGCGCCGCCACAGATTGCTGAAGAAAGCGCCGGTGTCCTCGTCTTGGAATAACAGGGCAAATTCATCGGCATAGACAAAGGTGATTTTTCCCTGCTTGTAGTTTCGCATGACCCGGCTGAGAAGCTGGTCCAAGGTGATAAGCGTCCCCAGAGGCTTCATCTGGTCCCGCAAACCGGCAAGGGAATAACAAATCAGGCTATTGTTGGTGTTGATGTTGGTGGGCAGTGAAAAGTTGTCCAGTGCGCCCTCCACGAAGCGTTCCAAAGCCAGGGAAAGCTCCTGCGCTCGTCCGTTTTTCATGCTCTCCAGTGCCGCTTTAAAGTCTCCCAGCAGAGGGACCGGGGCCTCACCTTTGGACCGCAGGAAATTCTTGTACACCTGCCGCACAGCCCGGTCAATCAGGGATTTTGTCTGAGCATCCAGCCCTTCTCCTTCCATCACCTTTTCACAGAAGGTAGTGATAAACTCGGTCTTATAAGCCAGGGGGTTTCGCTCGGTCAAGTCCAGCTCCAGGTCAAACGGGTTGATACTGTCCACCCCAACATGGAAGACCTCCCCGCCAAGCTCCAATGTTAGATTGTTATACTCGCTTTCCGGGTCCAGAATCAAGAAATCCGCCTTCTCAGGTGGATACTTAAATCGGAGTTCCACCAATTCCTCTTTGCAGAAGAAGGATTTGCCGCCACCAGTCATACCCAACACAAAACCATTGCCGGACGATTTAGCCAGCCGGTCCACTACCACTAAGTTGCGGGTGATGGCGTTTTGCCCGTAGAGCACCCCAGTGGGGTCGCAAAGCTCCTGGGCATTAAACGGCATAAAGGCAGCGAGGCTTTCCGTGGTCAGCGTCCGGTCTATGGAGATACGGTCCAGGCCGTATGGCAGTACCGTGTTCAGCGCATCGAGCTGCTGTTCCGTGCAGACGTTGAACTCGCAGTTCACATCACGGGCCACTGTGCGAATTAGCTCTGTGTCCGAGTTCAGCTTTTCCAAGGTGGGGGCCATGTGGGCAATGGTGATAGTCGCCACCACCAGCCCGCAGTCCCGCACGGTGATGTCATTCAAACTGTCGGTGATAACCTGCCGTTCCTTCTTAATGTTGTACGGCTCCGGAACTACGATTTTCGTTCGCTCCAGCTGCTTCTGCTGG
>ERZ857955.2598-NODE-2598-length-11375-cov-5.046820_pt1 | contig 11375 bp, 9 predicted proteins | sample MGYA00519956_ERZ857955 | MGnify/ENA primary metagenome ERZ857955 (study PRJEB31778, sample SAMEA3449378) | human gut metagenome | biome: human gut; feature: human-associated habitat; material: faeces | place: United Kingdom | collected 2010/2012 ...
TCATAAGCTGCTTTCCCAATTTCTGATAGTTCAGCCCATGCGAAAGCTCCCGCCCTCTGGTTTCGGAAGTGTTGAAGTGGAGTAGGGAGGCACCGCCTTGCCATATTACTATGGTAGGTTTGCACCACCCTCTCCAGGAACCGGACTTACATCTCTCAATGTATCCGGCTCTGTTATCGTTCGGTCAGTAGTTACTCACTGGTTGTGGATTGCAACATGGCATTTTTTGCACACAACCAGCGTTTTACGCCGTTTTGCAATCATTGCAACCTCCCATGCCTGCTTGCCCTTAAGGTTTTTGAGCTTGTTGACATGGTGAACTTCGTAACAATCGCTCTCGGTCGTACCGCATAGCTCACAGACCTTTGCTTTCAATCTCTGCTCCAAGGCTGTTCGGGAATATCCGTACTCCACCGCAGCATTGCATACGATGTCCGTCGGATTGGCCTTATCCTTGCAATCGGAGTATTTTGCAAAATAGCATCGTTTTTGCCCCGTTGTGGTTTCGTAGGGGATTCCCCATTCTCCGTTGTGGTCTTTGAACTTCTCAACCACCTTGGATATGGTGCATTTATGCTTACTTGCGAGGGTTTTGAGGCAACTGTATTCCATGAGATAGGAAAAGTAGCACAGTTTATAAAAATTGCTGGCAATTCCATAGTAGTTGCAGATTCCCCGTAATTCCGCATTGTAGGCAGAAACGATTTCCAAATCTGTGAGTCGCAAAAGAGATTTACGGCGGACAGGCATGAGTTTCCCATCCGGTTTCTGTATCGCAATTTCCTTGGCGAAAATGAAGCTGTGAATCTTATCATCGAATGGGATAGACAGTTCACAGGAATTGTTGAGGGTGCGTTTTGTCTTTTTGCCCGGCCCACCATGCTTGATAATGCTGCTTCTGCGAACACGAACATCGTACCCCAAAAATCTTGCCCTTTCGCTGCTGTGAGTTATGAGTGTTTTTTCTTCGCTGAGTTCCATCTTTAAGGTTTCACGGATAAACTCAGAAAGTTTACTCTTTATCCACTGGCAGTCCTCTTGACTTCCTTTCACACCGAGAATAAAGTCATCCGCATAGCGGATATACTTGATGCACTTTTTTGTCTGAGCTGTACAGGGCATTTTCAGCATGAGCTTCCGCTTTTCGTTGTATTCGGAAAGCAGTTGTTCTCTTTCTGCCCCGGTGCGTCTGCCGATGTGATAGGAAAGTTTCTGGAGGTCATTGCTTAGGAGGCGATATTCTGTCCTGACAGGTTCTTGCCCATGGGTATCAAATTCGCTTTTCAGCTTCATTACAAATTTGTCCAACTCATGCAGATAGATGTTGGCAAGGAGCGGAGAAATGATACCGCCCTGTGGAGTACCACTGTAGGTTTTGTGATATTTCCAATCCTCCAAATATCCAGCCTTTAGAAATTTGTAAATCAGCTTTATCAACCGGGCATCCTTGATTTTGCTATGAATCAAGCCTACAAGAACGCTGTGGTCGATATTGTCAAAGCACCCTTTGATGTCACCCTCCACGAACCAACGCATACCATTGAACTCCATTTTTAAGGATTTCAGTGCAGTATGGCAGCTCCTTTTGGGTCTGAATCCATGGGAAACTGGCAAGAAAACAGGCTCATACACCGCTTCGAGAACCATCCGCAGAACTTCCTGTACCAGCTTATCTGTGAATGTCGGGATTCCCAGAGGCCGCTTTTTCTTGGGATTGTTCTTCTTCTTGATATAGGTTCTTCTGACGGGTGTGGGCTGATAGGTTTCATCAGCGAGCCTTTGGATGATATTTGCGATTTTGGTTTCGCTGAATCCATCTGCCGTGTCATCGTTTGCACCCTTAGTTGCGGCACCGCTGTTGGCATACAGATTTTTATATGCCAGAAAATACAGGTCTGACCTCAGCATATAGCGGTACAGTCTGGTGAAAATTTCATCTTTATTTGCGAGTGAGTTTCTACTGATTCTTGCTAAAATTTCGGTTGTTGGTTGCATTTTGAGGTTTTCCTCCCTAATCAACTTTTCTTTTAGTACACAATAACTACGCCCCTTCGCCATGTGAGGGTCATTACCCCTCTCGGACTACTACGGGCGTTCCGTGCCCATGCAGGATTTTCAGGCTCTACAGCCATAGCCGAATTTTCACCTCCTTCGGTTGGCGTTCCTGTTTAGGGCATCCCCAGTTAGCGTTGAGCATAGGCAAATGTGGATTGTCGGTCTCCGCTTTCGTTTCCTTGCCGTAGGTTCTCCTACAGATTGCACACCGTTTTTTGATAACCGATTGATTGACACCTATAACCAATCGCCAGTGTGCCAGAGGTTACAGATACTTTCCTCCGTCTGACCGATAACAGAAATTAGAAACTTGCGTTCAGTAAACCCAACTTAAGCCTCATATCCACTTAACATTGCAGTTCAGTCGCACCAAGTTATCTTTAGGTGACTTACTGCTTTCCTGCCGTGCTGTGTTCCCGTTTCAGCTTTCGCCTTTCGGTCAGGCAGGTTGTTTCCCGTGTTATCTTACGGGGTAGTGCCTTACACTACTTTGCTCAACGCCCTATCTGGGCGCACGCTGTCAATGGTTTCTTTCCCCAAGATTTCCGATATTTCTTTGAGGGTCGTTTTCTCCTTGCCCCCAAGGAAAAGGGTGGTGTCGCAGTTGCCGACAATGGTATCGGCGTTGTCCTTGTAGATTGCCTTTAGCTGTGACTGGGACTGCAAGATGATAGAAGCGGAGATTTCCCGGCTCCTTATGGTGGCAATCAGCTTTTCAAACTTCGGTATCTGCCCGATATTGGCAAACTCGTCTAACAGACACCGCACATGGACGGGCAGCCGCCCGCCGTACACGTCGTCAGCTTTGTCGCACAACAGGTTGAAAAGCTGCGTGTAAAGGATAGATACCACAAAGTTAAAGGTGTCGTCGGTGTCGCTGATGATAACGAACAGTGCCGTTTTCCGGTCGCCCAGTGTGTCAAGCTCCATTTCGTCGGTTTCCAGAAGCTCCCGCAGCTCCCGTATGTCAAAGGGGGCAAGCCGCGCCCCGCAGGAAATAAGGATTGAGGAACGTGTCTTGCCCGCGCTTAACAGGAATTTCTTATACTGCCTTACGGCAAAGTGTTCCGGGTCTTTTTCTTCCAGACGTTCAAACATGAGGTCAACCGGGGACTGAAATTCCGGGTCGTCCTCGCGGGCTTCCGACGCATTTATCATTTCAAGCAGCGTCGTGAAGTTCTTCTCGTCCTCCGGGGCTTCATACCAGATATAGCCGATAAGGGCGCAGTAAAAGAGCCGTTCGGACTTTACCCAGAAATCCTCCCCGGATTTTTCCCCGTCGCCTTTGGTGTTGGCGATTATGGTATTTACCAGTTTCAGAATGTCTTTCTCGCTGCGGAGATAGGCGAACGGGTTATAGTGCATACTTTTCTTGAAGTTTATGGTATTCAGCACTTTTATCTTATAGCCGCCCCGTTGCAGGAGCTTCCCGCACTCGACTAATACGGTTCCTTTCGGGTCTGTGACAACATAGGAGCTGTGCATTTGCATAAGGTTCGGCTTCACAAAAAACCTCGTCTTGCCGGAGCCGGAACCGCCGATTACAAGGATATTTTTATTCCTTGCATACTTTGGCTGCTTCGGGCGGCTGCTCATCATCAGCCGTTCGGTCTGGGTCAGAATGACGTTGTTTTCAAACACCGGGTCTACATACGGCTTTATATCCTCGGCGTTGCCCCAACGTGCAGAACCGTATTCCATGCCGCGCCTATATTTTTTCGCGTTCTTGCCTTTGAAATAGACAATCAGCCGGATAAATACCGCCCCCGCTATGCCGATAAGCAAGTCCATAGGGTGTAGGCTCGGCGCGGCGTTAGATAAGGCTGCGGAAAATCCCGTCCCAAGGGAAAGCAGCTTTCCCGACAGGTCAGCCCCCGGCGACAGACGGAACGCCTGCGCCGCCTTGTCAAAGAGCCAGACAAAGAGCAGATAGGGGATATTCGGGATAATCAGCTTTTTAAAATCTATCCTGTTCAACGGTCAATCCCCCTTTCCTTTTTCTTGACTTTCTCCCGGTTGGCGTTAAGCTGCTTCGCCTTATCCCGGAACGCGGCTAACGCTTTTCGGATAGAGGGCTTCTGCTCCCGTGAGAGCTTCTTTGCGGAAAACTCCTTAAAGGCTGCGGTCAGCGCGTCAGCGTCCCGCGCCTTAAAGAAAACAAGGTACCGGGGCGGGCTTTCCGCCGCGTCCTTTTTCAGCGCAAAGTCAATCCCGTATTTCTTCGCGGTACTCTCAAAGGCTTTGATATTGTCCTTCGTGATTTCGATATTGGAAACGCCTGCGTTCTGTTTCATAAGCTGCTTTAGGGTCTGTTTGCCGTGGGGCATTTGCCGTTTGTTTGCCTGTTTCTTTACCTGTGAGAGAAAAAATTTCATAGATTTTTGCAGCACTTCCGCAGACAGCTTCCCGGTCTTGATGGACAGGGCAATCACTTTTTCGTTGACTTCCTCCTGCAATTCTCGTCCTCCTTTCGCAAAAGTCTGTTTCCGGGCAGAAAGAAAGGGCAGCCGTTTTCTGGTTGCCCTGTGCCTGCCGTTTTATTAAATCCGTACCCTAAGCCCGTTCAAGTCCTCGGCGCGTACCCCTACCAGATACCAGTTCTGCCCGTACTCCATGCGGGTCGGCTTCCACTTGCCCCTTACGAATACTTCCAGACAGTCGCCGCAGTGTAAGCCCCCGTAATAGTCGGAAAGGTCAAAGCGAATGTCGTAACGGTCGGTCAGCTCGTCAAATACCAATGCTCCGGTTCTCTGTGCCATAGAAAAATCCTCCTTATGTTTGTTTTACAGGCTTTCGCCCTCGTTGCAAGAATAATAGTCCGGGTCGCCAAACCGGGGCTTTCGCGGAGCCAGTGCGCCGCTCGCCATGTCGTGGGCGACAAGGGAAGTGTAATAGTTTCCGATAGTGGACGGCGCGTTGAACAGTGCCGCCCGTAAGTATTGTTTGATGTTGCGTATCTTCGTGGTGTTCTCCCGCATACAGTCAAGGACGAACCGGATATGTTCGCTGTCCAGTTTCATAAACTTTGACTTTACAAGGTCTGCCGGGTAGTCGTCCCCGGCGATACGGATTGTCCTGCGCCTTGTGCAGACGGTTTCAAGGATAAGGTCAACGATTTCGTCTATCCGGTCATGGTCGTAGGGCATATCCTGTTTGAGAATGTCATAGCAGATGTTGTCTTTTACGATTTCCTCATATACCCGGTATGCGTCATCCGGTTCCTTTCGTTTCCGTTCCGGCGGCGCAGCCGCTTGTCCCTCTAAGGGAGAGGGGTCAGGGGAAAGGATAGGAATGGAATGGGTACTTTGTGTATCAGTATTTGATTTTTCTTTTTTTGATAGATTAGTTCTTTGTACTTCTTTATTTAATTGCATTGGATTTTCCTGCGTAGGTTTTTCCAACGTAGGGTTTTCCTGCGTTGGATTTTCCAACGTAGGTAAATCCGGTGTAGGTGGTAGCTGTGGCTGCTCGTAAATCACATAATCGGCACCCCGCAGGCGTCCTTTTGCGTCGCGTTCCCTTGAACGGACGATATACCCGGCGCGTTCCAGTTCCCGCACCGCTTCCCGGATAGCGTCGATTTTCTCCCGGTTGATATGGGACAGCCCCGCAAGGGTATAGTCCCAATCTTCGGGAAGTGAGAGCATTTGCGACAACAAGCCCTTTGCTTTCAAGGTCAGCTCCTTGTTGCGTAAGTGGTGGTTGCTCATTACGGTATATCCCGTGTTGCGTTCCACTCTGAAAACTGCCATAGCTTATCAGCTCCTTTGCTGTGGATTTGTTACGCAGTAGAACGCGGATTTTGAGGGGAAAGGTATCTTTCCCTTGCTTGTCCGGTTCTGCGCTCTGGAAGCCGCATAAATCAAGGCTCTTTTTGCCCCTACTGCGTAACATGAGGGCATAAAAAAGCGGCGTTCCTGTTCTTCCGGGTTGGAAGTGGGAAACGCCGCCTTTGCGGTTCAATATTCAATTTTCGTACAATACCAGCTTGTCCGTTGCCCGAAAACCTTGATTTTTCTAATGTTTCAAAAAGTATCGTTATCTAACCCTATCTTTTGATCGTCCGGACTTCCAGAGAATGATGGAAGCTGTTAAGGCCGGTAAAATCAACTGTGTTATCGTGAAAGACCTTTCTCGGTTTGGTCGTGACTACATTGACGCAGGAAAATACATTGAGAAGATTTTTCCTCAGCTCGGTGTACGCTTTATCGCAGTCAACGACAACTATGACAGCTTAAATCATTCCACCGGGGACAGCCTTGTTCTGCCCGTAAAAAATTTCCTGAATGACTCATACAGCAGAGACATCTCCATCAAGGTGCGGAGTAGTTTTGAAAGCCGTCGCCAAGACGGCGAGTTCATTGCCAATTATACAGCTTACGGTTATCTGCGCGACCCGGAAAATAAAAATAAGCTGGTTATAGACGAGGTGGCCGGTGAATATGTGCGCGAGATCTTTCAGTGGAAGATTGAGGGCATGAGCCCTGTCACCATTGCTGAGAAGCTGAACGGCCGCGGGGTCCTGCCACCGTCAGAGTATAAACGCTCCATTGGGATCAAATACAAAACCGCCTTTCAGACCAGTAGCCGGAGCAAATGGAGTCCGAAAGCGGTGATCCGTATTCTGACCAACGAGCTCTACACGGGTGTACTGATCCAGGGCCGCCGCACAACTCCAAACTATAAAGTAAAAAAAGTTATCATCAAGGACAAGAGTGAGTGGAGCCGTATCGAGAACGCTCATGAGGCGATTATCCCAGCCCGGGAGTTCCAATTAGTGCAGCGGCTGATGCAGGAGGATGGCCGTCGGGCACCAGGCTCCGATACGGTATATCCTCTGTCCGGGCGTGTCTTCTGCGGGACTTGCGGCGCACTGGCAAAGCGGAAATCCGTCTCTTATAACGGGAAAAAATATGCCTACTACGCCTGTCCCACAGCGAAAAAAGTGGGAGGATGTGAGGGGCGGAACATTTCGGAGCGAGAGCTGGAAGCGGCTGTCCTTACTACACTTCAATCTGAGATCAAACTGATTTTGGATGTAGACCGGGCTCTGGGGCAGGTTGAAGCATTGGCCTGGGAGCGTCGGGAGATTATGCGTCTGGAAGCGGCTATTTCTGCACAGGAAGCTGAAATTGCCAAATATAGAACGCTGAAAACCAGTGTTTACGAGGATCTTCGAGACGGGCTGATCACCCAAGATGAGTTTCTACACATGAAGCAGGACTTTTCTGAAAGGATTTCTTTCATCGAAGATGATATTTCGGGTTTGAAAACAGAGCTGGATGCCGTCCGAGCTGGTCTTGTCAACCAGACGGGATGGCTGGCTCAATTCCGTCAATATCGAAATCTTGCCAAGCTCACTCGCACGGTGGTCGTCAATCTGATTGACAAAATTCACATTTATCCCGATAAAAAGATTACCGTCACCTTGCTTTGCAAGGACCAACTGACCGATGTGATTGCGTTCCTGCGGGAACAGGTGCAGACACAGCACGCCGCTGAAAAGGAGGCGGGTTGAGCATGGCCAGGAAGAAAAGAGTACACGCACCCCCCATGCGCCCGGAGATCCAAGGGGCCTTATGGGACGCCGGACTTTATGGCCGCCTATCCGTGCTGGACAACGGCAAAGTGGATGGGGAGCCGATTGAAAGCCAAATCGCCATCATAGAGCAGTATGTCGCCGGTCATCCGGAATTGAAGATCGTAGAGCGGTATATCGACAACGGTTATACTGGGACAAATTTTGATCGTCCGAACTGGGAGCGAATGATGACGGATGTTAGGTCCGGGCGGATTAACTGCATTATCGTCAAGGACCTTTCCCGCTTGGGCCGCAACTATATTGAGACGGGCCGTTTTTTGGAACGGATTTGTCCAAAGCTGGGTATCCGCTTTATCTCGGTGAACGATAACTATGATACGGCGGAGATCAAATCACAGGACGAATTTGCCGCGTCTCTGAAAAATATCGTAAATGACTACTATGCAAAAGATATTTCCCTGAAATCTGGCAGCGCCTTAAAAGCCAAACGGCAAAGAGGAGAATATATCGGTAGCTATGCCCCTCACGGCTATCTGAAAGACCCCTCAAACAAAAACCACCTGATTATCAACCCTGAAACCGCGCCAGTCATCCAGCAGATTTATCAATGGCGCGCCGAAGGGCTCGGATACGGGACAATCACACGAATGCTCAATGAGCGTGGTATTCCATCGCCGGGCCGCTATCGGTTTGAACACGGGATTGTTACCAATAACAACAAAAAAGGCAGCTCTCTTCTGTGGAATCGCCATGCACTCACCGATATTCTCCGCAACATTGTCTATATCGGACACTTGGCTCAAGGAAAATGTACGGCAAGTCTGGCCCGCGGCATACCCGTCCATCGCACACCGGAGTCCGAATGGGATATTGTCTACCATACGCATGATCCGATTATTACCGAGGAGCTTTTCAATCAGGTACAAGAAATCAACCGTTCGCGGGCAGATGCCTATAATGCCAATTATGGAGCCTGCAGCCACCTCCCCAAGGGTGATAACCCCTATCGGGAAAGACTGGTCTGTGCGGACTGCGGGACGCAAATGAAGCTATATCGCAATCTAAGCAAAAACCATAAAAAGGCCTACTTCACTTATATCTGCCCCACCTACGAGGAACATCAGGAACTGCGATGCACCAAAAAGACGATACGCAGTAACGCTTTAGATGCCATGGTGTTAAAGACACTGAAAATACAGATGGAGCTCTTTTGCGATGCGCAACAAGTGCTGGAGCGGCTATCAAAGAAACAACCGAAGTTCCCTGCCCATACCGAAGAAAATGAATTGCAGCAGCTCGAACAGCAAGTTAAGCGGAAACAAGGGTATGCGACATCGCTTTATGCCGATTATCGGACGGGGCTTCTGACGCGGGAGGAATACACATTTGCCCGTGGCAAATACCAGGAAGAAGTAGCTGCCTTACAGGGGCGGATCAGCCAGCTCCAAGAGCGGCTTAACCTTACAAGCCAAGTGTCGGATTGTGCTAAAAGCTGGATGGCTCTGATTGAACAATACAAAAGTGCTGAAATCGTGTCCAGAGAATTGGTCACAGCATTTATCAGTGAGATCCGGCTGTCCGCTGACGGCTCCATCAAAGTCTCGTTCTTGTTCCAGGATGAATTATCTCGCATCCGGGCGCACTGCAAGGCTGTGGAAAGCGAGGTGGCATAGCATGACGGATACGCCTGCCGCTTACCTGCGGACTTCCCTGGAGGACTTTAACCGTGCTCATGGCCTTGCCGACCAAAGCCAGTCTATTAGCAACCAGCGGAAGGTAATTTTAGAATATGTTCAGCATAATCCAGAGTTTTCTGAAGTTCAAATCAGAGAGTTCATCGACGATGGGCTGACAGGTACCAACACGGACCGGCCGCAGTTTCAGGCGATGATCGAAGCTGCACGGCGCGGTGAGGTCAAGTGTATCATCGTCAAAGACCTTTCTCGATTTGGCAGAAACTATCTGGATGTGGGCGACTATCTGGAGCACATCTTCCCCTTTTTGGGGGTCAGGGTCATCGCGGTCAACGATGGCTATGACAGCAAACAGTATGAGGGCAAAACCGGCGGGATGGATATTGCCTTTCGCAATTTCATGTACGAAAATTACAGCCGAGATCTTTCCATCAAGGTCCGTTCCGCAATGCACTCCCGCATGAAAAAGGGGCGGTTTGTCAATCATGTTCCCTACGGTTATCAAAAAGCCCCGGGTGACAAGCATTTAATGGTGCCTGATCCAAACACAGCCCCCATTGTCCGCGAGATTTTCCAATCAATCATCAGGGGCAAAAGCACCTCTCAAATCGCAAAGGAATTGAACACCCGCGGTGTGCTTACGCCACTGGCCTATAAACAGCACCGTTTGAAGCCAGCGTGCCAAAATCGGGAGTTGATGTGGTCGCATATCACTGTGCTGAACATCTTAAAAAACGATAAATATACCGGGGTGATGACCAATCACACACGAGAGAGCCGGTATATGCGCGACAAAAACCAGCGCCGGGTCCCCCGCGAAGAATGGATCATCACCGAAAATACGCACGAAGCCCTTGTAACGAAAGAAGAATTTGACGCCGCCCACGCCATGATAAGGGAGGTAAAAAGACCCGAGCGAAAATCTCCCCCCGCCTGTGATACAGTGTTCTATTGCGGGCATTGTGGCAGGAAATTGAGGAAGTCTCATGGCCTTGATACCTATTTCGCGTGTGACACCCAGTTATACCAGGAAAACGCCACCTGCTCAAATATCCGATGGAGCAAAACAGATTTAGAGGCCGTCATGCTGCCGGTCTATAAGGCCCAGTTGTATTTGCTCGGAGAGCGGGCAAAAGAGCTGGCGCTTCAAGGCGACGGCCACCCAAATGAAAACTGGCCAGAGATGGTAGGAAAAATTGATCGTGAGATTGCCGCTTGCCAAGCGCAAAAAGTCCAATACTACGAAGCATACCGCAACGGCGACTTAGATCGGGGGGCTTTTGTAGAACAAAAGGCCGCCCTGGCCATAAGAATTGAACACCTCCAAGGCGAGCGCACGGAAATTGAACTGAAGCGCCAGGCACAACGGACACAGATTGAGGCGCGAGAGTCTGCCAAGCGGGAGCTGTCCCAATACCTTTATGCCACACATCTGGATGGGGCGCTCCTGACGGAGAGTATGTACCAAGCGATTGACCGCGTAAAAGTTTTTAGCAATGAGCGTATTGAAATCCGATGGAAGTTTGAAGACCTGTTTGCGGGACAAGGTTACCGAGAAAGGAAAGCTGTATGAGGGTCGCATTATATATACGAATTGCAAACGACAACACCGGGGATGCGATTTCGTATCAAGAGCAGGAATTGAGGCGCTGGTCAAACGAGCACGGGCATGAGGTTGTAGAGGTTTTCAAGGATAATGCCCCAGGAGTTCTTGCGGAATGTTTTGAACTTCAAAGGCTGCTCGCCCAGCTGGATGCTCACACCTTTGATGGCGTTGTCGTTCGTGGATTGAATAGGCTGGCGAGGAGCTATTACGATTTCCCACAGCTTGCTGATAAGTTTCAGAAAGCCGGAGTTAAAATCATCGTCCCCTATGATACCGACGATGCCTTTGCGGAGTGTGAGACGGGTTTCCATATTTTGAATGCGCTAAAGGCAACCTGGGAACGCGCATGAAGGTAGCGCAAAAATCAAGCAGGAAGCAGCGGTGCAGCGCACCAAAAATTTTATGTTTTACTTGACACATTAGGACGACCTGGGCCGGGTGGTAATCCCCAAGGAGATCCGGCGCACCATGCGGATCC
>ERZ857955.2600-NODE-2600-length-11373-cov-2.505655_pt1 | contig 11373 bp, 11 predicted proteins | sample MGYA00519956_ERZ857955 | MGnify/ENA primary metagenome ERZ857955 (study PRJEB31778, sample SAMEA3449378) | human gut metagenome | biome: human gut; feature: human-associated habitat; material: faeces | place: United Kingdom | collected 2010/2012 ...
TTAAATCCGCCACCTGATAGCGATTGGCATAGTCCAGCGCCGCCGCAATTTCGCCCGCAGCTTCTTCTCCCTGAACCCGTACCGGCAGCAGCTTCACCTCTGCCAGCGGATAACGGTGGCGGATGATCCGCAGCATATCGTGGACCGCCGCACCGGCTGCCGAGGTAATAATGGCAATCCGATGAGGATAGGCAGGCAGCGGTTTTTTATGAGCGGGATCAAACAGCCCCTCCGCCGCCAGCTTTTTCTTCAGCTGCTCAAAGGCAACCGCCAAATCTCCGGCTCCCTCCGGCGTCATGGCGACGCAATAGAGCTGATAAACGCCGTCTCTGGGATAGACGGTAATGCGCCCTGCCGCCTGCACCATCATTCCGTTTTCCGGACGAAACCGCAGCCGCATGGCGCTGGAACGAAACATCACGCATTTCAGCTGAGACTGACCGTCCTTCAGCGTAAAATAGTGGTGTCCCGAGGGATATTTTTTATAATTGCTGAGTTCTCCGCGAATGCAGAGACTTCCCAGAAGTCCGTCGGTATCCAGCATCTCTTTGATGTAGCTGTTGACCTGACTGACCTCCAGTACAAGCTGTTCATTCTGCATGACCATTCTCCGAAAGCCAGGTGAGCACCGCAATGCCCATGGCGTTATCTGTGGAACAAGCCGGACTTCCGAATATGCCGCCCTCCGGCTCCATTGCCTGACGCAGCAGAGAATTGGAGGATACGCCGCCGGTAAACACCGCAGGCAACGGTCCAAACCTCTGCCGAGCCTGCTCCGTTGCCTTGGAAATGGCATAAATCAGACATTCCAGCACAAATCTTGCCGTATTTTCTTTGCTTTTCTCCGCCATACCCGCAGCCTTATTCTGCATGCCGGACAGAGAAAAGTGCATATCATGTACCTTCACGGGATAAGGCTTTGCTTCCCCTGTCTGCGCCAGATGGTCCAGCGCCTTTCCGGAAGGAAAATCCAGTCCCAGCAGTACGCCGGTTCGATCAATGAGCTGACCGGCAGACAAATCCTCGGTGCCGCCAATTTTTTGGGGGCGCAGTCCCGGCTCCACCAGCAGCAGCTCCGTGGTGCCGCCGGACAGATGCCAGGCAAGAAACCGCTCCTGCATCAGTTCCATATGACCGCCGCTCCAAAGCACTGCCGCCAAATGTCCCTCCTGATGGGAAAAGCCGTGGTATGGAACGCCCAAAACCGCCGCCATGCTCTTTCCGGTACCGCAGCCCGCCAAAAAGCACGGCATATAGGAGCCCCCCACCGGTCTGGGGCGCTCGCTGGCGCCGATTGCCTCCGGCGGCGCAGGTAAACTCAGCTGCTGCGTCAGTTCCGGCAGGCGAACCACATGCTGAAACAAAGCATCGGACTGCCTGAGCCCCAGTTCGCCGGATTTTACCGATAAAAGCCGCCCGCAATTCTCGCCCGTTTGTCCGTTGAACCAGGCGACCGAGGTGGTATAATTGCTGGTGTCAATGCCCAGTGCAATCATTCTCTGGACCTGGCAAAGGAGCCGAGGATGCCGTTGATAAACGACACCTTATCCTCTTCCTCATACCGCCGCGCAATCTCCACAGCCTCATTGATGACCGCGCCGGTGGGTGCATCCTCCACATAGAGGATCTCATAAATTGCCAGCCGCAGCACAGCCAGCGACACCTTGGAGATACGGCTGACCTTCCAGCCCACGGCATAGGTTTCGATGATCTGATCGATCTCCTGCTTTTTTACATAAACGCCGCGAACGCAGTCCTCAATATAGGCAAGCTGCTTGGCGTTGGGCTTTTCCTGATAGAGATCCGTTTCCTCAGCCAGCCGCGGATAGTAGTCCTCCTGAAATACCTTCTGGAACAGCTCCTCGGGTAGCTCATCATGGTATTCCATCTCATAAATCAGATGCATGGCAATCTCTCTGGCGGTGGTTCGTGTCATATGATTTCCCCCTGTCGGTTTTTAACGCAATAATTCATATTATATTGTACTGCATTTCTTGTGAAAAAGAAAGTACATTTTTTCGGCAAAAGGCTCCTGCCCTCAAGGGCGGGAGCCTTTTCGTCAGTCTTTCTTCCTGTTTTGCTTCTCAATCATCCGATGCAGGCACGAGAGCGCGTCGCTGAGTCCCCCCAGCCGGTCAATGAGTCCAATGGACACCGCCTTGTCCCCATAGACCACGCTGCCCACATCCGTAGCCAGCTCATCGGTAGCCAGCATCAGATTCATAAACTCCTCCCGATCGACTCTGGAGTTCTTGCAGACAAATTCCACGATCTGATCCTGAATCCGGTCAAAATAGTGATAGGTCTGCGGCGCGCCGATGACCGTACCGCTGATCCGAACCGGATGGATGGTCATGGACGCAGTGGGCACAATCATGGACTTTTTTGCGCAAACCGCCAACGGAACGCCAATGGAATGCCCGCCGCCCAGCACCAGCGACACCGTTGGCTTTTTCATTCCGGCAATCAGCTCTGCAATGGCAAGTCCCGCCTCAATATCTCCGCCCACGGTATTGATGAGAATCAGCAGCCCGTCAATGTCCGGGCTCTCCTCAATGGCGGCAATCTGAGGGATCACGTGCTCATATTTCGTGGTTTTTGTGGTTTCCGGCAGCACCTGATGCCCTTCAATCTGCCCGATGATGGTGAGACAGTGGATGTTCCCCTCCCGGCTTTTCAGCTCCGCACTGCCAAATTCTATGGTTTGCTCCCGCTGCTGTTCGATGAGATCAGCTTTTTCGTTTGACATACCGATTTCTCCACATTTCTTATTTTCCTTCAGTATGCACAGAAGTCCGATTCTTATTCGGAGCAGCAGGGCACGCCATTTTCGTCCAGCCGCAAAATCAGATAGCTTTTCCCCTGCATCTCCCGGTATTCATAAAAGCAGCACATCTCGTCGGCAGGCAATGGATCGCCAACCTTCCAGCGAAAGCGCATAGCATCGCCCTTTTTCTCACCGGCTGGATAGCAGACGCCGCCAATGGTGCCGCCGGAAAAGGACTGCCACATCTCCTTTTCATAGACGATTCTTCCGGACCGCAGCATTCCACCCGGCAGACGGCTGGTTGGCATGGTAGCCCGAACCCGCAGCCGGTCCCCATCCGGCACCGGGATGCCCAGAGAAATCTCACCGCCGGAAAACACCCCATATACCCGGCACAGGTCATTTGCCCGAAGACTCCCGCTGAATTTTGTATACAGTCCCTGCTGATATGCCTCCAGGGTTCCCACCTGCTGCGTTCCGTAAAAAATCGGCACCTGCATAAAAACACCTCCGCACAAGCATATGCAGAGGTGTCTTTCATTACCCGCGCAGACCGTTGTGGAGCCCAAAGCTCACGGCAATGGCGTCGTCGACCTTGTCCATCATGGTGTCGTCCAGATGCCCCATATGCTCCCGCAGGCGCTTTTTGTCGATGGTTCTCACCTGCTCCAGCAGCACCACCGAATTTTTGGTCAGTCCCACGGTAGGACCAACCAGTTCAATATGGGTGGGCAGTCTGGCTTTATTCATCTGTGATGTAATGGCGGCTGCGATCACGGTGGGGCTGTGCTTGTTGCCCATGTTGTTCTGCACAATCAAAACCGGGCGGCATCCTCCCTGTTCACTGCCCACCACTGGGCTCAGGTCCGCGTAAAAAATATCTCCACGTCTTACACTGCTGTCCATGATATCATTTCTCCGTTTCAATAAGATATCGGCTCGTTGCCGCTGACCATATTGTTGCCGGAGAAATTGGAATTTATTCAGTGACAAATCCATAAATACATAGCAAAAACCGCCTTGCAAATGCAAGACGGTTTTATGGTCCGAGTGCCGAGATTCGAACTCGGGGCCTCTTGAACCCCATTCAAGCGCGATACCAAACTTCGCCACACCCGGATTTTGTTTCGCTCTCCTGAGCGCTCCAATATAATACTACAGGAATCCGGGATTGTCAAGCACGAATTTTTCTTTTTCGCGTTTTTTTCAAACTTTTTTTGAAACAGGGCTTTGGCAGAACATCAGCGGAAAATTCGCCCATCCTCGTCATAAACCTCAATACGGGTGGCATAGGAGAAATCCGGGCTGCATTCCGGCGCATGACGGCTGATTGCATTGACCAGCAGCTGCGGGTTGAGGGACGGGTTCTGCGCCGCAATAATGCCCTGGAGCTCCAGCTCTTGATCAGAAATCCGGCTGACGCCCATAGTAGAGATCATGGGTTTGATGTCCACCTCGGTCATGCCCTTTTTCGAGCGCTTTTCCACGGGGATTTCCTTCCGCTGAAACAGGGCATTCAAGGTATCCCTTACCTCGTCCCCTGCGCCATGATCGTATTCCAGCCGCACGTTGCACTGGAGATACCGAAGCTCCTTGATTTTCCGGTCGCTGTCATAGGCGGACAGCACCCGAATGCCGGTTGGAAAATAGGGATTCAGCCGCTGCGGCAGTGACTCCAGCGGCACATTGTCCTCTTCCAGCGTAAAGTCCAAAATCTCGCAACGGCTTGCCGTGCCGACGCTCAGCGGCAGCGCAACGGACACATAGGCATGGGGACTCATGCCCTGGGTAAACTTGATATGCAGCCCTGCCCTGAGAAATACCCGCGGAAACATCGCCATGGTATCCAGGTGAGAAATGTAGATCGCCTTTCCGGTCTTTTCAAACAGCAGTCTATTCATCGCACACTCCTCCTGTATACAGCCGGTTTGCCCCGCAGCCGGTACACTGCTTGCGGCAGTCCGGTGTAATCTCCGAGCGGTAAGCCGCCTGCCGTTCCTTCCAGAAGAAGTTCTTGGGAATGCCGATGGAAATCGTCTCCCAGGGTAAGATTTCATCCTCGCCCCACTCCCGCTGGGCATACCATTTGGGATCTACACCGCATTCTTCAAATGCCTGGAGCCACTTTTCCATGGAGAAATAGTCGGTCCAGCCGTCCATTTTACAGCCCAGCTCATGGGCGCGAAGCAGCACCTTGCAGAGTTTCCGATCTCCGCGGCACAACGCCGCCTCCAGCATGCTGAGGTCCGAGGGATGATAGTTATACTGGAAATTCCGTCCCTTGAGATGGGATTTCAGCAGCGCGCAGCGGCGGAGATATTCCTCCGGGGTAATCTGCGCCTCCCACTGGAATGGAGTTCCGTTTTTCGGCACAAAGAACGACGTGGAGATGGTAATGGTCACTGGACGCTTGGGGTTGGGGGTATTCTCCCGCCATGCCTTCAGCACCTTATAAGCAAGATCCGCAATGCCCAATACGTCCTCGTCGGTTTCCGTGGGCAAGCCCAGCATAAAATAGAGCTTCACCTTATTCCAGCCGCCTGCAAATGCGGTGGAGCAGGAGCGGATGATATCCTCCTCGGTAACATTTTTGTTGATGGCGTCCCGAAGCCGCTGGGTGCCTGCCTCGGGTGCAAAGGTCAATCCGCTTTTCCGGACCTTCTGCACCTTCTGCATCAGCTCCACGGAGAAATTATCGGCACGCAGAGACGGCAGACTCAGATTGATGCCCCGTGGAATGCAGTAATCCAGCATTTTATCCGCAAATTCCCCCAGCTTTTTATAGTCGGAGGTGGAAAGGCTGGACAGGGTCATTTCATCGTAGCCGGAATTCTCCAGACTCTTCACCGCCAGCTCATAAAGCCGCTCCGGACTTTTGGCTCTGACCGGACGATAGCAGAAGCCCGCCTGACAGAACCGGCAGCCCCGGATGCAGCCCCGGAACAGCTCCAACACCGTCCGATCATGGACAATCTGGGTGGAGGGCACAATGCTCTCTGTGGGATAATATGCCGCATCCATGTCCTGTACAATGCGCTTGGTTACGGTTTTGGGCGCGCCCTCCAGCGGGATAATCTCCCGAATGGTGCCGTCGTCGTTATACGTATGCTCATAAAGAGAGGGCACATAAATGCCCGGGATTTTCGCTGCTTCCAGCAGAAAGGCATGGCGGCTGAGTCCCCGGCGCTTGGCGCTTCGGTAGCATTCCAGCAGCTCCACGTCCACGTCCTCTCCTTCGCCCTCAATGCACAGATCCAAAAAATCCGCCATGGGCTCCGGATTATAGACACTGGTACCTCCCGCAATCACCAGATGCTTCAGGCTATCCCCGCGATCGCAGGATTTCAGCGGAATATTCCCCAGCTCCAGCACATTGAGCACATTGGAATACGCCATCTCATAACCCAGAGAAAATGCAATGACATCAAATTCCTCCAGGGGATCATGGCTCTCCAGGGTCCAAAGCGGCAGGTGATGCTTCCGCATCTCCTCCTCCATATCCCCCCAGGGGGCAAAGGCTCGCTCGCACCATACCCCCTCCATATTGTTCATAATGCCATAGAGAATCCGCATGCCCACGTTGGACATGCCGATTTCATAGGTATCCGGGAAGCAAAACGCCACCCGAATCTCCACCTGAGACTTATCCTTGATGATCTCGTTATACTCGCCGCCGGTATAGCGGGCTGGCTTCTGCACCCGGGGTAAAATACGATTGATTAAATCGGTCATGGATTCTCCCTCTTATTTGTAGCGGAATTCCGCAACCACCTGTCCGCCGGAATTCCAGACGCGACCGTCTCCGGATGCCAGCAGCTCACCGTAAAAGTCCTCTGCCACCTCAATGGCAGCATCGTCCGCCGGAGTTTTTCCGGTCATGGTTTCGTGGTCAAATACAAAAATCCGCATCCGCTCCATCATCTTTTTCACGGGATATCCGCACTTGGGGCAGGCCTCCGCCTGATCGGACACCTGATTCTGACACTCAGGGCAAGTCAGCAGCATATGATTACCTCCATTATCACGCAATAGGTGTTTTTTCTTTTGAACGGAATTATTATAATGCCCAAAGCGCCCAAGGTCAAGTGACGGAAATCCCCCGCCGCAGCCGTGCCGCAGCGGGGGGATCGCTCATTCTTTCTTTACTGCAGGCATTCCGCCACCCAGGCGATGAAATTGGTTTCGCCTGAGCCGGTGCGTTCCGCCATGGTGTGTCCCTGACCCCAAACGGTCTGGAACTCCACGTCATCCACGTTTTTATTTTGCTGCAAAGCCAGCGCCAGATTCATCTCAACGGTCAGCGCCGTATCTCCCTGGGTAATTCCCGTGTGAATCCGCCAGTGGGACGCCACATGAGACGAGCCGCAGCCCTCATAGTAGTCAGACAGGAAGTACATGGGGTTGTACATGTTCTGACGGGTGAGAGAATCGCTGCCCCAATCGTCCACGGAGGTCTTATACTCCTGATAATCCGTCACATATTGGGGATCAAAGTCGGAATACTGGCTGTATTTGTCCTGATTTTCCTCCAGAATCGCTGCCATGGCTGCGTCAAAATGGAGGGCGTCATTCTGGCTGTCGCCAAACACATAGTTCTCCGCCTGACTGCGGGAAAGATCATCAAACGCGCCAACGCTCTTGCTGGCATTCTTCTGCTGCCGTGCAAAGGCGGCGATGCTCAGTACATGGGCTTTTTCGCCGTCATATTCTACCCAGTTTTCCTCTTCATTGAGAGAATTGATATAGTCCTCGGGGGTTTCATATGTCACGCTCTCAGTCTCGGTGTCACCGGACAGCCAGGGCATGGGACCGCCATCGTCAGAAGGACCGCCTGCACCGCCGTCCGGCGGAGGCCCAAAGCCGCCGTCTGCCATCATGGAATTGCTGGGGGTATAGGGGAACTCCGTATCCTCCAGGAAGTTGTTGAGGGAGGTTTCAATCTGCCCCAGCACATAGTCATAGTAGCTGCCGGAAGCATAAACGCCATCGTCGGACGGCTCCAGCGTCAGCTCGCTGCCGTTTTCATTCTTGAGTCCCAGCTTGCCCACATATTCGCCATAGCAGGCGGCAAGATCCTCCGAAAGCGCCTTAGTCCAGGTGCCCTCAGCCCGGGTACCCGAGTCCATATACTGCCCCATGTTCCACTCATAGGCTTCGTCTGCATAGTCCAGAGATGTAATGGGGCACCAGCACATGGCGCCGCAGATAGCGTCGCTGATATAATTGCCGTCCTCATCATACATGGCTGCGCCGATGGATGCCAGATAGTCAAAATACAGGCTGCTGTCTCCGCTGGCGCCCAATACCGCGCTCTGCGCACCGCCTCCGCTGTGACCAAAGGCAAAAATCCGCTCGGGATCGCCGGGAATGGTATCGTTGTTCAGCCGAAGATAGCGCACTGCCGCCTTCAGATCCGTTACACCCCAAGGCGCTCCCCCTGCATAGGCAAGGGTGCCGTCGTCGTTATAGCCGTTGCTTCTGCCCCGGCAGCCGGAATAAACATAGACATAGCCCGCATCCAGATACGCCGATACGGAGCTATAGCTATAAGAGGTTGCCGCCGCCTGAGCGGAATAGCCGGCAGTATTGACCGGCAGCATCATGGGCGCAGTTTCGGCAGTAAAGCCGTTTACGCTTCCGTCCGGATTGACCGCGCAGGTATAGGTGCCGTCGCCGTTGTCCGTGCCGGTGAGATAGGCGCCGGGCACCACCACCGCCAGGGCTTCGTAATCCAGCACAGCAGGCTGGCTGCAATACTGCACACCAATCTGATAGTATACGTCATTGTCGGCGTCATAGCTCCACTTTGCAAAGTCAAATGTCAGTCCGGAAAAGTCCACCTCATAGTCCTTGACCAGGGCATTGTAGTCGATCTCCGGTTCTGTCTCTTCGGTCACCTCACTGGATGTGGATGCTGCGGGTTCTGCGGATGCCGCGGATTCCGCAACAGCCGGTCCCGTTGTTTCCGGTGCTTTTGCTGCCGTCTCAGCGGGAGCTGTGGTACCTTCTGACGCCGCATCACCGCAGCCTGCAAGCCCAACCACCATAGCAGCGCCCAGCAGCAGCGCCGCCATTCTTTTTCGTTTCATAGGAATACCTCCTTCTTTCGCATTTGTATAGACGCATTATACCAGATCACGTGACGCCGCAACAATTCTGATTTCTCCGAAACCATTTACATTTCGGAATGAAACTTATGGCAACACCGCACAAATTCGTCTGCGGATTCTACCGATTTGCGCGGTATTGCCTTATCATTTTGCAATTCACCCTATCATTTTGTATCCGAAGGATTGACGGAGGGAAAATGTTCTGCTACCATACTATTAACATTGCAAGGAAGGAGCCAATACAATGGCAAATCTCAACGAAAAAACGAAATTTATCTGCGGAAGAAATCCGCTGGCAAAAAATAATCGTCCCCCCTTTGCGCATCCGGAGCAGCAGGAGGCGGCACTTTGGCTGACGGAGGGCGCAGTCAATGCCCAGCGTTCCGGAAAGGCGTCCTATTCCGGCGGCGTAACCGAGCAGGGCAACATCTTGTCTCTCCGGCTGGACAGCGACATGCCGGAGCTGAACGCTGTGGTGGTAGAAGGCGGCACCTCTGTTCTGCTGGACCCCGAAATCTCTCTCAGCGGCTGCGGATGCAGCGATTTCACCTGTAAGGGCGCCGCTGTGCTGGCAGAGTCCGGCGCAAAGGTAGATATCCGGAACGGCAAGCTCATTACCAACGGCTCCACCCGTGCCGCCACCATTGCCACCACCGGCGCTACTTTAAAGGTATTCGATTCGGAGCTGAAAACCTATGGCGGTCCCCTGCCCGAAGGCTATGTTCCGGTGATTGGTCCCGGTATGATGGAGCCTCCTGCGCCTCTGGGGCTAGGTGGCAACTGCCGCACCCATCTTTCCATGGACAATTCTGAAAGCTATTTTTATCGCTGCAAGATCTATGGCGAGGCATGGGCAGCCCTGTCCACCGATTCCTCCGGCGGCTATTGCTATCTGGAAGCCAACGATTCTTCCATCGACATGGGCGGCAACGGCTACTGCATCTATTCGGACAACGGCTGCCATGTGGTACTCAACCGCTGCACCATGTCCTCCGGCAATGTATTCGGCATTCAGGACGGCAACTCCTCCATTCAGATGCAGGACGTCACCGGCAGCTGCAAGGGATACGGTTTCCTGATCCATGGCGGCATGCACGATCTGGAGGACATCGGCACCATTCGCATGACGGATACCGATCTCACCTCTAAGGGTCCCATGTTCCGCTGCAAGTCCACCAATTTGGATATCTATCTCAAGAACTGCCGCATGATCTCCGAGGACGGCGTGATTCTGGAAACCATGCTCACCGATGATACATTCTATTATCAGACCCGCAGCCATGCCCAGGACGATTACGGTGTGCAGCTGTGCATGGAGTCCATGGAGGTGCTGGGCGATTTCCATTGCCAGGACCCGGAGCGGAAGACCTGCCTGAACCTGGTGGACACCGCCATCACCGGTGCCATCACCGGATTCCCCCAGCTTCAGCTCACCGAGGGCAGCAGCTTTACCGCCACCCATGATTCTGAGATCACGCTCATTGGCAGCGCAGACGGTCTGGACGCCGCAGCAGGTGTGACCATTACCGTTCGCGGCGCAGGTGAGAACAAGTCTCTGGCTTCCGGCGGCACGCTGGTGTTTATCGCATAATCCATTTCAAAACGCAAAAAGGACGAGGCAAAAGCCTCGTCCTTTGTTTATGTTACCGTTTCAGCCGCCGATCCAGCTTCACGGTCAGCCGGGTGCCGACCGTCTGGAAAATCTGCACCAGAATAATCAGCAGGATAACCGCCACCAGCATTACCAGATATTTATACCGGTAATAGCCGTAGTTGATGGCGATCTTGCCCAGTCCGCCGCCGCCGATGATACCGCTCATGGCAGAGTAGCCAAGAATGGTGGTAATGGCGGTGGTGAGATTGGAAATCAGAGAAGGGACGCTCTCAGGAATCATTACCTTCACAATAATCTGGAAGGGAGACGCACCCATGGACTGCGCCGCTTCAATGATATTGGGGCTGACCTCCCGCAGGCTGGTTTCCGCAAGCCGCGCCACAAAGGGGAACGCTGCCACCACCAGGGGTACAATGGTTGCCACGGTGCCAACGGTGGTGCCCACAATGAGCCGGGACAGTGGGAACACCATAATCATCAAAATCAGAAATGGAATCATCATCCTTATTTACAACCAGTGCAGAACCAGATTCATAATATCCATCAGAGAAATCAACGCTCTCTTTTCTCTCATCTGTGATATTCATTCCTGCAATAGAACCATCAATTGTTCCTGAAACCAGTGCCGGGATGATACCTGAGAAATCCATAGGAGTCAACTCATATTCGAATCCCTCTTCCTCTGCAATTGCAGCCAGAAGTTCTACATCAATTCCTTTATAACTTCCATCATCCTGCTGAATGGAAAATGGAGCATATGCCTGGTCACATGCGATCTTGTAAACTTTCTCATCATCTGCAAATACCTGAGTTGCACCAAGGCCAGTCATCAGTCCCATTGTAAGTACCAGTCCCATTGAAATTGTTTTGAATTTTTTCAT
>ERZ857955.2603-NODE-2603-length-11371-cov-3.618063_pt1 | contig 11371 bp, 8 predicted proteins | sample MGYA00519956_ERZ857955 | MGnify/ENA primary metagenome ERZ857955 (study PRJEB31778, sample SAMEA3449378) | human gut metagenome | biome: human gut; feature: human-associated habitat; material: faeces | place: United Kingdom | collected 2010/2012 ...
AGTCCTTGAGATCCACGAAAAGCTCAACGATCTCATCGAATCCCAGAAGGACGAACCGGAACCTGTTGTCCTCACCAAATCCGAAGTCAAACGTCTCTTCGAAGAATGCGGCGTAGAAGACGAAAAGCTCCAGAACTTCGATGAACAGTATGAGCTTGCCGCAGGAGAAAAATCAGCTCTGGTAGCATCCAACATCACCAACACCCGGAAATTCGAGATCAAAACCCCTGACGTGGTGATCCATGTAGCACCGGACCGGGCAGAACTGGTAGAAACCCGCATCATCGATGGTCGAAAATGCCTTGTGATCCCCATGGAAAGTGAAATAGAACTCAACGGCATCCGTGTCAGCACACTGAACTCTGTTGAAGATACATCCGCAGAACCGCTTCCTGTTAATGATATTACTGACATTGATAACAGTAACACCGAAGAAGAAATCCCATTTTAAAGGAGACCTTATGAACGATAAAAAAATCCTGTTCTTCGACATAGACGGCACACTGCTTACGCCTCACCCCTTCAAGGTTCCGGAGAGCACCAGCCGCGCCCTCACAAAAGCCCATGAAAACGGTCATCTTCTTTTCATCAACACCGGCCGCACCAAAGTAATGATGCCCTCTGCACTCTCAGAGCTTCATTTCGATGGCTATATATACGGCTGTGGAACCCACATTTACATGGACAACAAATTGCTTTTTTTCCGCACAGTCCCAAATCTTCTGTGCAAGGAAACCGTAGACCTTCTCCGCAAATGCAAGATCGAGGCAATTTTTGAATCCAACACTGAGATCCTGTATGATGGCGCATCTCCGGCCCAGTCCGAATTCGGAGTCAAAATGCGAAAAGAAATTCCAATGGTCGACATCACGAAATTCAATCGGGAGGATGCCTGCACTTACTCTTATGACAAATTCCTGGTACATATGCTGCCGGATTCCGATGTCGAAAAATTCCGCAGCTTCTGTAATGATCATTACACCTATTTTGATCACGGAGACGGAATCTGGGAAGTCACACAAAAGGGTACCAGCAAAGCCACAGGCATGGAATTTCTCCTGGACCGCCTTTCCATCCCCAAGGAAAACTGCTATGCATTCGGAGACAGTCCCAACGACCTTCCCATGCTGAAAGCTGCCGGAGTCAGCGTTGCTATGGGAAATGCTTACGGAGGCATCGAAAAGCACTGCACATACCAGACAAGCGCAGTAGACAGGGACGGGATTCTTCACGCACTGGAGCATCTCGATCTAATCTGACGATCCATAAAGCAGGCATGAGCATTACAAAAAACGAGCCGTGTACGATAAACCCGTACACGGCTCGTTGTCTTTTCTCTTATCATTCCATTGTAAACATTGTATCTTATTTCTCAGCTTCCGGTGTAGCAGCTGCCTCAGATTCTGTACTGTCTGCAGTCTCCTCATCAGCCTTTGCAGAATCTCCCTCTGTCTCCGGTGTCTCGGTTGCCTCAGCCTCTGCAGAATCTGCTGTCGGTGTCTCAGTTACATCCGGGTCCGGTGTCGGAGTTGGAGTCTGGATCGTAAAGCTGTGATTATCTGTGATCTTGATCTTCTTAATCAATTTTTTCTCTTCTTTGATATCAGCTTTCTTCTTCCAGCCATCTGTTGTATCATTATAGAAATCATCCTTCTTGGTGTTTGTCAGAGACTCTTTCTTACTCTCCGTTGCAGTTTTATCATTCTTGGAATCCAGTCTCACAACATACCATACGGAATCTGTCTTTATGATCTCCTCGTTCAGTGCACCCTCGTCCAGCTTTCTTAAAGCGGTACGAACCTCATCCGGATAAGTAGTTCCGTTGGCAGCACTGTCATCACCTTCCTCATAGGTAGGGCATGTTCCGGTTGTTGCGGTCATATCCTTGGAGATCTCATCTCCAAGAGTATTGAAATCTGCAGCCGGATCCTCTTTAACCTTGTCATAGAACTTCTGAAGATTCTCTTTATTCTTCTTGATATCATCATCGGAAAGATCATCTCCGCTGACCTTTGCACTTGCATAGCTGAAGGACATCTGCTGATATTCTTTCTCATCCAGCTTCACGTCCGCTTTGGCTTCAATGGCATCCTTCATCTTCACATCGTATGTTTCAAGCTCGAGGAAAGTCTTCACCATATCTTCATCAACTGCAAGCTCTGCAATTGTCTCATCAGAATTGGCAGCCATGAAGTTCTTGGCAGCTTCCTCAAGAGCCTTCTGCTCGTCATCTGTGATTTCAACATCATACTCGGAAGCGTGTTCTTTCTCCAGACACATCTTTTCAACAGTTTCAACAGAAGTTGTTACCGCATTTTCACCGTAAGTCTCATCGGAATCATCATCCATTTTGGTACTCCAGATAGACATATCGCTTCCGCCGCCAAGATACATCTTGTACATTGCCTCAGCCTGTGCCTGCTGCATACGTGCTGCCAGACTTACAACGCCAAACGGGATTTCCTGCTTATTGACTGTCACTGCGATCTTTGTACCATCGAGTTTTTTATTTCCGCAGCCTGCCATCATTCCTGCCGCTGTAACGCAGACAAGAGCAGTAACTGCCGCTTTCTTTACTGAATTTCTCATTTCATCCTCCATCTATCCGTCCATAAGAATCACGGTCCGGCTCTTATTCCATAATACTTGATTATAAACGTTTTCACCTTTAAGAGCAAGGAATTTCACGAACTTACACGACATTTCACAAATTATCCACAAGTCTTTCCGGGAAAATATCCGGTATCCACAAACCGGATGTTTTTTCCCGTGGATAACCCTAAGCTTAGCTGATTCTTCCCTTTACTCCAGTGGCTCTGCCAGTTTTGCCAGCTTCCCCGCAAACTTCATCAGCTCTTCGATCAGCCTTCCCTGTGGTGTCAGGATAAATTTCGGCTCATGATCAGCCTTAAACTGCAAACCTCTCCGGTACTGCGCCATAATAGCCGGGATACCTGCGGGATCCAACTTCGCTTTTTCGTAGAGCGTGATCCGGACATCTTTTCCAAGCTGCTTGATCTCCGTCACATATCCCTGATGGGCAAGAGCCTTCAGCCTTGCAATAGCAAGAAGGTTCAACACAGCTTTTGTCGGCTCACCAAAACGGTCGATCAGCTCCTCCAACATATCGTCATATTCCTGCTGGCTTTCAATACCGGCAATACGCTTATAAATATCCAGCTTCTGGAACTCGTTGCCGATATAGGAATCCGGGATAAATGCATCAATGTTGAGATCAATGGTCGTCTCAAAATCATCCATAGTCCGGATTCCCTTTGCCTCCTTGACAGCCTCACTGAGCATCTTACAGTAAAGGTCATAACCAACTGCGTTCATATGCCCGTGCTGCTGAGCACCAAGAAGATTTCCTGCTCCACGAAGCTCCAGATCCTTCATAGCTATCTTAAAACCGCTTCCAAGGTCTGAATACTCCCGCATGGCGCTGAGCCGTTTCTCCGCGGTCTCCTGGAGCATCTTGTTTTTGGTATACATCAGGAATGCATAAGCAGTCCTGTTGGAACGTCCTACACGCCCACGGAGCTGATAAAGCTGGGAAAGGCCATATCTGTCCGAATCATGGATGATCATAGTGTTTACGTTGGAAATATCCAGTCCTGTCTCAATAATAGTGGTGGAAACCAGTACATCCACATCTCCATTGATAAAATCATACATTACCTGCTCCAGTTCCCTCTGACTCATCTGTCCATGTGCAAAATCCACTCTGGCCTCCGGCACAAGTCTGGATATCCGAAGGGCTACTTCGGCAATGTCATTGACTCGATTATATACGTAATACACCTGTCCACCCCGGCGAAGCTCCCTGCGGATGGCTTCCCGAACAGTCTCCTCATCATACTCCATAACGTATGTCTGGATCGGCACACGATCCATCGGCGGCTCTTCCAGAACGCTCATATCACGGATACCGATGAGACTCATATGAAGAGTTCTCGGAATCGGCGTTGCCGTCAGCGTCAGTACATCCACATCTTTTTTCATCTGCTTGATCTTCTCCTTGTGAGTAACACCGAAGCGCTGCTCCTCATCAATGATCAGAAGTCCAAGATTTTTAAATTCCACATCTTTTGAAAGAACTCTGTGGGTGCCGATCACAATATCTACCTGCCCCTTTTTGATCCCTTCGATGGTCTTTTTCTGCTGGGCAGATGTCCGGAAACGGCAGAGAAGCTCCACCTTCACCGGAAATTCTTTCATACGCTGTACAAAGGTATTGTAATGCTGCTGGGCAAGAATGGTAGTAGGGACCAGATAAACCACCTGCCGGCTTTCCTGTACTGCCTTAAACGCAGCTCTTAAAGCCACCTCCGTCTTTCCGTAACCAACGTCACCACACACAAGACGGTCCATGATCCTGGTGCTTTCCATGTCTCTCTTGGTATCCTCAATGGCTGCCAGCTGATCCTCTGTCTCCTCATAGGGAAACATCTCCTCAAATTCCTTCTGCCATACGGTATCCGGTCCGCAGACATACCCCTCTTTCTCCTGGCGGACTGCATAAAGCTCTACCAGCTCTTTTGCGATATTTTTTACCGCACCCTTAACACGGCTCTTGGTCTTATTCCACTCCTGACCGCCAAGCTTGTTCAGCTTAGGCGTTTTTGCATTTTCGGAGGATCCTGAATATTTCTGTAAAGCATCCAGCTGGGTTGCCAGGATATAGAGATTACTGCCGCCCCGGTATTCGATCTTGATGTAATCCTTCACAACACGGTCAACCTCTACCTTTTCGATTCCACGGTAAATACCCAGTCCGTGCTTTTCATGAACAACAAGATCACCAATGGAAAGCTCTGCAAAATCCTGGATCCTGTTTCCGCTGTACTTTTTCTTTTTTTTACGCTTTTTCTGCTCTTTGCCGAAAATATCGGTTTCCGTCATCACTGCAAATTTGATTAGCGGATACTGGAAGCCACGTCTTGCGTGACCATAGACCACCATGATCTCCCCGGGACTGATGATACGATCCATGTCCTGGCTGTAAAAAGCATTCAGTCCTTCCTCTGAAAGATCCTTTGCCAGACGCTCCGCCCTGGTCCTGGAACCGGAGAGCAATGCGATCCGGTATCCCTGACTCTTATACTGAATGAGATCCTTTACCAGAAGTTCAAAGCTGCTGTTATAAGAATCTACAGACTTCACCGTAAGATCAAATTCCTCATTGATCTTCCATCCGGAACGTCTGGGAGAAAGTGCGGATACAGCCACACAATTCCGCCTGTTCAGCTTCTTCTGCAGTTCCTGAAAGCCACATAGCCACTGCTCCGGAAGATTTGCCTCGCCTTTTTCCTCTCTGTGCATACGACTCTGACGGTACTCTTCCTCCACACCCTCGCCGTTTTCTGCCAGGTGGTTCAGTTCATCCAGAAACACCAGTGTTTTTTCTTCCGGAAAATAATCCAGAAAGGATACCATATCTTCTCCGTCCATCTTTTCTGCGGCCGGATAAATCGTAATTTCATCTACATTTTCCAGAGATCTCTGACTTTCCGCATCAAAGCTCCGGATAGAATCCACCTCATCATCCCACAGTTCGATACGCCAAGGATTATCCTCTGTCAGCGGATAGATATCAATGATTCCTCCACGCACAGAAAACTGCCCCGGAAGCTCTACCTGACCAGTGCGTTCATACCCCAGCTCTACCAGCTCTTCCTTCAGCTGATCCAGATCGATCACACTGTCACTTTTAAAATGAAGAAGTCTGCTTCTGATCTTTTCCAGCGGCATCAAGAAATCCATACATCCGTCAATGCTGGTAACAACGGTCACTTCTTCCTGTTCCAGAAGTGCCCGGATCACACGCATCCGCTGCCGGATCAGAAGATTTCCGTGAATATCTGCCTGAAAAAACAGAAGATCCTTTGCCGGATAAAAATATACATTTTTGTCATAGAAGCGGTAATCCTCATAGATTTCCTTTGCGTTGCGCTCATCATCCGCAAGGATCAGATGATATGGAAAAAGCCCGGAAAGTCCATACATCAGATGGACCTTCTGGGACTCCATGCATCCGGAAACATTAAGAATTCCGCAGTTTGCGCCACAGCGCTTTTTTATTTCCTCAAACTCTGCAAGACCCTGCAGAGGATGCAAAAATGCTTCCATACAAACCTCAATTCTTAGGCTTTTTCCTGTTATATTTATTCATCGCCGCATCTACGCCCTCGGACAGGATCATCTCCACAGCCTCTGCCGCATCATTGATCCCTTCATCCACAAGCTTGCGGTCACTGTCCGAAAAATGACCCAGCACAAAATCTGCCAGATCCCATTCTTTCGGTTTTGCACCGACACCAACACGGATGCGGATAAATTTTTCAGTTCCAAGGCGGCGGATGATATCCTTGATCCCGTTATGTCCGCCTGCACTGCCTTTTTTGCGGATACGAAGCTGCCCAGGCTCCAGATCGATATCATCGTAGATCACGATCAGCTCTGTCTCCGGATCGATCTTGAAATAGCCGGACATCTCCTGGATCGGACCGCCGCTTAAATTCATATAGGAAAGCGGTTTCATCAGAATAGCTTTTTCACCGCCGATAATACCTTTTCCATACATGGCATTAAATTTTACGCCGCCCTGCGGGATATTATGCTTCTCCACAAGACAGTCAACGGTGTCAAAGCCCATATTGTGGCGTGTAGCCTCATACTGCTTTCCCGGATTTCCCAAACCTGCAATTAAATACATAAAAACTCCTCAGCTGTAATCTACCTGGTTCAACGCCAGGCCTTCTTATGCCTTAAGGCATACAAATGCTCTGATCGTATCAGTTGAAATATACCATCTCATCAGCAAGTGGCTCACAAACTTCTACATGCTCTGCGTAAAGTACGACTCCCTCTCCCTGATATTCCATTCTCTTCTCAAACGCAACCTTCGCAGTAACATCCACCCACTGGCCTTCTGCGATCTTCGGAGCAAAAGCGCTCTTGCAGATGTAACCAAGGAATGTGGTATCATCTGCACAGCAAGTCATGGCTGTTCTTCCGGGAACAAAGAATTTGCTTCCCATTCCACGCGGCTTCAGGGCACGTGCTTTAAAGTGAACGGTTTTTCCGACATAGCGGTCCGGATGATCCATGGAATCCACAAACCAGATACCATAATCCTCCGGAAGGATATCGATCACCGGCGCATCAATATCAAATGGCATCTCATCCTCAAAAAGATCACCAAGCTCGCCCTCTTCATCCTCAAAGATGATCTCCGCACGCTGGTTCACCACCTTGATGCTTCTTCTGTAAGAAGGAAGCGGATCGTTCTCCTGGCAGCGGTTAAAGATAACCATATCCGCATTGCGGACCATGTCCATAAAAAGGGACTTCATATTCGCCATATAGACCTGGAATGTGCTTGCATCCACACAGGTGATATGCTGCTCCACGCCCCAGCCTTCCGGTTTTTCCATTTCTTCGAATTTACTTACCAGCCACATGCCATTATACTCAATGATCACCCGCTCCGGCTGATGCAGGATCTCCATTGCCGCAAGTCGTTCCGGTGTAAGCTCTTCCTCACTGTCAATGCTCTCCACAACGGTATTGCACTGTTTCAGTGCTTCCTCATCATATTCTTCCTCACCCTCTTCACAAAGGATCAGCAGTGTTTTTCCATCGATCTGAAAGTAATCCTGCTGCAGGGTAAAGCTCAGGAAAGAGGTCTTGCCGCTTTCCAGAAAACCTGTGATCAGATAAACGGGTACTCTGGTCTCTTCCATAAATCCATCCCATCAGATACTGTACGATTTAATGTACAGTATCTGTTTCCTTTCTGTAACAATCTATATCTGTATTCCGCTTTGGCTTTGCGTCAAAACGAACATTTATTTTATCATATGCTTTATGCGATCCCGAAAAGCTCCTCCAGTGCATGCTCGTCAAGCTTAGAACCGATCACGCACAGACGGCCTGTATATTCCGGTGCACCCTCACGGATCTCAGTTTCTTCCGGAACCATATCAAAATAGATCCATGTTCCGTCTTCTGCCGGAAGCATTCCCTTTGCACGGAGGATGATACCGTATTTATCAGACTCGGAAAGTGCCTCAAGGATCTTCTCAAGTCCCTCACGTGTATATTTTTTAATAGTCTCACGGCCCCAGCTTGTGAAGACCTCATCTGCATGATGATGGTGGTGGTCATGTCCACAGCCACACTCTCCGTCGTGGTGATGGTGATGCTCATGCTCTTCATGATCATGGCCGCAGCCACACTCTCCGTCGTGGTGATGATGATGCTCATGCTCCTCCTCAAGCATCTCCTGCTCCAGGGATACCGGATGCTCCATAACCTCTACCAGCTTCTTACCGTCAAGATTCTCGATCGGAGTTGTAATGATAGCAGCATCCTTATTCAGGCTGCGGAGAAGCTCCAGGGACTCCTGAACCTTTTTCTCACTTGCAATATCAGTACGGCTCATGATGATAGCACCTGCATACTGGATCTGATTATCAAAGAACTCACCGAAGTTCTTCATATACATTTTGCATTTTTTTGCATCAACAACAGTTGTATAGCTGTTCAGTTTAATGTCAACCTCGTCCTGAACACCCTGTACAGCCTTGATAACATCAGAAAGCTTACCAACTCCTGACGGCTCGATCAGGATCCTGTCCGGATCATATTTGGTAACAACCTCTTTCAGAGAGGTTCCGAAATCTCCTACCAGAGAGCAGCAGATACATCCGGAGTTCATCTCACGGATCTGGATCCCTGCCTCTTTCAGGAAGCCGCCGTCAATACCGATCTCACCGAACTCGTTCTCGATCAGCACTACCTGCTCACCCTGAAATCCATCCTTCAGAAGCTTTTTGATCAGAGTTGTTTTTCCGGCGCCAAGGAAACCGGAGATAATATCAATTTTAACCATTTTGTATACACTCCTTTTAACGTAGTTTGACCAGGAAGTATTGTACCCCCTGGTTGTATCCTGTTATGCTCATAATGACAGAGAAAAAATTACCTGTTTCTGTATCTGCTGTCATTATATCCATTTTACAAAACAGACATTCCTATTCTGCTTTATATTCAGATTAATAGAGGGATGTGAAAAGCTCACATCCCTGAAAATCGTTCTTCCTATCAGCCGTTGATCATAAAGTTCATAAGCTTGTCGATATCCTCTTTCTCTGCTGCAACGATCTCAAGCTCCGGGATCTCACCAGCGGAAAAGATGTTTGCAAGAGATACATACTGGGAAAGCTTGGATTTCAGGTTCAGTCTGTCTCCCTCTCCTGTTACAAGCTCTACTCTACCCTTGCAGCTGTCAATTACCTCAAAAAATTTATCAATATCTGTAATATGTGTTACTTTCATTTTAAAAATCTCCTTTCTTATTAAAGGGCTGTTCTTAACTCTTTCCGTTAGATTATACCCCAGTGTTTTTAAAAAAGCAATCCCCGCCGGGCAAAAACACTTCACAGATATTTCCTGTAAATAACAAATTCCTTTGTCACATTTCTTCAATCTCAACGGTACAGTCTTTTCTTCCTTTGTTCCATTTCATAAGATAAACTTTAAATCCAAGAGAATCTCTGGCAATGGTAAAAGGTTCCTCCCTGAGCACTTCCGACTCTGTTCCCTGTTTTTTCAGTTCTGCCTGTTTTCCCCGGGCTTTTTCCACCAGAACTTTCAACTGTTCATCCGCTTCTTTTCCAAAAGAACGATTCCCATATCCGGATGAAGCTTCCCGCAGCTTTTCAGAAAGGCACATCGTTACCTGGATGTGTTTTGTACGGTGAAGCATTCCTGCCAGTTTCCGTGCTACCCATTTAAACCGAAGTTTCCGGTAAATTTCAAGCCACCTGACAAAAGTACGGTCTCCTGCCTGCCTTGCGATCTCTCCCATTACCTCAAATGCCTTTTCCGAGGGAATCCACGGATTTTCCCTGGGAACAATATACTTTTCCGGAACAGCCGGATAACAGCAGTAATTCAATGGCGGAAATTCCACCAGTGCAGAAAGCTTCTCCTCCAGAGCGTTGCAGCTGTCCCCGCCTATATAATCATATTTGTCGCGGAGGATCGCCAGCCGATATTCCAGCTGCCGTAAGTATTCATACCCTTCTACCCAGAAATGACCGATCCGGCTGTAATCGTAGAGATGTTTTTCCAGAGACAGGGTTTCAAAAAACAAAGTCACCACCGAATCATCCTGGTGAACCACAAGGATGTATTCTCTGCCCTGCCGGCTTAAATCTGCCAGGATCTCGCCCTCGTAATCCGGTTTGTATACACCTGTCATACGGGCATTTCCAAAAACAAGAAAGCTTTCTACCGCATCATTCATAAGATACACTAGACGGATTTCGCCGTTTTTTACATAAGAATCCACTCTGTACATATTGTCATCGGGCTTTTCCGCAATTGCTTCCGAAAAAGCACTTTCTGAAGCTGCTTTCTGATCCTGCGGATCTTTCTCATCATTCACTGCCACCAGTTCAAACTGATCTTCTCCAAGCAGCTCTGCTAGCTTCTGAAAGGTATCTGGCAGCTCTTCAAAGGCCTTCTCTGAGACATATCTCTCCGGTGCTGTTTTTCCTGCAGTATTATTTCCAGTATCCATCAATTACCTCTTTATTCAGTTTCTCCCCAATAACAATCATAATCTCCTGTCCCAGCTTTGCCGGCCGGATGCAGATCTCATGGCGGGTAGCATTCAGCTCCAGCCACTGTCCATCTTCTTTTCTGAGAAAACCTTTTACGCGAAAAACATCTCCGCAGGATGGATCATTTAGGATCCTTTCTGCAGTTTCATGAAGTTCCTCCTCGCTTTTATGAACGTTCATAAAAAACAGAGAATCAAATCCGCCGCCTTCCGCATAGGATTCCTTCACGTAATCCTCTGCCACATACCCGCAATCCAGGATCTTTTCCAGGTCTGCGTCCGTAAGATCATTCCAGTTTCCGGTGAGGATCTCACTGTCCAGACAGCGCCTGCACTGGATCTGGCCAAGTGCACGGTTGAGATGCTCTTTTGTGCTGCTGATCTCTTCCACCGTGGCTTCCTGGCTCCTGCTCAGTAATACACAGCCTGCATCTGCCACCTCGGAAGCCAGCAGATAATCCGCTTCCGCTGAAAGATCCTCTGACAGCTTCGCATCCACAATGGCGATCACATTTCCGATCTCATACCATTTATCCAACGGTTCCTCATGGAGGGCGTCAAAGAACTCATCCACATCAAAGATTCCGGATGGTTCTACGATGACACGGTCGTAACCGCACATTCCCATGGCGATCAGCTTTGTCTTAAATCGCCGTCTGTGACAGTCCGCATCACAGCCCCCGGAAACCATCTCCAGCTCACAGTTGTCTCCCATCAGATCCTGAAGCAGCATCATAT
>ERZ857955.2609-NODE-2609-length-11346-cov-4.053937_pt1 | contig 11346 bp, 10 predicted proteins | sample MGYA00519956_ERZ857955 | MGnify/ENA primary metagenome ERZ857955 (study PRJEB31778, sample SAMEA3449378) | human gut metagenome | biome: human gut; feature: human-associated habitat; material: faeces | place: United Kingdom | collected 2010/2012 ...
ATGCAATTTCCATATGTACAGCAGTAAACAGTATATACAAGCAAAAATATACTAAGAACTAATCATATGGCACAGGGGCTGTCGTACACATCATGCGGCAGCCCATCTTTATAGAAAACAAAAGCCCCCAGACATAAAAGTCTGAGGGTTTTCTTCATTATATATAGTGATTTATGGCAAGCATCCACGCAGGAGCGGAAGCGGACCGGCAAGCTGCCTATCCTAAAGCAAAACTAAAAGGCCATTAGTATAATAATAAGCAAAAAAAGTCCTGCGCAGCATCTAAAATGCACGCAGGACTATGAAACTTGCTATGAAATTTTCGGCTTACAGGTCTTCTCCGTCTTGCTGAATCGCACCCTTAACCTTGTTCATACGCTGCCATACATAGGCAACAGCAACAAGCGCAACACCGATACCGTCGGTAAATACGCCTGGGATAATCATGCAGATACCGCCAACGAGGAACAGAATACGCTGCGGAATGTTCAGCAGATTGTTGCAGAAACCGATCATCGCCATGGAAGCACCCCACATACCGACAATCGCGGTGAAGGCGCTGTAGCAGATGGTGAACGGAGTTGCGTTGATCATCAGCAGCTCAGGTGCCAATACAAAGATGTACGGTACGATGAACGCAGCAATCGCCAGCTTAGCAGCGATAACGCCGGTACGCATCGGGTTAGCACCGGCAATACCAGCGCCGGCATAAGCAGCCAAGGCAACAGGCGGTGTAACGTCGGCAATGATACCGAAGTAGAACGCGAACATATGCGCTGCCAGCACCGGTACATTCATCTGCACCAGAGCAGGCGCTGCAATAGTAGAGGTAATTACATAGTTGGCAGTTGTCGGCACGCCCATGCCAAGAATCAGAGAAGTGATCATGGTAAAGAACATTGCCGGCAGCAGATTACCGCCTGCCAAGTCCAGCAGAGCAGTGGCAATCTTCAGGCCTACGCCGGTTTTGGTTACAACGCCGATGATGATACCTGCGGTTGCACAGGCAATCAGTACGCCAAGCACGCCCTTGGAGCCGTCAATGAGGCCTTGGACGATTTGCTTGAAGCCGATGCGGGTGGATTTACGCAGGCAGGCGCAAACGATGGTCAGCACGATGGCTGCCAAAGCAGCACGCATAGGAGTATAACCGCTTACGAGCAGGTAAACGATAACGATTAACGGAATAGCCAAATGGCCTTTTTCGAGGAACAAAGTCTTGAACTTCGGCAGCTGGTCACGCGGAGTGCCCTTCAGACCGAACTTTTTAGCTTCGTAGTGAACGCCCAGCCATACGCCGATGTAGTACAGCATTGCCGGGATTACGGCAGCCTTAACAACATCAAAGTACGGAACGCCTACAAATTCTGCCATCAGGAAGGCTGCAGCGCCCATTACAGGAGGCATCAGCTGACCGCCGGTAGAAGCAGCAGCCTCAACAGCGCCCGCAAATGCCGGACGATAGCCAAGCTTTTTCATCATCGGGATGGTGAAAGCGCCGGTGCCGGCAACGTTACCAACGGAGCTGCCGGAAACAGTACCCATGAGGCCGGAGGACAGTACGGCAACCTTCGCCGGTCCGCCTGCTGCCCAGCCTGCGATAGCGTTGGCAATATCAATGAAGAATTTGCCCAAGCCGGTGGTTTCCAAGTAAGCACCGAAGAGAATGAACAGATAAATGAAGGTAGAAGATACACCCATAGGCGTACCGAAAATACCCTCGGTAGTGAAGAACAGATGGTCAAACATTTCCTGCACGCCAACGCCGCGATGCGCCAGAATACCGGGAATATAAGGACCTAAGAAGGCGTACAGCATAAAGCAGAAGGCAACGATAATCATCGGCCAGCCTACTACGCGGCGCGCTGCTTCAAAAACCATAATCGTACCGATAAGGCCGACGATGAAGTCGGTTTCCGTGTTCATGCCGGCACGCAGCACCAGCTCCTGATAGTTCACAACCAGATACATGGCAGTACCTGCGCTGAGCAGTGCCAGGAAGGCATCAAAGGGATGCATCTTGCTGCGGGACCAGGAATGTCTGCTGGGATACAGCAGGAAAATCAATAAAAAGCCGAAGGCTAAGTGAATAGCGCGCTGCAGATGCGCGTCCAGCACACCGAAGGTGGCTGTATATAATTGGAAAAGTGCAAACAGAATACAGATTGCGGAAATAATTTTACCCCACACACCTGTAAGCTCACGCTTGTCTGATTCCTTGTCAAATTTTTGCAATACCTCTTCTGCTGAAAGCTCTTTTACTTTCTTTTCTTTTTCAGACATGGGTATCAGCTCCTCTCATTTAATATAATAAAACCTAAAAGTACCGTTCCAGCCAGTACTGATATCGATACATGGCCTTCACTGTTACCGCAGTCCCCTGCCCGTACAGAGCAATCAGATCGTAGCTGTCGCCGCCGTGGACAATGTGCGGCATTGCCTGCTCGGATATACGCAGGGCAACCTCCTTATAGGGACGGTTCATCTCCATATCAAACTTGCCGTCGGCAGTCTGCGTCAGCTTGCCGTCGGCAGCGGAATACGGATAGCCCCAGCCCAGCGAGGAAAAGCGGGTGTGCGTCATGGTCATGTTATTTGCGCCGTTAACCCTGAAATAATCATTCCAGGCAGTTTTTTCCACCGAATGCGTCAGGCTGATGTACCATTCATCACCTGCCGCTGTGGCAAAAGTAACAGCTCCTGCAGTTCCCTCAGGTATAATCGCCACCACGAGGCGCGTACTATACCACCCCAAAAGCATTAAAACAACGCTTACAATAATTACTAAATTCTTTACTGGGAAAAAAGACCGGCCACCGGCAAACGCCGGTTTCCGGTCTTTGAAGTTCGGCATCATTTAAAATCCTTATTTTTCGTTAAAGAATTTTTCAGCACCCGGGTTCAGCTTAATGGACATGCCGTCTTTAGCAGTATCTTTGCTGATAGCATTTGCTGCGGAGTGAGCGGATTTCATACGGTCAAGGTTGCCGTACAGAGCTTTAGCGATTGCATAAGCGGTGTTTTCGTCCATCTTGTCGGTTACTGCCAGCATGCATTTTACTGCTACTGCGGTAACGTCAGCATCCTGCTTCGGATAAGTACCGGCTTTGATAACCAGCTTGGTGTAGAACGGATATTGTTTGATCAGAGCGTCAGCCTTGTCAGCATCAACCGGAACCAGTACAACGTCGTTCTGAGTTGCGATATCCTGAATAGCAGCGGTCGGATGGCCTGCGGTTACGAAAGCAGCATCAACGTTGCCGTCCTTCAGAGCACTTGCAGCTTCACCGAAGGACAGGTATTGAACCTTAATATCATCATATTTAATGCCATATGCTTCCATAATCTGGCGAGCGTTAGCTTCGGTACCGGAGCCTGCAGCACCTACAGCGATGCGTTTGCCTTTGAAATCAGCAACAGATTTAATACCGGATTTTTTCAGGGTAACAATCTGTACGGTTTCCGGATACAGAGTTGCAAGACCTTGCAGGCCGGCAACCTGTTTGCCTTTGAACATTTCAGTGCCGTTGGCAGCATAGTAAGCAATATCGTTTTGAATAAAAGCAATTTCAACCTTGCCTTGGCTGAGCAGGTTTACGTTTGCTACGGAAGCGCCGGTAGATTGTGCGGAAACATTGGTACCCGGAATATTTTTATTCAGGATATCAGCCAGAGCACCGCCTAACGGGAAGTAGGTACCGGAGGTACCGCCGGTAGCAATGTTAATGAATTTTTGTGCAGCAGGTTTTTTATCATCTTTCTTATCTCCACCGCCGCAGCCGGCAATCATAGTAGCCATAACCATGATACCAAGTAAAAAAGCCAAGAGTTTTTTCATAAGAGTTCCCCTCCTTTAATATACATATGTGCTAAGATAACAAAATTCACGCAGCAACATATTGTTATTCTTGTTATTCGTCAACATTTTGTAAAATCCTGCTAAAAAATTGACAGAAGCGTCATGTATACAGAATACATTGGCATAAAAATGCAGATTCTATGAAAAATTCTTGCTATTTTGTGATTTTTAATACAGTTTTTCTGCATAAATTGCTGTGAAATCATTTCATTATAGATTCATTTTGCTTATTTCCGTAATCTATGTTACAATATTAGCGTTATGTTTATTGCTTTTTCTGATAAAAGCGAGAGTCATCAAAAACATCTTTTTAAGGAGTGAATAATATGAGTTCCGGAGCTTATTCTTTAAGACTCGCTCGTACCCTGTACGAAAATGTTTATCATGCTATGCTGTACAATGAAAACCAACAGCCTATCGGTGATCTGGAAATTATTCCGAACATCCCTCTCGACCGCAGCCAGGTTCCAGAGGATGCACCGGAAGTACCGGCTTATCTGCTGGTAATCGTAAAAGACGCTGACATCAACAAGGACAACCTGATTGATTTCGAAGAGCGCGCTTCCTATGCACTGCTGAAACGCTTCTCCACCGAGGTTATCAACTTCCAGCACTGCAAATTCTACTATCCGTCCCCTGCCTTCATTTTTGAACAGCCGGACGCAGTAAACGGTGGCACTGAGCCAATGCCGCTGCAATAATTTAAGCCGAAAAACTCCGCTCCCTGCTGCCTGTGCAGTAAGGAACGGAGTTTTTTTGTGCCCAAACTTTTGTAATCAAGCCTCCGCAGCTGCCTTGGCAACCGCTTCGGACATACTCTTGACGTATTCGTAAACGTACTCGGGAGAATCAACGCCGTATTGTGCCACGATTTTTTCAATCGCACTGCCCACAATAGCGCCGTCACTGGCCTTAGCCATCTTGTACGCCTGCTCGGGAGCAGCGATACCGAAGCCTACAACCACCGGAATATCGGTAGCCTTGCGCACCTCTGCCACAATGCCGTCGATATCGGTAGTGATGTTGCTGCGCACGCCGGTAACGCCTAAGGAAGAAACTACATATACATAGCCTTGGGCAACAGCGGCGATTTTCTGGATGCGGTCCTTGGAGGTTGGCGCAATCAGCGGCACCAGGGCAACGTGATGCGGTTCGCTGAACGGACGCATCTCCTCGCGCTCCTCGTACGGTATATCCGGTATGATAACGCCGTCTACACCTGTTTCTTCGCAGCGGGTGAAGAATTTTTCCGCACCGTAGGCATAAATCGGATTAGCGTAGGTCAAAAACACCAGCGGTACCTGTGTTTCCTCGCGAAGCTCCGCTACGAGGTCAAAAATTTTATCGGTAGTAGTGCCTGCCGCCAACGCACGCATATCCGCTTTTTGGATAACCTCGCCCTCAGCCACGGGGTCGGAGAAGGGAATGCCGAACTCTATAATTCCTGCACCGCCCTTAATCATTGCTCTCACCAGCTCCTTGGTTGTAGCAAGATTGGGATCGCCAGCGGTCACAAAGCCGATAAATACCTTTTTCTTTTCGTCAAATGCCTTTTGTATTCTATTCATGTAAATCAACTCCCATATAACGTGCGATTGCGGCAACGTCCTTATCACCGCGGCCGGAAATATTTATAACCATAATCTTATCCTTCGGCAGAGTGGGTGCCAGCTTCATAGCGTAGGCTACGGCATGCGCACTTTCGATTGCGGGGATAATGCCTTCTGTTTTGGAAAGGTAGTTGAAGGCGTCAACCGCCTCCTTATCGGTAGCAGGAACATATTCCGCACGGCCGATGTCGTGCAGATAAGCATGCTCGGGGCCGATGCCGGGGTAATCAAGACCGGCGGAGATGGAATAAACCGGAGCAATCTGGCCGTATTCATCCTGCAGGAAGTAGCTCTTCATGCCGTGGAAGATGCCCAGCTTGCCATTAGCCATAGTTGCTGCGTTCTTGGGATTATCTACGCCCAGGCCTGCAGCCTCTACGCCGATTAAGCGCACGTCCTTGTCCTCGATGAAGTCATAGAACATGCCCATAGCATTGGAGCCGCCGCCTACGCAAGCCACCAGCACGTCAGGCAGGCGTCCTTCCTTTTCGAGCATCTGCGCCTTGATTTCCTCGCCGATAATCTTCTGGAAGTCGCGCACAATTTCAGGATACGGATGCGGGCCCATAACGCTGCCCAGAACATAGTAGGTATCCTCAACGCGTTCCGTCCATACGCGCAGCGCTTCGTTTACTGCATCCTTCAGGGTACCGGTGCCGCTGGTTACAGGCACAACCTTCGCACCCAGAAGCTCCATGCGGAACACGTTGAGCGCCTGACGCTCGCAGTCCTCCTTGCCCATGTAAACAACGCATTCCATGTTCATCAGCGCCGCTACGGTAGCAGTCGCAACACCGTGCTGGCCTGCGCCGGTTTCGGCAATAACACGCTTTTTGCCCATCTTCTGCGCCAGCAGAATCTGTCCTAATACGTTGTTGATTTTGTGGGCGCCGGTGTGGTTCAAATCCTCACGCTTCAGATAAATCTTACAGCCACCCAAATCCTTGGTCATCTTCTCTGCGTAATACAGCAGGGACGGTCTGTTGGCATATTCGCGGTACAGGCGCGCCAGCTCCGCCTTGAATTCGGGATCGTTTTTAAATTTTTCATAGGCAGCCTCTAATTCCAGAACTGCGTTCATCAAAGTTTCCGGCATGTATTGACCGCCGTGAATACCATATCTACCTTTTGTCATCGTTATCTCCCCTTACCTCCGCTATAAATGCGGCAATTTTTTTCGGGTCCTTCAACCCTTCTGTTTCTACGCCTCCGCTTACATCTACGGCAAAGGCGTTACTGTTTTTCAATACATCTGCAACATTCGCTGCCTCAAGACCGCCTGCGATAAAATACGGCTTATTGATTTTTTCATCTGCCACCAGCGCTAAATCAAAACGCTTACCGGTGCCGCCGTACTGCCCCTTGGTATAAGTATCAAAGAGCAGGTAATCACAGGGATAGGCTTGCAGATTTTCAAAGGAGCCTGCGTCCTTCACGCGGACTGCTTTGATAATCGGCAGCTCCGTCTGCAGCCGCAGCCTTTCGCAGTAGGCCGCATCCTCGTCACCATGCAGCTGGATGATGTCTATCGTCCTGCTTTTGGCCAAGCGTAGAATCTTATCTATCTCGGCATTGACGAAAACGCCTACTGCCTTAATCTGCGGGTTAAGCATTGCCTTCAGCTGTGCTGCCTGCTGCTCCGTCACCTCGCGTTTGGTCTTGGCAAAAACGAAGCCTATATAATCCGGCAGCAGCCTGTTCACGCACTCTATATCCTGCGCACGCTTCAGGCCGCAGATTTTAACCTTTACCTTACGCATCACGCATCTCCTGCAGCATTGCCGCCGCATCCGCGCTGCGCATCAGGGCCTCGCCCACCAGCATCGCCTGCACGCCTGCCTGCTTCAGCGCCTTTGCATCTGCTGCGCATTGAATGCCGCTTTCCGCTACAAAAATCTTGCTTGCGGGAATCGCATCCCTCAGGCGCAGGCTGTTTACCGGGTTCACGCTGAAATCCTTGAGATTGCGGTTGTTCACGCCGATGATTTCCGCTCCCGCCGCCAATGCCTGCTGCACCTCGCCTGCGGTGTGCGCCTCCACCAGAGCGCTCAGCCCCAGCTCCTGCACCTGCGCCAGGTATTCGCCCAGCTGCGCTGCACTCAGCAGGCTGCAGATAAGCAGAACCGCGTCGGCACCGATGCATTTGGCCTCGTAAATCTGGTATTCGTCCAGCGTAAAATCCTTCCGCAGAAGCGGCAGCTCCACTCTTTGGCGCACCGCCTGCAGGTAAACATCGCTGCCCTGAAAGAACTTCGGCTCCGTCAGGCAGGAGATGGCTGCTGCGCCGCCTGCCTCGTACTCTGCAGCCTTGCGCAGGTAGATGTCCGTAAAATCGGGAGCAATGATGCCCTTCGAGGGGGATGCCTTCTTCAGCTCGGCGATGACACTCAGGCCGGGGGCAGCAAGCGCTGCCCTGAAATCCTTGCCCTGCGGTCTGCCCTCTGCCTCATCACGCACCGCGTAAAGGCTTTTGTGCGCTTTAAGCGCCCGCACACGCTCCTTGGTATATTCCGCAATCTCATCTAAAATCATAATCTAACCTCTTTAATCAGCTTATTTATTGCTCAGCTCAATCAGCTTTTCCAATGTCTGCAGCGCCTTGCCGCTGTCAATCAGCTCTGCCGCCAGCTTCACGCCATCCGCAAAGCTTGCAGCCTTGCCGCCGATATACAGGCTGGCGCCGGCATTCAGCAAAACTGCATTGCGTTTCGGTCCCTGCGCTCCCGCCAGAATGTCGCGCGTAATCTTAGCGTTTTCCTCCGGCAGACCGCCTACCAGATCAGCCTTGGTGCAGCGCTCCATGCCGAAGTCCTCAGGCTTAATCACGTAATTTTTCATCCAGCCGTCCTTGAACTCGCAAACGGTAGTAGGTGCGCTCAGCGAAATCTCATCCAGTCTGTCCTGACCGTAAACCACCATGCCACGCTTAACTCCCAGGTTCATCAGTACCTGCGCCAACGGCTGAACCAGATACTCGTCATACACACCCAAGAGCTGCATCTTCGGGCTGCCGGGGTTCGTCAAAGGTCCGAGGATGTTGAATACGGTGCGGATGCCCAGCTCCTTGCGGATAGGTCCTACATATTTCATCGAGGTGTGGTATTTCTGTGCGAAGAAGAAGCACATGCCAACATCCTTTAACAGCCCCACACATTTTTCCGGGTCCTGCTGAATGTTCACGCCCAACGCCTCCAGGCAATCCGCGGTGCCGCATTTGGAGGAAGCCGCGCGGTTGCCATGCTTAGCAACCTTCATGCCGCCTGCCGCAGCAACCAGAGCGGAGGTTGTGGAAATGTTGAAGCTGTTGGAGCCGTCACCGCCGGTACCGACGATTTCAAAGATGTCCATGCCTGTTTCGCATTTCATTGCGTGGTCACGCATCGCAGCGGCGCAGCCGGCAATTTCATCGGTAGTCTCCGCCGTGGTGCTCTTGGTAGAAAGCGCTGCCAAAAAGGCTGCATTCTGCGTTGCACTTGTTTCACCGCTCATAATCTCGTTGATTACGTCATATGCTTCGTTATAGGTTAAGTCCTCCTTGCCGACGATTTTTACAATTGCTTCTTTAATCATTTTAATTCCTCCCATAGTTTACGCTAACATTCTACGAGAAGGTCTATCACAGTTTTGTTATACAAAAAAGCCTGTCCTCGAATGCCTATTTTCTAAGCAATTCCAAGGACAGGCTGTAAATACTTATACCTGCGGTACCACCTTGTTTCGTCGCCATTGCGACGCTCTCTCGCAGAGTGCCATCACACTCCTCACCCTTAACGCCGGTGTTGCGTTGCCGAATACTCTCGCCTAAGCGATTTGACAGCACCCTCAACGGTCCATTTATCAGCCTGCATTTCTATCCGGCTCCCAGCCTCCCGGACTCTCTGTAAGCGCATCTGCTGACTTGATCTCCGTCTCAACGGTTTGTGGTTTTTTTGAAGTTGTGCCTAGTTTACCACTGCGGATATCTTTCGTCAACAACTTTGTACAAAATCTTGCAGATTTTTTTATTTTTCCGTTATTTTGTAAAGCAGGTTACAGATTTATAATAAAAAACGCTCTGCGTACTACCGTCAGTAATACGCAAAGCGTTGACTTCACCTGCTGATATACTTTCTGCTTCTCCCTACTCCGATAGGCGTCAGCCTGCCTGCATCACACAGCTCCTGCAAAAGCATATAGGCCTTAGTTGTTTTCACCTGCAAGGCATCCTCAACCTGCTTGCGGGTAACATAGCCCTGCATAGCAGCCAGCTGCATTACTTTGTCCTTTTCATCCACAAAGCCATAGTATTCCTGCGTTTCGCTGATGCTAAACTCCTTGGCCTGCACCTCATTAATATTGGGCAAAACAACCTTAAAGCCACCGTAAACCGCAATAAATTCCGGCCTTGCCGCAGTATCCAGATAGCTTTGCTGAATTTTTTCAATCCCCGTACCAAAGCTCTCAATTAAGCGCAAGCGGTAGAACACGGCAGCTAGCGCAGGATTGCGCGTCTGCGATACGCCGATGAAAATTGTTTCCATTTTTAAGCCCGTAACAAGTCCTCCCAAAGAGATAAACTCAATGCGGTCATCGTAAATATTGACCAACGTGCTGCCGCTGAAGCTGTAATCACGGTGTACAAGGCAGTTCAGCAGCACCTCGCGCACAGCCTCCGGCGGATAATCCTGCGTATCTACACGCTCCAGACCGTGAAAGGTTGCTTTGGTTTTATTATAATTATCTATAAATGCGTAAGCATCGTAAAGCTGCTGCAGCAAAGAGCCGGTAAACTCACGTCTGTCGCGAAAAACCGCTCTCGTACTGCCCTGAAAAACCGCTACCTTTAGTGAATGCTCGCACTGCTCGGAAAGCAGCAGCGCCAGATTCGTGTACAAGCCATCGTCACCGATGAGCTTAAGAGTGCGCAGCTGCGCCTCGTCCAATTTCAGCTCACGCTGCCGAAAATGCTTGCGCAAAGCAGTAAAGGTCAGCTCCTGCTGCATACTGCGCATGCTTTCATAGCTTTTACCGTTAACCTCTATCAGCATACGACGAATGCCTTCATCGCTCAGCTGCTGGTTGCTGCTGCCCTGCCTGATATATACGCCGCTGGGCTTTAAGCCTTTTTCACGAATATAATACGGTCTGCTCGTGCCGTTTTGCACCGCAACCTCAATAATCTGTTTACCTTCCCTGGTAACTGCACGTATTTTGACAAACGGCATAACATCCGGTGCAATGCTGTCCTTAAGTGTGTTGGCTGTCTGCTGCATTACATCGTCTACGTTCGGCAGACCGACAACCTCTCCTGCATCATTTATGCCGATATATAAAATTCCGCCCTCTGTATTGGCAAAAGCAACTACTGTTTTTTTGATGTCACTGACGTACAGCTCTTTAAACTCTCTGTCAATATTCTCATACGCAAGTGTTTCTTTTGTCATTATCTTTCGTTCCTTTCGTTTTCCTTTAATTATACATTACTTAAAGAAAGAAAGCAACAAAAAACGCTCTGCGTACTACCGTCAGTAATACGCAAAGCGTTAAGCATCTCAAGTTAAACTACTGCCTTCTGCAGCTCATCCTCCGCCAGATAATAATTATAGAGTCTGGTTTCAAAAATCCTGTTGGCAATCGCTACATACCCGTCTTTATTTTTTATAAAGCCAAACATCGTAGCCATATCAATAGCTGCTTCATCAGCACTATAAGGATACATATTGCCGGAGAAAAGCACTGCCTTCAGCATCCGGTTCAGCTTCGGGTAGGCGTGCAGCTTCCCTATCAAGGATTCAAATAAGGTGTTTTTCTCCTGCAAAAGCAGGCGTACTGCCGCATTAAAGTGATATGTACCCAGTTTTCTGGACACCGCTAAAAATTTGAATAATTATATTTACA
>ERZ857955.2617-NODE-2617-length-11305-cov-3.020800_pt1 | contig 11305 bp, 10 predicted proteins | sample MGYA00519956_ERZ857955 | MGnify/ENA primary metagenome ERZ857955 (study PRJEB31778, sample SAMEA3449378) | human gut metagenome | biome: human gut; feature: human-associated habitat; material: faeces | place: United Kingdom | collected 2010/2012 ...
ACCGTTTTTGCAGGCACATCCTGCTCCCGTGCAATAACGCCGGTTTTCAGCAGTACGGTCAGCGCCACCAGCACCAGAACGGTTACAATGCCCGCACGCAGAGATAGCACAGCCAGGGACTTTTCCTGATTGTTGGATTTCATCGGTTATCCTCCTGTTTTCTGACCGCACAGCCGCAGCTCCGCTGTCAATCGACCAACATCATACACTACTTTTGTACAAAATGCAATCTACTTACAGTAATTTTAAATGGATTATAAATGTTCCATGCGTTGCGCTTCCTCCAGCACAGGAAAGCACCCCGGGATCGTATCAAACGATCCCGGGGTGCAATGTTATGCATCTTTCTGAACCGATTCGGGTGCTTCCTCCGCTTCCTTTTTGCTGCCGAAATCTCGAGTCAGCAGCCATTCGCAGATAAAGGAGATCACAATGCCAACCAGCAGACCGGTCTGGGGATTGGTAATGGCAAGCACGCCGCCAATCAGACCCGCAACACCCCGCTGGGTATTGTTTTTGCACAGTCCAAGCGCCACATAGAAGCAGCCAAATGCCTGGATCATCAGCGTCAAACTCATGGACAAGGGAAGAATCGGACGAATCAGCGCCACCAGCGGCAGGATCAGACAGCAAACCCATTTTGCCACGTTAAACGTAATGCAGCCGCCAAAGAAGGAATACATATTCTCCTTGCCGGTCTTATACCGCTCACAGATGGTTACCATCATTGCAGACCAGAGGGGACCGGACAGGGTGACCGTGGGGAAAAACAGGCTTTGCAGAATGTTTCTGACGCCGCAGCAGATATTGGTGAGATTGGGATTCACCTTGACGTCCTCATCCGGGCGATACTGCTTGGCGTCCTCCAGGAACTCCGTGCCGGTGACAATATCGCCAAAGGAGATGATATATGCCACCACCGCCATCACAGCCGCAGAGGAGATCACATGCCAGGAGGGCAGTCCCAATGCCGTCAGGCAGAAGTTGCCCAGTACATATTTCAGTCCGGGAATGGGGTTGAAGATGACGCCGTCAGACAGCACATTCACCGGCGTGGAAATCTCACCTGCCAGCATTCCTACAATATATGCCAGCAGCAGCGCCGGCACAAAGCCGCACTTTGCCAGAAACTTGATGAACTTATGGCCTGGCTTGTTTTTCTGCCGGTTGAAGCCCAGGGAAAACAGCAGGAACAGTGCCGCCAAAACGCCCACGGAAAAGCTGATAGGAGAGCCATAAAAGCCCACGCCGCCGCTTTCCACCGCTGCAAAGCCATATTTTCCGATGACTGCGGAAAAGCCCGCGCCAATGAGAATGCCCGCCTTTACCGACACTGGAACCTTGTGCACCAGCTTGGAGGCAAGCCCCGTGATGCCAAGAACCAAATACAAGAGTCCCAAAATCAGCTGCAGCATCACCAGCGCCTGAATCCGTTCCGTGGTTTTCTGGAAGGGCAGCAGCCCCGTTGTGACCAGTGGAATTGCCGGGGTAATCCAGCCGCCCACAATGGGATCGCCTACGATATTTTGAAATACATACAGCAGTTCGTGAATACAGACAATGGACAGCGCCACGGAGAAGGGCAGTCCAAAAATGTCCTGCAAATACGCCACCGCAGATACGCCGGTTACAAACACCACCATTGCCTGGATCATTTCCGGCAGCTCCCAGGGGGCATGGACAAAGGGGATTCGAATCCGGAACATGCCCAATTTTATGGCAGGCTGTTCGGCGCCCTCCGCCCTGTGGGCTGATTTCATCATGATTGCCATGGCATCGTGCTCCTTTATGTTGGTTTTGTGAAGATATTGTGAACATTATCATAGCATCGTTCTAAACAATTGTCAATTCATTCAACACAATTTGACATAAAGAATACATCTGCACCGAAAAATTGTCATTTCATGGCACTGCCGTAGGTGTCTATGGTGGTGGTTCTGGCGGCGTAGAGCCGAGGAATGGTATAATAATTGCCGTCGGTGGTCCATTTTCCGCCGTTGGCAATGATCGCAAAGTCGTAGTATTTCTTTGCCAGCTCAATGGTGGTATTGTTATAGCTGCCGGCGGGATAGGACAGGACATAGGGGATTTTGCCGGTGACCTGGGCAATATCCAGCTGAGACTGCCGCAGCTCATTCTCCTGCTCCTCCGCCCCCAGTTTGGCGAGTTCATTATGATTCACCGTATGACTCTGGATCTCCACAAAACCGGAATCGCTCATTTCCTTTGCCTGCTCGTTGTTGATATCATGCTCCGTTCCCAGCGACGTGGTAACTACAAATACGGTTGCTTTCATATTGAATTCCTTCAGCAGCGGGAACAGCTCGGTATACGTGCCGATATATCCGTCGTCAAAGGTCAGAATCACCGGCTTATCATAATCCTCCAGGTGGGTTAGATCCGAGAAGAAAATAGTCTGATAGCCGTTGTCCTGCAAGTATTGCAGCTGCTCCCGCATATTGCTGGGAGAAACGAACAGGGATTCGATGCCCCAGAGGTTGTCACCCACCTCGTGATACATCCAAATCGGCACCGACCTTCCCTGTGCAATCTGATCGGTACCCGGCATTTTCGTTACATACGCCGTGTAGGTGCTGTCGTCCCATAGGAGATACAGCCCCGCCTGCTGGGCAACCATTCGAAGAGGAATCCAATATTCCTCCTGCTGTCCCACAAAATGCACGCCAATTTCTCCCGACTCCGGCAGCATCGCCGAACCGTCGGTTTCCACAAAGTCCAGGGAAATTGCCGTTCCGTCATACGCCGTAAGACTGGTCCCATCCATATCCTCTGTCAGCGTCAGCCAGGGATAAACCTTCGCCAGCTCCTCCAGCTTCACATAGGTATGGTCCCCCAGCTTCAAGCTGCCGAGCGTTACGCCGTCTGCCACCACCCGCGGTCCCGCTGCCACGGATTCTGTCAGAGATTCCGGCAGCGGTGTGGGTGTGGGTGTTGCGGCAGGCGTCACAGAAGTAGCTGCTGCCGACTCTATCTCAGCGCCGGACACTGATGCCGGATTGCTCTCCTTCTGAACACCCCATGCCGACGGTGCCGCGCTTGGTACTGACTCCGGCTGCTCTGCCGACGCAATTTGGCTGCCGCAGCCTGTCAGCAGCATGCAGACTATAATTATAATTCCGATTTTTTTCATAGCTCCCGTTCCTTTCAGATAGATTCCCGAATTTCATCTGCATTAAAAGACGTTTTTTCCCGTTCAAAGGTTGCAGAACTTGGATTTTTAAATCAACGACAAAACAACAACAGCGCCCACAAGGAAGCCCACCAGCCCGGTGGAAATTCCAAGCCAAGCGGTTGTAGATACATCGCTGTCCTGCCGGCTGGTAATCTCCCTCAGCTTACTGGGTCGCAGCAGCACCAGCGCAATCACCACATATAACCCGAACGCAAGGAGATTGGCACCGGAATAGCCGTCGATGATATCCGTCAGGCTGTCCTCCCGAAATACGCCGCTGGTCAGCAGGGCACAAAAGTCCATAAATCCATGCACCGCCGCCACTGCCCACAGGTTCCGGCAGCGAAAATACAGCGCAGCAAGGCACATGCCCAGTGCAATCGCGCCTACCATCTGTATCAGTACGCCGGACAAATCCGCACCCACCGCATTGCTTAGATGGACCAAGCCAAACAGTAAGCTGGATGCCATCACAGAGAACCACACGCCCGCAGGGGTTGCGCCGTATTTGTCATAAAGCATTCCGGCAATCAGCCCACGGAAGGTCAGCTCCTCCGTAATGCCCACTGCCGCCATGCACAGCACAAACAGCAGAATATGCACCGGGTGCTGGAGTGGACTGCCCACATAGAACACCAGGCTTTCCACCCCCGCCAGCGCATAGAGCCCCAGGATCACCGCCGCAGGAACAAGGCTTTTCCAAAAGCCACGTCCGCGGCAGGTAAACACCCGTCCCATCCGCAGCAGAAAGGTCATACCTACCATCACTGCCAGCATCCCCAGCTCTACGATCAGCTGGACGCCATAGTCTCCAAGCAAATCCGCCGCCGGTGGAACGACCATTGCAATTCCACCAATGACGCCGCCAAGCAGCATGCCTGCCACCATGGCAGCCAGCACCAGCAGGCTTGCCAGCAGCGGATGACGTTCTCTAAACCGTATCATAGCTCCTCCTTTTTCAGCAGCAGGTGGTAATGGACGCTTTCCTTGGTGCTGCCGGGACCACGGGTACGAATTTCCCGCGGGGGCATCGCCATGGAAAAGCCCTGGAACAGCTCCGAAAAGTCCTCCTGGCATCCGTAAAAATGCGGCGTACCGCCCTCATGCAGCAGGGTGTAGCAATCCACATGGCTTTCCGCCGGCGCAGACAAAAACCCCGGATCATTCTGAGACAGCAGCGTCAGATAGACCTCGCCGCCCGGACGCAGCACCCGCCGCAGCTGAGAAATCGCCTGGAGATAGCCGGCAGTATCGGTATGATAGGAAGCATTATAGTCCATAATACAGTCAAACCGGTCCGCCGCAAATGGCATATGGAACAGGTCCCCCTGTACAGTCTTCACTTCCAGCTTTGTCTTTTTCGCCCAGTCTCCCAGATATTCCAGCGCCTGCTCTGACTGATCCAGTGCCGTCACCTGAAAGCCCCGGGACGCAAAGAAGATCGCATGTCTGCCGGGACCGCAGCCGTTATCCAGGAATTGTTCAAAGCCCTGCTCCTTCCAGCGCAGCGCCAGATAAGGCGCTTCCATGGCAGGCTGGAGCCACTGTGCCGTTTTTTCCGCTGTCCAGTTCCACTGCATATGCCGTTCCTCCCTAATTTCGATGCTAGCTGCATTCTACCACATTTTACTGACGCTTGTATAGTCCTCCCTCGGTTTCTCCTTGAGATTCTTGACAGCCTGCGGTATAATTATGGTAACGATGCATAAGAACGGAGGCGCTAAGATGGAAATACTCCCCGAAGAAAACGAAATCTGTGAGCTTGTCTGCGTCCATCAGGACGCAATCGACGAGGTGCAGTCTCATAGTCCCAGTCCCCAGCAGTTTTCTGATATGGCAGGGCTGTTTAAGCTCTTTGGCGATGCCACACGGGTGAAAATTCTGTGGAGTCTGAGTCAGCATGAGCTTTGCGTCTGCGATCTTGCCCAGCTGATCGGCATGAATCAAAGCGCCGTTTCCCATCAGCTTCGGATTTTAAAGCAGGGCAGGCTGGTAAAAAGCCGCAGAGAGGGAAAATCCATTTTCTACTCTCTGGCAGACGGTCATGTGGAAACCGTCCTCGCCCAGGGTATGGAGCATATTTCGGAATAATGTCAAAAACCTCCCGTCCGCTTGGACGGGAGGTTTTTTAGGGCAATACCGCACAAATCGGCAAGAGAGTCTGACGAGAGATTTTTCGTCAGAAAAAGATGTAAAACCGCAGGAATACTTTGTGTATTTCAATGGCAATACCGCATAAATTGGCGGCGAGGATTCAGCCTGAGATTTTGCGTTGGAAAAAGGCAGTTTTTCGCAGGCATACTTTGTGTATGTCAAGAAAAAATAACGAATTTCCAACGAAAAAGATCGGCTGTAGCCCGCAGACACATTTGTGCGGTGTTGCCCAAGGTTTTACAAACGTATTTCTGGCGGAAAAGATCCGCCAGAATCCGCAGACGCATTTGTGCGGTGTTGCCTTAGTTCCTTATTCGGTTGTCAGCAGCTCCACCGTCACCTGCTTATTCCGCTTGGAACGCTTTTGCAGATACCGCACGGTGCAGGAGAGAATAAAGTTGATAACAAAGTAAATCACAAACGCTACGCCAAACAGCACAAATACGTCGGAAACGTTAATCTGACCGGTCCCGTTGTACATATTGGCGGCAGACAGGATCTTTTTTACCCGGCTCATGAGCTCAATTACCGCCACATTTGCCAGATAAGAGGAGTCCTTGATGGTGGTAATGCACTGACCCAGCAGAGTGGGAATCACGCTGCGGTACGCCTGAGGCAGCACGATGTAGACCATGATCTGGACTGTGTTAAAGCCCTGAGAATGTCCCGCCTCAAACTGTCCCTGTGCCACGGCATTCAGACCGCCGCGCACGATCTCGGCAATTACAGACGAGGTGAACAGCACCAGCGCCACGCAGGCCTTGAACAGCAGTCCTACCTCCACAGAGGTCAGCGTGAACATGGGCTTGCTCAAAAACTTCGGTGTGGGGCAGAATACCACACAGATAAAAATCCACAGCAGCAGCGGGGTATTCCGGAAAATCTCAATATAAGCCGTTGCCAGCCATTTCAGCACCCGGGTTTTTCCGGTGCAGTAGTTCCGCACCAGCGCCAAAATGCTGCCGAACAGGATGCCAATTACCACCGCAACCAGTGAAATTACCAGCGTAAACGCCAATCCCTTCAGAATAAACTGAAGAATTGCCTGGTTTTTCAGCATACTGAAGCTTGCGCCGACGGTACTCATGCTGCCACCTCCTCAGTCTTGGCGTCATCCTTGGTGTTCTTGCGCTTATCCCGATTTTTCAGACTCTGCTCCCAACGGCTTGCCAGAGTAGACAGCGGGAAGCACACGATAAAGAACAGAATGCCGCTGACCAGGTATGCCGGACCATAGGCGCCGCCGGTGTTTTCGCCGGTGACAAAGCTGTAGGTAATGGAGATAAGATCCGTTCCGCCGATGATATACAGACAGGAGGTGTTCTTGATGAGGTTGACCACCTGATTCACCATGGGCGGCAGAATGATCTTAATGGACTGGGGCAGGATGATGTAATACATCCGCTCTACATAGTTAAAGCCCTGAGACTGCGCCGCTTCAAACTGTCCCTTGGGAACCGCCTGAATGCCGCTGCGCACTACCTCTGCCATATAAGCGCCATGGTAAATGCCCAGCGCAATAAAGCCCGTAGCAAGAATACCGATGCTGTTGCCGGAAAACGCCAGCGCATAGTAAAGGAAGCAGAGCTGAAGCAGCACCGGGGTATTCTGGAAGAACTCCACGTAAACCCGGCTGATGCCCCGCAATACCTTCTTATTGCTGGTTGCCATCAAGCCAAACAGGATGCCCAGCACCAGTGCCAGAATCAGCCCAAAGAGCGCTGTTTCGGCGGTGGTGCCCAGTCCCTTCAAAAAGCCGGCGCGATAGAGCCACACCTTGTTCCAGGCTCTTTCGGAAAAGATTCCAGCCATGATATCGCCTCCAAATAGAATTTCCCAAATCGGAAGGTCCCGAACCAAGCCGAGACCCTCTGATTTGGGGCAGAACGCCAGGACAGCCGTTCTGCCTCGTGATGTTATAAGGAATTAGCCCAGGTTGTACTGTGCGATCAGGCTATCAATGGTGCCGTCACTGAGCCAGGTGGTAACCTCATCCTCGCAGAGCTTGGAGAAGCCGGAGCCCTTGGTGGTAGCGATGCCGTACTCCTGGGGGGAGAACTCGGCGTCGATGTAGCTGCGGCCGGCGGTCTTGTAAACAGCCAGGATGGACTTATCCACGCAGAATGCGTCAACCTCGTCTGCCTCCAGAGCGGTGGAGATGGAGGGATAGTCGTCATACTGCTTGAAGCTGACACCCTCGGTCCAGGTGGCGGGATCGAAGGACTCTTCATTGAAGCCGTCGCCGGTGATAACACCGTTTTCGATCATTGCCTTAACCAGGGACTTTGCGGAGGTGGAACCGGAGGAAACACCAACGGTCTTATCCTTCAGGTCTTCCAGAGTCTTGAGGTTTGCAGAATCCTTGACCAGCACGGTAACATGGTCGGTGTAGTAGGGGGTGGTGAAATCCCAAGATTGCTTGCGCTCGTCGGTGATGGTGAAGGTTGCCATGACGCAGTCGATGTCGCCGGAATCCAGCAGCTCGGTACGGGTAGCAGCGGTAACGGTGGTGAACTCCACGTCAACGCCCAGGAACTCAGCCAGCTTCTTGGCAAGGTCAATCTCCATGCCCTCATACTCGCTGGTCAGGGGATCCATATAACCAAAGCCCAGAACGTCGCTCTTAACGCCAACCTTCAGCACGCCGCGATCGATGATCGCCTGAACGTCGGAGCCGTAGGAAGCGGGATCAGCAGCAGCTTCGGTTTCAGCAGCGGAACCGGCAGCAGCAGGTGCAGCGGTTTCTTCGGCAGCAGGTGCAGCGGTAGTCGCTGCGGCAGTCTCAGCCGGAGCAGAGGATGCAGCGGAATCGCCGCAGCCTGCCAGCATGGAAAGGCAGAGCGCACAGCTCAGTGCCATTGCAAAAAACTTTTTCATGATAAAATCATCCCTTCAAATAGATGAATGCACCAAAACAAACGATGCTTTGATCCATTCGGATTCATGCTACTGATTATAGCACCTTCTTGCAAGAAAAACAGAAATATTCACAATATTCAGTAAAATATACGTAATTTCCATATTATACACAAAAAATTGTGCATGTCAGAGGGCGCTCTGCTGCAAAATTACCCCATCAGCAGGGTCAAAACCGCCTTTTGCGCATGGAGCCGGTTTTCCGCTTCCTCAAAGATGATGTCGGCGTGGGCTTCGAAGACGGAGTCGGTGATTTCCAGCCCGCGGCGGGCGGGAAGGCAGTGGAGTACCAGACAGTCGGGGGCTGCCTTTTTTAGCAGCTCGTCATTGACCTGATAGACGCTGGAGAATACGCTGGTGCGGGTTTCCTGCTGATCCTCCTGACCCATGGAGGTCCATACATCGGTATAGACGGCGGTGGCGCCAACCACAGCCTGGGCGGGATCGCGCATCAGCTGGAACCGGTCCCCATATGCCTTTGCAAAATCCAGAATAACCTGCGGGGGTTCATAGCCCTGGGGGCAGGCAACGGTGACCTGCATGCCCACCTTCAGGCAGCCAACAATCAGACTGGAGCAGACGTTGTTGCCGTCGCCCACAAAGCACAGATGCTGCTCCTCCAGAATGGGGTCCCGTTCCCGGAGGGTCATCAAATCGCCCAGCACCTGGCAGGGGTGAGAAAAGTCGGTCATGCCGTTGATAACCGGAACCGTGGCATGGGTTGCCAGCGCCTCCAGCTCTTCCTGCTTATAGGTCCGGATCATGATGCCGTCGCAGTAGCGGCTGAGTGTCCGGGCGGTGTCCTGGATGGGTTCGCCGCGCCCGATTTGGGTGTCGGCAGCGGTAAGATACATGGCATGTCCGCCCAGCTGGAACATCCCGGTTTCAAAGGATGCCCGGGTCCGGGTGGAGTTTTTTGCGAAAATCATGGCAAGGGTTTTGCCTGCCAGCCGGTCATGACGAATGCCATGACGCACGTCATATTTCAGCTGATCCGCCAGATCGAGAATTTCAAAGATATCCTCGGGGGTGAGATCCAAAAGCTTCAGTAGATCCTTTTTCATTGTGTGCGGCTCCTTATGCGCCCAGAACTTCTGCCATGATGGCAAGACCCTGGTCCATTTCCTCCTGGGAGATGGTCAGCGGGGGCAGCAGACGGATGGTGCTGTGACCGGCGGTCAGGCACAGAAGACCCTTTTCCAGCATGGCGCTGACCTTGGCACTGTAGCCCTCCTGATCGGTGAGCGCAACGCCCAGCATCAGACCCATGCCCCGGACCTCTTTGACGCCGGGCATAGCGGAGATTTTCTCCTTGAGATAAGCGCCCTTTTTCTTGACGTCGGCAAGCAGTGCGTCGTCCAGCTGCTCCAGCACGCTCAAACCACCGGCGCAGCAAATGGGATTGCCGCCAAAGGTGGTGGCGTGGGTGCCGGGGGTCAGAACGGATTCGGTCTTTGCACCCGCCATGATACCTGCCAGCGGAAGCCCGCCGCCAATGCCCTTGGCAAAGGAAACCGCATCCGGCAGAATGCCATAGTCCTGGAAGCAGAACAGGCTGCCGGTACGACCAACGCCGGTCTGTACCTCATCCACTGCGAGCAGCCAATCCTTCTCCTGGCACAGCGCCTGAAGCGCGGTGACATAATCCTGATCCAGAGGAAGTACGCCGCCCTCGCCCTGAATGAGCTCTACCATCACGGCGCAAACGGTGCCGTCGTCCAGGGCTTTGATGGCGTCCAGATCGTTGGGCGCGGCATACTGGAAGCCCTCGGTAAACGGGAAGAAGTACTGATGGAACACATCCTGTCCGGTGGCGGTCAGGGTGGTGATGGTTCTTCCGTGGAAGGAGTCCTTCAGGGTGATGATGGTGCTTCTGCCTGCGCCGTATTTGTCATAGGAGTACTTCCGGCAGAGCTTAATCATGCCCTCGTTTGCCTCGCCGCCGCCGTTGGCAAAGAAAGCGCGCTTCATGCCGGTGCGGCTGGTGAGCTGATGCGCCAGCTCGATGTAAGGCTCGGAATAGAACAGGTTGGAGATATGCCCCAGCTTGGCAGCCTGATCGGTGATTGCCTTGAGCCATTTTTTATTGCCGTAGCCCAGGCAGTTGACGCCAATGCCGGAGGTAAAGTCAATGTACTTTTTACCCTCGGGAGAATACAGGGTAGCGCCCTCGCCATGGTCGATGGCAACGGGAAATCTGCCATAGGTCTGCATGACGCACTGGGCGTCGAGATTCATCAGTTCTTTGCTTGTCATGGGTATTTCATCCTTTCTGTGGGAGCGATCAATAGATCATGGTGCCGACACCGGCATCGGTGAGCAGCTCAATGAGAACGGAATGCTCAATGCGTCCGTCGAGAATATGGGCACGGCTGACACCTCGTCGCACCGCCTCCACACAGCACTGAATCTTGGGGATCATGCCGCCCTTGATGACGCCCTCTTTTACCAATACGGGCACCTCGGATACGCGGCATTTGGAAATCAGGGTGCTGGGATCATTGACGTCCCGCAGAAGACCCAGCACATCGGTGAGAATCACCAGCTTTTCGGCGCCCAGACCGGCAGCCACCTGCGCCGCGGCGGTATCGGCGTTGATGTTATAGCACTTTGCGCCGTCGGCTCCGGCAGCAACGGAGGAAATCACGGGGATATAGCCTGCTGCCAAAACGTCCAGAATGGGCTGGCAGTTGACATTTGTGATGTCACCCACAAAGCCGTAGTCAAAGCCGTCGCCGGTTTTCCTGATTGCCTCCAGCATCCGTCCGTCCATGCCGCACAGACCCATTGCCTTGCCGCCGTAAGCGTCGATCAGGGAAACCAGATCCTTGCTGACCTTGCCGCAGAGAATCTGCTGGACAATATCCATGGTTTCCTCATCGGTATAGCGAAGCCCGTTGACGAATACCCCCTCTTTGCCGATTTTTTTCAGCATGGAGGAGATTTCGGGACCGCCGCCGTGGACCACAACCACCTGAATGCCTACCTGGTGCAGCAGCACAATGTCAGACAGCACCGCCCGGCGGAGATTTTCACTGATCA
>ERZ857955.2618-NODE-2618-length-11305-cov-2.684800_pt1 | contig 11305 bp, 6 predicted proteins | sample MGYA00519956_ERZ857955 | MGnify/ENA primary metagenome ERZ857955 (study PRJEB31778, sample SAMEA3449378) | human gut metagenome | biome: human gut; feature: human-associated habitat; material: faeces | place: United Kingdom | collected 2010/2012 ...
ATCCTCTGGTGGAGTATAAGCGGGAAGGCTATGCCATGTTTGAAGCCATGAACCGTTCCATTCAGGAGGAAACCACCCGCCGTCTGTTCCTGTTCCGGATTCAGCGGAACGAGCCTCTGAAGCGCGAGAAGGTGGCAAAGGTCACCGCTGCCGGCGCCGGAGACGATAAATCCGTCAAAAAAGCGCCCATGAAGAAAAAAATCAAGGTAGGGCGCAACGATCCCTGCCCCTGCGGCTCCGGTAAAAAGTATAAGAACTGCTGCCTGGATAAAGACATGGCAGCCGGTAAAAACGTTGAATCCTGAGGAGGCGCCATGAGCTTTCATGATCTCCGCAGGGGAGCGCTCCTCTGCTACCAAAGCGACCTGCTTCGTCACCCCCACGGGTTTACCACCCGTTTGGGGGGCGTCAGCACCGGGTATCTTGCCGCTATGAACTTAGGGCTTTCCCGTGGCGACAGCAGGGATAATGTACTGAAAAACTATGAAATTCTCGGGGATGCCATTGGCTTTGATCCCCATAAAACCGTGCAGGCAGTCCAGGTTCACGGGGATGCTGTGCGCCTTTGCACCGAAGAAGACTGGGGTAAGGGACTCTATGCCCATACCGATTATGAGGCAGACGGTCTGATGACCAATGTGCCCGGAACCGCGCTGGTGGTATTCTCCGCCGACTGCGGCACCATTCTTTTGGAGGACCCGGTAACCGGTGCAGTAGGCGCCTGTCATGCCGGTTGGCGCGGAACCGCACTGGGCATCGCAGGAAAAACCGCAGCTGCCATGGCAAGTGCTTATGGCTGTGATCCCAAAAACATTCGGGCAGCCCTGGGTCCCTGCATCTCTCCCTGCTGCTTTGAAACCGATGAAGATGTGCCCCAGGCGATGATTGCCGCGTTGGGGGACGAGGCGATGCCTGCCATCACAAAAAACGGTGCAAAATACCATGTGGATATTAAATATCTCAACCGGCTGTTCCTGCAAAAAGCAGGCGTTCTGCCGGAGCATATGGACACCAGCCCTCTGTGTACCGCCTGCGATCCTGACCTGTTCTGGTCCGCCCGGCGGCATAAGGATCAGCGTGGCTCTCTGGGTGCCATCATCGTCGCAGGAGGAGCCAGATGAGCCGCCGGACGTTATGCGGCATACTCGCCGCCTGTCTGGTCCTCTCTCAGCTGTCCGCCTGCGGTAAGAAAACCGCAGAAACCAGCACCCCGGCTTCCTCCTTCGGCATACAAGCCAGCACGGCGGAGCCTGCTATGGATTCCGCTCTGGAGTCGCCGGTTTCCGTATCCTCCGGTACCTTTTCCATGCCCTATAACGGCAGCTATGGCTGGAACCCCTATGCCTGCCGCAGTCTGGAAAATCAGGCGGTGATGCAGATGGTTTACCAGGGGCTGTTTACCCTGAATCAGACCTTCGACGCCGAGCCTGTGCTCTGTCAGGAATACAGCGTCAGCGACGACGGAATGACCTATACCCTGACGCTGCAAAACGCATGGTTTTCGAGTGGCAGCAGCCTGACTGCTTATGACGTCACCTATTCCCTTGCCCAGGCGCAGGAATCCGAGCTGTATGCCGAACGTTTTACCAATGTCACAGGCTTTGAAGCCCTGGACGACAGCACGGTGCTCATTTATCTCAGCCGGCCCAATGACCGGCTCCCCTGCCTGCTGAATTTCCCCATCATTCCCAGCAATGCTTCCCCCGACGGCGCACCTGCGGGTACAGGTCCCTTTGTGCGCAACGGTGACGTACTGACGCTGGATCAAAATTGGTGGCAGGGCGCAGAGAATGTCCATTTTAATACCGTTACTCTGTGCTCCAGCAGTTCTGCAGAGGACACCCGGGACAATTTCGAAATGGACAATGTGGATCTGGTCTATAACGATCCCCAGTCTGCCACCGCCGCTACGTTCCACTGCGACTATGAGCTGTGGAACAGTCCCAACACGGTAATGCAGTATATCGGCTTCAACCTGATCACCGGCATGTGCTCCTCCAAGGACATCCGCACTGCCATCATTCGTGCCATTGACCGCGCCGGCATTGCAGAATCGGTCTATCACAACTTTGCCGATCCCACCGCCCTGCCGGTTCCCGCCATCAGCAGCATGTATGATGCCGAGCTTGCGCGCAATTATGAGTATGACGCCGATGCTGCCTTTGCGCAGCTGCAGGGCAGCTCCATGTTCTATCTGCCGGACGACGATCCCCGAATGACCGGCGGTCCCGGCGCGCAGAAAACACAGCAGCTCACCCAGAGCGCCGACGACACCGCCGAAGGCAGCACGTTAGAAGAGGAAGAGCCGCTCCTTGACGACGAAGAGCCCGACCCCAACACTGCCGACACCCAGACGGATCCGGCGCAGGAAGAGGAAACCGTCTATAACGGGCTGGTGATGATTGTCTTATCCGGCAACGCCAATCGCGTCACTGCGGCAAAACAGGCTGCAAGCAACCTGGAGGATGTGGGCTTTACCGTTACCGTCAAGTCGCTGACCGAAGATGAATTTCTCAATGCGCTAAGCGCCGGCAACTACGATCTCTACTATGCCGATGTATGCCTGCGTCCCGACATGGATCTTCGTTCCCTGCTGTCTTCCGGCGGTGACCTGAACTATGGCGGCATTCCGGAGGATTCCCCCCTGTCCGATTTGCTGGACAGCGCCCTGGAGAACAGCGGCAATCACTACGATCTCTATCAGCACGTTATGGATCAGGGCTATCTTTGCCCCATCCTTTTTGAAAACAACGCCGTTTTCACCGCCCGCGGGGTCTTTACCGGACTTACTCCGGCCCCCGGGAATCTCATTTATCACATCGAAAACATCACAGTAAAATGACACAGGACAGGAAAATGGAGGTTCAAACAATGAATCAGGTTTATCGCTGCTACACGGAAAAGCGGGACGGCTTTCAGGTCGAAGCCGGAAGTCTTTTGCGGGATTTACGGGATCAGCTGGGCATTACCGGTCTGAAGCGTCTGCGGATTCTCTGCCGGTACGACGCCCAGGGTCTTAGCCCCGAGGTCTATGCCAGCGCCCGTCAGACCGTATTCTCAGAGCCGATGGTGGACGACTGCTATGACGAAACCATGCCGGACTTGGGCGACTGCACGGTGTTTGCCGTGGAATCTCTTCCAGGTCAGTACGATCAGCGCGCCGATTCCTGTGCCCAGTGCATCGGAATTCTGACCTGCGGTGAACGTCCGCTGGTTTCCGCCGCAAAGGTCTATGCCCTTTATGGCAGCATCACCGCAGAAGAGCTCCAGCGCATTAAGGAATATGTCATCAACCCCGTGGAGAGCCGGGAAGCCAGTCTGGAAAAGCCCCAGAGTCTGGAGCAGACCTATGCCATTCCCACAGAGGTCGCTACCCTCACCGGCTTTATCACCCTGACGCCGGACGCCCTTGCGCCCCTGATCGATCAATACGGTCTTGCCATGGATGTGGACGATCTCCGCTTCTTCCAGAACTATTTTAAGAACGAAGCCCATCGGGACCCCACCATCACCGAGCTGAAGGTGGTAGACACCTATTGGTCCGACCACTGCCGCCACACCACCTTTTCCACCCACATCGACCAGGCGGATATTCAGGATGAAGACGTCAAGAACGCCTATGATCTTTATCTCCAGTGCCGTCAGGAGGTCTATGGCGAGAAGGCAAAAAACCGTCCCATTACTCTGATGGACATGGGCACCTTGGCAGCCAAGACTCTGAAGAAGCGCGGCATTCTTCAGCATCTGGACGAGTCCGAGGAAATCAACGCCTGCTCAGTACACATTGACGCAGACATGGACGGCAAGCCCGAGGACTGGCTGCTGATGTTCAAGAACGAAACCCACAACCATCCCACGGAGATCGAGCCCTTCGGCGGCGCAGCCACCTGTGTGGGCGGCGCAATTCGTGACCCCCTGTCCGGCAGAAGCTATGTCTATCAGGCAATGCGTGTCACCGGCGCAGGCGATCCCACCGTTCCCATCTCCGATACCCTGCCCGGCAAGCTCCCACAGCGGAAGCTCACCACCACCGCAGCAGCGGGCTATTCCTCCTACGGCAACCAGATCGGTCTTGCTACGGGACTGGTTCACGAGTTCTATCATCCCGGCTACATTGCAAAGCGCATGGAAATCGGCGCTGTGGTGGGCGCTGCGCCTGCCTCCAATGTGGTTCGTCTGACCCCTGCGCCCGGTGACCGGGTGATTCTGCTGGGCGGACGCACCGGACGCGACGGCTGCGGCGGTGCAACCGGCTCCTCCAAGAGCCACACCTCTGCTTCTCTGGAAACCTGCTCCGCTGAGGTACAGAAGGGCAATGCCCCCGAAGAGCGGAAGCTCCAGCGGCTGTTCCGGGATCCTCAGGTGACGCGGATGATTAAGCGCTGCAATGACTTTGGTGCAGGCGGCGTATCCGTTGCCATTGGCGAGCTTGCCGACGGTTTGGACATCGACCTGAACGCCGTTCCCAAGAAGTATGACGGTCTGGACGGCACGGAGCTTGCCATCTCCGAGTCCCAGGAGCGTATGGCTGTGGTGGTTGCACCGGAGGATGTCGATGCCTTTATGGCAGCAGCCAGCCGTGAAAATCTGGAGGCAACGCTGGTTGCCACCGTCACCGAAAGCCCCAGAATGGTACTGCGGTGGAACGGAAAAGCCATTGTGGACCTGAGCCGGGAATTCCTTGCCAGCAACGGCGCCGATAAACACACCACCGTTTCCGTACCTAAGCTGCCGGAGCCTGCTGCGGAGATTGCAGGCAGCACCGCGGCAGAAAAAATGAAAAATCTGGTAGAAAGTCTGGACTGCTGCTCTCAGCAGGGTCTGACCGAGCGGTTCGACGGCTCCATCGGCGCTGCCTCCGTGCTGATGCCCTTTGGTGGTCGCCACCAGTCCACCCCCACTCAGGTGATGGCTGCCCTGCTGCCCTCCGGCACCCGGGATACCTCCACCTGCTCTGTTATGGGCTATGGCTTTAACCCCGCCATTTCCTCTCAGAGTCCCTTTGCCGGCGCGGCTACCGCTGTGATCGAGTCTGTTTCCAAGCTGGTGGCAGCAGGCTGCGATCCCGATGCCGCCTATCTCACCTTCCAGGAGTATTTTGAGCGGCTTCGTACCGAGCCCGAGCGTTGGGGCAAGCCCTTTGCCGCGCTGCTGGGTGCATTTACCGCACAGATTGGTCTGGGCGTTGCAGCCATCGGCGGCAAGGACTCCATGTCCGGCTCCTTCAACGAGCTGGATGTGCCCCCCACGCTGGTCTCCTTCGCCATTGCCGCGCAGAATGCCGGTAAGGTGCTGACCCCTGAATTCAAGTCTGCCGGTCATCCGGTTTATCTGTTCACTGCACCCGGCTATCAGGCTCTGGAGGGCACCAAGGCAATGTTCCGTCAGGTACATGCCCTTGCGGATCAGGGCAAGCTGCTCTCCGGCTGGTCCCTCACTGCCGGCGGCGCTGCCGAGGGTATCTTCAAGATGAGCCTTGGCAACCGGGTGGGCTTCCGGCTGGCGGACGGAGTAGACGCAGATTCTCTGTTTACCCAGAGCTACGGCTCCATTCTGGTGGAAGCCAGGGAGCCCCTGGAGGTTGGAACTCTGCTGGGCTATACCATAGAAGAACCCGTGCTGGAGCTGGGTGAAACGCTTGCCATTGCCGACTACGAAAAGCTCTGGGAGGAGAAGCTGGAGACCGTGTTCCCCATGAAGGCAGGCACCCAGGAAACCGTTCCCACCATCTCCTATTCCCAGCGTCCTCAGCAGGCTCCTGCTTACAAGCATCTGAAGCCCAAGGCAGTGATTCCCGTGTTCCCGGGCACCAACTGCGAATATGACACTGCGCGTGCTGTGGCAAAATCCGGCGGCGAACCGGAAATCATTGTGGTACGGAACCTCACTGCCAGTGCCCTTGCCGAGACGGCTGACGCCATGGAAAAAGCCATTCGCTCCGCGCAGATGGTGATTCTTCCCGGCGGCTTCTCCGGCGGCGATGAGCCCGACGGCTCCGGCAAGTTCATTGCATCCTTCTTCCGGAACCCCCAGTTGTCCGACGCCATCCACGATCTGCTTCGGCAGCGGGACGGTTTGATGCTGGGCATCTGCAACGGCTTCCAGGCGCTCATTAAGCTGGGTCTGGTACCCTTTGGCGAGATCGTGCCCATGAATGCAGAATGCCCCACTCTGACCTATAACCTCATCGGTCGCCACCAGAGCCGCTACTGCACCACCCGGGTCTCTTCGGTCAAGTCCCCCTGGCTCATGCACTGCAATGTGGGCGACCTCCACAATATTCCTGTCTCCCATGGCGAGGGCCGCTTTGTGGCAACTGACGCCATGCTGAAGCAGCTGATTGAGAACGGTCAGGTTGCCACCCAGTACACCGATCTTTCCGGCGTCCCTTCTATGGACATTCAGTATAACCCCAACGGCTCCATGCTCGCCATCGAGGGCATCACCTCCCCCGACGGCAGAGTGCTGGGCAAGATGGGTCATACCGAGCGTGCCGGAGAATTCGTCGGCAAGAACATCTATGGCAGCAAGTATCAGCCCATCTTCCAGGCGGGCGTCGACTACTTCAAATAATCTAGCAGAAGGAGGAATTCGCCCATGGAGCCAAGCAACACCACAATAAAGCGTGTCAGCTCCGGGGTATGGGCGTTGGAGCAGAATATGGTCCGCTGCTTCCTGATTGTGGGGCAGCAGCGGGCGCTTCTGCTGGATACCGGCGCCGAGCCCTGTGATCTTCTGGGGTTAATTCGTCAGGTTACGCCCCTGCCGCTGGTGGTACTCAACAGCCACGGAGACGGAGATCATACCGCCAACAACAACCAATTCCCGGATATTCACGCCCATCCGGACGAATTTGCCACCATCCGCAGATTCCGCCCGGAGCTGACCAGCACCCTGCATCCCATTACGGCGCTCTCCGCCTTTGATCTTGGTCAGCGTGTGCTTCATGTGATTGAAGCTCCGGGACATACCCCCGGCAGTATCTGCCTGCTGGACCGAAAAAACCGGATTCTGTTTTCCGGCGACACCCTGTCCTATGGTCCGGTCTTTCTGGCAGGCGATCATCGGGACATCCACACCTATCGGGATACCCTGCTGAAGCTCATGACCATGGGCGGCTTTGACACCATTTATCCCTGCCATGGCACCTGTCCCATCTCCCTTTCGGTGATTTCTGCACTGCTGGCAGCGGTAGACGGCGCGCTGGACGGCTCCATTGCTCCCACCTCCTCTGATTTTCCTGCTCCCGACGGTCTTACGCCCATGGTCTACACCGTTGGAAAGTGTGGAATTCTCTACTAATGCGCTTCACCCTTTAGGAGGTTTTTCTATGAACATTCGTTTTGATAATCAGGTCTGCGTGGTCACCGGCGCAGGCTCCGGCATCGGCTTTACCTGCGCAAAAATGATGGCAGAAAGCGGCGCTCGGGTTGCCATGATCGGCCGCAACGCAGAGAAGATTCAGATGGCAGCCGATATGCTCAAGGACAGCGGCGACGTCCATGCCTACGCGCTGGATGTATCCGATGTGGAGGCAATTCCCGGCGTGGTGGAAAAAATCCGCCAGGAGCTGGGAGAGATCCGCTTTCTGATTCAGGCGGCAGGCATTATGGCAGGCGGTCCCGGCGTGGACCTGACGCCTCAGGAGTGGGATCGGGTGATGAACACCAACGCCAAGGGTCTGTTCTTCATGATGCAGCAGTGCGTGAAGCAGTCCATGATCCCCCAGGACTTCGGCGCTATTGTCAACATTGCATCCATGGCAGGCATCCGCGGCATGACCCCGCCCATGTGCTCGGCGCAGTATTCCGCCAGTAAGGGTGCAGTGGTTGCCGTTTCCATGCAGGCAGCCGTGGAATGGGCATCCAGCCGCATTCGTGTCAATGCCATTGCCCCCGGCGGCGTGCTCTCCGGCGGCGCTGGCGTCCATATTCCTCAGGCGGGTAAGCCTGGTCCCGGCGGTCCCGGCGCACCCGGTCCCGGTCCCGGCGGTCCTACCACCGGCGTTCCCACCGGTCGTTTGTCCGATCCCGAGGAGATTGCCGGCATGGCAGCTTATCTGCTCAGCGAGTACAGCGAAAACACCACCGGTCAGGTAATTGTCATCGACGGCGGCTCCTCCGCAGTTGGTTACTAATTTTCTTACTTCTTTGGAGCTTGGCGGCATAACCGCCAGGCTCCTTTTTTGACTTTATTTGTGTTCTCAAATCTTCAAAGTCAAGTATTTTTGCAGGATATCCGTCTATATATTTCAACACGGGCGAATATTTCTGAAGATTTCTTTTCAAACCACGAGTTTATTGTGGCATTTTACTTCATTTCGCTAAATTTCATGAATTTTATTTTTTCCTTCTTGCATTTTTCTTTTTAACGTGCTACAATCGGTCTATCAATTAAAGGGCAACACCTCACAAATCGGCAAGAGAGTTTGGCGAGAGGATTTTCGTCAGAAAAAGGTGGAAAACCGCAGGAATACTTTGTGTATTTCAAGGTTTTCCTAACGCATTTCTGGCGGAAAGAATCCGTCAAAATCCGCAGACGTATTTGCGTGGTATTGCCCAGTGCAGAACGCACCGGTCAGAAGCAACGCAACCGCCCGGCGCCTGCACTCTGGAGAATCCCGCATTTTCGGGTGCCGAAGGGGCAAACAGACCACCTGTAATCTCTCAGGCAAAAGGACAGAGCCTTCCAATGTCGGGATTCTGAAATGTGTATCCCGGCATTTTTTGTTGATTTAGGGGTAATTAGTAAGGAGTGATTTCACATGATTGAATCCATCACACGCATCAACAGCGCCATTAACAACGTCGTTTGGGGCTGGCCTGCGCTGATTCTTCTGGGCTTTGTGGGCGTGCTGATGACCTGTCTCACAAAGTTCTTCCAGCTAAGCCACATTGGTCACTGGATGAAAAACACCATCGGCGCCATTTTTAAGGACAAGCATGTCACCGGTCACACCAAGGATCGCACGATTTCTCAGTTTCAGTCCCTGTGTACCGCACTGGCTGCCACCGTTGGCACCGGTAACATCGTCGGCGTAGCAGGCGCCATTGCAGTTGGCGGTCCCGGTGCCGTGTTCTGGATGTGGCTCATTGCCTTCTTTGGCATGATGACCAATTATTCCGAAAACGTTTTGGGCATTCTGTTCCGTCGAAAGGACGCACAGGGCGAATGGCACGGCGGCGCAATGTATTATCTCCGTGACGGTCTTGGCTCCAAAAAGGGCTGCAAAACCATCGGCGCCGTATTGGCTGCCCTTTTTTCGTTCTTCTGTCTGCTGGCTTCCTTCGGCATCGGCAACATGAGCCAGGTGAACTCCATTGTTTCTAACGTTCATACCGCCTTTGGCATTCCCACCATCGCCACCGGCATTTTCCTGCTGGTTGCCGTAGGTGCAGTGATTCTGGGCGGTCTGAAGCGGGTTGCCAATATCACCGAAAAGCTGGTGCCCTTTATGGTCATCCTGTATCTCCTGGGCACGCTGGTGATTATCTGCATGCACATCACCACCATTCCCGCCGTGTTTGTTTCCATCTTCAAGGGTGCGTTCAGCCTGAAATCCGCCACCGGCGGCGTAGTTGGCGCAGGCATTGCCACTGCAACGAAAATGGGCTTTAAGCGCGGCGTATTCTCCAACGAAGCCGGTCTTGGCTCCTCGGTCATGGTCCACTCCAGCTCCAACGTCAAGGAGCCGGTTCGTCAGGGCATGTGGGGCATCTTTGAGGTCTTTGCCGACACCATCGTGGTCTGCACCCTGACCGCCCTCAGCATCCTTACCTCCGGTCTGGTGGATCTGGACACCGGCATGCTCACCGCTGCCGGAGAAGCCGTGGGCAGCAACTCTCTGATGAGTGAATCCTTCCGGATGGTCTTTGGACCTGCAGGCGCCGCATTTGTTGCCATTGCAATTTTACTGTTTGCCTATTCCACGGTGCTGGGCTGGAGCCATTACGGCGCCACTGCCTGCCGTTTCCTGCTGGGCGACAAGGCGGTCATTCCCTATCGGATTCTGTTCTGCGTCATCGTCCTTGCCGGCTCCGTGATGAAGGCACAGCTGGCTTGGGACATTGCCGACACCTTTAACGGTCTGATGATGCTGCCTAACCTGATTGGTGTACTGGTGCTCTCCCCCATGGTTGCCCGCTGCACCAAGAACTATGTGGATCGGATTCTGCACCATAAGGATGTAACGCCCATGCTCTCCGCATTCGATGACATTCAGGCAGCCGAAGAACATGAAATGGAGCTGGATCCCCTGAACGCTGAATAATCATGCACAGTATTCCTCCCCGGTCCTTCCCTGGACCGGGGAATTTTCACCAAAACGGCAGAATGCCGGAATTTTATTGGATAACTCAGGGCAATACTGTTGTTTTTTCACTTGCAGGGACCTATGCAGATTGGTATAATAGTAACAAGTAAATTCATCCCATGGAGGTTGAGATAAAATGGAAAAAATTCCCGTAACGCTGACGACCCATTATAAAGAAAAGCCCGCCGGTCCTGACATCCCCTTCGGCGTAATTATGACCGATCATATGTTCCTGATGAACTATGACAAGGAGCACGGCTGGCATGACGGACGCATCGTTCCCTATGCCCCCTTCCAGATTGAGCCCGCCTGCATGGTGCTGCACTATGCCCAGGAGATCTTCGAGGGCATGAAGGCTTACCGGGATGCCGAAGGCAAGATTCGCCTGTTCCGTCCCGAGGAGAACTTCAAGCGCATGAACAACTCCTGCATTCGTATGAGCATTCCCGAGATCGACGTGGACTACTGCGTAGAGGCAGTCAAGCAGCTGGTGACCCTGGAGAAGGATTGGGTTCCCTCTGCCCCCAACACCTCTCTGTACATCCGTCCCTTTATCTTTGCATCCGATAACCACATCGGCGTGCATGCTTCCCATACCTATCAGTTCGCCATCATCCTCAGCCCTGTTGGTCCTTACTATGCCACCGGTCTGGCTCCGGTCAACATCATGATTGAGCAGGACGACGTCCGTGCCGTCCGCGGCGGCACCGGCTTTACCAAGTGCGGCGGCAACTATGCTGCTTCCCTCCGTGCCGGTGAGCGCGCCGAGGAAAAGGGCTTCTCTCAGGCGCTGTGGCTGGACGGTGTAGAGCGTAAGTACATCGAAGAGGTCGGCGCAATGAATGTGCTGTTCAAGATTAACGGCAAGATCGTCACCCCCGAGCTCAACGGCTCCATCCTGCCTGGCATCACCCGGAAGAGCTGCCTGGAGCTGCTGCGGGACTGGGGCGTCCCCGTGGAGGAGCGCCGCATCACCGCCGAGGAGCTGTTCGA
>ERZ857955.2619-NODE-2619-length-11302-cov-3.475505_pt1 | contig 11302 bp, 19 predicted proteins | sample MGYA00519956_ERZ857955 | MGnify/ENA primary metagenome ERZ857955 (study PRJEB31778, sample SAMEA3449378) | human gut metagenome | biome: human gut; feature: human-associated habitat; material: faeces | place: United Kingdom | collected 2010/2012 ...
TGAGGAGCAGGACAACCGCCTGGACGACCACGAGCGCAGGATTCATGACATGGAGCATAAGGCATAAAGAGAGCCCGGAGGGTAGGAGTGGTGCTACCTTCCGGGCGGTTTTTTTGCGATGTAAAGTTAAAATGCTTTTCCACCACTATTTCCACCACCTTAAGGTTGAAAATAGCGTGTTTTAGCCATGCACAATCTGCCTTTGTAGACAATGAAAAAGCCCCGAGACCCTTTGAAAAACAAGGGTTTCAGGGCTTTTTTAATTGGAGCAGGTGAAGGGAATCGAACCCTCGTGTTCAGCTTGGGAAGCTGACATTCTGCCATTGAACTACACCTGCATCTCAGCGACTTTAACAGTATAGCACATGGAAATAAAAATTGCAAGACATTTTCCATGCCCTTTTTTGCTTCATGTTTGCCCTTGTCAAAGGAGAGAGTTTCGAGATAATACTGAGAATATATAGAGAAAGGAGATTTATATATGCATCCGATTGTGGAGTTTTTGAGGAAGGTCGGCACTTTTTATCTGGCTACTGCTGACGGCAATCAACCCCGGGTAAGGCCGTTTGGGGCGGTTTCAGAATTTGAAGGAAGGATCTACATTCAGATTGGTAATCAAAAGGCGGTCTTTGCACAACTTGAGGCCAATCCGCGGGTAGAGATTTCTGGCATGGTCGGGGAGCGCTGGATTCGGTTGAGTGGTGTGATCTTGCTGGATCCACGGAGAGAAGCAAGAGCGGCTATGCTGGAGCAAAACCCTGCCCTGCGGGACATGTATAGCGAAGACGATGGCATCTGCGAAGTGCTGTATTTCCGTGAGGGCATAGCAAAAATCTGTTCTTTTACGGCTCTGCCTGAAACTTACCGTATCTGACCCTGTTGTAATCCGGCGCACCTTTCCTTGGCCCTCTCATAGAATGGTACGGAACCCTTCCAACTACTCTTTCTAGGAGGTATTACAATGCCTGAGAAGGTTGTGCCAGGCCCTGTGCAGGATACCGCGTGTATCCGCGAGGCTGTGTGTATTCACACGAAAAAGATTTTTGACAGTTGCAAGGAGTAAGATATAACACTTTATAAGTTGTTTATTTAAGGGGCTGCGCAATACGCAGCCCCTTTGCCTTAGAATGGTTTAAGTTCGATATTCAGCTCAAAAGCAAGGGGTTTTGTCTTCTTTTCCTTGGTATACCATATCACGTCTATAACACTGTGCAATAGTGCGTTTCGGTGGGCCGCATCGGCTGTGTCATAGGCTTCCAGCACAGCCTGGATGCGCCGGGCAACGCCTTTCGGGTCAGCAGATTTAGCGGCCTCCAGAGCAGCCACAGCTTCCGCTTCACGGGCCTCCAAGTCGGAGAGTTTGGCTTTCACCTTCTCCATGCGCTCCCGGAAGGTAGGAATATCATATTCCCCGAGCTCCAGCAGCTCATATAGCCTGGACTTCTGACCGCTTGCCGCCGTCAGTTCCTTTCGGACGGTGGAGAGGATAGCCTCCAGACGTTCCGTGCTTTTGGGGGCGGCCTGGGGACGGGCTGCCGTCAGCTGTGCCAACTGCTCCCGCAAAAATTCAAGGATGCGCTCCTCAACATATTCCAGCTTTGCGGCAGCGCAGCAGCCGGGCTGGGGGCAGAGCAGGCCGGCCCCTTCTGCATGTCCATGCGCTGCATATTGCCGCCGCATTTGGCGCACTTTACCAGACCGGCCAGCGGGCTTTTAATTGTGCCGTCCTGCTTAGACGGGATATAGCGTCCGGCCATGATCTCCTGCACTCTGTCGTACAGCTCCTTTTCGATGATGGCCGGATGGAGGCCATCTGTAATCGTCCAATTCTCCCGCGGCTGGTAAATGATAATGTGCTTTGGGTTGCCTTTTGTCCCTTTACGGATATGCTTTTTCTGGTCCCACACAATTTTACCTGTAAACGTCGGATTGCGCAAGATGTGGGCGACAGAATTTCGCGTAAAACGGTCGGAGCGGTGGGGACGGGCGCCCAGAGCATTGACCTGCCGGGCAATCGCGGAGCAGCCATAGCCCCCGGCATACATCTCGTACATCATCCGGACGAACTTTGCCTCTGGTTCGTAGATTTCCAGGGTGGGCTTCCGGTCTACTGTGGTTTTGCGGTAGCCATAGGGGGCGTTGGCCACATAGCAGCCCTCCCGTATGCTCTGCTTGAGGCCGCGCTGGAGGCGCTTGTTAATGATTTTGTATTCGCGCCGGGACATAAACGTCTTAAATTCGGCCAGCTCATCATCTATTTCATCTGCAAGATTATAGGTCTTGTCCGGGGTGACAATGAGCGTGTCGGATTCCCGGAAGGTGTCGAGGATGATGCCCTGGTCCTTCATCCGCCCGCGGGAGAGCCGGTCCAGATCCATGCACAGCACTGCGTCATACCGCCCAGCCTCTACATCCTCCAGGAGGCGCAGCATCTCCGGACGGGCATAGAGGGATTCGCCGCTCTTGACTTCGTAGTAGGTTTCGATAACGTGGATCCCATGGGCCTGTGCATACTCCGCCAGCGCGGCCCTGTGTTTGGCAAGCACCTCCTCAGTATCCAGTCCCTCTTCCAGCCGGGATTTGCGGAGGTATTCAGCAGCGTCCATGCCTGTCACCCCTTCTGTGCGCACCTGCGGATTTAACCGATAAATAATACATACGTTCGATTCTTGGCGTATTAAGGAGCCGCCCCCGCAGGGGCGGCGCTTTTTACTCCCCGTAGTGGGTCCGGCACTGGGCAATCTCAATACGACCGTCTTTAATCCGGTAGACCAGCCGGTTGCTCTCATCAATACGGCGGCTCCACCAGCCAGAGAGATCTCCCTTCAACGGTTCGGGCTTTCCGATCCCCTCATAGCCATTGCGGGAAATATCCTGAAGGAGCAGATTGATACGTTTGAGCGTCTTGCGGTCTTGCGTCTGCCAATAGAGATAATCCTCCCAGGCTCCGTCTTGCCACAGCTTATTCATCGTCAACCTCAATCAGGTCATGGACCTGTCCGTTTCCAGCGTCCAGATCTTTGATTGCCGCTCGGAGCCGTGCCTGATTTTCGGCAGAATAGAAGGGGTCGAGGCGGAGGTCAAAGGGAATGCCGTTACACCGTATGCACTGCTTGAGAAACATGGTGGTTGCCGTTGTCATATTGAGCCCCAAGTCGTCAAACAGCGTTTCGGCTTTCTTTTTCAGCGCATCGTCTATGCGAATATTGATGTTGGCCATATAATCATCTCCTTGTGCATATAATAATATCACAATGTAATTACAATGTCAACACAAATGCGCTTATGTGACCAACTTATGCCCTGCGATTTTTTCACTACGCCCTTTTTCAGACTACTAATCGGTAATATCAGCCTGAATATCATCCACTGCATCCCAAAAATCGGTCTCATTAACAATTACAATGCTAGCACCCGCTTTGCGCAGGTTGACGGCCTCTTCTATCTTACGACCGTAGCAAGCATACGCCCAGCAGGGATTTCCTGCATTTCCAACTACCAAGTAATCTGTTTTCGCGGAAACAGAGGAGCGAACCTTGCCGCCCAGTCGAGCGATGACATCGGCAATCTCAGCTCGTTTTGCCCGGTAAGATTCTCCAGTAAAACAAAAGAGTTTCTCTTTAAAACTAATCTTAGGACAAGTTGCGCAGATCCCGCTGATGCTATATTTTTCCCGCAACCTAAAGAAGTCCTTTTCCGACAGATTGTAGGAAGAGGTAAAGTCAATGACATTTCCAAAGAAGGCCATTAACTGTTCCCTCTCATCTACTGTAATTTTCTTATCTTCCAGGATAACCTGGAGTAGGCTGTTGATTTCATCGAAGGGATATGTGCCCGCCAAAAAATCATTTGCATCAATCCAAGCATTTAGCGTAGTAATTTCCCGATCGCTTAATTCCCCATCGGCGAGTAGGCCATGAAGCAGACCAGAAAGAAATTGAACAGAAGAGGTTACCATATCGTAGTAAGATGAGTTATCTGCAAAATTATTGCAAAGCCAAAGAATATCTTTAGCTTCATCTTCGGTTACGATGCCATCTTCATAGGCGTGCTCTACCACTGGCAGGATTTCCGAAAATGGATGCCGGTCTCTCAGGTGAGCATGTAGCTCGCACCAATGTACCAACTCTGTGACCTCGGAAGAGGCGACATTCATGTCGGAATTGATACCGGCCACTAAGCCCCGTAGGGTATTAATCGCCTTATGCAATTCTGCGGGTTTAGTAAATGTGCGGTATTCCTCAATCTCCTTTGCAGACATGGCGTTGTCTCCTTTCAGCGCCCGAGCAGGGCATATTTTCGTTTACTCATCATCGCAAATGAGACGGCCAGCCAATGACCAAGAAGTTGGTGCGCATGGATAATATTCAGGGAAATATGGGGATATGGATTGCATAATAGAGTGTTAGCATCATTGGCTATAGCCATATCCTCACATCCATTTACCAGCCAAATATATCCTGTTGATATCCCGGTGTCCACTGGCCCAGAACCCGGCCAACGGTACGGAAGTTGTCGGACGGCTTCACAATAATGTCCTCATATTTGGGGTTGAGTGAAATGAGCCTGACCTGCTGGCTGGCGTGGTCTACAGCCAGCTTCTTACAAAATGCCTGCCCATTCAGCACAAAGATTCCGATTTTCCCGGGGTCTACGCTGAGGGCGGCCTGTACAAATACAGTGCCGCCGTCGTGAACTTTCGGCTCCATGCTGTCGCCGGATATCACAATGCCAAAGTCAGCCTTGTCCGGGATAACTCCGTCAGGATACTGTTCGATGTGATATTCGGGCTCATCCAGATAGTTGCCCAGGCCGGCGGCGGCGGGCTGGTCGTAGACCATAAGCTCCACTATACCGTTGCCGCCGCGTTTGGATTTCGGGGGAAGCGATTTGCGGGAGGCCTCCGGCGCTGCATCCAAAGCAGGGCCGGAGGCCTTTTCGCTGCCTCCGTTCTGCTCAGTGTTTTCTTCTCCCACAATTTCCCGTAGCCGCCTCTCCAAAATTCCCCATTCGCCCTCATTGAGCCGGGACAGGACGGAAATGAGGCGGCGCTTGAAGTTGTCGTCTTCGCCGCTCATGGCGCTATCAATAAAGGCAGCGATCTGGTTGTCACGGCTGGTCTCAGTGAACATAGGTTCAGAACCATTACGCAACCAGTTCTCATTGGTATGAAATTCACGGCATATCGCTTTTATAACAGCTTCGGATGGAATACGGGCCCCGGTTTCATAAGTGGTGATTGTATTCCCTTTGACTCCAAGGCGCTCGCCAAACTCAGTTTGAGTAAGGCCGACCTTTTTCCTAAGCTCCTTGATTCTATCCTTCAAGTCATCGCCTCCAATCTTCCACTATAAAAATACTCCTAAATACTCACTCTGTCAACATTTTATTTTAAATAGTTGTTGACAATGGTGACTTAGTGAGTTAATATGTAGACACAGTGAGGGAGGTGACATTATGCTTCAGGCATATCGGCTACCCAGCGAAATAAGCACAGACGCAAAAGAGTTGGGTGAAAAAATTGCTGCTCTGATCGTGACCAGCGCGGTAACGTACAAAGATGCGGAAGACGCTTTGGAACACGCCCAAGGACTGCTGATGACTACAACGCGGCCAGTTAAATACCAAGTTCAGTGAGACGGTTTTCGATGGATACGCGGAGAAGTTCAAGCTCTTCATACAGGCTTTCTCTTGCAGTTTTGGACAACGGTGCAACGATACTTTCAGTCCGGCTGCGATAGATATCGAAAAAGCGACTAAGCTCTTGCCTGACGTGTTGATCCACAACACTCACCTCCTTCCTACCGCCCACATTCTACCACAGGGCGGCAGGGAGGGGCAACAGCAACCAAGAGGAGGTGAAGCCACATGTCCGAACTGGAGATTAAAATCGGAGAGACCATCGCGGCGTTGATTCAAAAGCTGGATAAAGAGCAAAGGGAAAAGTTCTTGTGCTTCGCCGAGGGGATGGCCGCCATGGCCGACGCCATCAAGTAGTCCGGGAAAGGAGAACGCTATGTACTTACACACCCCTGAGCAACGGCGCATCATGCGCTGGCTGGAGCAGCAGGACGCGGCGGACAAGCTGGCCCGCGTGGAGGCTGTCACCAAAAACGCACTGCGCATCTATGAGCGGACCGGGGACTCCGCCCTGGTCATTTGCCGGCAGGACGGCAGCATGAAGGTTATGCCCTGCGATGAGGCCTGCTAGGGCCTTACAGCTACATTTTATTCCCCGGGAGGAGTTTTTACCATGCTGGATAACAGCCGGAATATCTACAAAACCGCCCGTGAGGCGAAGGGTTTGACGCAGGAAGCGGCCGCCGAAAAGCTGGGTCTCTCAGATTCCAGCATTCGCGCCTATGAGAGCGGGCAGCGCCTGCCGCCGCCAGAGGTGGTAGATCTGATGGTCATCGCCTACGACAGCCAGCTCCTGGCAGTGCAGCATCTGCGGGCCAGCGCCGACATGGCGCGCAGCATCATACCGCCCATACAGGAGCTGCCTCTCCCGCAGGCTATCATGGAGCTGCTGGATAAGGTTTACGACTTTGTGGAGCGGCACCGCGACCGGGATCTCATGCGCATCGGCAAGGATGGAGTGATTGACGCAGATGAGCGGCCTGTCTTTGACCAAATCGTTGAGACGGAGCTCGGGGGCATCATAGAGGCCGCTATGGCGGTCAGGTACTCCAAGTTTGAGGCGCTGGCGGAAGGCGCCGGAAAATAGGACAGCCAAAGCCCGAATACAATACAGAGGGAGGTGGCGCTGTGGACGGAAATATTGTTGTTACCGTGGAGGAGAAGGTTAAACTCCGATCCAACGGCAAAGAGGACAGGTACACCATTACACGCTATAAGGGCCTTGCTACATATAAGACGGCATCGGGAAAAGAGGTATTGGCGGATGAGGCCGCCTATTTCGACCACGGCTCCCAAGGCGGCGGCTGGTGTTTTTCGATCCACAAGGATTATACCCCTGAGGAGCGTGCGGAGGGCCGCCGCCGCATTGTGGAGACACTGACACAGGTGCTCATCGAGCAGGGAGTCTGGTAGGAGGCAGTATGCACAAAAGAGACAAAAAGAGGCCCCCATGCCTGCGGGTACAGACACAGGGGCCAAGCGAAAATGAAAACCATTTACATGTTAGCACACCGATACAGGTTTTGCAAGGGGGCTCTTATGGCAGGAAGTCAAAGAGCCGGGATGAGCGGCGGAGGCAGCGGCGCGCGGCGCTGGAGTGCGCTGCGTTCTTTGGCTGCATCGCGTTAGCCTGCGGCCTGGAGAGCTGGATCGGCTGATTTTCGTGGGGGTAATCAAGATGGAGAATAACGGGTACCGGAGCTATTGGAGCGTTCTGCCGGGGGAGATTGTCCACGATAAAAGCCTCCCTATCCCGGCAAAGTATCTCTATGTCATTTTGTCCTCCATGGCTCATAAAAACGGTTTCTGCTGGCCGTCCAACGAAAGCATAGCCAGTGAAATAGGCCTGTCCAAGCGCAGGGCGGTCGAGCTCCTGGCAATGCTGAGAGATGCGGGCTACATCAGGATCCTGTTTAAGCCTCACGGGAACAGTGAGCGCCGCTATATTTACTGCGGCATGTTCCCGGATCGGACGGACCTTGAGCCCGATGAGGACGCAGCCGGGGACGGCGGAGAGGGGTGCGAGGAATCGCAGGGAGGGAGTGCGGATAATCGCACACCCCCATGCGAAAATTCGCATCCCCCCCATGCGAAAAATACGTTTGCTATTAGAGGTAGAACTTTAAAAGAAGAAAAACAAAAAGAACAAGATCCCCCCAAAGCCCCCCAGGGGGAGCAGGGGGTAAGAAAGAAAAAGAATGAGCTGACGGAGGAGGCCAAAGAGCTCCTGCGAAGCTATGCCGGGGATGACCGTGAGCTGGCTGGGGCTCTGGGCGCCCTCATCGAGGTGCGGACAGAGAAAAAGGCAGTCAACTCGGCGCGGGCGATTCGGACGCTCCTGTCAGAGCTGGATCGGCTGTCCGGCGGCTGCCGGGTGGACAAGCTGCTCCTGATCCGGCAGTCTGTCCAGAACAGCTGGAAGGGTATCTTCCCGCTGAGAGGAGGAGCCCTGCCGGACAGGGGGATCCAGCCGGGCAGAGTGGTTGAAGACAAGGGGTTCCCGGTATGGTAGCCGAGGCGGAGCGTCTGCCGGCGCAATGGGCAGTTCTGGGATCCATGCTGCTGGAGGACGGGCTGGTGGGAGAGGTCCTGGCCAAGGTGACGCCCACGGACTTCACCACGGAGAAGTGCCGGATGGTCTTCCAGGCGATCCGCAGCGTATTTGCCTCCGGGGAGCCAGTGGACCCGGTGACCGTACTCAACAAGCTGGGCGGGCAAGAGGGCGGAGAGTGGGCGCGCTACCTGACGGAGCTCATGGAGACAACCCCCACCGCCTCCAACGTGTGGGAATACGTCAGGATTTTGCGGGAGCAGGCCCGGCTGTACCAGCTTAACACGCTGGGGGAGTTGCTCCGGGAAGCAGCCGACCTGGATAAGGCCGGAGCGTATATTGGCAAAATCAACGCCCTGCAGGCCGACCGGCCCGGCGTCCGCATCGTCAACATGGAGCAGGCCATGATGGAATTTATCGAGCGGCAGAACACTAGGCATGAGTACCTGACGTGGCCGTTCGAGAAGCTCAATGACAAGCTCTTCGTGGAAGGCGGGGATCTGGTCGTGCTGGGTGGATACGCTTCGGCCGGGAAAACGGCGGCGGCGCTGATGGTCGCGTGGTGGTGGGCAACCAGGGGCAAGAAGGTGGGCTTTTTCTCCCTGGAGACCGGAGACAAAAAACTGCATGACCGGCTGATGGCCCATACCATGAAGCTGGACTTTGGCGAAATTAAGCGCGGGGAGCTGAAAGAGGCCGACTTCGAGGCGCTTGCCGTTGCGTCCCCCAGGCTCATCAAGGCGGGACTGGAGTACATAGACGCCAGCGGTATGTCAGTGGCGGATATTCAGGCGATTGCGTTAAGCCGGAGATACGACGCCATCTTTGTCGATTACCTCCAGCTGGTGGCGGGGGACGCCAGCCATCGGTATGATATCGTTACAGGCGTCAGTATCGGCCTCCATCGTATGGCCCAGAGCAACGGCATCACCGTGGTCGCCCTGTCCCAGCTCTCACGGCCGGAAAAATCGGGGCAGGCTGACAAAGCCCCCGGAATGTCCTCACTGCGGGAGTCCGGGCAGATCGAGCAGGATGCGGACGTTATTATGCTGCTCTACAAAGAGGATGACACGCCAAATGCCCGGCGGGTGCTCAAGATCGCCAAAAACAAAGAGGGCGAGGTCGGGATGGACTATCTGGCCTTCGACGGGCGGCACCAGACATTCAGGGCGTCGGTTGTGGATGCTCCGGCCCCCAGAAGCCGGCGGGAACCAGAATACAAGCAGGTGGAGTTCAGGGAACTCCCACAGGGACAGGACGATGATGACCCATTCAGCGGCGGCAGGGGGGCGTGATGTGAACGAGCGGCGGGTTAATTTGGTGCGGGCTGAGGCCCTGCGGCATCGGGCTATGGCCTTGTTGGACGAGCCCCGCCGCCCGGAGCACCTGGAAGTGGCGGAGGCTCTGGAGGCCGCCGCCGAGTATATCAGCAGGGAGGATGACCTATGCAGGTCGGAGACAAGTACACCTGGACCCCTGCGGCATGGTGCGGTGAAACCGCCGCAACGCCGCCGGGAAAGAAAAAGGCGATCCCGCGGAGCGTGACGGGTAAGGTAATCTATATCCATCCCCGGCGCCGCTATTTCACTGTGCAGGCCGAGGTAAATGGCGGGCGGATTACAGAGTCATTTGCAATTAAGCGCATTTGATGGCGAAAGGAGCATGCAGGATGAGATTGCGGTCAGGACGGTTGACTTGGAGTGCTCAGGACGGCTCGTGGGGCATTGAGGGTGTGGATTTATCTGCCCTCCCGCCCAAAGTGTATGGAGCGCTGTGTAAATTGAAGGACCTGGAAACAGCTGTAGATGCAGGGCTGACGCCCCCACACTGCTCCTGTGATCAGGTCTACCGATTGGCCAAAACGCTGAAGGATGACCCGGAATGCGGGATTGACTTTTGCAGGCGGGCGGGGAATACATGTCCGCTCCCGGCCGGGATTGACCAAATGGATGAGGTTTGTTTGCCATGTATCATTCGGCTGGTATGTGAGGAGGACATAGAGCAATGATCAGGAACAAGATAGCCAGCTACATAGACATCCTGCGCAATGCCAACCTGGGCGGTGTGCTGCGGGAAGCCGCAGACGCAGGAATAGAGGCGCTGGAGCGGGTTCGCATCCCGCCAAACGAGCCGCTGACTCTGGAGCAACTGCGGGAGATGGATGGGGAGCCGGTGTGGGTCGTATCCATAGACGGTGAATGGGCGAGTGGCTGGTACGTCCTCGCAAGTCATAGCCGCTATGGATTTATACCTAAAGGCCGTGGATTTTTGGCCGCTGATGATTTCGGCAAGACTTGGCTTGCCTACCGCCGCCCGCCGGAGGGATAGGAGGCGGCCATGCAGGCGTGTGCTGGCCGCGAAACAGGCGGAGGATATAACCTTGAACGTAGCTTATAACATGGACTGCATGGAATACATGCAGTCTCTCCCAGACGGCGCTTTCACGCTTGCAGTGGTTGACCCACCCTATGGGATTAAAGGGTTTGCAGCTACAAGCCGCATAGCAAAGTACGGACAACTGGAATCTGTAAATGACCGAAAGCCAGACGGTGAATATTTTGAACAGCTTTTTAGGGTGTCAAAAAATCAAATCATATTTGGCTATAACCATCTTTCTGATATGCTCCCGCCGACAAAAGAGTTCTTGTTTTGGTACAAGCATCAGCCTGTAGATACATATTCCGACGGGGAATTAGCGTGGACGAGTTTCAAAAAGACTGCAAAGTGTTTTGACTTCCCGTTTTTTGGTGTACATGGGGCAGATAAAGATGGCCGCATTCATCCAACTCAAAAACCTGTTGCGTTGTATACATGGATATTTGATTTATACGCCAAACCGGGTGACAAAATCCTTGACACCCATTTAGGCAGCGGCTCGAGCCGTATAGCGGCCTATGACGCTGGATTAGACTTTGTAGGGTGTGAGATAGACAAAGTCTATTTTGACGCGCAGGAGGAGCGGTTTCTGACCCACACAGCACAGGAAAATTTGTTTTTGCAGGGAGATATGCTACATGGATGACATCAAATTAGCCCTGCTGGGCGACCGCACGCCGATTCTGAGCGCGGAGGAGCTGGAGCTGCTGGAGGGGATGGAATGAGCCTGATTGA
>ERZ857955.2620-NODE-2620-length-11299-cov-2.799271_pt1 | contig 11299 bp, 10 predicted proteins | sample MGYA00519956_ERZ857955 | MGnify/ENA primary metagenome ERZ857955 (study PRJEB31778, sample SAMEA3449378) | human gut metagenome | biome: human gut; feature: human-associated habitat; material: faeces | place: United Kingdom | collected 2010/2012 ...
GGGCACATCACGCCGGCTCGGGCACCGACCCCTCATACAAGTAGAACGAAGACGGGTTTTCTCCCGGCACGGATGCGGGCAGTGACTGCTCGCACACCTGCGTCAGGCCGCGATGCACATAGAACCCGACATCGCATGTGGTGTCCGTGAACAGGAAGTAGTCGCGCACGCCGGCCAGGCGGAACGCGTCCATCAGCGTCTCGAACATGCGCCGGCCCAGCCCGTGGCCGCGCGCCGCCGGGTCAAGTACGAACAGCACCACTTCCGCCGCATAGTCATGCCCGGCGCTCGCGGCCTGGGCGCGCAGCCGTTTGTCGATGCCGAGAATGCCCAGAATCTCGCCGGCGGCCTTGATTCCGCCCTTCGCGAACACGAGCCGCGCCAGCGCGTTCCACGAGTTGATCCGATGCGAGTTGAGCGGGCTCCGATGGTCCAGCGCATCGACGCGCCCCACGATCAGGGCGACCGGCTGGCCGTCCAGTTCGGCGACGAACGCGTTGGTGGTGCGCGCCAGACAGTTCTCCCAGTCCGCTTCGGCCGCCAGCAGACCGGTCCGCTCATCGAATTCGGCATACCAGGTGCGGCGCACCAGGTCGATCAGCGCCGGATAGTCATCCCTACGTAATGTTCGAATAATCGCTTCACTCATATTCCCATTATGACTGATACGGCTCAACAACCGGACGACTTACAGCCGCGCCGGCAGATCGGCCCGCTCCACCAGCCGCGCCATCTGCACGCGGCCCATGTCGAGCTTGTTCGCCGCGGAAGAAAGATGCGCCTTCGCCGTACGCTCCGAAATGAACATGCGGGAGGCGATTTCGGCGTTCGTATAGCCCTCGGCCGCCAGCATCACGGCCTCGCGCTCGCGGTCGGGCAGCGCGTCGAGCAGGGCGCGCGCCTCATCGCGGCGCGAACGCGGCCGCGTGACGCTCAGATCGTCGATCAGCTGTTTCTGACTGGCCGTGTTGAACTGCGGCGCGCCCTCGCATACCCCGATGATGCGGCGGATGATATCGTCCGCCGCATCGGTTTTCGACACGAACCCCTCGGCGCCCGCCTCCACCGCGCGTTCCACGGTGCCGGACGGACTCAACGAGGTCAGGATCAGCACGTGCGGCGCGGGGGAGAGCGAGCGCAGCAGACGGGTCGCCTCGATGCCGTCCACGCCGGGCATGGCGATGTCCATCAGCACCACATCCGGCTTTTCCTCGGCAGCCCGCCTCACGCAGGTCTCGCCATCGGTGGACGTGGAGACGACTTCGATGCGCCCGTGGGAATAATCGTTGAGGATCAGGCTCATCGCCTGGCAGATCATCGGATCGTCATCGATGACGCTGACCCGGATCGGCTTGGGCTCTAGGCCGGTGCCGCTTCCGGTCAGACCGCCGCGTTCGGGCTTTCCACCAGACACACTATTCCCGTTCTTCTCACTCACGCTAGCCATCTTAGCTGCGCCAAGGCAGTTGCACGTCGACATGGAACAGGTGCCGATCGTCCATCCCATACCGGCATTGCCCGTTGACCGAGTGCACGCGCGCTGCCAAACCAGGCAGTCCGGCCCCATGGGCCCGCTGCGTCTCGGTCGCATCCGTGGCGATCGGATTGCTGATATGGATATGTACGCCCGCCTGCGGCGTGGCGGAGACCTCCAACGACACCGGCGCTCCGGGCGCGTGCCGCCGCGCGTTCGTCAATCCCTCCTGGATCGCGCGGTAGGCCACCTTGCCGATTGACTCATCCATCACGCTCAGCTGCTGGATATCGATCCAGGTGTTGAGCGACGTGCCCGAGTTGCGCGTGTCCGCAATCAGCGCATCCAGCGATTCGCGGGTCAGCGACGTGTCGTCGGACGGGGCGAGCTGCTCCCATGCCTGGTGCGGGTTGCGCAGCATGTCGATGATCGAGTGGGCCTCGTCCAATGCCCCGGCCGACTGCCGACGGATGTCCTCGGCCTTATCCGCCAACGATTGCGCTTCGGGGGAGTCGCCGAGCTTGGCCGCCTCCGCCTTGAGCGCGCTGGCGTTCAGGGCCATCAGGGACAGGGAATGCGCGAGGGTGTCGTGCGCTTCGGCTGCGATGGCGTCGGCGAGCTGCTGGTTGGTCAGGTCGGTCTGCAGGGTCGCGGCATGCGTGGTGGCCGCGCTGGCCACCGCATTCGCCGTGCGCAGGCGGGCGCGCGAACGGATATGCAGGCCGATGAGCGTAGCGATGGTCACGAACACCAGTGAGGCCACCGTGGCGGTGATGATGACGGTCGGCTCCTCCACCAGCATCACCATCGGGGAGCCTGAATCGCCGCCGGTATGCGGTTGAGCGAAAATCAGATGCCAAATCGAGGCTTTGGGCTGTTGCAGGGCGTCGCGGAGCTGGGAGATGAGCGTCACGATGGTGCCGCCAACCGTGGCGCGGATGGTCGTGTTCCGGTTTGAACGACGGGCGAGCAATGAGGTCATCGCCATCAGTGCGATGAGCGAGTCATACGGGAACACGACCACCAGCGCGCAGGCGATCCAGAACGTCGCCTCCGGGTATTCGCTGCGGGCCAAGAGCAGGAACCCTGCCGGGAATGCCAGCAAGGTGCAGAGGACCATCAGCGTGTATCCTGCGGAATCCTGCGCAAAATTCTGGGCGAAGAACGAGGTTTGCGCCATGCACATGAAACTGGCCAATGGCACCATAACGACCGAACACCATACGCGCGTAGTCACGGGCACCTCGTCCGTATCCGGTGTAGGAACCGGGGACCCCGTGCCGGGCATAGGGCGAGCGTCAGGCCGTGAGCCGGGTCGGAAACCGGGGTATGGCCCGGCGGCGCGTTGTGGGTTCGTCATGCTTTCCACTGTATGACCTGCATCCGGCCCCCGCCACTGGACATGCGGGCACCGTTATCACCTCCGTATTGCCCGAACAGGCAACGAACAATGACCGTTCGTCCACTAACGTCGCTGTTTCGCGGCCGGTAGCGTCGTGCTCACATCCCTATTTCGGGGAAGATACGAGAAGGAGCACATCATGTCCAACCACAACATCGCCCCGCAGCCGGTTCCCTCATCCCCACAGCAGTACCAGCCACAACAGCCTCAGCCTCAGCCGCCGCAACCGCAACATCTGCATACCACCATCTGCGGCATCGCGGCCGTGGTGTTTGGCGCGTTGGGTTTGGTGCTGAGTTTTATTCCCATCGTCAACAATATCGCCGCAATCCTTGGCTTCATCGGCGTCATACTGGCGATTATCGCCATAGTGGGCACCTTCCGGGGCAAGAAACGCGGCAAGGTGCTGTCCATTGTGGCGGCGGTGCTGTCGGTGTTGGCCATTGTGATCACGCTGGCCATGCAGTCCGCTGCCAGCAAGGCCATTGACGATTCCATTAAGGAGTCCAAGGGCATCGACACGTCACAATCCTCATCATCAAAGTCCGCGGGCAAATCGTCTGATGCCTCCAAGAGCAAGGCATCCGAGCAGAAAGCGCAGGGCGAGCAGGATTTGGAAGGTGATATCGAAGGTGCCCACGTGAAAATAGTCTCCGCCGTGAAAAGCGTCAACGACTATAACGGCAAGCCCACCGCTCTGGTGACTTATGAATGGACGAACAACACGTCCAAGAACAACTCGTTCGCCACTTTGGCTCACCCGAACGTGTTCCAGAACGGCACCGAACTGGAGACGGCAGTATACTTCGATCAGCCTGAAGGCTATGACGCGAATTCGTATTTGGCCCAAGCACAGCCCGGGACCGCGGCAACGGTGACGCTGGGCTATGTGCTGCAAGACGATTCGCCGATTACGGTGGATGTCACTGCGTTCCTATCAACGGATCAAGACACCAAGGTGACGCATACCTTCACGTTGCAGTGAATCGCGCGGCGGTCCAAGCTGCGATCGAATGTCAATCGAATCTCAAGTGCATGCCACGCGCATGGTGGAAACGCCCGTTACGCTTTGAGATGAGCAGAACGAGCCGATCGATCATATTCATGGAATGTTCAGCTTTGTTCCTCTAAGATTGGTACTGGAACAAACGCTAAAGGAGCGATTATGACATTCGGTCAGCAGCCCCAGAACAACGGGCAATACAACCCGCAATACAACACGCCTGATTACAACGCCGCCCAACAGTCTGGATATGGCCAGCAATACGCACAGTCCGGTTACGGCCAGAACTACTATGCCCAGCCGCAGGGCGCTCCCACCTACCAATACGTGCCGCAGGGTGCGGCCGGTGCCGGCGCGGGTGCCGCCACCATCAACACGACGATGACCTACAACTACGAGGAGGCCCGCCGCGTCTCCGTAACCAAGGTGTACGGCGAGATGACCATCGGCATCCTCGTCACCGCCGTGGTCGCCGTGCTCGGCCAGATCACTGGAGCCTACTACAGCTTCCTCATGGCCACCGGCATGGTGGGCCTCATCGGCCTGTGCGTGGTGCAGATTGCCCTGGCCGTGGTGCTCGGCATGCGCGTCACCAAGATGAAGTCGGCCACCGCGCGCGTCATGTTCTATGTGTACGCCGCATTGATGGGCTTCACCTTGAGCTCGATCTTCATGGTCTACGACCTCGGCTCGATCGGCGTGGCACTCGGTGTCACCGCCGCGTTCTTCTTTGCGCTGACCATGTTCGGCATGACTACCAAGTTCAACATGCTCAAGGCCGGCCCGATCCTGATGATCGGCCTGATTGTGCTCATCATCTCGCAGATCGTGCTCGCCTTCGTGCAGGTCGACGGCATGACCAAGATCGTCTGCGCCATCGGCCTGATCCTGTTCGCCGGCATGACCATCTACGACGCGCAGTCCACGCGCGCGCTGCTGACCGAATACGAGGCCCAGGGCCCGGAAATGGTCAAGAAGATCTCCATCCTGTGCGCCCTGAACCTGTACCTCGACTTCGTGAACATGTTCCTGTACATCCTGCAGCTGCTCGGCAACAGGGACTAGCCTCGACAGCCGATTGGCGAGCGGCATGTAGCCTGCCCGTCAAACGTCACAGCCCGACCACATTGTGGCCGGGCTTTTTCATGTCTGTCACATTCGCACGTTAGGCTGGCTCCCCGTGAAAAGACAAGAACTCGTAGGCATGCTGAGCCTGTTGTTGACCGCGCTGATCTGGGGTTTTGCGTTCGTGGCGCAGGTCCAGGGCATGGATTCGATGTCGCCGATGTTCTTCAACGCCGCGCGCTTCACGCTGGGAGCACTGTCTTTGGTGCCGATTCTGCTGTGGATGCGTGGCCGGGGGAGCGCGGATAAGGGCGATACAGCCGGGGCCGATGTCGTTGGGACCGAGGCATCCGTGGCCGTCTCCACAGATGCCGCATCGAACGGCGCATCCGACGTCGTTACCATCACCGGTGCCAAGCTGAATGCGAACAAGCCCGATTCGGCCGTGGCGCGATTGCTCGCCAACCCGGTGGTCATTTCCGTGATCTGCGGCATCGTGCTGTTCACCGCCAGCACCCTGCAGCAGTATGGCATTCTGTACGGCAAATCGGCCGGCCGTGCGGGATTCCTGACCGCCATGTACATCGTGATGGTGCCGTTGCTGGCCTTCGTGTTCCTGCGCCGGCGCATCGGCATGCTGGTGTTCGTGGCCGTGGCGCTGTCCATCGCCGGCTTCTATCTGCTGTGCATCACCGATGGTTTCGGTTCGATCGGCCTGGCGGATATCCTGCTCGTGTTCACGGCCGTGCTGTTCGCCGTGCATATTCTGGTGATCGATACTTTGGGCGGCACCGTGGACGCCATCAAGCTTTCATTCGGCCAGTTCTGCACCACCGCCGTGCTGAGCTGGGCGGGTTCGCTGATCGAAGGCTCGGTCGACTGGGCCGGCGCTGCTCATTCCTGGATTCCGATTCTGTACGCCGGCATCGGCTCGGTGGGCATCGCGTACACCTTGCAGGTGGTCGGCCAGCAATGGGTGCCACCGACGCGAGCCAGCCTGCTGATGAGCCTCGAATCGTTCTTCTCGGCGGTAGGCGGTGCGTTGCTTCTCGGTGAAGTGATGACCCCGCGCGGCTACCTCGGCTGCGCCCTCATCTTCCTCGGCACCCTACTGGCCCAAGCGCCGGCCAGGCTGCCGAAGTGGCCGCAACGGTGAATGAATCGGCCGCAGGCCGATTCCATAGCACCTCAGTCCGAGGTCTTAGGCGCTTCGCCCACTTGCGGCGCGCCGTTGATGTCGCGGTGGATGTTCTGCATCTGTACCTCGATGTTCTGCAATGAGCGCGCGCAGTCGAGCAGCGTCTGGGAATGCTCGGCGAGCTTGTTGTCCGGCAAATCGGTCTTGTAGCGCAGCGCATGCTCCAGCGACGCCCAATAATCCATGGCGATGGTGCGGAACTGCACCTCCACCGGCGTGTAATGCGCGCCCGAGGAGAGGAACACGGGCACCGCGTAGATTACGTGCAATGAACGATACCCGTTCTGTTTCGGGTTCTTGATGTAATCCTTGACGCGCAGCACCTGAATATCGGACTGCGACGACAGATAGTTGGACACGGAATACACGTCGTCGCGGTAATTACAGATCACGCGGATGCCGGCCACATCGAACAGATTGTCCTTAATCGAATTGACGCCGATCGGCAGACCCTTGCGCTCCAGTTTGCCGATGATCGAGCTCACCGACTTCAGACGGCGTTCCATATGATGTATCGGGTCATGGCTGAACCGCACCTGGAACTCGTCGTCGAGAATCTCCAGTTTGGTGCTGATCTCGTACATCGCGCCTTCATACACCTGCATGAGGTCAACGAATTCAACGACCTGTTCGGGAGTGAAGGTGCCTCCCGGAAGATCCAACGCTTTGAGACGGGCTTGCAGATCGGAGGTTTTGAGTCGGCTATGTCGGTCAAGTATCACGTCCACCAATATACTCGGCGGATTCCAGCCAATCTGGACGTTCGCGGGGAATCTTTCCAAGAACCCATAATTTGACATCGTGACAACCAATGGCATACGTGACCGGAGCATGACGAACCCCGTCGATAGAATCGGTCGTTATGAATGAAGACATGATGACCGAGGCGGAGCGCGCCTCGATTGCTGCCACAGAAGACACCGCCACGCGAGGCAAGGGCGTGTTCTACGTACACACCCTCGGATGCCAGATGAACGTGCACGATTCCGAGCGCATCGCCGGCGTGCTGGAGGCCAATGGCTACGTGCCTGCAACCGAGGACCAGATCAATGACAATGACCTCGATTTGCTGGTGCTCAATACCTGTGCGGTACGCGAGAACGCAGCCGAACGCATGTATGGCACCATTGGCCGATTCAATCGCGTCAAACTGGTTCGGCCGAACCTGCAGATCGCCGTTGGCGGCTGCATGGCCCAGCTTGACCGCAAGAAGATCGCGGATACTGCGCCATGGGTTTCCGCGGTGTTCGGTACCAAGAACATCGAAGATCTGCCCAAGCTGTTGGATCAGAATCGTGCGACCGGCAAGGCGCAGGTCCAGGTCACTGAACAATTGCGGCAGTTCCCGAGCCAGCTTCCCGCCGCCCGCGCCTCCCGCATCAGCTCGTGGGTGGCGATTTCCGTGGGCTGCAATAACACCTGCACGTTCTGTATTGTGCCCACCACGCGAGGCAAGGAAAAGGACCGCCGCCCCGGTGACATTCTTGATGAGATTCGCCAATGTGTGGCCGATGGTGCCAAGGAGGTTACGCTTCTCGGCCAGAACGTGAATTCGTTCGGTTATGGTATTGGCGATCGATACGCTTTCAGCAAGCTGTTGCGCGCCTGTGGCACCATCGACGGTCTCGAACGCGTGCGCTTCACCTCGCCGCACCCGGCCGCCTTCACCGACGACGTCATCGCCGCGATGGCCGAAACGCCGAACATCATGCACCAGCTGCACTTCCCGCTGCAGTCCGGCTCCGACCGCATCCTGCGCGCGATGCGCCGCTCCTACCGCTCCGCCAAGTTCCTCGACATACTGGGCCGCATCCGCGCCGCCATGCCCGACGCGCAGATCTCCACCGACATCATCGTCGGCTTCCCCGGCGAAACCGAAGAGGACTTCCAGCAGACCATGGACGTGGTGCGCCAGGCGCGCTTCTCCTCGGCGTTCACGTTCATCTACTCGCCACGCCCCGGCACGCCGGCCGCCGCAATGGAACAGATTCCGCGCGACGTGGTGCAGGACCGGTTCGACCGTCTGGTGGCGTTGCAGGAGCAGATCACCGAAGAGAACCTCGCCACATTCGAGGGCCGCGACGTCGAAGTGATGATCACCGGCAAACTCGGCAAGAAGGACACCGACACCCACCGTGTCACCGGCCGCGAGAAAACCGGCGTGCTGGTGCACATCGGCGTGCCTGAAGGCGAACCGGTACCTGAAATCGGCGATTTCGTCACGGCCACCGTCACACACGCCGGCCGCCATAATCTGCTTGCCGACCCCGACGTGGCCGCCGGCCAGACCTATTCCGTGCGGCACTGAGGGGGCGTATATGACGCAACGAGTCGTCTCCATCGTCGGTCCCACCGCGTCCGGCAAGACGGGGTTGGGCATCGCCATCGCCCGGCGTCTGGCCGAAGCGGGGGAGCGGGCCGAAATCGTGAACGCGGACGCCTACCAGATGTACCGTGGCATGGATATCGGCACCGCCAAACCCACCGCCGAGGAACAGGCGGCCGTGCCGCACCATCTCATCGACATCATCGACCCCGAAGACACGATGAGCGTGGCCCGATTCCAGCAGCTTGCGCGCGAGACCATCGCCGACCTGCAATCACGTGGCATCCGGCCGATTCTCGTCGGCGGCTCCGGCTTGTACGCCAGAGCGGCCATCGATGACATCACCTTCCCCGGCACCGATCCCGACGTGCGCACACGTCTTGAGGAACGCGAGAAAACCGAGGGTGCCGGTGCTTTGTTCGACGAGTTGCGGGCCAAAGACCCCGAGGCCGCCGCGCGCATGGACCCACGCAATCCACGCCGCACCATCCGTGCGCTGGAGGTCATCGAGCTTACCGGCAAACCGTATTCGGCCAGTCTGCCGCGCTACCGGTACGTGATTCCGTCCGTGCAGATCGGACTCGACCTGGACCGCCCGGATTTGGACCATCGCATCGATTTGCGCACCAAGCAGATGTATGACGATGGGTTCATCGAAGAAGTCGAACGGTTGCGCCCGCATCTGGGTGCCACCGCCGTACGTGCGCTCGGCTATCAGCAGATCATCGACCTGCTGGACGGCATCTGGGATGTGAACGACGCCTTCGCGGACATCGCACAGAAAACCAAGCGACTCGCCCGCAAACAGATGGGATGGTTCGGCCGTGACCCGCGCATCCACTGGCTGCAGGCCCTGAACCCGAAACTGGTCGACAACGCGATGGCCATTATCGCGCACGCCGACGCCGGCGACTACGACCCGATCGACGCCCGAGCCGACGAATACACCCAGCATCATCTGGGCGATATCACGGCGTAGGAATCAGCCAAAGGCCGATGCAATCACCCGCAATCAGTGTGCAGGCCCCTGATTCCAGCCGGCGATCAAGAACACGCGCGTCGGATTCGCCGGGCGTAGTATCGCGTCGAACATCGTCTCCAGTGCAGACGTGTCACCCCGATATGCCGAGTGCTTGGCGGAGCGATACTCCTCGCGCGTCACTGAGCCCCAGTCGAGATCCCAGCCGGCGTCATGCGCCAAGCGTGAACCGAATATACGCAGCACCATCGCATTGCCGCCACGGAACGGATGCAGATAACCGAGCTCATCATAAATAGAAGCGAACGCGTGAACGAACACGTCGCGATCCAACGCATGCAGGTTGCGCTTGTCCGCCAACTCCATCGCGATGTTGTGCGCGCCGGTCTCAATGAGCCCAGCCGGGAAGAACGCCTCAGGATTCGCGGCCCGAGCCCGGTCGTTCGTCACCTCACGTGTGGTGTTTGAGGTACGCAACTTGCCCGCATCCTCAAACACGCCTTCGAACAGCCCCTTATGAATGGCGGTCAGCTCATCCAAGTCGCCAGACGGATTCCATCGACGTTCCGCCAACAACACGGTACGTGCGAACACCGCATCCGCCCGATCCGTGGCATGATCATCCAGACTGCCGGCAGCCAGACGATCCTTTCCGGCAGGGTCGGCGGCGGCGCGCAGACGCATGGCGGTCTGTTCGTCCGCCACGTCGATGAGATGGGTCACGGGCTTCAAGCCGCGTTCGTAGGCAGCCGCGGCGCGCATCGTTGCCTCGCCCGGCGTCATCGCTTCCAGTGCGCAGTTCTTGAGTGCAAATGCGACTGCGCTCGCACGCTCTGCGGGTGTCATGCAACCCATGATAAGGCATATTCGCGCCCCAGCGGGGAATCGACTCAGACGAACCTCGACGAACCGCGGCGAATCGGCTGTCGGGATTCGTCAATCGACCATATCGTCACGGTGTCGTCACCAACCATGCACCCCCGTACTAGTAGAATCAGACCCGATATGGCACGAACAGCATCCTCCAACAGCACCAAACCCCGTAAATCCAAAGACAACGGGTCTACCCATGATGGCGAAACCAAGGTCCAGCCCGAGCTTGACCTCGAACCTGAGCCGTTGTGGAAGAAGATCCTGCTCGCGATTCCGCGCGCGTTCGGCTCCGGCGTACGCGCCGTCACCGGCGTCGGCGAATACGATCCAGCCTACCGTCGTGATGGTTTGTGCTTCCTGCTGCTCGTGCTCGCCGTACTGTTCTGCGCGTCCGAATGGTTCCGCGTCAGCGGTCCATTCGGCCAGCTGCTTCACGCCATCGCGGCCGGTGTGCTTGGTCTGATGAGCGTCGTGCTGCCGGTGTTGCTCGCCGCCGTGGCCTTCCGACTCATGCGCAATTCCGGTAAAGGGTCCAATAACCCGCGTGTGGTCACCGGTTGGGTGCTGCTCATGTGGTCGATTTGTTCGATCATCGACGTGGCGATCGCCGCCGACCACACCGGATTCGACATCACGATTCTGCAATCCGCCGGCGGCCTGTTCGGCTTCTTCCAGAAGAAGCGCAACGAGCTGGAGGCCATGAAGGCCAGCTATGCCAAGGCAGAGGTCAATGTGGATAAGATCGTCCGGGTGCTGGAGGACCACCAGGTGGTACTGATGAAGGACATCGCCATGCTGGACCAGATGTATGAGCTGAATACCAAGTACTACAAAGAGCTCACCATGTATATCATTGCCGGCAAGAAGCGGCTGGAGTACCTGCGGACCCACGACCTGGAGCAGCTGCGGCAGAAGGCCGCCGCCAGCGGGACCCAGGAGGACGCCCAGGCCTATAATGATTTTGCCAACCTGTGCAGCC
>ERZ857955.2633-NODE-2633-length-11259-cov-2.697876_pt1 | contig 11259 bp, 10 predicted proteins | sample MGYA00519956_ERZ857955 | MGnify/ENA primary metagenome ERZ857955 (study PRJEB31778, sample SAMEA3449378) | human gut metagenome | biome: human gut; feature: human-associated habitat; material: faeces | place: United Kingdom | collected 2010/2012 ...
CTTTGGGCTGTTACAATCACATTTATTCCATTACTGTTATCTTATATTATTTTTATAACAGCAAAGATATCAGATACAGAGGATAGTATAAAAGTAACCTTGAAGAATGTAGGGAATGTTATAAGTCAAAGTGATTTAGTTAGAGAAAAGCTTTACAAAAGAGAAAGTGATAAAAGTATTCAAGAATATACAAAAGAATTTATAGAAAGTTTTAATGATGTTGATATTATAGTTGTTGGGGATATGACAGGTGAGAAATATTCACATTTAGATGAATCACAAATAGGAGAAATATATGTAAATGAAGATAATAAAGATGTTCTTCAAAAAGGAATAAGTTATTATTCAATAATGGAAGGTTCAATGGGAACAACATTGAGGGGGTTCGAACCAATATTTTATAATAATAAACAAGTTGGGTTTATTATGGTAGGTAAATATGAAAAAGATATTACTGTAATTAATTCAAAGACTAAAACTACATATACCTTATTGTTTCTTTTTTCTATAATATTATCAATAATAGGTGCAAAAATATTAGCAGATAACTTAAAAAAATTAATATTGGATATGGAACCAGTTGAAATTGCAACTTTATATAGAGAGAAAAATATAATTATAGATAGTGTTAAAGATGGAATAATATCATTAAATAAAAATAAAGAAATTATAGAAATAAACAAAAGTTGTTATGAGTTGTTTGAAAATTTTAAAGTAGAAGACATACTAGATAAGCTTAATGTTTACATAGATAATAGAGAAGAATTTGAAATGAAGGAATTTATAATTCAAGGTAAAAAAATATTTGTAACAATTAAAAATATTAAATTAGGTGATAATTGTCTTAGAACAATAATTACTTTAGTTGATAAAAATCCTATTAATAAAATAGCAAAAGAGATAACTGGTGTAGATGAAATAATTAAAAATTTAAGAGCAAATGTTCATGAATTTAAAAATAGTTTATATGTAATTTTAGGGTTGCTTGAAATAAAGGCTTATGATGATGCAAAAAAATATATTTTAAAAACACAAGAGATTCATGAAGAAGTAATAAGTAAGTTTGTTAGTATTGAAGATAAATATGTTAGAGGATTATTAATTAGTAGGGAGTCAGTTGCTAAAGAAAGAAAAATAGAGTTTTTATTAACAGAAGAATCGTTTTTAGAAGAAGAACATGGAATTATAGATTCAAATGATATAGTAACAATACTAGGAAATTTAATTGAAAATGCATTTGAAGCATGTGCTTTATGTGGTGATATAAAAAAGAAGGTTGAGGTATCATTATATGAAGATGATTTAGTAATAGAAATGCAAGTAAGAGATAATGGAAAAAGTATTGATAATAAAATAAGAGATATAATGTTTACGGAAGGTATATCATCAAAAGGAGAAGATAGAGGAACAGGCTTATACTTAGTTAAAAATAGAGTTGAAATTTATAATGGAAGTATAGATATTGAAGAGTTTGATGATGAAAAAATATTTGTTGTAACAATTTTAAAAGGTGGTATATAAAAGTGAATGTATTAATAGTTGAAGATGATCCAATGGTGGCTTTAATAAATAAGCGATACTTAGAGCAAATTACAGATATAAAAACATTTGGTCCGGTAATGTATGAAAATGATATTATTAAAAGTTTAAAAGAAAATGATATTGATTTGATATTAATGGACGTATTTTTACCAGAAAAAAGTGGAATAGATATTTTAAAGGCTATTAGAGAAAAAAACTTTTTTACAGATGTAATAATGATAACAGCTGCAAATAGTACAAATGAAATAAAAAGAGCATTTGCATATGGAGTAGTAGATTATTTAGTTAAACCATTTGAATTTGAGAGATTTAAGGAAGCTATAAATAAATATAAAGCTAGAAAGAAAGTATTGCTTAATGAAGAGGTAGTGAGCCAAAGTGATATAGATAGCTTGATAATGAATAATTCATCAGAAAATGAAGTTAAGTTACCTAAAGGATTAAATGCAAGAACATTAGATAGAATAATAGATTTTTTAAATGAAAAATCTAATGAGGTTTGGACATTAAGGGAAATTGCATATGAGATAAAAATTAGTAATGTAACTATTAAAAAATATATGGACTATTTAGAAAGTATAGGGAAAGTTGATTTAGAAATGAATTTTGGAAATGTGGGTAGACCAGAATATAAGTATTTTGTAAAAAAATAACTCATAAGTGCTAAATATATCCGTGATTATATGGTATAATTTAAATAAATTATATTAGGGGGTATAGCATGAGTTACGAAAAATATAAATATTTAGGATTTTTGGGGCTATTATCTTTAATAGGTCTTAAAGGATTTGTAACACATAATTATTTATGGTTCATTTTATTTATAAATTATTTATGGTTTACATTTTTTTATGATAATAGTATAGTGTATAAATTACAATTTAATAAAAAATAGTATCAAATGAAAACAACAACTATTGATTAAATACAATAATTGTTGTTTTTTTATATTTAATGTTTTTATTTAAGTATTGTTTGAAATACAAATAATTAATTTAGTATTAGTAAAATATTTTTTTAATAATCCATTTATAGTATAATTAGAAGATGAATAACTAATTGGAGTAAATAAATATTATTATAAACTTACAAGAAATCAATAAGGGAGTATTAACGTATATGATTACTGATAATAGGGTATCTAAGGAAGAGTTTGAAAGGTTAAGAAATGATCAGAGTTATGTAAAAGTTATAATTAATAAGATAAACTTTTTTAATAATAAAGTAGCTAAAGAGGTATTAAATGAATTAATTATATTTTCTAAAAAAAACAATCTTGAAGATGTTTATTCATGGACTTTATATAAATTAGGAAAAATATATGTTGTAGAAGATTTATATCAAAATGCTGATGAGTTATTTAATGAAGCATATGAAATTTTTGCGAAGAATAATAATATAAATGGAATGATATCGGTAATTACTGGATTCATAGGTAGTAAGTGTATGCAACATAAATATGCAGAGGCAATACAATGGGGAGTTAAGGCAATGGAATTAGCTGAAGAAGCTAATAATATTGAATTATTAATTACCATTAAAGGTAATTTAGCAGGTGTATATATTGTAATAGAAGAATACGAAAAAGCAATTGAAATTTTAGAGCAAATAGAGCAGCTTCCATGGATTGGAACTGATATAAATAAAGTAGCCATATATTTAAATAGAGCAATTTGTGAGCAAAGTATCAATAATTTAGACAACGCCTTATACTATATTGATCATATTGAAAAATTAGCATTACAACATCCTCATTATAGTTTAAATTGGCTATTAGAAAAAGCTAAGATTTACATAAAGAAGGGTTTAACTAAAAAAGCTGAAGAAATGTTATTAGAGGTTAGCAAAAAACGTCAAGAGATTGAAGATGTTGAGTTTGATAGTGAATCATTAATTTATTTAAGCAAAATAGATGTAATTAATGAAAAATATCAATCAGCAATAGAAAGATTAAATAACATTGAAAAAAAGGTATTAGAAGATAGAGAATTAACTAATATTAAAATTATGTATAATATTTATAATTTAGCTTATAAAGGATTAAAAGAATATGAAAAAGCATATTGCTATTTAGAAAAGTGGATTGAAATTGAAAAGCAATTAAGGAAAATTCAAGAAAAAGCAATTTTTACTGTTTTAGATGAACAGAAAAAAAATATGCTAGATAAAAATTATAAAATGTTATATGAACAAAATCAGCTTATTTATAAAGTAGGACAAAATATAATATCAAATCTTAATAAAAAAGATATATTTAAGGTTATTGCCGAGGAAATAAAAAATATTTTAAATTATGATATTATTCAAATTATAGTTTATAATGAAGAAACAAAAACATATCAATATCAATTAGTAATAGAAGAAGATGAAATAATTAACCTTAATAGTGTTGATATATGTGATGGTGGATTTGCAAGTTATAGTATTAAACGTAAAGAAGATATACTTATTAATGATGTAGAAAATCAATATTATAGATATATAGATGATCATGACAAATATCTTAAAGAAAAATTTAATTGGAGAGCTGAAAAATTTACAAAATCATTGATGTTTGTTCCAATGATAATAAAAGATAAAGTTGTTGGTGATTTATGTATTCAAAAGTATGAAAAAAATGCATTTGATTTAAGTGACTTAAGTACTTTTAAAATATTATCTACATATATTGCAATAGCTTTAGATAATTCTTCTTTATATAAGAAAGTTCATTATAATGCAAATTATGATTCACTAACAGGTATTTATAATAGACGTAAGATTATAGAAAATATAAATAAGTTAAAAGAAAGATCAGATTATGAATGTGAAAATTATTACATTGCTATGATGGATATTGATAATTTTAAAAAGATAAATGATGTTTATGGACATATCATAGGAGATAAAGTTTTAGTTGAGAGTGCAAGTTTAATAAGAAATCTAATTGGACCTGAAGATATTGTTGGAAGATATGGAGGGGAAGAGTTTATTATTATTCTTAAAAATAGAAACAATAATTTCAAAGATACTCTAGAAAGGGTTAGAAGAGGAATAGAGCAGTTGAGTATTGAAATTAATAATGATGAATACATTAATATAACTGTTAGTATTGGGGTTGCAAAGTTTGATGTTAAAAACATGACTTTAGAAGAAAATATAGCGCTAGCAGATAAGTCTTTATATAAAGCAAAAAATTTAGGGAAAAATATAGTTGTTTATTGGTAATACATAAAAAAGGAATAGTGATTATACTATTCCTTTTTATTATATTATTGAAGAGGTAAGTAGATAAATAAAGGTATTTTATCACTAATATAGAATGTTGTATATGTAAATTATTACTAGTAGAATAATATAGAGAAATTATATTTTTAAGGAGAAGAGAAATGATATATGAGAAGTTAAGAATAAAGGATATTAGTAGAAAATTAAAAAATAGTGAAGCTATTATAAGTGCATATATACCTGAAAATAGTGAAGAAATAAATATAAATAAAAAAAGGGAAACAATTATAATTTGTCCTGGTGGGGGATATGAATTTACTTCAGATAGAGAAGCAGAGCCAATTGCATTAAAATTTGTAGCACAAGGCTTCAATGCTGTAGTAATAAGATATAGTATAGCACCAGTAAGATATCCTACTGCATTATTAGAATTAGCAGAAACAGTTAGATATGTGCGTGAAAAAGAAAAAGAGTGGAATGTAGATACTGAAAAAGTTATAGTTTGTGGTTTTTCGGCAGGAGGACATTTAGCAGGTAGTTTAGGAGTATTGTGGAATAATGAAATTATTGAAAAATATTTAGATATAAAAAATGAAGAGGTTAAACCTAATGCAATGATCTTATGTTATCCAGTTATATCAAGTGGTGAATTTGCTCATAAGGGTTCATTTGATAGTTTATTAGGGGAAAAAGAAGCTGAAATAAGTAGAGAAAACCTTTCTTTAGAGAAGTTAGTATCTATTGAAACTCCAAAAACATTCTTATGGCATACATTTGATGATGGAACAGTTCCAGTTCAAAACTCATTATTATTTTCAAATGCTTTAGCATCTAATAAAGTTCAATTTGAACTTCATATTTATCCAAGTGGAGTACATGGGTTAGGTCTTTGTGAAGAAATTACAGCTATGAATGGTAGAAGTGAACATATAAATAGTCATATAGCAAGTTGGTTTAATTTGGCATGTCAATGGATTAAAACATTATAAGAATATAATAAAAACTACTACAGATATATATGTAGTAGTTTTTATTGTATTTAAGAAAATTTATTATTAGTATTTAACAGTGATATATTTAGTAGTATCAACAGTTACATTAGGATTATTTTTAAAGTAATTAATAATAATTTCAGGCATTTCAAGCACTATTTCTTTCACTACTTTACATTTGTCGTAGCACTCATATCCACCAGCACCACTTGCTCTATAGTTATTCATAACTAAAGTTAATTTTTTAGTATAGTTAAGTTCTTCACCTTTATATTTTATAGAAACAACTCTATTTCCAACTTCTTTATTTAAATCGAAAGTATATTCAATATTAGCAAAATAGTCATAATTATAATGTTCTAGTTTTGGTTTTAAGAAACTTTGTGATATTGAAATGTTGCCATTATCATTGTTAAAATAGCTTGCACTTCTTTCAAGTGCTAATTTTAATATTTCTCTATTAACCTCTAAAACAACTAATGTGTTAGGGTATGGGTAAGTAGATAAAATGTTTCTAACTGATATATTTTTATTAAATCCATGTATAACATTGGCAAAAGCAGTACAAGAAATATCAGCATCACTTGTTTCTAGTTGAATTTGATTTATAAAGTTAGCTAAGGCACATCCGTTTAAAGCCATATGTAAATGATCCGTAGGTTGTAGTTCTGTATCTAAGAAACCAACAGGTGTATCTAACCATTCTTGAACCTTATTTTCTAAAGGTAAGAATTTATTAAACATTTCTTTATTTGGGTTAAGCTTAATTTCCTCTAATGAAGATATAATATTTATTGAACCATTATCATCAATTGTAAGATTAAGTTTTACAAACTTGCTTCCATTGTGAGGAGTTTGGACTATATGAGTACCAAAAATAGTTTTGTTACTTATTGGAATATGTTGATGACCTGTAAGTAAAATATCAAAATCAAATTCTTTACAAAGTTTAAATGCAATATTTTCTTTAGTAGTGCTTAATAACTCATGAGATTCTAAATCATTTTCAAAGCCACCATGGTAAACACCAATAATTAAATCACACTTAGTTTTTACTTCATCAAAGTATTTTGCTACAGCATCAAAGGTATCTGTAATATTAATATTTTCAATGTTTTCTGGACGTTCCCATCTATTTATAAAATCTGTAGTAATTCCTAAAATTCCAACTTCTAAACCATTTGCCATAGTTTTTATTTGATAAGGTTGGATAGGTAGTTCGCCAGTATTATCTATAACATTTGCACAAACGCATTTTGCATTTAAATTATCTAAATATTTTTTTAAATATTTTTTACCATAATTAAAATCATGATTTCCTAAAGTTACAAAGTCATATTGTCCTTCATTAAAAATTGTTGCAATAGGATGTACATCAAAATCAGTATTGCTTAAATAGTTAGTGAATGGAGAACCTTGAATAGTATCGCCACCATCAATTATTAAAGTATTGTCATCTTTTTCAAAAGAATTAATTATGTTTAATATTCCAATATTTTTTTCGGTTGTATTTACATAATCCGTTGGATAAACATATCCGTGAAGGTCAGATGTAAAATAAATTTTTAAATCTTTCATTAATAAGCACCTCTTCTTTAGTAAGTATATAATTATTATGATTATAGCATATTTTTATATTTTAGATAGTAGCTTTAAATTATAAAAGAATTAGTATATTAAAATTAACATTATTTAGTGACTTGAATATAATTAATTAAAGACAAATAATGAAATAGCAATAGGGGTGAGTTTAAATGAAGGTTATAAATGAAGCAGAGTTTGCAAATGAGGTTAAAGATGGACTAGTATTAGTAGATTTTTATGCAGATTGGTGTGGACCATGTAAAATGCTTTCACCATTATTAGAAGAAATTAATAGTGAAGATGAAAATATAAAGATTGTAAAGGTTAATGTGGATAATTCACAGTTTTTAGCTAATTATTTTGATATTAAGTCAATTCCAACATTAGTATTATTAAAAGATGGACAATTTATACATCGATTAACAGGTTTTAGACCTAAAAGTGTTATTAAAAAATTAATATCACAAGGGAAATAAATAATAAATTAGATAATTCCTAAAAGTTATCTTTTACTATTATATAGAAAGTATAATTCAAGAGGAGTATATTTAGTATGGAAATAACTGATTTTTTGACGCAGAATTTCCTTTCATCTTTTACAGGAACATTAGTAGCAGTTGAATTAATAGTATTTACCACAAAAGATTTTCCATTAATAAAAAAGATACCTACTAAGCTGTATACATTTATATTAGCAGTAGCTCATTTAGTAATTGTAAAAACAACTACAGGAAGTATAGAAATGAGTGTTGAATGTTATTATAGGCTATTTATAAATGCATTGGTAGTAGTGTTAATATTATGTGGTGGATATGATACAATTATGGAAAAGTTTAAGTCTATAAAAGATATTACAGGTAATTTAATAAGTGAAGCTAATGATAATGAGAAAAACAAAAGTAATACAAGCAATGAAGAACAAAAACAGATAGAAGATAAAAATGAAGCGAATAAATGATAAGTAAAAGGTGCTTAAGTAAGTTATGTAAGCACCTTTTATTATATCTAATTATGAGTGTTTTTTTATTGCTTTTTTATTTTTACCAAGAAATGAGCCTAGGCCTAATCCTAAAAATAAAAATATTATAGGACATAATGCAATCCAGAACATGTTATCTGTTATGAAAAATATAATACTACCTATTAATACTCCTAATATTAAACCTATGATAGTACCCCAGTATAAAAATTTATCTGCTCTCTTTTGAGCTGGGCTAATTTTAACCTTCTTTTTATTACTCATTTTATAATCACCTCATAAAATTAAAATATTTATATTAAGTGAAACTCACTATTCACTTTCGTTCATAGAAATAAGTTAATTTACTTAAAACAAAATTTGGAAATTAACTTATAGGAAAATTATATAATAAAGATAATTATATTAACAGAGAATTTTATTATGTATAAGCTACTTTTATTATTTTGTAATAAAGCTAATTATAATTATAATAAATTGCTTTTGAAATTTGAGCTATTTTTTCCTCAGCGTCAGTAAGTTCATTAGTATAAATAACTAAAATATAAGGGGTATCACTAAGGATTATTCCAACATCATGAATAGCTAACAAGACATTCAGAAGGTATTAAAAATGAGTATGAGTTACTTTTAGTTAAATTTTCTGACGTAGACAAGGCAAAGGTAGTTTCTTCATTATCAAAATCAGTAAAATCAAATTCTATTGTAATAATGCTTAAAAAACATAAAGAAGATAATAATATGCTTAATAATATAAATTTATATTTAAATATGAAAAATGTTTTTTTAGGTTTTCTTTTGTGAAACATAAATAGATATCTCCTTAATTGCTATTATATATATTTATATTAAATCTCGAACCTTAAAATAACCTGAAATATATGGATTAATAATTGAAATTTGAATGAATTTAAGAAGATTTTAAGGGTAGTATGCTAAAATTATAAAGAATAAGTGAAAAAGATATGGAGGAAAATATGAGTTATAAAATATTAGTTGTAGAAGACGATAATCAAATACAGGAATTAATAGTAGAGTTTTTATCTTCACAAGATTATGATGTTGATGTAGCAAATGATGGTGTTGAAGGTTATGAAAAGTTCAAAGAAAATAAATATGATTTAGTGATTTTAGATGTGATGATGCCAAGGCTTGATGGGCATGCATTATGTAAAATGATAAGAAATTTAGATAAAGAAGTATCAATAATTTTTTTAACAGCATTAGGGGATGAAGAAAGTGAGATAAAAGGATTTGATTTAAAAGCTGATGATTATATTAGCAAGCCTTTTTCATTTAATATATTGATTAAAAGAGTAGAAGCTGTTTTACGAAGAAAACAAAAAGAAGAAAAAGAGGATACAATATTAGAGTTCGAGGGATTAAAACTAGATTTACAAACTTTTAAATCTTATATTGATAATGAGGAAATTGAACTTACTTTAAAGGAGTTTAATATATTAAAGTTAATGATAAATAGTTATCCGACGGTAGTTTCAAGAGAAAAATTAATTGAAAAAATATGGGGTTATGAATATTTTGGTGATACTAGAGTTATTGATGCTCACATGAAAAATATTAGAAAGAAAATAAAGAAGGATTATATAAAAACTATCAAGGGTGTAGGATATGTTCTTGAAAAGTAAATGGAGAAATTTAAGCATAAAGAAAAAGATATTTTTGTGGAGTAGTCTTATTATAATAATTTCATTTACTTTACTATACATATGTATGTATTTTTTTATGCCGAGAGTTTATGAGGTTTATAAAGTAAATAATATAAATGAAAAAATAAGAGAACTAAAATCTCAATTAGAAAAAGATGAAAATATAGATATTAATGAGCTTCTTGATGAGTTTTCTTATAAAAATAATTTGGATATTTTGCTTGTAAGTAAAGATGAGAATAATTTAATAAATAAAATTATTTATTCATCATTTAGAGAAGGAGCAAATGAACCCAATAAAATTCCATTTTTATATAGTCATGTACAATATGAACGATTTAAAAGTTTTCAGAAATATAGTAATGATATTAATTTGGGTGGTAGTATTGCAACAGATAAATTTGTGTATGGATTAATTAGTAAGAATGAAAGTTTGAATATTGATGAGATTGTTTATGTTAAAAGTTTAAATAATGCATATCATATGATTGTACATTTCCCAGTTAGTCCAGAAAATGAAGCAAGTGATAGTATTGCGCTATTTTTACCATTTGCTATTTTTGCAATAGTGATCATAGCATTTACTATTTCAAGTTTTTATTCAATATTAATAAGTAGACCTTTGATAAAGATTAATAAAGTTGCTAAAAAAATGGCTAATTTAGATTTTGATAATATTATAGAAGTTAATGGTGAGGATGAAATAGGAGAGCTTTCAAATAGTTTAAATTTAATGAATAAGAATTTAAAAGAATCCTTTGAAGAGTTAGAAAGAATGAACTCTAAGCTTACAGAGGAAATTGAGATAGAAAGAAAACTAGAAAAAGAAAGAAGAGAATTCGTTGCTACTATTTCTCATGAGTTAAAATCGCCTATAACTATAATAAGTGGGCAATTAGAAGGAATGCTTTATAATATTGGAAAATATAAAGATAGAGATAAATATTTAAAAGAATCATATGAAGTTACACAAAAAATGAGTGAATTAGTTCAAGAAATTTTACATTTAAGTGAAAGGGAAAATGGTGAATTTAAATATAACTTTTCAAATGTTAATTTAAGTAATGTTATCAAAAGTATATTAAGAGAGTTAAGATATTTTATTGATGAAAAGAAATTAAACTTGATTACTAAAATAGATGAAGACATTTTTATAATTGCTGATGAAAAGCTTATTAAAAAGGTAATAATGAATATTATTAAAAATGCAATAATATACTCCCCAACCAATGAATGTATAAAAATAAATTTATCTAAAGAGGAACTAAGTGTTGAAAATACAGGTGTT
>ERZ857955.2644-NODE-2644-length-11223-cov-3.721615_pt1 | contig 11223 bp, 7 predicted proteins | sample MGYA00519956_ERZ857955 | MGnify/ENA primary metagenome ERZ857955 (study PRJEB31778, sample SAMEA3449378) | human gut metagenome | biome: human gut; feature: human-associated habitat; material: faeces | place: United Kingdom | collected 2010/2012 ...
CGGACTGCACGGCGGCACCGACAGCCACAACCTCATCCGGGTTCACGGACTGGTTCGCTTCCTTACCACCGGTGAGCTCCTTGACGAGTTCCTTGACGGCGGGCATACGAGTGGAACCACCGACGAGCACCACGTGGTCGATGTCGCTCACGGAGATGCCGGCGTCGTGCAGCACGTTGTTGAACGGCGTGCGGCAGCGACCCAGCAGGTCGGAGGTCATTTCCTCGAAGTGCGCACGGGTCAGAGTCTCATCCAGGTGCACCGGGGTGCCGTCAGGGGTCATGGCCAGGTACTGCATGGAGATGCTGGTGGAGGTGGAGGAGGAGAGCTCCTTCTTCGCCTGCTCAGCGGCTTCCTTCAGACGCTGCAGCGCGATCTTGTCCTTGGACAGGTCGACGCCGTACTTGTTCTTGACTTCGGAAACCAGCCAATCGATGATCTTCTGATCCCAGTCGTCACCACCGAGGTGGTTGTCGCCGTTGGTGGCCTGAACCTGAATGGTGGAGAAGCCGTCGTCATCCTTGCCAATCTCCAGCAGGGAGACATCGAAGGTGCCGCCGCCGAGGTCGAAGACCAGGATGCGCTCGTCTTCCTTGCCCTTCTCAAGGCCGTAGGCCAGAGCGGCTGCGGTCGGCTCGTTGATGATACGCAGGACGTTCAGGCCGGCGATCTTGCCGGCGTCCTTGGTGGCCTGACGCTGGGCATCGTTGAAGTATGCCGGGCAGGTGATGACGGCGTCGGTGACGGGCTCGCCGAGGTAGGCCTCAGCATCCCTCTTCAGCTTCATCAGGATCTGCGCGGAAATCTCCTGCGGGGTCCACTTCTTGCCGTCGATGTCGACGGTCCAGTCGGAGCCCATGTGGCGCTTGACGGAAGAAATAGTGCGGTCAACGTTGGTCACGGCCTGACGCTTGGCCACTTCGCCGACGAGGATCTCGCCGGACTTGGAGAAGGCCACCACAGACGGCGTGGTGCGCGCGCCTTCAGCGTTGACGATAACGGTGGGCTCGCCACCTTCAAGAGTTGCGATGCAGGAATTCGTGGTTCCCAGATCGATACCAACTGCACGTGCCATAATGTGTGCTCCTTAATTACTCGTTTGTTCTTACGTTCTTTGCCCAAGTTCCGATTGGTCGTCTCTTGGACCTTCCAAACTTGAGCCTACATCACTCAACTTCCATTTGGCAAGTTCTATTCCCAATTTCAACACAAAAAGTTGAGCATGTTTGGCTCAAGTTTTTTGTGGGAGTGACTGACGGCGATGACGGAGTGGTGCGTTTGGAGCCAAAATCCACTTATACAGAAAACTGCAAGGGGTGACTGGGGCGCGCCATCGGCCTTGTCGTCAGACTTGCCATCGGCGGCGCGCGATTGCAGCGCATGGGGTGCGTCGGCGACGTTATTGTCGCTGGGGCATCGATGCGCTGAATAACTCAGACACAGTGTTTGTCGCCGATTTTCTGCGGGAATTGTTCGGCAATATCGCTAGGTATGCCGATTCGACGCAGCGTTACGTGGTGCTGGTTTCCGCCGCTCAGGACCGCGTCACCATTGATGTGACGGACCGTCCGCGTCAAGGTGACGCGACGTTTGAGGGGGCGGCATTCCGGGCTTGCGTACTATCGGGAGCGTGTGCTGCATGCGCACGGGGATTGGGATGTGCGGGAGAAACGCGGGCAGTGGGTACTGCATGCTTCAGTGCCGGTCGATAACGCTGGCTAATCGACAACACCGGCTCATCAATAACGCCGGCTAATTGATACCGCCAATCACTCGATAACGCCAGCCAGTCAATAACGCCGGTCCCCGGCCGCGCCGGCGTGGGTCGCGAGCGAGGCCGCCATCGCGACCGCGCAGACTGCGGCGGCCACCGCGACGCCCTTGTGCTGTTTCACCTTGTGCATGAAAAGTTCCTTTCCACTGACCGCACGATGAGTGCAATCGCGAAGGCCATCCCACGCACTGCACCCGGTATGCCACGCTCTTCGGCAACCATGCCGAACTTATCGCCGCATACCGGGGCGCACCCGGATGTTGCAGAAAACTGCAACCGGGCTCAGCTGCGCAGCAAAATTTCTTCGAGCGCGCCGGCCACCGCATCGGGCATGTCGGTGATCCAGAAATCGTTGGCGTAGCGCGGACCACGGTTCATGGTGCGCAGGGCGCCGATCGCGCCGATGCCGAGCTTGTGGACCGCCTGCAGCGCGAGCTCCTTGGTGCGGTAGAGCATCTGGGCGTGCAGCAGTAGGTCCATCGCGTCCGATTCGACCGGATTGTCGGCGATGCGCAGACCGCCGGGAATCTCGATGCGCAGACTGGCAGCCGAGCTGATGCCGGTGACGGACACGGTCAGGCTCATGGTCGCCTCGTCGTACGCCACCGTCGCCTCGACCGGAGCCTCGCCGGACCATGCACGCACGCCGCTGGCCGCGTCAACCGGCGCGACGCCGCGGAACACGACCGTCCAGTCGCGCGACTCGGGTACGGCGGACGTATCGCCGGTAACCGGCGCGACGGTGAAGGCGCTGGGCGACGCATCGGCCCCGCCCCACGTGAACGCTATCGCGGTGTCGGCGCTGGTGGCGCCCCACGTGCCGCGATCCTCGCGCATGACGAACGAGCCGTCGGCACCAGGGAACACCAGCACGCGCAGGGCCTGCGGGTTGGCGATAGAGTTGATCGCTTCGCCGGATTCCGCGACGTCCTGCAACGGCACGATCGCGCCGGCCTTGGCGAACACCGGCGTGCGGTCGAGCGAGCGCCAGACCTCCAGTCGGCGGCCAGCGGCGTCGGATGAGACGTATCGGCGGCCGTCGAAGAAGTCGAACCACTCCCCCTGCGGCAGCCAGGCGTCGGCGCGGCCGCGGCAGGCGGCGGCATCGTCCGGGGAGACGATCGGCGCGACCACGAGCTCGGTGCCGAAGCGGAACTCATCCGGCACCTCGTAGGCGTCCGGCGTATCCGGGTTCTGCCAGTACATCGGCTCGACCAGCGGACGGCCGGCTTCGGCGGCACGGTAGTTCATGGTGTACAAGTACGGCATCATCGCGTGGCGCAGACGCAGCGCGTCCACCATCGCGGCGCTCACGTCACGGTTGAAGTTCCACGGCTCCTTGCCGGAGAACGGCGAGTTGGACGAATGCAGTCGGTTGATCGGGCTGAACGCGCCGAGCTGGTACCAGCGGGCCTCCAGCTCTTCGTTGCGGTAGCCGAACATGTGGCCGCCGATGTCGTGGCTCCACCAGCCATACCCGATGTTGGAAGCGGTGGCGGTGAACTGCGGCTGGAAGGCGAGCGATTCCCAGGTCACGATCGTGTCTCCGGAGAAGCCGACCGGGTAGCGGTGGGAGCCGGGGCCGGCGTACCGGGAGAAGGTGAGCGGCCAGTTGCCACCGCGCCCTGAGTCGAGGTAGTGCATGTGGTTGAGCATCCACAGCGGGTCGAGACCCTTCTGGCGGGTCACGCCGCCCTGCTGCCAGTCCAGCCACCAGAAGTCGACACCTTCGGCCTCCATGCGGTGGTGCATGTCGAAATAGGCGTCCACGAAGTCCGGGTTGGTGAGGTCGAATTCCACGTTCTCCTCGGTGGCCGGGTCGATGCCGACGCGCTTGGCGACTTCGGGGTAGGCGTCCTCGAACGCGCGCACGCCGTCGCGCGGGTGGACGTTCAGTGTGGTGCGCAGGCCGCGCCGGTGCAGGTCGGCGAGGAAGGCCGGCGGGTCGGGGAACAGTTCGCGATTCCACGAGTAGCCGGTCCAGCCGGAACCGTACTTCGGGTCCACGTCGTCCACGCGATGCCAGTCCATGTCGATCACGGAGGTGGTGAACGGGATGCCCTCGCGCTTGAAGCGGTCCATCAGGGCCAGATAGCCGTCCTGCGTGTACCGGTAGTAGCGGCTCCACCAGTTGCCCATGGCGAAGCGCGGCAGGAGCGGCGTGGGGCCGGTCAGGCGATAGAAGTCGCGTACGGCCTCGATGTAGCGGTGGCCATAGCCGAAGAAGTACAAGTCCGTTTCGGCGGTGGCGCGCGGGGATACCCAGGTGCCGAACGGGTTCGCCTTGCCGTTCACCGTGTCGGTTTCGATGATGATGTTGGCGGCGGAATCGTCGATGACGGCCCAGCCATCGCGCGAGATCACGCCGTTGTCAAGCTCGATGGCGCCGTCCGCCTCGTCCAGCGTGCGGGCGGTGCCTTTGAGGTTGCCGCGCTGGGCGTCGCCGTAATGCCAGGTGTTGAACTGGGTGTCGGCCACGCCTTTGACGACCACGCTCAGGCCTTCCTTGCTGAACGGCTGCTGGTCGTAGACGATGGTCAGGGCCGCGGTGTCGATGATGACGCGGCCGTCACGCTCGGTGACGCGGCGTTCGACTGGGCTACCGAAATCGCGGTTCAGGACGGTCTGGGTCGGGCGGTTCTCGAATACGCCGGAATCGGACCATTCGAATCGCACGAGCGAATCGGTGATGAGTCCGATGCGCCAGTGCTCGCCGGACACCACATTGTCGGCGCGCATGGCCGGCGTGGCGTCGAGGCGGAAGTCCTGCGGATCGGGCGAGGTCGGAGACGACTGCTTGAGTTGTGGTGACTGTGCCATGGTTACCCCTTCTGTACGGTTATTCACGATGATACGAGTGATGCGGCCGCGGCTCCCCGGGACTGGTGGGAGACTGCGGCGCGGTTCGGATTCGGCCGAAACCGGCCGGGTTTACTTGCCAGAGCCGGTGGCGATGCCGGCGATGAACTGCTTCTGGAACACCAGGTAGACGATGACCACCGGGATGATGGTCACGGAGGTGGCGGCGAACAGTCCGCCGTAATCGGTGCCGTACTGGCCGGAGAACATCTTGAGGCCCACCGACAACAGCTGCTTGTCGTCATCGGTGATCATGAGGAACGGCCAGAGGTAGTCCTCCCAGTTCCACAGGAAGGTGAAGATGGCGAGCGCGGCGATGGAATTGCGGCTCATCGGCAGCACCACCTGGTGGAAGATGCGCCAGTCGCTGGCGCCGTCGAGGCGGACGGCGTGCGGGCGGAGCAGGGCATCCTCGGAGTTGTGGACGTTGAACAGCACGGGGGCGTTCTTGTTGCCCTTGAGCGAGAGCGGGGTCTTGACCCAGTAGTCGCTCCAAGCCACCTGCGAGATCTTGAAGGTGACGTTCGGGTGGATCTTCTCGTACTCGTGGAGCATGGAGATCACCGGGTCAGTGCTTTCGTCGCCCCAGGACCAGTAGCCCAGTTCGATGGGCTGGCCGTCGTTGACCAAGTGGTTGGGGTCGTAGGTGATGGTGTCGCCCATGACGGCCAGGCCCTTGTCGGCCTGGGTGTCGACGACGCCTGACGAACCGCTCGAACTGCAACCGGTTGCAAGTGCCATAATGCTCACGGTTGCAGTCAGCGCGGCGAGAGATTTCTTGATCTTCATTATCTCCCTTACTTCCGCGCAAGCTCTAAGTGAACACGGTTCAGTATACGGGTGTCGAACTAGTTCGGCAACCCGGCTTTCTCAGCCATGCAAACCGTTACATTTGCAACCTGTTACATTCCAAAGCTATTGAGACCATATTGGTCTATATTTTCGGCGTGTCGCAATATCGCAACCCATTGCACTATGACTGTCGTAAAACGTACTGCAATGATTTACAATGAAGAGAAGTTTGTCACACCGTCAACTTTGAAAAACCGGGAGGGGCCATGAAAGCCAGCATCGAGGACGTCGCCAGGCAAGCAGGCGTCTCCACCGCCACGGTCTCCCGCGCGTTCTCCCGCCCTGACATGGTCTCCGCCAAAACGCGCGCCAAGGTGATGGAGGCCGCCCAACAACTCGACTTCTCGGTATCCCGCATGGCCGGCATCCTCAAATCGGGCCGCTCCCACCGCGTGGCGCTGCTGGTGGGCAGCAGCAAGCTCGACTGGTTCACCTCGCGCATCATCGAAGGCCTCAACGAAGTGCTGCGATCGGCCGGCTACGATCTGGTCATCCAACCGATCGGCGACGCGGGCGCGCGCGAGGAGTTCTTCGACGAACTGCCGGTGCGCGGCAACGCGGACGCGGTCATCGTCTCGTCGTTCGCCATCACCCCGGCCGAAATCAGGCGACTCAACACCACGCGGATCCCGCTCATCGGCATCAACACGGCCTCGCAGGGGTTCACCGCCTCCGTGGGCATCGACGACAAGGCCGGCATCCGGCTGATCGTGCGCCATCTGACCACGCTCGGCCACCGCAACCTGTTGTATTTGTACGAGACGTTCGATGCCACGATGGGCTTCAGCTCGCACAACCGCGTCACCGGATTCCTGGAGGCGTGCAGCGAACTGGACGGCGTGACCGGCCAGACGATGGACATGCAGGCCGGCGACGATCCGGTCGACGCCGCCCTCACCGCGCTGCTCGCGCGCGACGACGCCCCGACTGCCCTGTGCTTCCATCAGGATTCGCTGGCGATTCCGCTGTTCTTCCGCCTGCGCCAATGCGGCATGGCGATTCCGACCGACCTGTCCGTCACCGGATTCGACAACAGCACGTTCTCGGGCGAGGTGGGGCTGACCACCGTGCGCCAGAAGCCGTACGACATGGCCGTCGCCGCCGCGCGCAAGGCCCTGGACCTTATCGAGGGGCGCACCCTGGACCAGCCGCACGAGATCTTCCCCGTGCAACTGCTGGTACGCGACTCCACCGCCGCGCCGCGGGTGCGCGGCTGAGCGGGGCCGAATCAGTCGTTATTCGGGCCGCTGTTGTCGGACTGGGCTTTGCCGTTCCTGCGAGCTATCGCCATGAACGTGACGCCGACGATGACGGGCAGGAGGATGGCGGCGAGCGTTGCGGCGCGGCGGATGGCATCGGACGTTGCCTTTCCGGACTTGGCGTCGCCTGACTTGGCGGACGCTGCGGAATCGGCGGACTTGGCGGCGGTGTCATCGCCCTTATGCGGTGTTTCGCCGGTGAACCAGACGGGATCGGACGGATCGTATTTCCGGGTGCCGGCCACGGCGTTGCGGCAGCCGATCATGCCGCGGATGGCGGTCCAGCGTTGCGCGCAGTGCCAGGTGCCGGCGGTTTCGATGCCGTCGGTCGGACAGGTCATGTCCGGCACGGAGGTGCGGGTGGCGCCGGGAGCGCCGTCGTCGACGCCGGCGTAGTAGTAGCCGGAGAAGATGTGCGGCTGGCCGTAATCGTAGGCGAGCATGAAGGCGTTGGCGAGCAGGTAGCTGGTGCCGTCACGGGTGGTGAGCGAGGAGCCGTTGCGCTCGGTGTCCCAGTTGGTCACCCATACGGCCGCCTTATCGGAATCCACCCAGGTCGGTCCGCCGATGGCGTCCAGGCCATCCGAACGAATCGATGCAGGCCGGCTTCGACATGGACCTCTACCTCGACTGGCGCCGGGACGGCCACCCGAACGGCTACAACCTGTTGCTGCGCAATACCGACACGCCTATGGAGCACGAAGGCGATTCCAGTTATTTCAACGCCGATTCAGGTGCCTCAATCGCCTCATTCCTCACGGAATACCTGCCGGACGAGCTCTCTTCCGACGCCGACGTGCTGCTCAGTCTTGGTGAACCGGCCGTGAGCGGCGGGCAGCTGACGCTCTCCCCGCAATCGTTCGTCGTGTTTGGTTAAACCCGTTCGACCTCACCTCCGCCGGCGAGGCTGTCGGCAAAGTCGACTGGGGATAGTCAACGGGCCATCACGACAAACACCAACACCTCTAGCCTCGTCCAACTCACCGAATGTATTGCAATCGTTGTCAATATGAGTTACGGTAGAGGCAGAACAGCTCGAACATTGGTCTGTCAGGTTGCCGGAACCTCAACGCAGAGCGGCCCTCGAACAGCAATGCAAACGACTAGCAGTACCCGATTTGCAAGCAAGGAGTCATCATGACCGACGCATACGGCAACGACGCAGCAACCAGCACCGGCACCATCGCAGACACCACCAACAACGCCGCTTCCGGTGCCCCGCAGCGCGCGGAAAGCACGGAACGACTCGCCCGCCCGCTCATCAAGCTCGCCAAAGCCTGCGGACTTGCCACCTCATTCATCGACCAGCTCGGCACCTACACCGAAATCAGCGACGCGGCCTTGGTCGCCGTACTCAAGGCCCTCGACGTGGACGCATCCAGCGACGAGGCCATCGTACGCTCCATGACCCAACTTGAGGTGGAAAACAGCAAACGTTTGCTCCCCTCCACCATCGTCGCCACCACCGGCAAACCGACCGGCATCACCCTGAACTGCTCGTCGGACGCGGACATCACCGCCTCCATCGAACTGGAGGACGGCACCGCGTTTGGCCACTTTGCCCTGCTGCCGAACCTCAATTCCGGCAAGCCGGACTTGACCATCGCACCCGACCTGCCGATGGGTTACCACACGCTGACCGTCACGGTTGACGGGCGCGAGGGCAAGGCGGCCATCATCGCCGCCCCCGCGCGCATTCCCGTGCCGGAGGCGGTCGCCGAGCACCAGCGGTGGGGCTGGATGACGCAGATGTATTCCGTGCGGTCCCGCGAATCGTGGGGCATCGGCGATTACGGCGATCTGAAGCGTCTTTTGGCAGATGCCGCCGAGAAGTCCAAGGCCGACTTCATGCTCATCAATCCGATTCACGCCGGCGCGCCGATTCCGCCGCTTGAGCCATCGCCGTATCTACCGGAATCGCGCCGATTCCTCAACGTGACGTACATCCGGCCGCAGGATATCCCCGAATATGCCACACTGCCGGCCGACGTGCGCGCGCAGGTGGATGCGCTGCATGATTCGGTGGCCGCGCGCAACGACGAATCGACCCCGATGGACATCAACGCGGCGTGGGAGGCCAAGCGCCCGGCGCTGCGCCTGATCTTCGAAGCGGGCCGCAACAACAAGCGCGAGCTCGAATTCGAGCATTTCAAGACCACCGCCGGCCCGGACCTCGATTCCTTCGCCACATGGTGCCTGTGCTTCGAGGTATGGGGCGCGCCGTGGGGCGAGAACCGTTGGTTCTTCGAGAAGACCATCGACGACCCGGCCGTGCGCCAGCTCGTCGAGGAGCACCACGACCTGTTCGAGTTCAACCGCTGGCTGCAGTGGATCGCTGCCGAGCAGGTGAACGCCGCGCAGCAGGAGGCGCTGGACCACGGCATGACGCTGGGGCTGATGCAGGACATGGCCGTGGGCGTGCACGGGCTCGGCGCGGATGCCTGGGCCAATCCGGAACGCTTCGCCTCAGGTGGCGTCACGGTCGGCTGCCCGCCGGACTTCTATAACCAGCAGGGCCAGGATTGGGGCCAGCCACCGTTCAACCCGCGCTACCTGGAGGCCACCGGCTACCAGGTGTACCGCGAGATGGTGCATTCGATGTACGAGCACGCGGGCGCGGTGCGCATCGACCATGTGCTGGGCTTGTTCCGCCTGTGGTGGATTCCGCAGGGGCTCGGTGCCCGCAACGGCGCATACGTGACGTACAACCACGAGGCGATGTTGGGAGTACTGGCCATCGAGGCCACGCGCGCCGGAGGCATGGTGGTTGGCGAGGATCTGGGCACCGTACCGGATTACGTGCGCCGCATTCTGGCCGATCACGGCGTGCTCGGCACTGACGTGGAATGGTTCAACCGCGTGGACGATTCGCCGAACGCCGGCGACCCGTACCGCGCACCCAAGGACTATCGCAAACAGGCATTGGCCTCGGTGACCACGCACGATCTGCCACCCACCGCCGGCTACCTGAACTTCGCACACGTCAAGCTGCGCGAGGAGCTGCATCTCCTGAGCGAGCCGGTGGAGGCATTCGCCGCCTCGGCGATGGCCGAGCGCACGGCCATGATGAACCGTCTGGTGGAGAACGGCTATATCTCGCAGACCGTGGCGGATGATGTGGAAGGCCATGTGCAGGAAATCGTGGAAGCGATGCACGCCATGCTCACCGATACGCCGTCGCTGCTGCTGCAGGCAGCGCTGGTGGACGGCGTGGGCGAATGCCGCTCCCAGAATCAGCCGGGCACTTCCAGAGAGTATTCGAACTGGCGCGTGCCGCTGGCGGACAGCTCAGGCCACGTGGTACATACCGACGAGGTCTTCGACCTGCCACGCGTGCAGTCCCTAGCCGCCGTGATGCGCCGAGAGAAGCGGTGATCGATTCCGCAATGGGAAATTGGTCTAAATCAGCCCCTCGTAATCGAGATAGCCGAAGACGGCGACTTGTTATGGGCATGTTATCGTTGTCATGACAATGATTGTTCGCGACGGTAAAGGAGCGACGGCATATGACCAAGGCAAGCATTCAGGCAGTGGCCCGCGAGGCCGGCGTTTCCGTATCCACGGTGTCCCGAACCTTCGCCAAGCCGGATCTAGTGCTTCCAGAGACTCGAGACCGAGTGATGACCGCGGCCGAAAAGCTCGACTACTCCGTCTCTCGCTCGGCCGCCGCACTGAAGTCCGGCCAGTCGTTCCGCATTGCGCTGCTGGCCAGCGAGACCATCACCACCTGGTTCAATGCAAACATCTTCGCCGGCCTTGACTCGGCGCTGCGCCCCTCCGGCTACGACACTGTGCCCTACCCCATGCGCAACGCCGCCGAGCGCCATGACTTCTTTGCGGATTTGCCCGTGCGACGCAATGCGGATGCGGTGATTGTCAGCTCCTTCGACATTGAGCCGGCTGAAGTGGAGCGACTGAAGCATATGCACGTGCCGATTGTCGGCATCAACATTCCCTCCACCGATGGGTTCGACGCAGGCGTGAGCATTGACGATTACGCCGCCACACGTTCGGCCATCGAGCACCTGATTGCACTCGGCCACCGGCATATCGCGTTCGTCGGCAGCGCCCCGACCGAAACCAACATGCGTTACAGCGCCGAGGCTCGTTTGCAGGGCGTCATTGATGCCGCTGCCGCCCATCCGGGGATCGAGCTAACGCCCCTGAGCATTCAACGCGGTCTTGGCGAAAGCAACGCGGCATTGAACGCCGTACTGAACGCCTCCCCCAGCATCACCGCCTTCTGTTTTGAGGATGATGAAATGGCCGCACCCGTGCTGTATCGCCTGCGTCAATACGGGCGGCGGGTACCTCAGGACATCTCCATCATCGGCTTCGACGATTCCACCCTGTCCGCCGCCGTGGGACTGACCACACTGCATCAGGACCCGTTCGCAATGGGCGTGGCCGCCGGGCACATGGTATTGGATGCCATTGCGGGCAAGTCAATCGAACCGGCATTCGTACGGCCGGACACTC
>ERZ857955.2648-NODE-2648-length-11214-cov-2.446366_pt1 | contig 11214 bp, 14 predicted proteins | sample MGYA00519956_ERZ857955 | MGnify/ENA primary metagenome ERZ857955 (study PRJEB31778, sample SAMEA3449378) | human gut metagenome | biome: human gut; feature: human-associated habitat; material: faeces | place: United Kingdom | collected 2010/2012 ...
AGCCTGATGGGAGCCCTGCCGCCCCTCAGCGGAAACGGCGTGATGCTGCACACCCCCAAGCCCCAGGATTCGCCCGTTTTGTCCGTGCTCACTGATGATACCGGGCTATATGACGCTCGGCAGCTGCTTACGGCATTGGGCGGAAAAATTCTTTTTTAAGGCAAAACCACACAAATGTGTCGTCAGCCTTCAACCGATCTTTTTCGCCGGAAATGCGTTATTTTTTCTTGAAATACACAAAGTATTCCATCGAAAAAATGCCTTTTTCCAGCGCAAAATCTCTGGCTGAAGCCTTGACGCCAATTCATGTGGTATTGCCTTGGAGCTTACTGTATTGATGCGGTGGAGGACTTGCTCTGCCGCACCATCCAAAGCAATTTCACTTTTTCAACATTCCAAAAGTCCATCAAGGAGGAACGATTATGAACACCATGAACACTACATACTACCCGGAGGGGATGTTTCCAAAGTCCCTTCGCGCCGACGAAATGACCCGGGAACAGCTGAAAAAAGCCTATTTGGAGGGCACCATTCTGGAGGCCACCGCACGCTCGGCAACCCCGCAGCATGATCTGCTGGTGGATTTGGGCGCGGTGAAGGGGCTGATCCCCCGGGCGGAAACTGCCATCGGCATTGCAGACGGCACGGTACGGGACATTGCGATTCTCAGCCGGGTGGGAAAGCCGGTCTGCTTCCGGATCACGTCCATCGAGGGGCTGTATGACCCCCAGCCAAGCCTTCAGCTGTCGCGAATGGCAGCCCAGGAGGAAGCGTTGGGGTATCTGCTCCACGACATTCCCACCGGCACGGTGCTGCCTGCGGTGGTAACCCATCTGGACCGGTTTGGGGCATTCTGCGACATTGGCTGCGGCAACGTGTCGCTACTCTCCATTGAGCACATCTCCATCTCCCGGATCAACCACAGCCGGGACCGGTTTCAGGAGGGCGACCACATTTTCGTTGCCATTGGCTCTCAGGATCCGGTGCTCCGTCGAATCAATCTGACCCATAAGGAGCTTTTGGGCACCTGGCAGGAGAACGCAAAGAATTTCTCCGTGGGGGAGACGGTGGTGGGCGTGGTCCGCAGCGTCAAGGACTATGGGGTGTTCATTGAGCTCAGTCCCAATCTGTCAGGACTGGCGGAATATCGGGAGGACCTGCGCCCGGGAGATCGGGTGAGCGTTTACTTCAAAGCCATTGTGCCCGAACGGCAGAAGGTGAAGCTGATTGTCATCCGCACCCTGCCCCAGGACGTGCCCCTGCCGTCCCTTCATTATTATAAGACCTCCGGCAGCATTCAGGGCTGGCACTATGCCGACCAAAGCCCCGCTTACTGCTGAAAAAACGCTCTTGACTGCCGCGGAAGAAATTCTGCGGCAGTTGGTGTTTTTTTCGCTGTGTTTCGCTACTTCTCACTTTCCTTAATGGCGTCCCAATACTTTTTCGCCGCCTGCTCGATTTTGTTGGGACCGTATTCATAATACTGCCGATCCTTGAGCTGATCGGGGAGATATTGCTGGCGGACATAGTGGTTGGGGAACGTATGGGGATACTGATAGGTCAGTCCCCTGCCCATTTTCCCTGCGCCGGAATAGTGAGAATCCTTTAAATGGGCGGGAATGTCTCCGCCGCCGGACTTCCGGAGATCGGACAGGGCAGCGTCGATGGCGTTGATGGCGGAATTGGACTTGGGACAGGTGGCAAGGAAAATCACCGCTTCAGGGGATTCGCGCCTCCGGCAGTCCCAATTGCAGCGCCGCATCCACGCAGGACTTCACCACGGTAATGGCGGTGGGGTGGGCAAGCCCGATGTCCTCCGCCGCAATCACCAGTAATCTGCGGCAGACCGAGGGCAAATCTCCCCCCTCCAGCAGCCGGGCAAGATAATGCACCCCCGCGTTGGGATCGGAGCCTCGGATGGACTTCTGGAATGCCGAAAGCACGTCATAATGGCTGTCACCGTCCTTGTCATAGCGGATGGCAGACCGCTGGGTGGCAGCCTGTGCATCGGCAAGGGTGATGGGCAGAACATCCCCCTGCTGCATACCCGCGGAAAACAGCAGCTCCACCGCATTGATCGCTTTGCGAATGTCGCCGCCGCAGGCAGAAGCAATGTGCTGGAGTGCCCCCTCCTCCGGCTGCGCCTTCACCTGTTCCTTTTCCTCCATGATCGTGACCGCACGGCTCACCGCCTTCAGCGCAGCCTCGGCAGTGATGGGCTTGAACTCAAAAATCGTGGAACGGGAGAGAATTGCGCCGAATACATAAAAATAGGGGTTCTCGGTGGTGGAGGCAATCAGGGTGACCTTGCCGTTTTCAATGGATTCCAGCAGCGCCTGCTGCTGCTTTTTCGTAAAATACTGAATCTCGTCCAGATAAAGAAGCACGCCGTTGGGGGCAAGGAGGGTGTCCGGCTGAGCAAGGATCTCCCGGACCTCGGCAGTGCTGGCTTGGGTGGCATTGAGCTTATGGAGGGTGCGGTTGGTTTTCTCCGCAATGATCCGCGCCACGGTGGTTTTGCCCACGCCGGAGGGACCGTAAAAAATCATATTGGGGATGTTGCCGGACTCGATCACCCGGCGCAGGAGCTTCCCTTCTCCCAATATTTCCTCCTGTCCCACCACATCGTCCAGGGTGCTGGGACGGATTTCATCGGCAAGGGGCTGGTACATTTCTCTCCCTCCTTTTTTTCTTTGGACAACAGCCTGTCCATTCTATTCTATCTACAATTTCGCAAAATTTAGTACAAGTGTGTACTGCTGCAAATAATTATACCATAAATCTAAAAATATGATATACTGATTTCAAACAATTTAGCTGGAGGATTCCCATGGAAGTATCAAGCAAAGTCACAAATATTCTCGCGGCGCTGAAGGAGCTGTACCCCGACGCGCTGTGTGCCCTGCATTTCGGCAAGGATTATGAGCTGATGATTGCGGTGCGGCTGTCCGCCCAATGCACCGATGCCCGGGTGAATCTGGTCACCCCTGCCCTGTTCGCAAAATATCCAACCCTGGAAGCCTTTGCGGCGGCGGACGTGGGGGATGTGGAGGAAATGGTCCACTCCTGCGGCTTTTATAAGCACAAGGCAAGGGACATTGTTCTATCATGCCAGATGCTGCTTTCAGACTATCAAGGACGGGTACCAGACAACATGGAGGACCTTTTAAAGCTCCCGGGTGTGGGCCGAAAAACGGCAAATCTCCTGCTGGGAGACATTTACCACAAGGAAGCCTACGTCTGCGACACCCACTGCATTCGCATTTGCGGCAAGCTGGGGCTCAGCCAGGGCAAGGACCCGCAGAAGGTGGAAATGCAGCTTCGGAAGGTGATTCCCCCGGAGGAATCCAGCGATTTCTGCCACCGGATTGTGCTCCACGGACGGGCAGTCTGTACCGCACGGAACCCAAAATGCAGCCAGTGTACCCTTGCGCCGTTCTGCGATTTCTTCACCGGAATTCAGGAGGAGGAAGCATGAAGCGCCGGTGGAAGGGGATTCTATGGGTCCTGTTTCTTTTGTACATCGGAGTTTTATTGCGGATTACCGTATTTCGTTCCAGCTTTGGGAGCTACCCCCTGTGCTCCCACGGGCAGATCGAGCTGATCCCATTTGTGGGGCTCATCAAAATTTTCCACAACAGCGTGCCGATGTTTCTTTATCTGTTTGTGGGGAATCTCATCTGGTTCGTGCCCCTGGGACTGCTGCTGCCGGTGCTGACAAAGGCGAGGAAATCCACGCTGCTTTGGGGGCTGGGGCTGTCACTTTATATTGAGGTGAGTCAGTTCATTTTTGGCACCGGGGTCAGCGAGGTGGAGGATTTGATTCTCAATACTGCCGGAACTGGGATTGGGTATTTGATTTATCTTGGAGGAAGGAGATTGCAGGAGAGATTTTAAACCTCGCTACTGATCGGGTGCCCCCGGAGGGCGTGAGTTAAGCAGAGAGGTCAGTAAATACGTAAATTCTCCAATTTTTTCTTATTTTCCGGAACTTCTTCCCCATTCCTGCGTCAAGAAAAGTAGAACCGAAAGGAGCGTGACCCCATGTTAACTCCCCTCTCCCACTATAAAGAAGCAAACTATCCCACAAAAGAGCAAGTCTCCCTCCATCCGGAGCTCCTTCGCATTGTCCCCCGGCGCTGGGCAAACAATCCCGTTGTGCTCACGGCGCTGGGACTGGTGCTGTCCGCCGGGCTCACCGCCTGCGGCACAACCTCCCAGTCCGTTCCTCCGGACAATTTATCTCCGGCGGCATCGGATGAAACGGCTGCTTCCAGCGTTCCGACCTCCCACCAGTCTCCCTCTTCCGTGGCTTCCGCCGAGGAATCTGCCGTGGATTCCGCCGAAGCCAGCCCCAACAGTCCCGACACCTTGGATATCCCGATTTTTGCCCACGGAACAGGACGGGGCAGCTATGGCTGTGAAAGCGTTGCGCCGCCGGTTTTTCTCTCGGAGGAGGAAGCCATGCAGGTGATTCAGGAGGAATGCGCCGCCCAGGGCATCGACATTTCCGGCGAAAAGACCATTTCCGGCACGTTTCCAGCCACCAGCACCCTGCCCGAAGCCATTTCCGGCAGCGATTCCGACAAAACCTACACCGGTGACCTTAAATTGGACGGCTACAGCGAGGATTTGGGCATTGGCGTGGAATTCGTCTCCACAGACGACATCATCGACTGGCAGGTCGAAACAGAGATGCATGCCACCGTGGACGAATACGACCTCAAGGGCACGGCGCAGCGCCTGGTTGACTGCACCGAGGGCGTGGCGGTATTCTACGACCCCACCGCCGACGACTATCGCGAGTTCACCGGCTCCAACGAGGAGAGCTATGTGGAAAGCAGCAAGGAGAAGAGTCTGGAGGAGCTGCGGGAGCAGGTACGGGACTTCCTCCAGTGGCTCAAGGGGCAGGGGGTGATTTGATGCACCTGACCCTGCATCTCACCGACGCCTGCAATCTCCGCTGCCGCTACTGCTATGTCAGCCAGTCCACCCACAAAATGACGCTGGACACCGCAAAGGCAGCGGTGGATTTGGCGGCGGAGGACCCGGGGCACCATGGCATCATCTTCTTCGGCCCCTGCTCCGGAGGCAGCTGATCTACGACACCGTCTCCTATGCCCAGTCCCTTCAGCTTCCCGGAAAATTCCACTTTAAGGTCACCACCAACGGTACATTACTGGATCGGGAGTTTCTGGACTTTTCCCGGGAAAATCAGGTGTTCATCGCCCTGAGTCACGACGGCATTGCCCAGGACCTCAATCGGGTGGGTCCGTTGGGCAGCGGCACCTTTGACGCACTGGAGCCCATTGCAAAATCGCTATTGTCCGTTCGCCCCTATGCCCCGGTGATGATGACCGTTGCCCCCAATGCCGTCCGATTTTATGCCCAGGGGGTACAGTATCTCTACGGCTTGGGCTTCCGGTATCTCATCTGCACCCTGGACTACAGCGGCGATTGGCAGGAGCAGGACTTCCGGGAACTGGAACGGCAATACTGGCTGCTTGCCAAATGGTATGAGGACCTGACCCTCCGGGAGGAAAAGTTCTACTTTTCGCCCTTTGAGGTGAAAATCTCCTCCCACATCCATAAAAGCACCTACTGTTCCGAGCGGTGCGAGCTGGGGAAAAAGCAGCTGTCCGTAGCGCCGGATGGGAGCATTTATCCCTGCGTGCAGTTTGTGGGGCATCCGGAGTATCAGCTGGGGGACGTATTCCATGGCATTGATTCGGAAAAACGCCGGAGACTATATGCCGAAAATGAGGAAACCCACGGTCCCTGCAAGGAATGCGCCATCAAAAATCGCTGCAACCACCACTGCGCCTGCCTGAATTTCCAGTCCACTGGGGATTTTCATCAGGTTTCGCCGGTGCTCTGCCGCCATGAGCGGATTGTTCTGCCCATTGCGGACCGGCTGGCAGAGCGGCTGTGCAAAAGGCGCGCCGGAGTTTTTCTGCAAAAGCACTATAACGATATGTATCCGGTGATTTCCTACGTGGAAGATAACCTAGCCGCAAAAAAATAAGGGGGACCTGCCTATGGTTCGGCAGCATGGCATTCGGAAAACGATCCTGATCGCTGTCAGCATCGCAGTGTTGGTGATCGGTTTCATGCTTGTATGGATATTCCCGATTGGGGCGCAAAAGCAAAGCGTCAGTGATCCTTCTATTTCATATGATTTGGGCTTTCTTGGCATAGGAACTGATTTGGATATTCCCTTAGAACAGTTTCATGGCAAGACGTATATGATTCTGTCTGACGAAAATGATTTGCTTTCGCTGCTTCAGGCGCTGAAATCGAATTGCGAACATGTCTATGTGGATGGCGAGCCTGTTGCAAAAGATAATCCCGATTGGGACAAGCTGTTTCAGGATGTGTTATCCCGCAATTTGTTTGCGGACGACCACAAGGTGCTGGCGGTAAACGTATGCGAACGCTATGGCGGGGCAGCCGATTTTGACGCTGTGCTGCGTTCCTGCTATGTGCGCGGAAGCCGCGCCTGGGTGAACGTCCAGACGCAGGAACTATCTGCGTCTACCGCAGCCTTTCACGGCACCGTTTTCTTCATTCCCTGCCCCAAGGAGATTTCTTCTGTGCGGGTACACATTGATCGCAGCATAGAATCCGCAAATGCAGAATAAAGTCGTGAAAATCCGGTTTTCATCGGGTTTTCACGACTTTTTGTGAATTCTGTTTTGTGGCAGCCGCTCTTGTTATTCCATGGCTTGCAGCGCCGGGAATGTGGAAAGTCCCCCCAGGCTGTCGGGCAATGCCCCAAAGCACAGGGTCTTTCCGCCATATGGGAACGTCAGCCGTACAGACCACAGGGCAATTTCTCCGCTGCCGCCGCCATACCGTCCGTCGCCAATTAAGGGCAGCTGTCGGGACGCGAACTGCACCCGAATCTGGTGGGTTCGTCCGGTAAACAGCCGCACCTGCACCAGCGTCCGGTCCGCCTCCCGAGCTAAGACCCGGTAGGAAAGCCGCGCCTTTTTGACCCCGGCGCGCATCCGGGACACCACATAGGACTTATTTTTTCGGGCGTCGTGGAGCAGCAGGTCCTGCATTTCTCCGGCATCCTCCTCCGGACCGCCGCGGACCACCGCCAGATATTCCTTTTTCATAGTCCCCTGTTGGATGGCGCGGCTCAGCTCCGCCGCCGCCTTTTGTGTTCTGGCATAGACCATGACGCCGCCCACCTGACGGTCCAGCCGGTGGACGGGATAAATCTCTCCCCCCAGCTGCTCCTTCAGCAGGTCCGGCATGGACTGCTCTCCCGGCTTTCCCGCCTGAGACAGGACATTCCGGGGCTTCAGGCACACCGCAAACCCGTCTGTTTCGTATAAAATTCGGATAGGCTCCATTATTCCGTCCGCTCGTCGCCCCAGAAGAACAGCGCCACGGTGCCGGGACCGGTATGGCTGCCGATGGTGGTGCCGACGCTGTAGATCTCCACCTTGCCGGAGAGGTCCGGGAACCGCTGCTCCACCAGATCTGCCACTGCACGGGCGTCCTCATAGCAGCCGGAATTGGAGATATAGCACTTGCCGCTGTAGCGGAGCCCGTCCTGGGCGTGCTCCTGCATTTTGTCCACAATGGCTTCGATGACCTTTTTCTTGCCCCGGATTTTGTACCGGGGAATCAGGCGCCCCAGATTGTCCATGTTCAGCAGCGGGCAGATTTTCAGCTTGGTACCGAACCAGCCGCTGGCTTTGGAGATTCTGCCGCCCTTGACATAGAACGTCAGGTCCGTGGAGAAGAACCAATGGTGCAGCTGGAGCCGGTGGGTCTCCGCCCAGGCATAGAGCTCGTCGATGCTCAGTCCCGCATCCCGGAGGTCCGCCAGCTTATCCATAAACAGTCCATAGCCCGAGGATGCTCCCAGAGAATCCAGCACCAGAATCTTCCGGTCCGGATACTGCGCCTCCAGCAGCTCCTTGGCGGCATTGGCGGAGTTATAGACGCCGGAAATGCCCGAGGACAGGCACACATGGAAAATGTCCAGTCCCTTCTCCAAAAAGCCCGTGAAATAGGCAACAAATTCGTCCACATTCACCTGAGAGGTCTTGGTGTCGGCGCCGGCAGCCATTGCCTTGTAAAACTGGTCAAATGGCATGCTCTCCCCTAAATCGTCGGCGTACTGGACCCCGTCCATTTCATAATGAAAGCAAATATAATGAATATCCCGATTCTGAAAATGCTCCTTGGAAAGATCCGCCGTGGAGCAGCAGCTGAGTACATAGTGCATGGTGCATTCTCCTGTCCTGCAAATATGATTTTTATAATGACATTATACCGATCCCATACCCAAATTGCAACCAAAACTTGCCCTTTTCACCCGGGGGATTCTATGCTACAATAAAAGCAGCAACAAATCGGAGGCAGCCATGGAACAGCTTACCATGAACATCATTGCAAACATCCACAGCGATTTTCCCACCAAGTTCGGCATTCCCCGTCAAAGCGGACTGGTGGAGGAGCTGACCGCAAACATCGTCTTTACGCCGGACTATCGGGTGCCGGAAGCGGTGCGGGGGCTGGAGGATTTTTCCCACATCTGGCTCATCTGGCAGTTTTCCAAGGCGGTAAGGGACAGCTGGTCCCCCACCGTGCGTCCTCCTCGCTTGGGCGGCAACACCAGAATGGGAGTCTTCGCCACCCGGTCCCCGTTTCGTCCCAACGCCATCGGGCTCAGCTGCGTAAAGCTCTTAAAGGTGGAGCCCAACACGCCGGAGGGTCCCGTGCTCACGGTGGCAGGTGCGGATTTGATGGACGGCACCCCGATTCTGGACATCAAGCCCTACATCCCCTATGCCGACTGTCAAAAGGACGCCACCGGCGGCTTTACCGACACCGCAGGAGACTTTTTATTGAAGGTGGAGTTCCCGCCGGAGCTGCTGGAAATGGTGCCGGAGGACCGCAGAGCGGCACTGATTGGAGTGCTTTCTCATGACCCAAGACCGTCGTATCAGAGGAACCCGGAACGGGTGTATGGGATGGAGTTCGCGGGGGTGAATGTGCGGTTTCGGGTTGCGGAGGAAACACTGCTGGTAGTTGATTGTGAAAAGGTCTAAACCATCAAACATATTCTAAAAGCCTACGCCCTCCGGGGGCTCCATCTTTCGTTGCACGACGAAAGATGGAGGAGAAAGGCGTGCCAAGGGGACTGCGGTCCCCTTGGATCCCCGGACCTCATCCGGACCCCATTCTGACGTGCTTTGTGCCTACCACCTCGCAACGGTGCATTTGACGCGATTAAGTCGGCTTCGGCGCTCCGCTTATCCCCTTGCCTCTGCGTGCTGCATGGTGCCGCAAAATATAAAAAGTCCTGCTGTAATTTCAGCAGGGCTTTTTTCAATCCGCCGCAAAGCGACTCCTTCACTCAGCCAAAGGCTGAATTTCACTCGCAAAGCGAATTTCACTTTCCGCGCTTGTGCGGAACCACTCCCCATGCTTCCAATGGATACCTTTGCATGGCGCCGAACACATTGGATTTCAGGTGCGGATAGGTCTTGGACAGGTCCCGGATCAGTTCCTTGACCTTCTCCCGCTTGGTATGGTGGTCGGCGGGACATTCGTTGTGGACAATGGGCAGCCCCTCATTTTTGGCAAAGGCTCGGATGTCCTTTTCCTCCAGGTAGAGCATGGGACGAATCTGGGTGACATCGGTACGGTCCAGATGGGTCACCGGCTGGAAGCAGCTGATTCTGGCTTCGAACAGGAGACTCATGAGGAATGTTTCCACCGCATCGTCATAGTGGTGCCCCAGGGCGATTTTGTGGATGCCCTTTTCCCGGATGATCTGATTCAGTGCCCCCCGGCGCATTTTGGCACACATGGAGCAGGGATTTTTCTCCTGTCGATAGTCGAAGATGATGGGTCCGATCTCCGTTTTCACCACCGTATAGGGGACGCTGAGACTCCGGCAGAATTCCGCTACCCCCGAAAAATCCATGCCCGGCAGCCCCAGGTCGATGGTAAATGCCTCCATTTCAAAGTGCTTGGGATAGTATTTTTTCAGCTCCGCCATGAGCCTGAGCAGCGTCAGGGAATCCTTGCCGCCGCTGACGCCGATGGCGATCTTGTCCCCATCCTCGATCATATTGTAATCCTCCACGCACCGGCGCAGTAGCCCAGCCATTCTCTGCATAATATAAGCCTCCAAAAAGTAAAAATCGTGCATTAGATTGAGCGCGCAAAAAAGAGAAAACGCGAGATTTTGCGAGTTCTCTTAGGATTCCGTGAAAAAACTTTAAAAATGTGGTTGACATTGGGAACGCCGGGTGCTAGAATAGCGGAGCGTTCTTTTGATGAGAATATTCTAGCATACACGCGGATAATGTCAAAAGATTTTTATCATTTATTTGGAGGAGACAGAATATGTCCACTACTTTTGCAAAGAAGGAGACCGTTGAGCGCAAGTGGTATGTGATCGACGCAGCAGGCAAGCCTCTGGGTCGCGTTGCTGTTCAGGCTGCTACCCTGCTCCGCGGCAAGCACAAGCCCACCTTTACCCCCAACGTTGACTGCGGCGATTTCGTCATCATTGTCAACGCTGCAAAGGCTGAGCTCACCGGCAAGAAGCTGGAGAAGAAGCTGTATCAGCACCACACCGGCTGGATCGGCAACCTGAAGGAAGTTAAGTATGCAACTCTCATGGCTGAGAAGCCCGAGTTCGCTATGGAGCTGGCTGTAAAGGGCATGCTCCCCAAGAATTCCATCGGCAGATCCTCCATGACCCGTCTGAAGGTTTACGCAGGCGCCGAGCACAAGAATGCCGCTCAGAAGCCTGAGCCTTGGACCGCGATTTAAGGAGGTAACGACTAATGTACGAGAGCAAGAGACAGTATCAGTACGGCACCGGCAGACGTAAGTCCTCCGTTGCACGTGTTCGCCTGTATCAGGGCGGCACCGGTTCCATCACCATCAATGGCCGCGACATCGACGATTATTTCGGTCTGGACACCCTGAAGCTGATCGTTCGTCAGCCTCTGGTTTCCACCAAGACCCTGGGCACCGTTGACATCGTCTGCACCGTTGCAGGCGGCGGCGTTTCCGGTCAGGCTGGCGCAATCCGTCATGGCATTGCCCGCGCCCTGCTTCAGGTTAACCCCGAGTTCCGGGCTACCCTCAAGGCTGCCGGCTTCCTGACCCGTGACCCCAGAATGAAGGAGAGAAAGAAGTACGGCCTCAAAGCCGCCCGTCGCGCGCCTC
>ERZ857955.2649-NODE-2649-length-11213-cov-2.411185_pt1 | contig 11213 bp, 9 predicted proteins | sample MGYA00519956_ERZ857955 | MGnify/ENA primary metagenome ERZ857955 (study PRJEB31778, sample SAMEA3449378) | human gut metagenome | biome: human gut; feature: human-associated habitat; material: faeces | place: United Kingdom | collected 2010/2012 ...
TACTGGTCGAAGTCGTGGACGCCGTGCGTTCCGTCATCCCCGACACCATGCCGGTGCTGGAGGGCGTGGATCCGAAGGAAGCGGAAAAGGCATGGCAGGAGCTGATGGGACTCAAGGAGCAGGGGCTGCTGTTTACTCCCATGGATTATGTGGACCCCGCAGATGCCGTGCCCAAGGATGCACCGGTCAAGGCACTGTGCCTCCATGTGTCCCACGACTGCAACCTCAGATGCAAATACTGCTTTGCCTCCACCGGTGATTTTGGCACCGGACGGAAGATCATGCCCCAAGAGGTTGCCATTCGCGCCATTGACTGGGTAGCGAAAAAGTCCGGCAAGCGGCACAATATCGAGGTAGACTTCTTCGGCGGCGAGCCTTTGATGGCGATGGAAACCGTAAAGGCTACGGTGGAATATGCCCGTGCCCATGAGGAAGAATGGGGCAAGCATTTCCGCTTTACCATGACCACAAACGGCGTACTGCTCAGCGACGAGAATATCGAATACTTCAACGAGAACATGGACAACTGTGTGCTGTCTCTGGATGGACGGAAGGAAGTCAATGACCGAAACCGTCTGACCGTCAACGGCAAGGGCAGCTACGATCTGATCGTGCCCAAGTTCCTGAAGCTCATTGCCCAGCGAGACAAGAACAAGGACTATTACGTTCGCGGCACCTTTACCCATGAAAACCTGGACTTTTCTCAGGATGTTCTGAGCATTGCGGACCTTGGCGTGGACAGCATTTCTGTCGAGCCGGTTACCGCTGACGATTCCGACCCCTATGCGCTGCGGGAGGAGGACCTGCCCACCATCTATGCCGAATATGAAAAGCTGGCAAAGATCATGCTCCGGCGGAAGGACTTTAACTTCTTCCACTTCAACGTGGATCTTACCCAGGGACCCTGCGTCATTAAGCGGATGCGCGGCTGCGGCGCTGGCTGCGAATATGTGGCGGTGACCCCGGACGGCGATATCTATCCCTGTCATCAGTTTGTGGGGAAGGAAGAGTACCGGATGGGCAGCATTCTCACCGATGAGTTCAATATGGACATTGCCAATACCTTTGCGGGGCTGAATATCTATACCCGCGAGGACTGCCAGGATTGCTGGGCACGGTTCTATTGCAGCGGCGGCTGCTCTGCGGCGAACCTCAATGCCAACGGCGATATGAAGAAGCCCTACAAGCTGGGCTGCGATATGCAGCGGAAACGGCTGGAATGCGCCATTGCGATGCGTGCCATTGAAGCCGGTCTTGCAGAAATTCCGCAGGAATAAGCGATAGTGAATAAAAGTTACACCCCGTGCAGGATTGCGCGGGGTGTCTTTCTTTGCCCTAAATAGCATGGATGTTGTGCAACTTGACCACAATATATAGGGAAAACGGGGCAAAATCGGTCTGATTGGTTGCGAAGTTTACATAAATTAAATGACATAATATTTTGGCATAATGAACAAAAATACAAAAATGTATTGCTATTTCAGGAAGTTTGGAGTATATTATGTTTGCGGTGATGGAATTGTGCTGTGCAAAACTCTGTGGATAAAATAATTTCCAGAGTTTCCGGTATATCGCAGTAGCTTGTCCCATAGGTTCTATGGGGGTGAGATCCATGTACAATACCGCCGGAGTGCCGCGGGGAATTCCATCCACAAAGCGGTGCGGTGCAATGCTGCTGCTGTTGTTTATTACCGGTGTGGCGCTGGGATGCTTCCTGGCAAAGTGGCTGGGACTTCGGTGCTACGCTGCGCCGGAGCGCATGCAGCCCTTGGAATCGGCACTGGTTCGTGTGCTGCTTTGGAATGCAAAGTTCCTGTTTACCGCATATTTGCTGGCGTTTTCTCCCGGCGGGAAGCTGCTGCTGCCGCCGCTGTTCGGCGCAGAGGGCGCGCTGCTGGGTGCGCTGTTTGGCGCGGCGATTTTATCGCAGGGAATGCCGGCGCTGCCATGGTTGGCAAGCCTGATGCTGTTTCGGCTGATTTTGGTGGTGCCCTACGGATTTCTGCTGGGGCTCTGGTCCATGCGGCAGAGTCTGGGCTTTGGCGGCAGGCAGGATCTTTGGCGTATTGGTTTTGACCGCAGCGGTGCTTCTGGCGGCGTCGCTGCTGGAGTGTACCGTAGCAAAGGATGCTGCATATTATCTGAGATTCGGAGTTTGATTGTAGAATGGATACCTATCTGGCTGCGTATGAACGCTATCTGAAAGATGAAAAACACGCTTCTGCGAATACAGTTTCCTCGTATATGCGGGATTTAAAGCAGTTTGCGTCATATATTGCAGAGCGGCAGCTGGAGCTAAATGAGGTGACCCAGGAGCGGATCAGCACCTATCTCGCCTATCTGTCTGGTCAGGGCAAATCTCCTGCAACCGTTTCCCGGAGTCTGGCGTCCATCAAGGGCTTTTATCACCATCTGCTGGATCAGGGCGTGGTGGAAGAGAATCCTGCCATCCATGTGGCGGCGGTCAAGGCGGAGAAAAAGCTGCCCCAGGTGCTCACTGGCAAAGAGGTAGAGCGTCTGCTGGCGCAGCCCAAGTGCACCGATATGAAGGGCTACCGGGACAAGGCAATGCTGGAGCTGCTCTATGCCACCGGCATCCGTGTTACGGAATTGATTTCTCTCAACATTACCGACGTCAATCTGGCAGGCAGCTTTATCCGCTGCGAAAGCAAGGGGAAGGAGCGGATCATCCCGCTGTATCCTGCGGCGGTAGATGCATTGGCGGTGTACATGCAGAATATCCGTTCCAAAATGATTGCGGATATCGACGAGCAGGCGCTGTTTGTAAACATGAACGGTGACCGTATGAGCCGTCAGGGATTTTGGAAAATCGTCAAGAGCTACCAGGAAAAGGCGCATATCGACAAGGATATTACCCCGCACACCCTGCGCCACAGCTTTGCGGCACACCTGCTGGAAAATGGCGCTGATCTCCATTCCATTCAGGAAATGATGGGGCACAGCGATATTTCCTCCACCCAGGTTTATGCCCAGCTGGTGAAGCAGCAGCTCAAGTCCGTCTACAACAAAAGTCATCCAAAGGCAATGTGATACATAACTATAAGTCCGTCGGAGCTTCCGGCGGACTTTTTGCGCAAATTGATGGGTTCTCTGGCGGAATATTGGTCAAAATGGACAAATCAATACTTGCGGGAACCGGGAACGAATGTTATAATTACAAAATAGAATACGCTGCAAAGGAGATTCCCTATGGGATTATTTTCAAATAAACGCTACTATAAGCCGGGAAAAGGCGTGGAAAAGGATGCACCGCAGAAAAACGCATTTTTCCACTTTTTTGAGCTGTATGGACGGAAATTCTGGCGGTTTATTGAGGTCAACTTTATCTATCTTCTGGTGCTGCTGCCCATTCTGCTGGCAGTGTATACCGAGGTCTATGACACCATGTATACCACGTTCCAGCGCCTGGGCTATACCGGAAGCTATGCGTCCTATACCGACGGAACCATGACTGTAACGGCAAAGGATCCCGGCGCCAGCGGCAACGACTACACCTTAGATGTCACGCCGGATAAAAACGGCACGTTTACCGTCAAGCTGTATACCGACAGGGGAGAGGCAGCCAAGGATTCCAACAACACCATCGACACCTGGTTTACGCTGGAGGGCGTTTCCACGGTGGATGAGCTGGTGGACTACAAGAACGACTATGTGACTTTCGAGGGCACCGGACCGCTGGAAACCGTCCACGAGGCAAAGCTGTCCGGCGGCGACGGTCTTATGAGCCTGTTTACGCCGCTTTTGTACCTGGCAATGCTCTATTATCAGTATGTGCCCATGCCCGTTCAGGTGATTCTGCTGATTGTGTCGGTGCTGTGCTACGGTCCTGCCAAGTGCGGCGTCACCTATGTGCTGCGGAATTATTCCCGGGAAAGCCACTCCTGGCTCAGCGATATCTGGGATAAGGCAAAGGAAAACTGGAAACAGGGCATGTTCTTCGGCGTGGTGGACTGCATTGTTGCGGCGCTGGTGGTGTTCAATCTGACCTTCCGTCCCACAGGAGATTTGGTGACGGTGATGAAGGTGTGCAAATACGTTACGCTGCTGGTGGGCATGTTCTATGTGTTCATGCGAAAGTATATCTACCTGATGATCGTAACGGTGAAGCTGAACCTGAAATCCCTGATTACCAATGCATGGCTGCTGGCGTTTATCGGTATTTTCCGGAACTTCTTCAGCGGACTTGCCAATCTGCTGCTGTGGGTGATTTCCTATGTGCTGATTATGGCGGTGCATCCGTTCCTGGAGATTGTACTGCTGGGCATGTTCCTGTATAGCTTTACGGGCTTTTTGTCCATTAGCGCCTGCTATCCCTTGGTGGACAAGTACCTGGTAAAGCCCATTGAGGAGCTGCAGAAGGCGCAGGAGACAGAAAATCACAGCGATGATGACGAGCATGGCGACAATCAGGTCGCAGAAGGGGAGAAGCCCGTGGAAAAGGCGGAAATCCCTGCCATTCGGGATACCAGCCTGTTTTAATGGAGGAAACCAATGATTCGATGTGATGGAATCCTGTTTGACTTGGACGGAACGCTGTGGGATTCGGTGGACGGAATTCTCAAAACCTGGAATCAGGTGATTGCACGGCACAATTGGTTTCGTCCAGCCATTACCCGGCAGGAGCAGGAAAGCGTCATGGGCATGCAGATGGACGAGATTGCGAAGAAGCTGTTTCCGGGCTATCCGTTTTCTCAGCAAATGGCATATATGGACGAATGCATGGAGCTGGAGAATGCGTATCTCCGGGTCCACGGTGGAATCCTTTATCCCGACGTGGAGGAAACCCTGAAGGCGCTGAGCGGGCGGCATAAGCTCTGTATCGTTTCCAATTGTCAGAAGGGCTATATTGAGGCGTTTTTGGAAGCACATCATTTGGAACCGTATTTCTGCGACCATCTGAGCTTTGGCGATACCGGACGGAGCAAAGGCGAGAATAACCGGGAAATCATTGCCCGGAACGGTTTTCTGCATCCGGTCTATGTGGGCGACACTCAGGGGGATCGGAAATCGGCATTGGACGCGGGAATTCCGTTTGTCTTTGCGGCGTATGGGTTCGGCACGGTCACGGAGTATGCTGCAAAGGTGGAGACGTTTGCGGAGCTGAAAGAGGTATTCTTGTAAAAGAGAACTTGGGGAGGAAGATATATAAAACGCAACAAAATAAAAATTTTGTTGCGTTTTATATACAAATGATAGTAACACTAAGATGTAAGGAGAAAAAAGAATGGGAAAGCTAATTCTGATTATAGTTGCGATTGGAGTAATTGTATTAGTCATAACTCAGTTAATGCCCAATAAAAAAAGAAATGTAGAATCAGAAGAACGCTATGACTTAAATCGTTATTATTTGAAGAATAGTATTGTGACACCAGTTGAAAAATGGATGTATGTTATCATCAAAGATGAATTACCAGAAGAATATATGGTAGCCCCCAAAGTTGGAATTAAAGATTTTGTAGGCGTAAAAAAAGGAAATAACTATATGAAATACTTTGGACATATAGCGCAAAGACATATTGATTTCCTTGTATGTAAAAGAGACACGTTACCCCCTTCCTTTGGAATTGAAATTGATGATACAAGCCATGAGCAGCAGCAAAGAAAAACTAGAGATCAAGAGAACGATGATATTTTTAATGCAATTGGAATTAAAGTGTTGCATATAACTACTAAAACAAAAGAAGCTGAACTCAGAGATAGATTAAGAAAAGAATTAACACCTGTGGAGAATGTAGAAAAGTAAGGAGCCATAGTATTCCAGAAGTACGCACGGAGGGCTTTATGGACATGTCAGACTGCCCCCGGATTCTCCGGGAGTTTTTAACCTATCACGAAACCATCAAGGGTCAGTCCCGGCGCACGATCTCCGAATACTATCTGGACCTTCGGATGTTTTTCCGGTTCCTGATTGTTTTCCGGGATGATCGGCTGCCCTATGACTACGACCTGAATCAGGTTTCCATCCAGGACGTGGATTTGAACTTCGTTTCCCGGATCACCCCCACGGAGATCTATGAGTTCTTCGTCTATCTGGGCAATGACCGGGTTTATCACACGGAAACCCAGCATCCGGGCAAAGGCGTGGAAAATGCCGCCCGGGCGCGGAAGCTTTCCGCCATCAAATCCTTTTTCAAGTATCTGACCGTCAGCACCAAGCAGCTGGCGGAAAATCCTGCGGCGGATATCGAGTTTCCAAAGCTCCGCCGCGCACTGCCAAAGTATCTGACCCTGGACGAAGCCCAGGAGCTTTTGTCCAATGTAAAAGGGCGCAACGCAGAGCGGGATTTTGCGATTTTAATGGTATTTCTGAACTGCGGACTTCGAATTTCCGAGCTGGCAGGGCTGAATTATGGCGATATTCACAATGATCGTCTGCGCGTTTTAGGCAAAGGCAACAAAGAACGCACAGTTTACATGGGAGAAGCCTGCCAGGAAGCCATTGCAGCGTATAATGCCACGCTCCCCCCTGCCATTCAGGAGGATGTGCGCCGTCCCCTGTTCTTGTCCCAGAAAAAGACAAAAGACGGGGCTGCCACCGACAGCCGCATGTCCACCAACGCCATTCATCGGCTGGTAAAGAAGCACATTTTGGACGCTGGTCTGGACCCCACCCAGTATTCGGCGCATAAGCTGCGGCACACGGCGGCAACATTGATGCTTTCCCGCGGCGTGGATGTGAAAACCGTTCAGGAGGTGCTGGGTCATGAGCACCTGAACACCACCGAAATCTATACCCACATTGAAAATACCGAGCTGAAAATCGCCGCGGAAGCAAACCCAATTTCAAAGTTTCATCGGGAAGACGAATAATTTTATAAATAAAGTCCGGATATCTCCAGAAATTGATGAGATACCCGGACTTTTTTGATAATTTCCATCTTTCTAACCAAATTATAAAATTATCTTGACAATTATCGTTACAATTGTTATGATGAATCTATCGCTACAGACGTTATGATAATGCAAAGGAGTAGATGCAATGAACTACAGCATATCGGAGTCGGAATGGAAAGTCATGCAGGTGCTATGGGATCATTCTCCCCTGCCGCTGGGGGAACTGACCAAAAAGGTTGGTCCGGAAAACAGCTGGAACGGCAACACCGTCCGGACGCTGCTGGTGCGGCTGGTGGAGAAGGGCGCGGTCAAGGCGGAAAAACAGGGGCGAAATTACCTTTACAGCCCGCTGGCGCAGGAGGAAGAGTGCGTGATGCAGGAAACGGAGCATTTTTTGAAACGAATTTTTGACGGCTCCCCTGCCCGCCTGTTTGCAGCCCTCAGTGCCCAAGGCAAGCTGTCGGAGCAGGATTGTCAGGAGATTGAGTCAATGCTCCGGGCGATGGAGGGACGGGAACCCCATGATTGAGCTCCTTTGGCGTATTACCGTCGGCTCCTGGATCACCGCCGGGGCAATCATTTCTCTGCGGCTACTGTTCCGGAAGCACCTGTCTGCCAAGAGTAAATATCTGCTCTGGCTGCTGCTCTTGGTTCGATTGATGCTGCCGGTGCTGCCGGAAAGTCCGCTGAGTGTGATGACCCTTGCGAATACATCCGCACCGGTAACCGCAGCGGCTCCAATTTCCCGGCAGTCTGCCCAGAATCCGGCGGCAGAACACGAAATGACATCGGCGATCACTGCGGCACCAACCAGTCAGCGTCCTACATCCAGACAAATTGTATTTGCCCTATGGATTGCAGGCGTGCTGGTCTGCGGCAGCGCCTATGGAATCATGACCATACAGACAGCCCGGCGGCTTCGTTCCATGGAGCCAATTCAGTCCGCTGGCGTGCAAAATCGCTATGAAGCCATCCGGCAGCAGCTTGGAATCCGCAGAACCATCACCCTGCGCTATGGAGATCGGGCGATGATTGGCGGGCTGCTGCGTCCGACGCTAATTTTAACCTCGGGAGCTGACTGGGCAGCGATTGAAGGCTGCGATCACTCATGAATTGATGCATTACCGTTCCGGGGACCTTTGGATTGCGGCATGGTGGCGGATGCTGTGCTGTCTGTATTGGTTCAACCCGGTGGTGTGGCTGTGCTTTTTCTGGGCACGGCGGGATTGTGAAAAGGCTTGCGATCAGCGGGTGCTGAGCTGCGAAAGCGTCTCCCCTGCTGTTTATGCAGCACTGCTTTATGAGGAGGCAACCATGAAACCAAAAATTCGCGTTGGAACCACAGCGTTTGGCGGCAGAGGACTGAAATCGAGAATCTACGGCATATCCATTTACCGCAAACCCAAAATCACAATGACCATTCTGGCGGTTGTGCTGTGCCTGCTGATTTCTGCATGTACCTTGACCGATTCCATGAAGCCGGATACGGCGGCAAGCGCAGAAAAACTGAATGCACCGGCACAGAGTACTGAGAGCGGCGCAGAGGAAAGTTGGGACCGTCCGGTGACACTTTCCAACAGCCAGGAACAGGCGATAATGGCGCATATTATGTGCCAGTGGATGGATGGCATGCAATTTGATCCGGAGGACCACGACTATTTCTGGAGGGTGACCAGCTACTATGCATCCAATGTATTTATGGACTATGATGCCATGGACGAGGACACTGCGCACGCAACCTTCACGCCGGAACAGGTAGTGGAGCTGGCAAACATCCTCTTTCCTACGCTGGGGATCTCAGATGCATCGGCGCTCCCCGGAATTCCGGGTTATGTGTTGGACGAGAATACGGCAGTACCGGTGGAAGTTCTGAGCAACGGAGATTACCGCTTCCCGCTGGGCAACTATGGCGATGTGACCCTTGATTTCCTGATCATATCGCAGAATGAGCTCCAGGCAGCATTGGAAAGCGGCGAAGAAGGTTCATTGGGAATCTGGAATGTAACGCTGACAGCAGAGGGCGGCATAAAAAGTGTGAAGCAATGACAAAGAGCCTGTGAAACGGAATACCGCTTCACAGGCTCTTTTTGTGCAATTAAATCTTGTTGTCGCAGCCCAGTACGTCGGTGATCTTGTGCATCACCAGCTTTTTGATGTTGGCACGGGCGGGTTTCAGATACTGGCGGGGATCGAAATCGGCAGGATGCTCCGCCATGTACTGACGGATGGTGCCGGTCATAGCCAGCCGCAGGTCGGAGTCGATGTTGATCTTGCAAACTGCCATGGAAGCGGCCTTCCGGAGCTGCTCCTCAGGAATGCCCACTGCGTCGGGCATCTTGCCGCCGTGCTCGTTAATCATCTTTACGAACTCCTGGGGCACGGAGGAAGAACCGTGGAGCACAATGGGGAAGCCGGGCAGACGGCGGGAAACCTCCTCCAGAATGTCAAACCGCAGCGGAGGGGGCACCAGAATGCCCTTCTCGTTCCGGGTGCACTGGGCGGGGGTGAACTTATAAGCGCCGTGGGAGGTGCCGATGGCGATGGCGAGGGAGTCACAGCCGGTCTTCTCCACAAACTCCTGCACGTCCTCAGGACGGGTGTAGGAGGAATCCTCGGCGGAAACCTTGACCTCATCCTCAACGCCTGCCAGGGTGCCCAGCTCTGCCTCAACCACAACGCCGTGGTCATGGGCATATTCCACCACCTGACGGGTAATGGTGATGTTCTCTTCAAAGGGCTTGGAGGAAGCGTCGATCATAACGGAGGTAAAGCCGTCGTCGATGCAGGATTTGCAGGTTTCAAAGGTGTCGCCGTGATCCAGATGCAGGCAGATGGGAAGACCGGTTTCAATCTCAGCTGCTTCCACCAGCTTCACTAGATACGTGCGGTTGGCGTAGGAACGGGCGCCCTTGGACACCTGGAGAATCACAGGGGCATTGCACTCCCGGGCAGCCTCGGTGATGCCCTGGATAATTTCCATATTGTTGACGTTAAAGGCGCCGATGGCATAGCCGCCGTCGTATGCCTTTTTGAACATTTCCGTGGATGTGACAATAGGCATGTTCACACACTCCTTATGAATTGAAATCATTCTTAGTATAGCATCTTGCCCCGCAAAAAGCAAGACAGGATACAAAATGTAAAATGTTCGAAATGTATCATACGACTTGAGCGTTTTTGCGGAAAATAACCCATATGTACCCTTGCGGTTTTTCCTTAGGAATGGTATCATAGCAGAAGAATATACAAGGAGGTAATCTCAATGACCACTCCCCTTACCGGTGCGTGCATCTTCGGTCAGTCCGGAGGTCCCACTTCTGTGATTAACGCCAGCGCCTGCGGCGTGTTCGAAACGGCGCTGAAAAGCCCCTATATCACCAAGGTTTACGGTGCAGCCCATGGTATCAAGGGCGTTTTGAACGATCAGCTCTATATCATCGACCAGGAGGACCCTCAGGAGCTTGCCCGTCTCCCTTACACCCCCTCCTCTGCCCTGGGCTCCGTCCGCTATAAGCTGAAGGACCCTGAGGTGGACGACACTGACTACAAGCGGATTCTGGAGATTTTCAAGAAATACAACGTCCGCTACTTCTTCTATAACGGCGGCAACGACTCCATGGACACCTGCTCCAAGGTCAGCCGCTATCTGAAGAGCGTTGGCTACGAGTGCAATGTCATCGGCGTGCCCAAGACCATCGACAACGATCTCTACGGCACTGACCATTGCCCCGGCTTCGGCAGCGCTGCCAAGTATATCGCCACCACCTGCATGGAGGTTTCGCTGGATGCCAAGGTCTACGATACCGGCATGATCTGCATCATTGAGATTATGGGTCGGAACGCCGGTTGGCTGGCAGGTGCTGCGGCATTGGCAACCGCCAGCGGCGAGGGTCCGGATCTGGTGTATCTGCCCGAAATTCCCTTTGATGTGGAGCAGTTCTATGCCGATGTGGAGCGGATTTACAAGGAAAAGGGCAAGGTGATTATTGCCGCTTCCGAGGGCATCCACGATAAGGACGGCAAGTTCATCTCCGAATATGCCGGCGAAGCAGCCAAGGATGCCTTTGGTCATACCCAGATGGGCGGGCTGGCTCAGGTGCTCCAGAGCATGCTGAAAACCAAAATTGACTGCAAGAGCCGCGCCATTGAGCTGAGCCTGATGCAGCGCTGCGGCGCCCATCTGGCGTCTCAGACGGACATTGACGAGGCGTATGCCGTGGGTAAGGCTGCGGTGGAAGCGGCTACCTCCGGCAAAACCGGCTATATGGTTGCCATTCATCGGACCTCCAACGATCCCTACACCTGGGAGACGGAACTGCTGCCTCTGGAGAAGTGCGCCAACTACGAGAAAAAGGTGC
>ERZ857955.2662-NODE-2662-length-11165-cov-2.115212_pt1 | contig 11165 bp, 6 predicted proteins | sample MGYA00519956_ERZ857955 | MGnify/ENA primary metagenome ERZ857955 (study PRJEB31778, sample SAMEA3449378) | human gut metagenome | biome: human gut; feature: human-associated habitat; material: faeces | place: United Kingdom | collected 2010/2012 ...
GCTATGATACGAACTCTGGCAAAAAGCATACGGGAGTACAAGAAGCCCTCGATTCTGGCCCCCGTATTCGTCACTGGCGAAGTGATTATGGAATGTATTATTCCTTTTATCATCGCCAACTTGGTCAACGAGATAAAGGCGGGCATCTCTATGCCTGTGCTGCTGGGCTATGGGGGCGTGCTTATCTTAATGGCAGGCCTGTCGCTGACCTTTGGCGCTTTGGCAGGGAAAGCCTGCTCCACCGCCAGCTGCGGTTTTGCCCGCAACCTGCGCAAGGATATGTTCTACAAAATTCAGGGTTACTCCTTTGAGAACATCGACAAGTTCTCTGTCTCCAGCCTGGTAACCCGCCTGACCACCGATATCACCAATGTGCAGATGGCCTATATGATGATTATCCGCACCGCCGTGCGCAGCCCTCTTATGCTGATTTTCTCCTTTGCCATGGGCTTTATCATGGGCGGGAAGATGGCCTTTATCTTCCTGTTCACCATCCCCGTGCTGGGCATTGGGCTGTTCCTTGTCACCAAAAAGACCATGCCCCTGTTCCGCCGGGTGTTCCGCAAATACGATGCCTTAAACGCCTCGGTGCAGGAGAACATCCGGGGCATGCGGGTGGTAAAGGCCTATGTGCGGGAGGACTACGAAAAGAAGAAGTTTGACCGCGCCGCCGAGGATGTGCAGAAGGACTTTACCAAGGCCGAGCGCATTTTGGCCATCAACAACCCGTTGATGCAGTTCTGCATTTACGTGGTGATGATTTTCGTCATGTCCTTTGGCTCTTACACGGTCATCACCAGCCAGGGCCTGGACCTGGACGTGGGCCAGATGTCCTCCCTGCTCACCTACTCCTTCCAGATTTTGATGAGCCTGATGATGGTCTCCATGATATTTGTTATGGTGACCATGTCTTTGGAGTCCGCCGAGCGTATTGTAGAGGTGCTTTCTGAAGAGAGCACCCTGCAGAACCCCCAGAACCCTGTGATGGAGGTAAAGGACGGCTCCATTGATTTTGACCAGGTCAGCTTTAAATACTCCAAAAAGGCCACCCGCAACGCCCTTTCCCACATCGACCTGCACATCAAAAGCGGCGAAATCATCGGCATTTTGGGCGGCACCGGTTCCTCCAAAACCAGCTTGATCCAGCTTATCCCCCGCCTGTACGACGCCACCGAGGGCACCGTGAAGGTGGGCGGCGTGGACGTGCGGGACTACGATTTGGAGACCCTGCGCAACCAGGTGGCCGTGGTGCTGCAAAAGAACGAGCTGTTCTCCGGCACCATCAAGGAGAACCTGCGCTGGGGCAAGGAGGACGCCACGGAAGAGGAGTGCGCCGAGGTCATCGCCTCCGGGAAGTTCACCAAGCCTTTCGTGGTGTACGTTTCCGGCGCATGGGCCCCCGAAGGCCAGCGCTTCTCCCATGCATCCAATATCGTGGAGCGCGGTCGCGGTTCGGCCAAGAGCAAAATGGACGCGATCACGAAAGCCGGGGGGTACGTCGCCATGACGCCTACCGACATCCCGGTCATCCTGCACGAGAAATTGAAGAAATAGCTTCGGTCCGATTGGTATCTTTTCAACCAACTTTTTTCCTCAAAGGAGAATTCCCATGGCCGTTATGCGTTCCATCATGTATGTTCCCGGCAATAACCCCAAGATGGTTGAAAAAGCTCCCAGCATCCCCGCCGACATCATTACCCTCGACCTCGAAGACTCCGTGCCCCCGTCCGAAAAGGAAGCGGCCCGCAAGCTCGTTGCCGAAAAGCTTAAATACGCCGGTTCCGGCGGCGCTCAGGTGTACGTCCGCATCAACAACTGGGAAACCGAAATGACCAACGACGACCTCGAAGCCGTCGTGTGGGAAGGCCTTGACGGCGTAACCCTCGCCAAGACCGGCCATCCGGATGACGTCAAGCGTCTTGACTGGAAGCTCGAAGAACTGGAACGCCGCCGCGGTATCCCGGTCGGGACCGTGAAGATCTCCATGCTGCTCGAAACCGCCAAGGGCATCATGAACGCCTATGAATGCTGCATGGCCAGTTCCCGCAACGTGAACGCCATCTTCGGCGCCGTGGACTACTGCCGCGACATGCGCGTGAAGCTGACCTCCGAAGCCGTCGAACAGATGTGGGGCCGCGCCAAGATGGCCATCGCCGCCCGCGCCGCCGGCATCGTCGCCATCGACGCCCCGTTCGTGGCCTATCAGGATATCCCGGCTTTCGAACGCAACGTGATGGAAGGCAAGCAGATGGGCTATGAAGGCCGCATGATCATCCATCCCAGCCAGGTGGAACCCTCCAACCGCCTCTACGCTCCCGATCCCGCCGACGTGGAATGGGCCAACGGCGTTGTGAAGGTGTTTGAGGAAGAGGGGCTCGCCAAGGGCAAGGCCGCCGTTTCCTACCTCGGCAAGATGGTCGATACCCCGGTGTATCTCAACGCGAAGGACATTTTGGCCGCTCAGGCCGAAATCGACGCCAAGGTAAAGAAATAGGTTGTTACGCGGGGCATGCCCGTCGGACATGCCCCGCCCCTTGACGGTTTGAAAGGACGTTTTGGGCGTTGCGGCGCGACAAGCGGGTTTGCCCGTTCCGGCACCTTCGCGTGCAGGGATGGGCCGCCTCCGGAAGCAGGTGTTTTTCCGGGGAGGTGGGGGCCTCCTTCGGGACTGCGCCGGATTCCCGGAACGTCTCTTCATACCGTCAAGGCCGGTTCACAGCGACAGTCCGTTTCCTCTGTTCATGACTCCCTGATACGTTCGCGCTTTCCGGCAGGATCGGAAAGGGCTGCGGAATTGCTCCCTTATTTTTCAAGATCTCGGATCATGCCCTGTACGGGAGATCCGCTCTCCGAACACAAAGGTGTAACGCCGTGGGGGACGGTGCTCTGTTGTCGTACCCTTTTTTCGGCGCTCCGCCGTTACCCTAATGAAGAGGCTCCCCATGTCACGTATCAAAAATCTCCGTGAAGAAGCTCTGGCCCTGCATAAGGACAACGTCGGCAAGATCGACATCCGGATCAAGGTTCCCGCGCGCGACAACGATGACCTGACGCTTGCCTATTCGCCCGGTGTGGCCGAGCCGTGCAAGGAAATCAACAAAGATCCCGCTATGCTCGACGTCTACACCAACCATTCGAATTTCGTGTGCGTGGTGTCCAACGGGACCGCCGTGCTTGGGCTCGGCGACATCGGCGCGGGTGCCGCCATGCCGGTCATGGAAGGCAAATCTTTGCTGTTCAAACGGTTTGGCGACGTGGACGCCTTCCCGCTGTGCGTGGACACCAAGGATACCGCCAAGATTGTCGAGCTGGTGGAGCTTGTGGCCCCCACGTTCGGCGGCGTGAACCTTGAGGACATCAAGGCCCCCGAGTGCTTCGAGATCGAGGACAGCCTGAAGGCGCGCGGCGTCTTCAAAGGCCCTATCTTTCATGACGACCAGCACGGGACCGCCGTGGTGACGCTTGCGGGCCTCCTCAATGCCCTCAAGATTGTGGGCAAGAACATCGAGGACATCAAAGTCGTGACCAGCGGCGCGGGCGCTGCCGGAACGGCGATCATCAAGCTGCTCATGGCCGTCGGGCTCAAGAACGTCATCATGTGCGACTCCAAGGGCCCCATTTGGGAAGGCCGCCCCGAGGGCATGAACAAGTATAAGGACGCCATCGCCAAGGCGACCAATCCCGACAAGGTGAAGGGCACGCTTGCCGACGCCATCAAGGGGGCGGACGTGTTCATCGGCGTTTCCGTGCCGGATTCTCTGAATGAGGACATGATCCGCAGTATGGCGAAAGACCCCATCATCTTCGCGCAGGCCAACCCCATTCCGGAAATCTGGCCCATTGAGCGCGCGACGCAGGCCGGAGCGAAGGTTGTGGCCACGGGCCGTTCCGACATCAAGAATCAGATCAACAACGTGCTGGCCTTCCCCGGCATTTTCCGCGGCGCCATTGACGTGCGCGCCACCGATATCAATGACGCCATGAAGATCGCCGCCGCCCACGCCATCGCGGATCTGGTTACGCCCGAAAAGCTCAGCCCGGGCTACATCATCCCGCCCGCGACGGATCCCGACGTCGCGCCCGCCGTTGCCGCTGCCACGGCGCGGGCCGCTATCGAAAGCGGCATCGCCCGTAATCCCGTAGACCCGCAGTCCGTGGCGGAAAACCTCCGCAAGCGCCTGTCGTAACCGGCCTGAACCCTTTCCTTTACGTTCAACCTTTGGAGTTCATCAATGCCTAGCGCTTCTCTCATAAAGGAATTTGAACAGCTTGTCGGCAAGGAAAACGTCTTCAGCAGCGAGGCGGATCGCCAGAGTTACGCGTATGACGCGGCGGTTTTGAAGCCCATGATCCCCAGCCTCGTGGTGCGCCCCACCGAGGTGGAACAACTCGGGCAGGTGGTGAAACGCTGCTACGAGGAAGGCATCCCCATGACCGTTCGCGGTTCGGGCACGAACCTTACCGGCGGCACCATCCCGGACTGTTCCGACACCATCGTCATTCTGACGACGGGATTGAACAAGATCCTTGAAATCAACACGGAGGATCTGTACGCCACCGTGCAGCCCGGCGTGATCACGGCGAAATTCGCCGCCGCCGTGGCCGCCAAAGGCTTGTTCTATCCTCCGGATCCCGGCTCCATGTCCGTGTCCACCATCGGCGGCAACGTCGCGGAAAGCTCAGGCGGCCTGCGCGGCCTCAAGTACGGCACGACCAAAGATTACGTCATGGGCATGGAAGTCTTCGCCAACACCGGTGATCTGGTGAAGACGGGCTCCCGCACCGTGAAATGCGCCACGGGCTACAACATTGCGCCGCTGCTGGTGGGTTCCGAAGGCACCCTCGCGGTCACGAGCAAGGTTACGCTCAAGCTCATTCCGCCGCCGAAGGCTTCCAAGGCCATGATGGCCCTGTTCAAGGACATGGACGGCGCGTCACAGGCCGTCGCCGGGATCATCGCGGCCCATGTGGTGCCCTGCACGCTGGAATTCCTTGACCACGCCTCGATCAACTACATTGAAGACTACGTGAAAATCGGCCTCCCCCGTGATGCCGGGGCCATGCTGCTCATCGAGGTGGACGGCCACCCCGCGCAGGTCGAGGACGAAGCCGTGATCGTGGAAAAGGTGCTGCGCGACAACAGCGCCACGGAAATCGTGGTCGCCCGCGACGCCGTGGAAAAGAGCCGGATTTGGGAAGCCCGCCGCGTGGCCATTCCCGCGCTGGCCCGCTGCCGTCCCACGCTGATGCTGGAAGACGCCACGGTGCCGCGCTCCAAGATCCCGGCCATGATCAAGGCCCTCGACGAGATCGCCGCCCGCCACAACGTCACCATCGCCACCTTCGGCCATGCCGGTGACGGCAATCTGCATCCGTCCATCCTCTGCGACCGCCGCGACAAGGAAGAGTTCTCGCGCGTGGAACGGGCTGTGGACGACCTCTTCAACGCCGCGTTGGAGCTTGGCGGCACGCTGTCCGGCGAGCACGGCATCGGCACCGCCAAAATCAAATGGCTGGAGCAGGAAACCTCCCACGGGACGATCATGTTCTCGCGGCGCCTGCGCAAGGCGTTTGATCCGAAGGGGTTGTTCAACCCGAGCAAGATCGTGGGATTCGGGGACTAGCTGTAGGAAGGGAACGGGAGGAGGGCTTTGGAAAGCGGGCTTCTCCCGGCCCGTCCCTCAAAGGATTTGAACGGCAGGGGAGGCGGCATGAAGGGGGTGGCCGAACGGCGCTTTCGCTGCTCCGTGGCCAATGACAGGGGCCCTGCCGTTTCCTCTCCGGTCAACTTTCCGAATCCGGCACAGAACCGCCCGCGCCTTGAAGGAAGCGGGCGACCACCCCGGCGGGCGTCCGGGAAAGGGACTGATTCATGGATGAGATTTCAAGTCTTGCCAAGTCGTTGATGGTTCTGGACGACAAACTGGCTTCCTGTATGAAATGCGGTTTCTGTCAGGCCTTCTGCCCGGTTTTCGACACCACCGGGAAGGAAGGGGACGTGACCCGCGGCAAAATCGCGCTGGTCGAGAATCTGGCGCATCTCATCATTCAGGACCCGGAAGCGGTGAACGAAAAGCTGTCCCGCTGCCTGCTGTGCGGCGGGTGCCAGTTCAGCTGCCCTTCCGGCGTGCCGACGCTGGAAATCTTTATGGAAGCGCGGGCCATCGTCACGGCCTATCTGGGATTGTCCCCGGTCAAGAAGGCCATTTTCAGAAAGCTTCTTCCCAACCCGCGCGTGGTGGATACGCTCCTGCGCGCCGGTTCGCCGTTCCAGAAACTGCTCTTGAAAGATGAGCAAAATCCCCAGAAAACCGCCTGCGCGCCGCTGCTCAAGAGCCTGTTCGGGGATCGGCACATGCCGCTGCTGTCGGACAAGCCTCTGCGTTCCAAGGTTGGGAAGGTGGACAGACCCGCCGGAAAGAGCGGCCTGCGCGTCGCGTTCTTCCCAGGCTGTATGGGCGACAAGATTTATACCGGCGTGTCGGAAGCCTGCCTCAAGGTTTTTGAGCACCACGGTGTCGGGGTGTTCCTGTCCGACAACTTTGCCTGCTGCGGCATCCCCGCGCTGGTGTCCGGCGACCGCGAGGGCGTTGAAAAGATGATCGAGCATAACCTCGGCATCCTTTCGCGGACCCACTTCGACTACATTGTGACGCCGTGCTCGTCCTGCACGATGACCATCAAGGAATACTGGCCCGAGATGTCGCGGAATTTGCCCGCTTCGGTGCAGGAAACCGCCAAGAAGTTTGGCGCCAAGGCCATAGACATCAACGCGTTCCTCGTGGACGTGTTGGGCGTGCACCCCGAAGGGCCCGCCAAGGGTGGCCTGAAGGTGACGTACCACGAATCCTGCCACCTGAAGAAATCCCTCGGCGTCAGCAAGCAGCCGCGTGAGCTTATCAACATGAACAAGAACTGCGAACTGGTGGAGATGGTGGAGCCTGATCGCTGCTGCGGTTGCGGCGGCAGCTTCACGCTGACCCACTACGACATTTCGCAGCAGATCGGCCAGAAGAAGCGTGACAGCATCGTTGCCACAGGGGCCGACGTCGTCGCCACAGGGTGCCCGGCGTGCATGATGCAACTGTCCGACATGCTGGCACGGAACGGCGACCGCGCACGGGTCAGGCACACCATCGAGCTGTACGCCGACACACTGTAACCATTGCCTCCCACTCCCTGCTGAAGGCGCTCTCCGTGAACGGACGGGGGCGCCTTCTTTTTGCGGCCGATGATATAAGCGGGGTTTGGCTCCGGACCCCGGCAAACGCGTCGCCTCTGCACACCGCGAGATGCGGGCTGATCCGCCAGTACGGTTCGCGTCTTGTCCCGGCGGCTTTCCGTTCAACGTGGATGGTTAGGGGTTGCGCGGGGTGGGACTGCTTGTCGTCTCGAAGACGGGCTTCTTGCGTCCGGGAAGCAGGCTGTCGCCGTCGTCCTTGCGGAGGAGCATGAAAACGAAGGCGGCCATCATGGTGATCCCGCCGATGGTGATGAACGTATAGTGGAAATGATCGAGCAGCGTCCCCGAGGCGAACGAGTTGTAGAACCGAAGCACCACGGTGCTGCTCGCCACGCCGAAGCTGATGGAAAGCTGCTGGGTTACGGAGAGCAAGCCGTTTCCGGTGCTGGCGTCTTCGGTGGAAAGGTCTCCGAGGGTGATGCTGTTCATGGCCGTGAATTGGGTGGACATGGCCATGCCGAGCATGAACAGGGGGAGAATGAGCATCCACAGGGGCAGGGTGGGCGTCTGGAGGGCGAACTGGGCAATCATGAGGCCGATGCAGACGGTGACGCCCGTGAGGGTCACCCGGTAGCCGAACCGGTTGAGGATCTTCATGGCGAAAGTTTTGGCGGTGATGGAGCCTATGGCCGTGGGAGCCATCATGGCCCCGGCCACCAGAGCGGGGTACCCGAGCCCGACCTGGAGCATGAGCGGCATGAGGAACGGTACACAGCCCGTACCGAGGCGGGACAGGATATTCCCGCCGATGCCCACGGAGAAGGTGCGCGTGCGGAAAACCGACAGCCTGATAAGCGGGGAGGGATGCCGCCGGGCATGGCGGATGTACAGTCCGAGCAGGGCTATGCCGCTGATGAGCAGTACGGGAGGGAGAAAATCGGGGCCGACCCTGTCGCCGAAGACTTCAAGGCCGCTGGAAAAGGAAACGAGGCTCAGGCCGAACAGGAAAAAGCCCATCCAGTCGAAGGGGCGGCGCGGAGCCGTGAAATCCGGCATGATGTGGTAGGCGTAGAGGATGCCGATGAGCCCGATGGGGATGTTGATCAGGAAGATCCAGTGCCATGTGGCATACGTCACCAGCCAGCCGCCGAGCAGAGGGCCGACCACGGGGCCGACGAGGCCGGGAATGCTGATGAAGTTGAGTACGGCGACCAGCTCGGTGCGCGGGTAAGCCCGGAGCACGGCGAGGCGCGCCACAGGCATCATCATGGCTCCCCCGATACCCTACAGCACCCGCGAGGCGACGAGCATGGGAAGCGAGGTGGACAGGGCGCAGAGCAGGGAACCCAGAATGAAGAAGTTCACGGCGGAGATGAAAACGCGCCGTGTCCCGAACCGGTCGGCCAGCCAGCCGCTCACGGGGATGAGCATGGCGACGGTGAGGGTATAGCCCACCACGGCGAGCTGCATGGCCAGCGGGGAACGGTCGAGGCTGCGCGCCACGGCGGGGAGTGCCGTGTTAAGAATGGTGGCGTCCAGTGCCTGCATAAAAAAGGCGGCCGCCGCGATGGCAGGCAGTCCAACCAGTTTGTGTAAGGAAAAGGTCATAACGTACGCTGCCTTGTCTTCACAGTTCGCGCTGTGGGTGTCCGATGGTCCGGAAATATGCTCGCTTTCGTTTGTATCCCTTTTACATAGCGAGAAAAGATGTTGCCTTCAAGCTGTTCCGGGAGGTATCTGTAGCCCCTTCTTATCGCTTCCGTTCTTCTTCCGGAGGGGTCTGGTGCCTGAGGAACGCGCCCTTTTCCCCTTGAATATTAGGAATGGCCCGGAGCCGAAGCGCGGTTCGGAGGAGAAGGGGAAGGCCCTTTCGCGTGAGGCAACCCGCGCCGCACTCCATTGGCTGCATACGATAGGCGAAGATGCTCCCGTGTAGGGAAAACCGATAGATGCTACATGCCCAAGGCGGCGCTCAACCTGATTTTTTTGTGCGTATGGAGCGAGGCGTACGCGGGGATGCCGGATGGGGCGGCGGGCTTTTTTTATGTACCTTTGGCGAGGGTTGGCGATACCCTAAGGAGGGATGAATGTTTTTTGACGCGGCAAGTGTTGTGGCGGCGCATGGTTGGAAGAGCCCCGCCAGTTTTGGCGGACGGCAGGCCCGCTGCATATATGGACCTATCGCCTGTTTTAGAGGATACTCGCTCCCCTCTATCGTTTTTGTAACCGGGATGCCCCACAGGGGAAAGCAGTCCGTGCGGCATGGAGATCCGATGCCGCCGGAGAAATTTCACCCCAAAACCTGCCGTGATGCAGGAACAAACGGGAGAAGGCATGGGTTCTCAAGGCAATGTTTTGGGCGGCACGATGATCATCGCCGGGACGGCTATCGGCGCCGGGATGCTGGCGCTGCCGATGATTTCGGCGGGCATGTGGATTTACTGGTCCCTATTGCTGATGGTCCTTACGTGGATGTTGATGCTGCGTGCGAGCCAGGCGATTCTGGAAGTGAATCTGCATTACGAGCCGGGCAGCAGCTTCCACACGCTCGTTCAGGATACGCTCGGTCCAGTCTGGAGCACGATCAACGGGCTTGCCGTGGCCTTCGTCCTGTATATTCTGGTGTATGCCTATGTCAGCGGCGGCGGGTCCACCGTGCAGCAGACCGTCATGGCGGTGACGGGCAACGATCCCGGGATGATGGGCTCGAGCCTGTTTTTCTCGCTGATCCTCATGGCCTGTGTCTGGTGGAGTACTCGGTTCGTGGATCGGCTTTCGGTTATCCTGATGGGCGGCATGGTGTTGACCTTCATCCTGTCCATGACCGGTATGCTGTCGCAGATCCGTTTGCCCGTACTGCTTGACCTGGGCGAAAACGGTTCCGGCGGCGGGGCGGTCATTTTCATTTGGTGCGCGCTTTCCACCTACCTCACCTCGTTCTGTTTCCACGCCTCCGTGCCCAGTCTGGTCAAGTATTTCGGCAAAAGGCCGGCCGACATCAACAAGTGCCTGCGCTATGGTACGCTGATTGCCCTTGTCTGTTATGTGGCGTGGATTGTGGCCGCCGACGGGATCATCTCGCGCGGGCAGTTCAAGGCCGTCATCGCCGCGGGCGGCAATGTCGGGGACCTCATCCGTGCAGCCGGTTCCGGTATCGACAGCAGCTTCATCCTCCGCATGTTGGAGGCGTTTTCCTTCTTCGCGGTGGCGACCTCGTTCCTTGGCGCGGGGCTCGGACTTTTCGACTACATGGCCGACCTGTGCAAGTTCGATGACTCCGTCATGGGCAGGGCCAAAACGACCCTCGTGACCTTCCTGCCGCCCCTGCTCGGCGGGCTCATCAAGCCGGACGGCTTCCTCGCCGCCATCGGATGGGCGGGCCTCGCCGCAACCATCTGGTCGGTCATCGTCCCGGCCCTCATGCTGCGGGCCAGCCGCAAGAAGTTCCCGGCGGCGGCCTATAGCGCCCCGGGCGGCTCTTTGACCATTTATGTCCTGCTTGTATACGGCTGCATTACCGCCGTGTGCCATATCCTTTTCGTGCTGCACTATCTGCCCATGTACGAATAGGGCTTCCGCATATCCGTTTTTCGTCCTCCCGTTCGGTCGATCGGGAGGACTTTTTTATGGGTGCCGTGGACGTTTTCAGGGATGCGCGGTCTGTCTGGCATGAGCCTTGTTGGAAAAGCCTTGCTTCTCGGAAATAAATGATCTAATAGTCTGCTGTCAGTAACTATTACTAGATACCGCTTTCCGAATAGGGCGGTTCAGAGAGGAGCAGGCATGAGTGATATTCTGTTGTGGATGCATCCGTTGATGCAGGTATGCGCCGCCGTTCTCGGGGTATGGGCCATGTGGCAGGGGCTGAAGCGGGTGGCGATGCTGCTTGGCAAGAAGACGCTTTTCCCGTGGAAGCAGCATGTAAAGCTCGGGACGTTGGCCCTCGTTTTATGGATTCTTGGGGCGCTCGGTTTTTATGTGA
>ERZ857955.2668-NODE-2668-length-11145-cov-2.915600_pt1 | contig 11145 bp, 9 predicted proteins | sample MGYA00519956_ERZ857955 | MGnify/ENA primary metagenome ERZ857955 (study PRJEB31778, sample SAMEA3449378) | human gut metagenome | biome: human gut; feature: human-associated habitat; material: faeces | place: United Kingdom | collected 2010/2012 ...
TGGACAGCACCGGGTTGGGCGCCGTCTGGCCCAGGCCGCACAGGGAGTTCTGCTTGATGTAGTGGCAGAGCGCCTCCATCTCGTCCAGATCCTGATAGCCGCCAATGGTCAGAACAGGGATTTTGGCACCGCTTTCCTTGATTTTCTGTGCCATCCACAGGTTGGGGGTATCGGGCTCAAAGCTCATGCAATGTGCCTGCCAGCCAGTGGCAGCATGGACATGGAGGATGTCCGCATGATTCTCCACCAGCTTTGCCATCTCACAGGCATCGTCGATGGTAAAGCCTGCGCCCTCAGGCAGCTCACCGGACATTCTCAGCTCAATCAAAAAGTCCTTGCCTGCCGCCTGATGAATGGCGTCACAGCATTCATTCAGGAAGCGCAGGCGATTTTCCAGGCTCTGGGGACCGTATTCGTCCTCCCGCTTGTTGGTTCTCAGGCTCAGGAAGCCGCCGAACAAGCCCATGTCATATGCCATATGGAGCATGCACATATCATAGCCGATGCGCTTTAGAATCTTCACCTGATCCTGGAGATTCTTTTTGATGTCCGCCAGCATATCATGGGTCAGCTCTTTGGTGGGCTGACCGGGTACCATACCGGGACCGGGCACCATCAGTCCGGCAGAGACATAATAGCCCGGCTCACGGGTTGCCGCCTGAATCTCCATGGACGCCTTGGCACCATAGAAATGGATGGCGTCTGCCAGCTGGGCAAGATAGTGCTGGCTGTGACCGATATAGAGATCATAGGCAAGATGATCCTTATCCGGTGTCACTGGATATGCCCCGGTGCCGGAGCAGGTGACCACTGCCGCGCCGCCCTTTGCCTTGTTGGCATAGTGAGTGATGATCGCCTCAGTGGGATACAGCTCGCCGCCCTGGAGGGCATGGAGCCCCATGGGTGCAGTAAACATCCGGTTCCGGAATACAACGTTCCCTACCTGAAAGGGAGAAAGAAGATGCGCATAACGACTTTCCATGCAGGACACTCCCATCTTTATCATAGTTTGATAGCTTAATTATATCATAGTTATTCTGGGAAACAACGGGAAGAATGGACCTTATCCTCCCATATGTGTTGTTTTCGTGTAGCAAGCCAGATTGCGGATTGCAGGTTGACAGAAAATCATTTTCGTCCTATGATAGCCATGAAAGAAGGGCAGCACAATGGTACGGTGCCGCTCAAGACGACTTACCAATGGAGGTTACTATGAAAAATCTGATTCTGCTGGAGGGCGGCTCCTATCGGGGCATCTATACCTCCGGTGTGCTGGATGTATTCATGGAGCACAATATTTATCCGGACTGTGTTGTGGGCGTTTCCGCCGGTGCACTCAACGGTCTTGGCTATGTGGCGCAGCAGCCCGGACGCTGCCGGGACGTTGTGCTGTCCTATGGCATGGACCCCCGCTACGTAGGCACCAAAGCGCTGAGAAAGGAACACAACCTGGTGGGCTTTGACTTTATTCTCCGGGATTTGCAGCACATTCTCCCCTTTGACGAGGAGTCCTTCTCTGACCCGGCGAGGAAGTTCTATGTGGGCGTCACCAATTGCTGCACCGGAGAGCCGGAGTTTATTGACCGGGACCATTGCTCCGATTTTCTTACCGCAGTTGCCGCCTCCTGCTCCATGCCCTATCTGTGCCGCAAGGTGAAGCTGGACGGCGAATACTATCTGGACGGCGGCGCGTCCTCCCGGCTGGGACTGGAGTTCTTAGACCAGCACCCGGAATATGATCGAGTGGTAATTCTGCTGACCCGGCGGATGAGCTACCGAAAGAAACAGCCCTCCGGCTTGATGCGGAATCTGGGCAATCGGCTTTATCATGACTATCCCCTGCTGCTGGAAAAGCTCCAGCATGAGGACGAGGTATATGCCGCAGAACGGGAGCATCTGGCAAGACTTGCAGCGTCGGGGCGTGTGCTGGTTTTGCAGCCCCAGACTGAGCTGGAAATCGGGCGGCTGGAACGGGATCTGGACAAGCTGAAGGTAGGCTATGAAACCGGTCAGCGAGACGGCGAGCGGTTTTGGAAGACCGTCAGGGACTATTGGGCAAAAGCGCCAGAGTGCGCAGCCGAGAATTCTGCTAACAGCTAAATAAAATGAGCGCATTGCAATGGTTGGATTGCAATCCGCTCTTGTTTATTTTCCGGAAGTCAGTGTAAACAGCTGCCGCACCAACGGGATTTTCTTACAAACCCAGACAATGCCCCAGGTCACCGCTAGGATGCCCAGCGCCAGAATTGGGAACAGTGCCGTTGTCGCCATGACCCCTGGGAACAATTGCCTCAGCAGCTCCAGCACCAGCCAGTGGAGAATATAAATTCCCAGAGAGCACTCCGCGAGGGACGCTGCCATGGCTCCGATTTTCTCTCCGGGCTTCCAATCCCGCATCAGTAAAAACAGCGCCGCAGAGATGCCCAGGACGAAGATGCTGCTGTAGTTATAATACACATGATTATAGGTAACCAGTCCAACCCGACTGCGCGCCATGGCGGTAACAAACAAACACACCATGCACACCGGAATGGTCAAAACCAGCTTCCATTTCTTCTGGAGGAACCGATTCCCATGGGTCATCAGCCAATCCCCCAGGGCATAATACACCAGGCTGTACCAATAGTAGATTCCAAAGAAATTTGCATACCAGAAGAAGCTCCGGTCCCAGCTGCGGCCATCCAGCATGCCCAGCCCCCAGCGAAGCACATATTCACCGTCGTTGAGCAACACATCGCCAAAGGTCAAAATCGCCATTAAAATCATCAGATACCGATAGATCTTCGGTGCCTGAAATTTCAGCGCGCTCATCACAGGGGTAAACAGGCAGATAAACAGAAAACAGGGCAGGAACCACAGGTGCTGAATATAACCGATGCGCAGCTCCCAGGCGATGGAGAAGAACTCGCTCCAACCAACCCATTCCCGACGAATCAGCAGTATGCCTGCCAGCGCCAGGAACACCCAAATCACCGTAATCACCAGCAGATGCAGGCAGCGCCAGGTATTCCTCTTCAAATCCACCGGCTTTTTCAGTGCCAACGCGCCGCTCACCATAAAAAACAGGGGCACACAGCAGCCCAAAAACGTTTCAAGGAAATATCGGAGGTATCCCACCATCGTGGGCGCATGGACCACGTCCGGCATATACGGATACAGCACATGGTACAGGATCACCAGGTACATACCCAGCACTTTGATTCCATCCAGCCCGTGCTGGCGCTTGGACACTTCCATGGCAATCCCTCCTTTTTGCTTATCCTACCATGGCTTTCCCGCAAAATCAACCACCGCCTGACGAATTCCGTCCCGGTTTTCCGGTCATAAACACGAGAATGGGAATTCTTTTTTGTGCAAGAAGCCAATTATTACGAAAATGTTATTTGCTTTCTTGACAGATTACACAGGAAATGCTATACTGTTTTACGAAATGTGAAAGTTTCGTGAAGATTATTACGATAGTATAACATGCAAGCTGTTCCTTGCCCGTTCCACCGGCGAATGCTGGTTTACCTTCTTTCTTTCACCCCTTCGCGTTGGGGTTGGACTCCCCCGGCGCGGCAAAAAACCTCCCTCTGACCAGGGGAGGTTTTTTGTATCTTCCGAATGATTTCCGCAAAAATACCCGGACGAAATTCGCCCGGGTATTTAAGGCAATACCGCACAAATCGGCAAGAGAGTCTGACGAGAGATTTTTCGTCAGACTCCGCAGACGTATTTGTGCGGTGTTGCCTTAAATTGCGTCAGCAGTTTTTTAACGCAGCAACGCATTCCCGATCTGCCACCCGGAACACCAGATAGCCCGCTACGAACACCACAACCAGTGCGCCAACGCCCATAGACTGGCTGCCGGACACCTGGGTTACCACGGAAATCAGGGTCGTGCCCATAAATGCCGCGCCCTTGCCGCAGATATCGAACAGTCCGAAGTATTCGCCGGACTTCTCCGGGGGAATAATTTTGCCAAAATAGGACCGGGACAGTGCCTGTACGCCGCCCTGGAACATGCCGACCAGCACCGCCAGCACCCAGAATTGCCACTGTGCCGCCAGGAAGACCGCAAAAATGGTGATACCGGTATAGGCAATGATGCAGACCTTAATCAAAAGTCCCGTATCATACTTGGACGCCAGCCGACCAAACAGAATCGCGAAGGGGAATGCCACAAACTGCGTCAGCAGCAGCGCCAGCAGCAGCCCAGTGGTGTCCAGTCCCACTGCGGTGCCATATGCCACCGCCATGTCGATGATGGTATAAACGCCGTCGATGAACAGGAAGAACGCCACCAGGAACAGGAAGATATGCTTTTCCTTACGGATATTCCGGAAGGTGTTTGCCAGCTGCCCAAAGCTCTGACGGAAGGGATTGCCCACTGCCTCCACATAGCGTGTCTGATGATAGGTTTTCAGCAGTGGAATGGTCAGCACCAGCCACCATGCCGCCGTGAGAATAAACGCAATGGTCATGGCAGAGGACTGGGTAAGCCCCAGCTTGTCGCTCATCAACACAATCACCAGGCAGGCAATAAAGGGAATGCAGGAGCCAATGTAGCCAAAGGCATAGCCCTGAGAGGATACGTTGTCCATGCGTTCCTCTGTGGTGGTCTCCGGCAGCATCGCGTCATAGAACACCAGAGACGAGGAATAGCACACCTTGGAGAACACAAAGATCACCAGGAACGAGATCCAGCTCCAGGCAAAGCCCAGCACGGCGCAGGAAATTACGCCCAGCACCAGTGCCACGGTAAAAATCGGCTTTTTATAGTTTTTCCGGTCTGCCAGAGTACCGAACACCGGTCCGATGATCGCCGTAAGCAGGGTTGCAATGGCCCCCGCATAGCCCCAATATGCCAGGTAATTGGTATCGGACACGCCCTCCGCCGATGCCAGGGCATTGAAATAGATGGGGATCAGGGTGGACACCAGCATGGTGAAGGCGGAGTTGCCCACATCATAGAGGATCCAGGACTTTTCCCGTTTGTTCAGCTTAAACTTACTCATATTCTCTCTCCTTTGTTTACTCCAGCCAGGTTATTCCGCGCCAAAGGTATGATAAAACCCCAGTCCCAGCGGGCTTCCATCCCGAATGTAGGCAAACAGCTCCTGCCGCAGGGTTTCGATCAGCTTCAGCGCATCCTGATAGTGTCCCCAAAGGATTTTATCGCTGTCCCAGCACTTGGGGTTCTGCCCCAGGGGAATCAGCATGTCTCCGGTAGAGACATGTCCCACCGCTTTCAGACCAGCCAGAATCGCCTTGCGCTTGGGTCCCGGGGGCGCAATGAGTCCGTTGAGATAGAACACCATGGATTTCTCCGTGTGGAAAATGTCCTTTGCCGTCAGCGGCGGATAAAAATCCGCAATCACCAACGCACTGCTGCGGGAGGGAATCAGGTGCTTTGTCACCTTATGCCGCAGCGGGTCCAGTCCGTCCTTCTCCATGAGATACCGGTCAAAGGAGGACTCGATCTCCGAATGGCTGGCTCCGGTCTGTTCCTTCTCCGCCACATAGGGATGGCACTCCCGATCCAGAGCAAAATGGCACAGGACGCCCAGCAAATAGCTCAGCGCCGCCTCCTTTTGTGAGGAAGCCTTCAGCGCCTTGACTGCCTGAGCAAAAAAGTCCGCGCCGGTCCGCTCATGGCTGGCATAGCCAATGGCATTGATCCGGGTTGAGGAAAAGGGTTTATCGTAGAATAACAGGTCCGGTCCATGTACGCCGAAGTCATAGAGCTGACGATGCTGCTCCACAATTTTGCGGATATCTGACGGCATCGCAGCCAACACGTCACAGCCAAACCGGTAATGTGCATATGTAGTAGGCATAAAAGCAGCTCCTTTCCCTTAAACTGTATCACAGATATTGTAGAATAGCAACGTAAAATCCGCATTCTTAGCTTTGTTAAGAGTATGAAAAGTTTTTGGCGCTTTTTTCTGTTTCCTATTGACACAGTGGGAAAGCTATGGTAGAATGTGCTCATAGTTAGTAATTACTAACTTTCTTTTGTACATACGAATTAGTTTTATCTAACCATAGAAAGGATACCAATTATGAGCGTTGTAATTATCGGCGGCAACGAATGTATGGTCTGCCGCTACCAGGAGATATGCAAGAAAAACGGCTATAAGGCAAAGGTATTTGCCAAGGAAAACGGTCCCATGAAGAAAAAGATCGGCTCCCCGGACCTGATGATTCTGTTCACCGGCACCGTTTCCCATAAAATGATGATCTGCGCCACCCAAGAGGCAAAGAAAAACGGCGTTCCGGTGCTGCACGTGCATTCCTCCAGCGCATCTGCACTCCAGCAGGCGCTGGAATCCAGATGCGTCGGATAATTTCATAATCGCGCGTTTCGGGTATCCCGGACACCCCCCCGGGTAATTCCTCCCTGGCAGCCGCTGCCCCAAGCAGCGGCTGTTTTTTGCAGCAAAGGCTGGTGCGGAATTCCAAAATGCCGCACCAGCCTTCTTTCTATTCTTTTTTTGCCGCTTCTCGCTCCTTGATTGCCGCCTTGCCGTCCTTTAAGAAGCTCAGCACAATGAGAATCATAACAATCCCGATGGGGAACGCCGCAATGATGCTCACCGTCTGCAGGCTATTCATGGAGCTCTCCGCAAAAATCAGCGCAATGGGCAAGAGAATCAGCAGAATGCACCACATCAGCTGAATGAGCTTATGGGGCATCTCGTTCTCCCCCAGCCGATGATAGCTGTAGCAGGAGGCGGTCAGCGCAATGGAGTCAAAGGACGTGGCATAGAATGCAATCATGGTCAGCAGCAGCACCACCATCACCAGCTTGGCACAGGGCATTGTCTCAATAATGGCGATAATCAGCCCATAGGGATCACCGTTTTCCAGATAGGCCGCCACAAAGTCCATGGCACCAGTGACCTGGAGATGCATGGAGTAGTTGCCCAGAATAATAAAGCTCATAATCGTGGAGCCAACGCCGAACACATAGCCGCCCAGGTCTGCCGGATGGTGCGCCCTCTGGAGATGCTGCCAATGAAGAAGGGCGCGGCAACACACCATACCATCCAGTATGCCCAGTAGTAGATGGTCCAGTTCTGAGGGAAGAAGGAAGTGCGCAGCGGATCGGTATAGGTTGCCAGCGGGATAAAGTTTCCGATCATGGTTCCCAGGGAGGTCAGCCCTGTCTCAATGATATACTTGGTGGAGCCGCCAAACAGCAGCACATATGCCAGAATGCCAAAGAACAAATAAATGCATGCCTTTGCCAGCAGACTAATGCCGGAGAAGCCCCGGAGCAGGAACGTGGTATAGATCACGCAGGTGATAATCAGAATGCAGATGGTAACCACTGTCTCATTGAGCTGAACGCCGAACAGCGCGTTGATGACGCTTGCCATCAGGGGTGTTGCCACGGAAAACGTCGTCGCCGTGCCTGCCAGCAGCGCAAACACCGCCAGAAGATCAATGAGCCGTCCGCAGATACCATCGGTACGCTTGCCCAGAATCGGACGGCACGCCTCAGAATACTTCTGCCGGTTGACGCTGCGTACATGGAGCATAAATCCGAACGCAGCTGCCAGCACCAGATAAAACGCCCAGGGCACCAGACTCCAGTGGAAAATTGGGAATACGCCTGCCCACTCCTGAATGCTGCCCATCTCCGCCAGGTGAGGATCTGCCGCATACATCACCCACTCCGAAAAGGAATAGAACAGAATGTCTGCCGCAAGTCCGGCGGTAAACATCATGGAGCCCCATACAAAAAAGGAATACTTGGGCTTTTCATCGGGCTTGCCCAGCACAATATTGCCGTATTTGGAGGTGGCAATATAGATGGAAACAATCAGCATGCCCAATCCGATGATCAGATAGTACACGCCAAAGGTATCGCCAAAGAAGAAGCGTACCTGGCTGAGCACAGCCCCTGCCTGCTCCGGCAGTAGCATAAAGACCACACACAGCCCCACAATCAGCAGCAGCGGAACCAGCGTAATCATCCAGTCAATTCGTTTCGTTTCCGAGGTGGTTTTTTTCATTTGTCATTCTCCTGTTCTAGCGGTAGGTTGGGTCTATCGCGCGGAGTTCCTCTACGCTGTCAATCTCCTGAAGGCTTTCCGGTGCAATGGGTCGGATCCCCAGCTGATAATCCTCCGGATGGCAGAACAGCGCCACATCATCCCAATAAATATCCGTATTCCTCTTTTCGATGTACTCTTCCTCCAGCTGACGGCGAAGTCGGTCTCCGTCCTCTTTGGACCAGAAGGATACGCTGTGCAGCTCCCAGCCGTGATCTCCGCCGGTTCGGCTGCACTTCGTCACGATGTCATTCTGATCCAGGGTCAGCACCCATTCCTCTGTGGGTTCGTCCCGCCAGATGCAGCAGTAGCCGGAGTGTTCAAACTGGGGGTTTAAAATCTCTGGATTCCAAATCAGCTGATCGCCGTCCAGAATCACCACGTCCTCCAGATGCGCCCGGGCATAGTAGAGGGAGGAGATATTGTTGCAGGTCAGGTAGTCCGGATTTTCAATGAGCGTCAGCCCCGGGTTCTCCGCCGGAAGGGATGCAAACGCCTCCTTAAGATGTCCCACCACCACATAGATCTCCCAAATGCCGTTTTGATGCAGGGCAGAAAGAATGGTGTCGATCATCCGGCGCCCCTGTACCTGCACCAGGGGCTTGGGAATGGTATTTGTAATAGGTCGCATACGGTTGCCCAGTCCGGCAGCCATAATAATCGCCCGTTTTGCCTGATTCAAGGTTTAGATTCCTCCATTGCGTTTCTTCATCAGTTCCTGAAACAGCGCCGAATACTCCGAAGCATAGCGATACTGCATCAGCGCATAGCCGCCGAAGTCTACCCCCAGCGCCTTCTTGTATTCGCACCAGTTGCTCCAGAGCAGTCCGCCCAGCGCCACATAGCAGTAGATTTTCAGCCGGGTATCCCCGTCACAGCCTTCCTCGAAATACCAGTCGATCAGCTGATCCAGCATGGTGCGGTCATAGCCTGCATAGATGGCAAACATGGCAATGTCCAAGTGCGGATCGTTCATCCCCGCATATTCCCAGTCAATGAGATGCAGGGTCTCTTTGCCGTTTTCCCGGACAAACAGGAAGTTATCCGGCACCGCATCCACATGCGTCAGTATATAATCCCGGTCCAGTCCGCTGAGAAACGGACGCATGGCAAGGCAGCGAAGCCGCACCTCGTCATAATCGGGATAAACCGAGGTTCCCATCAGGCTTTCATAAAAATCGATTTCCTGATAGATGTCAAAGTCATGGGGTACCTTCAGCGCCTTTTTATGGAACTGCCGCAGCAGCGCCATACATGCCTGAACCTCCTGTGGATTTCCGGGATCACAGTTTCTGGTCTCCTGCCAGTATTTCGCCAGCTTATAGCCCGTCTCAGGATCAATGGCAATCACATGGTCGGAAATGGGATCGCCGGACAGCGCCCGGTAGTTCTCCGCCTCCTGACGGCGATTGATGAGCTTGTCCGTCCCCTCCCCGGGCACCCGAAGAATATACTGGGTGCCGCCGCTTTGAAAGCGGAAGGAGCGGTTGGTCATGCCTGCCGAGGTCGGCTGGACGTCAGTGATCTGTTCTCTGCCGATGCCCAATGCCTTCTCCAGGAACGCAATGGCGGAATCGGTGAGAAATCGCTTTTCATGACAAGCTTCCATCGTTCTTACTTCTTCTCGTCATCCATGGGATCTACCACATCGTCCATGGGATTGAACTCGCCGCCCGCTTCTTCTTTCACGTCAGCGGCAGTGGTATCCTTCTTCTTGCCGAGGTTCTGGAAAAACAGCTTGATCTTCCGGCGGAAAATCGCCAGTGCTGCGCCGCCTGCAATGAACAGACCGGCAATCATGGACACCACATAGGTCACCGTGCCGGGATCCAGATAGGCAAAGGCGGGTGCGCTCATGAGCAGCGCCGTAAAGAAGCCGAAATAGGTGTAGCTCAGCAGTTTTTTTGCGTTTTTCATGGTATGTTTCCTCCTAAAAATACTGTTAGTTTTGAATTATTATGCTTTTCGGCTGCCCAAGCGCTTGACGATATACCGCCCGGCCGCCTCGGCGCCATGACCAAGATTGTAGATTTCCTTTTCCTTCACCGCCTGAATGGTCTCACGGAATTCGTCGGGACGGGACAGCAAATCCTTTGCAACAGCGCCCGCTTGATCCAACTGGTCAAGCTCCAGCTCGCCGCCCAGCTGACCGCGAATCCGGATATCAAAGGGCACCACATCGATCTTGTCGTATTCGGGGTTCATAATCTTCATGGGGGTATTGATATAGAGCACCGGCTTCAGCGTGGAGAGTGCAAACTCAACGTTGGACCAGTCGGTTACCAGCAGGTCCGCGCTGTAAACGGTATCCGTGGAGCTGAAATCCGTCTGGATGATGAAGTCCTCTCCCAGCTTGTCCTTGTATCGGCTCTGGAGTCCTTCGATTTTCTCGCCGTACAGCCGCACATACTGGGGATGGGGACGGATAATCAGCCGGACGCCGGGCTGTAGGAACTGCTCGATCAGCGTGTCGATGCAGGAATCCATGATATTGTCCTTCTGCCAGGAGGGCGCCACCAGAATGGTCTTCTTCTCATGGGGCACCTTGGGGGTGTTCTCCCAGGCTTCGGTCATCTCATCCAGCAGTCCATAGCCCACCTGCACCAGACGGCGGGGCTTGAGGTTGTAGAGCTTCTCAATGGCGCGGGCTTCCTCCATCTGGTGGGGTCCCACGCAGAACAGTGTGTCATAATGGTCCAGCGCATGGGTTCTGAGGGTCATGTTATCGGAGCTGACGCCGTGGTCAGTGTAGATGTACTCAATGTCCTTCCGTACCAGGCTGCGCTTGATATGATAGGTTTCCAGATCCGGCATGGTCATAATCACCATGTCCGCATCCATCTTCATCATCAGCGTAATGAGCTTCATTTCGCCGATGTAATAGGGCTTGATGCGCGGCTCGTTCATGGAGAACACCGCATCCTTGGGGTCCGAGGTAATATAATGGATCACAATGTCGGAATGCTTCAGCACGTAGTCGATCATGCCCGCAAAGTATTTATAGAAGCCGCTGCCCTCGCTGTAGAATACCAGCTGCTTATGCTCCTTGTCGGACAGGAACCGATGATAATCATCGTGCTCCTGCTTTTTATAGGGCTCC
>ERZ857955.2670-NODE-2670-length-11141-cov-6.160202_pt1 | contig 11141 bp, 9 predicted proteins | sample MGYA00519956_ERZ857955 | MGnify/ENA primary metagenome ERZ857955 (study PRJEB31778, sample SAMEA3449378) | human gut metagenome | biome: human gut; feature: human-associated habitat; material: faeces | place: United Kingdom | collected 2010/2012 ...
GCAAATCCGACAGGGTTATAAACTTGGGTACAGCCTGCAAGTCGGAGATACTCATTGCCGGTCCCAGCAAAGAGGGGAGGCCATAGTCGCGCAGAACCTGCCATAGATGAGGCAAAACCGTTCCGAAAGCTATTACTGCCGCAACCGCTGTGCTTTGCCGCAGCTTTGCTTTCACGGTGTATTTCCGGCCTAAAGGAGTAGATGCCAGAATTTCATCCATTCCACCCTTACGCTCCATCGCAAATAGACCGCTGAAGCACAGTGCGCACAGTAGCCCGGCCCACAGCGTGTCCTGCACGTCAGCGGTACCGCTGAAGCCGAACAACTTTTTGTAGCCGCTCTCGTACACCAGCCACGCGCCGGGGTGCTCCTTTAAGTAGTAGTTGATATTGTTTTGCACGACCTGCTGGTAAATATTGTACTTCTGCTGCAGTGCGCCGTAGGCCAGCATTGCCTCGTTGCTCAGCTCTCCGCGCGCCACGCGCCGCTGCACGGCCAGCATCGGGGCAAACTCCTCGCCCTGCGCGGTCAGCCAATCGCGGCTCTCTGCCGTCCACGGGCCGGAGATATGCTTCATGTAGTAGGCATAATAAATTTCGTCGGCGTCGATGTAGCTCTCGCTCGTCACGCCCTGATACACGCCGAACGCCAAGAACGCTGCCAGGAACACCGCTGCGCCGTTCAGCACAAACAGCTTGCGGCCTTCTTCCTTTATAACAGAGGTTGCTTTCGTCCTGCGCGTCAGCCCCAACACAAGGCCGCGCTTGGCGGCGGGCAGCAGCTGTGCGCGGGCGAATACCGTGCAGAACGCCGCAGCGAACAGCGCTCCGTAGAACACCGCCGCCGTCCACTCGACCAGCGGCAGCCCGATCGGTGTGCCAAACCAGAACAGGTTGCGATAGTTGCCGAGCAGTTCGTTGGTCTGCAGCAGGCTGACGAGGTTCGCGTATTTAACCACGTTGAGGTGGCTCGTGGCCGGAATAGCCGCGCGCACGCCGTACATCGCCAACGGCAGCGCCAACGCGCCGATCCAGCCCGCGGCGGCGCGGCGCGCGGTCAGCGCGGCCAGCATGACCCAAAGGCCCATCACGAACGCCCCGACCCACTTGGCCAGCAAAAACCGCAGCAGATACTGCCCGACCGTAATCTGCATCGTGCAGCGCATCAGGGCGGGAACACTTTGAATGGTGCGATTCAGCGAGCCTAAACCGAAGGACGCCGAGCAATAGGCAAGGTTGACCCCATACAGCACCGTAAGAACGACCAATAAGCTGGCAGCAAATGCCGCCAGCTTGGCAAGGGCTGTTTTCAACCGTCCGCCCGGCAGGCTGCGCACAAGGCTCAGCAGTCCGCTGTCGCGCTCCTGTCGCACAAGGATCAGCGCCAGCAAGAGCATAGATGCCAGCAAAATCAGGTCGGTAAAGGCGTAGGAGATTGCCGTGTACAGCCCCTTTTGCGGGTAATAGTCGATCTCGGTCGCAGTCAGCCCCGCATACACCTTGGCCGTGGCTTCGATGTTCTTTAAGTCGTAGCCCGTTTTGTCGTTTTGGAAGATCGAGATGCCCGCCAGCTGCGTCGCCTTGGTCTGCACGCCGTCCAGAAAATCGGTGTAGGTGGCCACGGTATCGTACTCATTCTGCAGCTGATTGAACAGGCGATATTCGGTGTTCAGATTGTCGGTGAACAGTGTATAGCTTTTGTCCTTGTATTCCTGCTCGTAGGCGTCGAACATCGCAGCGTTCTCGTCGCGGTAGGCTTGCAGGTAGCTGCTGCCGGCGTAGGCCATATCGCGGTAGAAGCCGCCGATCTTGACAAGGCTCTCAATCTCGGTATATTTTCCGTGCAGGTACGCGCCCTTTTCTTCCATCGTCAGGCCGTCGAGCTGCGCGCCGACGGCACGATAGGCTGCGGCGGGCGGCTGTTTGGCGGTGGGGCGAGTGCCCATCCACAGCAGCAAGAGATTGGCGGATGCCAGTATCGCCAACAGGACAGGAAACACCCTGCCGCCCCAAATTTTGCGGAGTTCAGCAAAAAACAGGCTCATTTGCCGTCCCCCTCACCGAACACATTCAGGTAGACCTCCTCAAGACCTTGGCCGGGTGCGTATTTTTCAATCAACTCCGGCACGGGCGCGGCATCTACAATTTTGCCCGCACGCAGCAGAATGACCTTGGTGGCGACCGTTTCCACGTCCGAAACAACGTGCGTTGCTACAAGAATAATACGGTCTTTGGCCATATCTGCCAGCAATTCACGCAGGCGAACACGCTCCTTTGGGTCAAGACCCGCCGTCGGTTCGTCCAAAATCAACAGCTTGGGGTCGCCCAGCAGGGCGGATGCCAACAGCAGACGCTGCTTCATGCCGCCGGAATAGGCAGAAAGGCGCTTGTCCAATTCGGCGGTCAAGTTTACGGCGGCTGCCACGCGGGCTACCTCGGCGGCAACGGTCTTGCGCGGGATTTCTTTCAGCGCGGCCATATAGGCCAGAAAGCGCCGCCCGGTATAGCTGTCGTACAAACCTTGCTGTTGCGGCATATAGCCCAAAATACGGCGGAAGGCAATGCCCGCTGCGGGCTTGCCGCACCAAAGCACTTCGCCGGAATCGGGTGCAAGCGTACCCGTGATAATGTGAATCAGTGTGGATTTGCCCGCACCGTTGGGACCCAGCAATCCGTAAAGGCCCGGCGTCAGGGTGAGTGACACGCCCGACATCGCTCTTTTTACTTGTGGCCGCGCATTTTTCCCGAACGGTAACATCGGGATATGCGAAACATAGGTCTTGCAGAGGGAGTCGAGAATAAATGTAGTATTCATAGAGCAAGAGCAATAATAAATCAGCGTTTGCGTGTACTATATGCATTGATAAAGCAAATTTTACATCACTAAAAAGCTGTCTATAATCTTATAATTGGCAACAGACTGCAAATAGTCCTCTTTTTCAATTAGTGCGTATAATGGTTGGACATCAACAAGTTGTAAGCCATCAGTTTTAACTTTAGAATTGTACTTGACAAATAGATAATCTGCAGAAGAGGCGTAGATTGAAATCGGAGAACTATTATAATCTTGTAATAATTTTACTAATTCATGCTCATTAGATACTGGGTTCCAATTCAAATAAAGAGTAGTATCATCATCGAGAATGAAAGACATAAGAAACCAATCATCGAATGAATGGCATACAATAGGAACAACATCTTTAGGAATATTATAAAATTCATAAAGAAAATCGTAACTGTAAGTGCTTACAGCCTCATTTTCTAAAGATTTGACTTCTAACATTTTGTCCTTGTCAACTACGAAAAGTTTGTCTTCGACAAAAAAGAACCCGTTTGATGGATTATCCAAATCAATAGTTATAATATCAGTTGTGCTGAAAGGAGCATCAACATCTATACTTTTACAAATGCGTTGATTCGATGAAGTCACAATATCGAATACGAGATTCCGATTATAGGCCGTGTTGATTAATGGGTATGTGTTTGGTTCAAAGGTGAAAATTTTTCTCCATTCGTGGCTTGAAAGATTTACTTTCACGATGGAACTTACGGTAGTATATAAAGTAGAATCAACTTCCTCAATCAATGTGTATAGGCAATCACCGTCTGAGAAAACTGATCCCGTCAAGCGGACATTATTTCCAAATTCGCAGATGGTTTGTGGATTCGTGCCATCTAAAGACGTAGAGAATAATTTCGCATTTTGGCCATCATTCGCAATCATTTGGAGAAAGTAGAGTTTGTCTTTCAAGACAAAGATTTGTAAATTTCCGTTTGCTTGTTCAGCAAGCGAGACTGCTGAGCAGCTATTGTCTTTGTGTGCACAATTGGCATTGCTACAAAGAGGAATTTGACTTTGGCTCTTATAGTCAACATAGGTTATGATGCAGTTATTATTATATATTTCGGATAGATAAATACCATTTGTTGTTGACGAGTTGAGTTCATAAAGAGTATTGTGAATTCCGTTGTGATCATTGTCAAGACTAGTTTCTGGCGTAGGTGTGCTTGTTTGAATATTAAATAAATCTGATTTTGAATTTGATGTTGTACATGAAGTTAAAACAAAGGTTGCAAGTATAATAGTAAAGAAAATAGAAACAGTGTGTTTCATGAAACAAACCTCTGTAATTTACATATTATTTAATCGAATTATAGTTCAGCTGCCGACCTCCCATAAGTTCGGCAGCTGAATCAACTGATTTTGATGTCTTTTCAGGAAGAACTATCCGCCGATGAATTCACGATTCCAATCGTTTCCGTTTTGATTAAAGAACACATAACCTCCATCTTCTTCCTTTGTAAATGCAAGGCGAAGATTTTTGTTGGCTAATTTTAATTTGTCCCCTTCGAAAACGAATAACGAATCGTTATTTAGCTCGTTAGCGGAAATATTGATAGGCCAAAGAAACGCGACATAACCACCATTATAGGAAATATCCGCCTTATTGATAGAGTAAAGCTTGGAATTCTGCATTTGACCAAAATAGTAATTTGTTATTTGTCCATTTGAGACACGATAGCAAGAAAAAAGCTGATCGTTACCCCACTGCGATGTTTCATATAATGTAAGACGTCGACTTTGTAAAGCACTTGTGTTTCCGTACAAATTTAGATAAAGCCTATTGTTGTGAGGAGCGCGAAATAAATAGTAGCCGTTGGCTCCAGTGTTTACAAAGGCTGCGAATGTTGGCAACGCCATGGCCACCATCATTGCGAGAACGAACAGGAACATGGGAACGCGTTTCTTCATTTTTGACATTTGATAAGCCTCCAGTCTAATGGATTTCATCGGGTTGATATTCGGACAATTACAAGCGTCTGTGCACCGACGCTTACATACACATAAAACTTTTCAATCAGTGTGGCGAGAACGTTTATTTATCTTGAACTCAAGATACAACAAGAAAATCTTCATTTCCACAAAATTGACACAAAATCCGAGTTACTTGTCATAAAACACGAGTAAAAAACTGCCCCGGTTGCTACACCGAGGCAGTTGAAAAATCTATAGGCCCACAAAATGGGAATCCTAAATTATTGCGATAAGTGACTAACAATCTTGCTGAACAATTCAAGCCTCTGTTCAGCAGTTGTGTGCCTTGCCGAAAAAACTCGCGTAAGCTCCGAAATCAGTTCTTTTTGCTCTGGTCGCAAGGCACGAATAGAAATCAAATTTGAACGATCCCCATAAACCAGTGTGTCAAGCGATACATCGAACAATTCTGCCATTTCAATAAGGCAATCGACAGACGGAAGTTTGGCATTCGTTTCATAGGCACTGATAGTGGAAGTCTTCTTGCCCAACTTTTTGCCTAATACTTGTTGTGTCCAGCCTTTTTCTTCTCGCAGCTTACGAATGTGATCTCCAATATAGTTGTGACGCTCGGTATCTTTCATGTCTTTGTCCAGCTTGCTTTATCAATGAATTTTCTTCTTAGGGTAATTCAATTTTAAATGATTTGGCTTGCCAAACGGTGTAAAAGCAATATAATATTACACTATAGGTGTTATTTGGAGAAAATACTTGACTTTCGGGAGAATTAAACGTATGTTGAATGGCAAAGAGGGACGTCTACTACGGCGAAACAGCGATAAGGATACAAGCATGAAGATTAATATTTTACTTTGCGATGACGACAAGGATTTTTTGCAGAGAATATCAGACGCGGTTGCTGGCCAGCCGGTACCGCCCGGAGCGTCCATTTGCATAACAAAAAGTTCGAATCCTGCCGAGATAACAGACCGGCAATTATCGCAGTATCACATTATGTTCTTGGACATTGACATGGATGAACGCAGCGGCATGGACATTGCCCGCCGTGTGCGGGAATTACATCTGGATACAGTGATTATTTTTGTGACAAATTATCCGGAATTTTCGATGGAAGGGTATGAAGTCCGGGCATTCCGATATCTTCTCAAGCAGGAACTGGAGCAAAAGCTGCCCAATTATTTTCGGGATGCATTGGCGGAATTGCCGCGTTATGATAAAGTTCTGCGTTTTTCTGCCAACGCGGAGTCGTTTAACATTCCCTACAAAGATATTCTCTACTTGGAAAGTAATCAAAGAGTTATATATTTGTACACAGTAAAGCCTATGCAGGCACCAGACCGCTTTTATGGAAAAATGGAAGATTTAGCGGCAGAATTGGAAGGAGACGGATTCCTCCGAATTCAGAAAAGCTATCTGGTCAATATGGCATACATCAAAAAATTCAATTATGACAGAGTTGTTCTCTTCGATGGAAAAGAGCTATCGGTAAGTCAGAAGCGGTACTCACAAATGAAAGTCCAGTATCTGAGTTGGAAAAACAAAAACTGGGGGAATGCACGTTGAGCGATTATTTCTTGACCTACTTGTGGACTTGGATGGAGTGCTTTTCGGCAATTTTGCTATTTGACGCATTTTCAGCAAGAAAGATGAAACGTTTTCGCCATTGGATTATTGTGACGAGCCTTGCTTTTCTGGAGGCAACATTTCTGAACATTGCCTCAAAGGCATTGCCTGATTATTCGAAAATCTTAATTGCGCTTGTCCTGTATTATTTTGTGCATAGAATTTTGTACATCAGTAATAGATTTTTTGGCTTATATATTTCAATTATTATTTATGCAACGATGTGTTGTATAGATAATTTATGGCATACTCTTGCTCTTTTGTTATCTGAAACACTGAATGGTGTATTTCTTGGGAATGCGCTATGCCAAAGTATGCTTGTACACGGTATAATAATAGTAGTATGCTTTTTACAGGCAAAGGCGCGAAATGGAAAGTTAAGCCAAGCAACCAATTTTAGATGGTACACCATTCCCGCAGTACTTTCCCTTGCAAGTGTTTTGCTTATTTTCTTTTTCGGAAGTTGCTTTCAGCAAGGGCAAATATCAATTCAGCCGCTATGTGTCTGTGCCACATTTATTACCGTAATGCAGATAGCAGCATTACTTTTAATCAGCTGGATGGAACAAAACGCCAACTTCCGTGAGGAGGCAATCAGCCTACAAGCCAAATCAAAAGCACAGCAAGAGAGCATCGAAGCATTGAGTGCCGCATACGCTCAGCAACGTAAACTGACACATGATTTTCGCGCTCATCTGAGTACGTTAGACGGAATGCTGATGCAACAAAACAGAGATATCAACACAATACAAACCTATATCCATAGCCTGCAATCGAAACAAACCGAACGCATCCTGCTCGTCAATACTCACCATGCAGCACTGGATGCACTTCTGAATCAAAAGGCGCTTGTTGCAAAAAATCGTAAAATTGATATACAGTTCAGTGTGAATGATTTGTCTCCCATAAAGATTGACATGGTGGATTTGACGGTTGTAATCAGCAACACACTGGATAACGCGATTGAAGCGTGCGAAAAACTGCCGGAAACGGATCGGCAAATTTATGTGCAGGCACTGCTGGAAGAAGATGAATTGTTTTATGCTGTCCGAAATAAATCTTTGCCGGTAAATATGGTTGCAAATCAGCTGCCTGCATCAACTAAAGAAAATCCATCTTTTCATGGGTATGGTTTGCAAAATGTACATACTACATTGGAAAAGTACCACACGCTTTACGCTATGGATTATGAAAACGGCTGGTTCGAATTTGCAACAGAGCTGCCGAATACTCTGATTTCATGACAAAAAACTCCTGTTTCACTACAATAATGATGAAAAAGCTGAAAACTCTGTTTTAATAAAGATAGTTCTAATTTACAGAGGTTCTGCATATGGAAACAATCGTCGAAGGAATTGTGGAGAAGTGCATACAAAACGAACTCATTGAAGAAAGTCAACGCGATTGGATGACATACTCGCTACAACGAAAGTTCATGAACTTTGGCGGCTTCTTTATTCTCGTTTGCTTTGGAATACTTGTTGCGCCGTTACCGCAAGTGATTCTTTTGAATTTTGGGTTGGCATTTTTACGAGAAAAGACAAATGGGCTTCATATGCCAACAGTATTTTCCTGCTTTATCACTTCTTTATTTTGTGAATATGCCTGCTTATATCTGATTGACCGACTGCAATCTTCTACGATAGCGGCTACAATTACGCTGTTTATTGTCTCTGTTACGCTAATTTTAATACTTGCTCCTTGCAATAATTCGGCGATTCATTGCAGCAACGAGGAGTTGCAGGACATGAAAACAGCGGTACGCAAAAGACTTGTATTATATTGCTTGATTGTTCCGCCCCTTTTGTTGCTGAAACCATTGTACAGCACTGTCTGGATTGTAGCGGCAGCTGCAGATGCATTTCTGCTGGTTTTGGCTAAAATTGGTGTTGGAATCAAATAAAACTAAATTAAACCGGAAGGAAGGTCTTTACCATGAAAGCAAAAGAAAGTCTTTTACACAAAAACTTGCGTGCAGTAGTCCAGACATCAGTTCGAAAAGAAGCTAATGAACCGTGTGTTATGTTTTGGAATTATCAGCCTCACCGGCCCGAAAAGCCTCTGACAAATCCTCAGGAGAAAAAATAAATCTTACGCTGCAGCTCTAAGCCCGTCGCATCTCAAAATGCGGCGGGCTTTTTTGTGCGCTCGGTTGGGCAACAACTGGCGAAAGGATGCTACGCGCTTAGCAGTAGGAAGCGCTAGCCGAAGGCAAGGACATCCATCGTGAGGTGGCATCAGAATGCCGGCAGAAAATGCTGACGGGCAAACACATGAACCAACAAGCAGAAATTCATATATTTATAAATTATAGTGATCTAGATAAAATTCGAACGGATTTAAAGTTTAACTCCGCAAAAGTTGCGGGGTATTTGCGATATTATAAGTGCAAAGCAAATTCGGAAGGAATTTCAAAGATGACATCTAACGAGCGACAAAAGAAAATAATTCGCTTGTTAGATAAGCGCCGGAAAGATACGATGGAGCATCTTTCAATAGAATTCCATGTTTCAACAGATACTATCAGCAGGGACATAGCAACATTAAACGAGGACTATCCAATAAAAATAGTCCGGGGCCGAAATGGAGGCCTTTTCCTACCAGACGGATACCACTTGTTCAAGAAAATGTACATGACTCCTGTTCAGGCACTCGCATTACATAGAGCGTTGCTGTATGTCCCTGATGAAATCAAGAAAATCCTTGAGACAATTTTGACCGATTTTGCTTGGTAGTCAATTATGATTACCCAGCACCTTGACAACTGAATACCCAGCATAACAGGTACGTTCCTTTCCCCGCAGGCCCATTGGGTGGTTTTGGCATAACCATAAGCTGCCAAGGGAAAGGCCACAATGATACGCCAGCTGCCTCCCGCGTCAGAGGGGGTGACCGAGCCAGAGTTGTAAGCAGTAAGACTCCGGCGGAGTCAGTGAACGGGTGTGCCAACACCCTGCCTGTTGTGTTCCCGGTGTCAGGGGTGCGGGCGGCAAATATGGCACAACAACGAACCATGAACTTTGCCGTTTGGGGCAAATCGTGGGCCGCAGGTTCCCAAGCACCTGCGGCCCATCATTTTGCTTTAAACGGGATGGAAAACAGAGGTGTAAAACCTATGCAAACCTATCCGACAGGCTATGCGGAATCCCACCGCATAGCCGAACAGATTTTCCGGGAGATTCTGCCCCGGCACGGTATGGCGGTGCGCGAGGAACAAATCGCGCTCTGCCATGAAGTTTTGGATACCTTATATAATAAAGAGATTTCCCTGTGCGAAGCAGGCGTAGGCACCGGCAAAACGCTGGCTTACCTCGTGGGCTGTATCCTTTGGCAGATGAATCGTCCCGAACGGATGAAACTGCCTATCGTTATTTCCACTTCCAGCGTTGCCTTGCAGGACGCTATCCTTACAGAGTATCTGCCCGACCTGTCCGCTATTTTGCTGGACGAGGGTATCATCACCGCACCCATCACAGCCGTTGTCCGCAAGGGCAAAGAGCGTTTTGTCTGCGATGCCCGCCTCGCCGAAAGAGCATCGCTGGTGCAGCCAAGCAGAAAAAGACAACGGAACAGCTTGCGCATTGCAGAAAATATTCTGGACATGGATCATATCCCGGAACTTTCTCGGTATGATCGCTGCCGCATTTGTGTGCCGCAGTCCTGCCCGCGCGATTGCTTTATGCGCTTGGATTGCCGCTACCAGCAATATTTGCGGGATTCCATGAAACCCGACATCCAAATTTGCAATCACAATTATTTGCTGGCAGACGCATCGCACCGACTTGAAGATAGACCGCTGCTCCTGCGCAGCTATCAGGCACTGGTAGTGGACGAGGCGCACAAATTACCCGATGCCGCCCGCCAGATGTACACGGAATCCTTGTCAGAACGCGAAATGCAAGAGCTTTGCACACTTCTGCGGCAAGCGCACTATTCTCACATTGCCCAGAACTTGCGCACGGCGTTCCGGACACTGGTTTTAGCCTGTCAGCATAGCCGGACTTGGAAAGAAAAAACCGTCTGCAGTCCTTTTGGGCTTACTCCGTTTCGCAGCAAGGCATTGGCCGATTGTATTGCACAGCTACAATTTGCAGGCTGCCGGGCAGATATGCCGCGGTACTTGCGGAACCGGCTGGGAGAGGCGGAAAGCACACTGCGTCTTTTTCTCTTGGAGGTTCCCACACGCATTCTCTACATCGAAACCGATATGCAAGGTCAGCTGACATTTTGTGCGGCCAGCAATCGTGTGCCACAGCTTTTGCGCAGTGCGCTTTGGAACACCGGCGAACCGGCTATTTTAACCTCCGGCACGCTGGCCGCAGCGGGAAACTTTGACCACACTGAGCAGCTTTTAGGCCTTGCAGCGTACAAACCGCTGCGCCATTTCAGCGCGGACTCTCCGTTTAATTACAAGAAAAAATGTCTGTTATACCTCCCACAGCGCCGCAAGGAATGCACGGATAACCGGCTGCTTGCAGATGAAATTGTTCGGCTTGTCCATGTCTGCTGCGGCCATGCGCTGGTGTTGTTCACGTCCTATCGCCAGATGGCAGAGGTAAAGGCCATGACAGACGGGCGTTGGCCGTACCCGACCTTTCAGGCATGGCGCAACGGCGGCAGGGTGATTCAGCAGTTCAAAGAATCCGGCAATGGCGTTCTGTTCGCGGCCGGTTCCTGCTGGGAGGGGATCGACTTTCCCGGCGATATGGTGTCACTGCTGATTATCGCAAAGCTGCCGTTCC
>ERZ857955.2673-NODE-2673-length-11130-cov-3.947178_pt1 | contig 11130 bp, 8 predicted proteins | sample MGYA00519956_ERZ857955 | MGnify/ENA primary metagenome ERZ857955 (study PRJEB31778, sample SAMEA3449378) | human gut metagenome | biome: human gut; feature: human-associated habitat; material: faeces | place: United Kingdom | collected 2010/2012 ...
AAGCTGTTCCAACTTCTCTGCATAATAATGAACAAGCATGCGTATCACTTTCGAAAGATAGATTTCTCCATTGTGCACTTCCATTTGCAGAAAATCTTCCCTTGCCGCCTGTACGATCTGTTCTACATAACAATTGATCTCATCTGCATTTCTTCGGATTCCTGCAATTGCCTGTTGCCGCTCCTCCTCTCTGTCATACAAATTGGTGGCAAGTGCCTTTGTATACAGATCAATTGCAGACAATGGTGTCCGGATATCATGTGACAGAGATAATACTAATGTTTTTTTCTCCTTTTCTAGCTCCAGTTCACGGATCTTATCTGATTCCAATTTCTCACGCAGCATATCCATTCCCCACAGAAAGCGTCCGAAAAACTTACTTTTTTCTGCTTTTACCGGAACCGACAGATTGCCCTTGGCAAGTTCTGTGGTCAGATATTCCATTGTATTAAATGGAGCAATGACTTTCTTTCCCATCATATACAGGACAACTGCAGATATCAGCCACATAGCCATCAACATCCCATTCATCATTATTACCGTGTAGCTGCCTGGATTCTTCCGGTAACAGAACCGATACCATGTACCATTAATGTCCTCTATACGATATTCTTCATTGCACACTTCATCCGGATCAAATATCTGAACCGACAAAAGGCTGTTATATTTCCCCATGTCCAGATCTTTCGCCGAAGTTCCTTCCCTCATGTCCTGAGCTGCCCGCGAGACATCCACGAGATATTCTTTCTGTGCCCGGTGGGAGTCGTACCCGGTTATGACAAAATTACATATTCCGATCAGGCATAATTCCAATAACAAAATACCTGCTGCAAATCTTCTATATCTACTCAAAACGATACCCCGTTCCCCATTCCGTAATAATATGTACCGGATGTTTTGGATCTTTCTCAATCTTGTGCCGGAGCCATTTGATATGCACCGTCAATGTCTGCATTTCCGATTCACTGTCACTTCCCCATATGGTATGAAACAGATACTCTTTCTTCAACGTCACTCCCTGATTCTCCATCAATAATTTCAGCAGTTCAAATTCCTTTGCTGTCGTCTCGACCGGCTGCCAGCTCCGCTCCGGTTCTACCCCGATTGCAAGATAAACCGTCTGCATAACAGTATTTAATTTGATATCACCACTGATCATCTCCTCCTGTGCATACTTTCGTTTGAATATACCATTGATCTTCGCCAATAAAATATCTACATCATATGGCTTATCTATATAATCATCCGCTCCGAGATTCAGTCCCTTTAACTTATCTTCTTTCTGTGTTCTGGCACTTGCAATCAGAATATGAGCATTGGAACTCTCACGAATTCTGGAACACACAGCAAATCCATCTATGCCCGGAAGCATCAGGTCAAGAATCACTAATTTGGCTCCATATCGTTCAAATAACGCAATCGCCTTTTCTCCCGTCTCGACAACACTGACTGTATAGTGTTCTTTCTGTAAGAAATCAAAAAGCAGCTTGCCAATCTCTTTATTATCTTCTACCACAATAATATCTAACATGTCTTCTCCTCTTTATAGAACAAACAAAGTTACCTTATCCTTCTCGCTTACACCAACTACAAGCCAGTCATACACCATTCCACTCAACGATCCTCTCGCCCAGCTCCGTAACCCGCTTCTTCACGTCCATCATACCAGCCATGTTCTCTTCAGTCATGTGATCCACAACGCACCTCGCAAACCTGACCTTCTTACCAGTGAAACCTCTGTAATACTTCTCTATGTAACCAGGAAAAAGCTCATATTGTCCACACTGCGCTTTCAGGCTGACTTCCAGTGCCTCCTCTATGGCGGTCTTCGGAATATAGTTTTCTATTTCCTTGCCCTTAGTGACCCACGACATCATTCCAAGGGCATCAAATTCCGCAATGATCCTCTTCTTGGTATCATTCAGCCGGGCATTCCTGTTTCTCTTATCACTGTCCATCACAATAACAGCATTTCTGTTGGTCTTGATAACACTTATGAGCTCAGTCACTTCCTCAGCCGAGTACTGTGACAGCAGTCTTCCACCATAATACAGAAACTGATAATGCACCCCCTCCACGAAACGGTCCGGGAAATACAGGTCAAGCCAGTGCTTTATGTACACTCTGTCTGATGGTCCTTCCACCCATATGATTCCATTTGACTGGAGCAGATCACTCGCCTTCACGTCCAGATCATCAAGTATCCGGGTCTTGTCCAGATACGACTCTATCCTTTTGACAAATGCCCTTCCGTCCTGTTTGTACACGTGGAATATCCCCGCATCGTCCTTGTCATAAAATGCATTGATGGCCACATGCGAATGGGTCGTGATAAACACCTGTACATCATGCATTTCCGCAAATTCATATATATACTCAAACAGTTTTCTCTGCATGGCGGGGTGAAGATTGTTCTCAAGCTCCTCGAAGCCATAGACCATCTTCTTGTTCTTATATTCATCCAGCTCCGGTATGACAAGCAGATTGAGCAGCACCAGAATGATCGTCTTGAGTCCGCTTCCCATACGGGACAAAGGGCAGCGGCTCATGCCCTCCTCCTTGAGAAACACCTCCCACCGTACATTCCCGTAGCCATCCTGTACCTGCTGCACACGTATACCCTCGAATACAGCCTCAGGGCTCATGATCTCATTTACCGCTTTCAAGAGAGTGTCCTCAATGATCGTCTCATCGTAGCTGCTATCGTTCAGAAATGCCCTGATAATGTTGCTTGCGCCCCTGCCGGTACTGGACAGATCCTCCAGTGTTCCGCCTATCTTCTCTTCCTCCTCAGGAACGATATTGCGCTCCGCGGCAACATGTCTGAACACGTATGTGTCCCTCTCCCGGCTTATATCAGATTCGACTCGATTGGCATCTGAGGAGTTCCAAAGGGGAAGCCTGTCATTCCACTCCACTATATGTCCACCGCTGTCCTCAGGCTCCACCCTGTAGCCTATCGACCGGCCTTTTGATTTGATCCAAAGAGTTCCGCTTGTGTAGCCCTGAATCGATGTATACCCGCTGAGCAATCTGTCACACATATCCCTGGTGATCGGTATCTCCGCAGCAATCTCTTCTGCACAGGATGTGATCTCCTCCCTCATTGCATACATCCTGTCATACATCATCCCCATCACATCGATGACACTTGACTTTCCGCTGTTGTTCTTGCCTATTATCACCGACACCCGTGGAAGGTTGTCAAGTTCTGTGTATGTGTCGGCGGCGAATGCCTTGTAGCCTTTGAATCTTATTCCTTTGTACATGGGGGGCTCCTTTCTTAATTACATTGGTTGATAGATTTATCACTGTTTTATGTTCCAATATTGAATACGTATATATAGTAATTTTAATATATTTTCTATTTAAATCAATATTCATAGCGGACCAGGTACTGAATATGGCCAGCTACTATGATTATAATAACCGCGGTGATTTCGCTCCTGAACAGGAGAAGGAATGTGTGATTGGCGTATACCGCCTGACCATGAAGAGCAACTCAGATAATTTCCGCCAGTCCTCTATACAGGGAGTTATGAAGAGAATCAAAGCTAAAGGGGCATCTGTGATTATTTATGAACCAACATTGGAAGATGGAAGCACTTTCTTTGGAAGCAAGGTTGTGAATGATCTGGACAAATTTAAAGAACAGAGCCAGGCAATTATCGCAAATAGATATGATAGTTGTTTGGATGATGTACAGGATAAAGTATATACAAGGGATATTTTTAAAAGAGATTAAAAATGTAATAAGGGGAGAATATTAATAAAGATATTCTCAAATAAAGGAGAATACAGTTTTTATGTGTGGAATAGTTGGTTTTACTGGAACACAGCAGGCAGCACCTATTTTATTAAGCGGTCTGTCTAAATTAGAGTACCGAGGATATGACTCAGCAGGAATCGCTGTTCGTGATGGTGATAAGCTGGCGGAGGTTGTAAAGGCAAAGGGACGTCTTGGAAATCTGGCTGAAAAAACGGATGAGGGTAGAGCTCTGCGTGGTACCTGTGGAATTGGGCATACACGCTGGGCAACGCATGGTGAGCCAAGTCAGATCAATGCACATCCGCATGTTTCAGGTAATTGTACGCGTTCTGGTTCTGGTGAGGTAGAATCCGAAGTGGTTGGAGTACATAATGGAATCATTGAGAATTATGCGGAGCTGAAAGATAAGCTGTTAAAGCATGGCTATACTTTTTATAGTGAGACAGATACGGAAGTTGTGATTAAGCTGGTGGATTATTATTACAGAAAGTATAATCTTGGTCCGGTGGATGCAATCGCAAAGACAATGGTGCGTGTCCGTGGTTCTTATGCGCTGGAGCTGATGTTCAGGGATTATCCGGGTGAGATCTGGGTGGCTCGAAAAGACAGTCCAATGATCATTGGTATTGCAGACGGTGAGACTTATGTGGCTTCGGATGTGCCGGCAATCCTCAAATACACCAGACAGGTTTATTATATTGGAAATCTGGAGTTTGCCAGACTGACACCAGGCGAGGCGCATTTCTACAATCTTAATGGTGAAGAGATCGAGAAACAGACGACTCAGATCAAATGGGATGCGGAAGCTGCCGAAAAGGCAGGCTTTGAGCATTTTATGATGAAAGAGATCCATGAGCAGCCTAAGGCTATTCAGGATACTCTGAATTCTGTTATTAAAGATGGAGCCATTGACTTTTCAGGGCTGGAATTAACGAAGGAAGAAATCCTGAGTTTTGAGCAGATCTATATTGTGGCCTGTGGATCAGCATGGCATGTAGGTATGGCTGCACAATATGTCCTGGAGGATATGGCGCGGATTCCGGTGAGAGTGGAACTGGCGTCGGAATTCCGTTACAGACCGATGGCATTGAATAAGAACGCGCTTGTTATTGTGATCAGCCAGTCCGGCGAGACGGCAGATACGCTGGCAGCGCTTCGTCTTGCGAAGGAAAAGGGTCTGACAACCCTTGCAATCGTCAATGTGGTCGGAAGTAGTATTGCACGTGAAGCAGACAAGGTGTTCTACACGCTTGCAGGTCCGGAGATTTCTGTTGCAACAACAAAAGCCTACAGTGCACAGCTTGCTGCAATGTACTGTATTGCGGTGGAGTTTGCTTTGGTAAGAGGCAAGATCACAGAAGAGCAGTATGCATATTATATTTCAGAGCTGCTCACGATCGCTCCGAAGATCAATAAGATACTGGAAGACAAAGAGAGACTGCAGTGGTTTGCGGCTAAATATGCCGGTGCGCATGATGTGTTCTTTGTCGGAAGGGGAATTGATTATGCGGTTTCCCTGGAGGGCAGTCTTAAATTAAAGGAGATCTCCTATATCCATTCAGAGGCATATGCTGCGGGAGAACTGAAGCATGGAACGATCAGTCTGATCGAGCCGGGAACATTGGTGATCGGTGTGCTGACACAGAGTAAGCTGTATGAGAAGACAATGAGCAATATGGTTGAGTGCCGTAGCCGTGGAGCATATCTGCTGGGCCTGACAACTTATGGAAAATATGAGATTGAAGAGACCGTGGATTTTGCCGTGTATGTGCCGCGAATCGATGAGTACTTTGCCGGAAGCCTGGCAGTGGTTCCGCTGCAACTGCTCGGATATTACGTGAGCGTGGCAAAAGGACTGGATGTAGATAAGCCGCGAAATCTCGCCAAGAGCGTGACAGTGGAATAAACAAACAAAAAATGCCTCAAGTTCACATATTAGTGTTTCATCTGGGAGAAAAAATAGTTATTCTGCGCTGGGGTATCAACTTGCTATTTGGGATGTTAGATGTTAAAATCAAAGCACAACAGGCATGACTCATCATGCCGCCAAAGAAAGGAGCGTGCTGCATAATGGGAATGTTTGTTAATCCAGACAATTCTGCGTTCCAGGTTGCTTTGAATTCCGAAATATATATAGATAAAAGTGGTCTCATTAATTATACAAATAAGGTGTTAAATACGCTGCAAGGCTATATTTGCAATAGTCGTCCAAGAAGATTTGGGAAGTCTGTTACAGCCAATATGCTGACAGCTTATTACAGCAGAGGTTGCGATTCAGAAGGATTGTTTGCTGATCTTGAAATTAGCAAGAGCGCAGATTTCAAGAAGTATCTAAACCAGTTTGATGTAATTCATCTTGATATTCAATGGTGCATGGAACCAGCGGGGGGAGCAGATCAGGTAGTTCCGTATATTTCTGAGAAAACGATCGCAGAGCTTAAGGAGTACTATCCAGATGCTCTTTCAGAAGATGCTAAATCCCTGCCAGAAGCTTTATCACAGATCAACGCTTTGACAGGGAAAAAGTTTATTGTCATTATTGATGAATGGGATGTTCTTATTCGTGATAAAGCCACTAATACAAAGGCGCAGGAAGACTATATCAACTTCCTTAGAGGAATGTTCAAAGGAACAGAACCAACAAAGTATATCCAGCTTGCATATCTGACTGGCATCCTTCCAATCAAAAAGGAAAAAACGCAGTCTGCACTGAATAATTTTGACGAATTTACAATGCTGAGTGCAAGCAGACTTGCTCCATATATTGGCTTTACTGAAAATGAGGTACAGAAACTGGCGAAGGAGTATCAGCAAGATTTTGATGAGGTGAAGCGGTGGTATGACGGCTATCTCCTGAATGAATATCAAGTTTATAATCCCAGAGCAGTTGTCAGTGTGATGCTCCGAGGAGAATTCAAAAGTTATTGGTCAGAAACTGCTTCTTATGATGCAATCGTGCCACTGATTAATATGGATTTTGATGGACTTAAAACAGCCATCATCGAGATGCTGTCGGGTGCAGAAGTCAAGGTGAACACAGCGACATTCAAGAATGATACACTTAATATAAAAAGCAGGGACGATGTGTTGACTTATATGATTCATCTGGGTTATTTTGGGTACAATCAAAAATTGAAGACTGCTTTTGTTCCCAATGAAGAGATTCGCCAGGAACTCACTGCTGCAGTTGAAAGTAGAGGATGGAATGAGATGCTGGCCTTCCAGCAAGATTCAGAACATCTGCTTGATGCAACACTGGACATGGATGGAATGGCAGTCGCTGCACAAATTGGAAAAATCCATAATGAGTATGTGTCGGTAATCCAGTATCATAATGAAAATTTGCTGAGCAGTGTATTGACGTTTGCATACTTGAGTGCAATGCAGTATTATTTTAAGCCGATTCGGGAATTGCCAACAGGTCGAGGATTTGCTGATTTTGTATTCATACCTAAGCCAGAATATAGCGCATCTTATCCGGCAATGGTTGTTGAATTGAAGTGGAATAAGGATTCTGCAACCGCTTTGCAGCAAATAAAAGATAAGCAGTATCCTGAGTCAATCCTGAATTATACGGGTGACATTTTGCTTGTGGGTATCAACTATGATAAGGGTACCAAAGAACACCAATGTATGATTGAGAAATACGAGAAGGACTGACTTTTATTATTAATTGTGAATATTCACATGGATGTAGATAAGCCACGAAATCTCGCCAAGAGCGTGACGGTGGAATAAACAATTGCTTTACGGAAAAATGGTTTCATGATATCATTAATTTTACATATTAGTGGTTTCATGGAACCTTTTTCTATTAGGCTTTGGGGAGGTGCTAGCATGACAGATCGTAAGAAGCTGCCAATCGGAATAGACATTTTTGAAAAACTGGATCGATCGGAATTCTACTATATTGATAAGACCGGGATGATTGAAGAACTGCTACAGAATCGAAGTGAAGTAAATCTGTTTACTCGCCCAAGGCGTTTCGGCAAATCCCTGAATATGAGCATGTTGAAGACCTTCTTTGAAATAGGAAGTAATCCTGCCCTGTTTGATGGTCTGAAGATTTCTGAGAACAAAGAAATCTGTACAAAGTATATGGGGCAGTTTCCGGTGATTTCTATCAGTCTGAAAAGTGTGGAGGGATTATCCTTTCAGGCGGCCTGTGGTGCACTGAAGACAGTTATAGGAACAGAGGCGTTGAGGTTTTCGTTTTTGGAAGAAAGCTCTGCTTTATCTGATGCGGATAAGAAACTCTACAGACAGCTTATCGAAATTGGAACATCGGAAAATGGTCTGTTTGTTATGACTACGGAAGCGCTTGTTTCGAGCCTTAAGATTTTATCATCATTGTTGGGCAGGCATTATGGCAGGCAGGTTATTCTTTTGATCGATGAATATGATGTGCCTTTGGACAAAGCTTTTCAGTATGGATATTATGATGAGATGGTGTCTTTGATCAGAAGTATCTTCGGCAATGCATTGAAGACAAATCCGGATCTTTATTTCGCTGTTTTGACAGGGTGCCTGAGAATTTCTAAAGAAAGTATTTTTACAGGCTTAAATAATTTGAAGGTTCTGACCCTCACAGATGTCAGGTTCGATGAATATTTTGGCTTCACAGATGCAGAAGTAAGAGACATGCTTGCGTATTATGATCTGTCTGGACGATATGAAGAAGTTAAAGAGTGGTATGATGGCTACCGGTTTGGAAATGTAGAAGTATATTGTCCGTGGGATGTGATCAATTACTGTGATCTGTTAAAAGCAGATTCCGAGGCGCATCCACAGGATTACTGGTCAAATACGAGCGGAAATGCCATGGTGCGCAGGTTTATTGACAAAGCGGATACGCGAACAAGAAATGAGATCGAGAAGCTGATTTCCGGTGAAGAAATCGTGAAAGAAATTCGACAGGAACTGACATACAGTGAGCTGGACAGCAGTATTGAGAATCTATGGAGTGTGCTTTTTACGACTGGTTATCTGACGCAGAGAGGACAGGTTGGCACAGATACATTTAAACTGGCTATTCCGAATCTGGAAATCCGCAGGCTGTTTATCAAACAGATTCGGGAGTGGTTTAGAGAAACTTCCCAAAGTGACGGAGAGACTCTGAATGAGTTTTGTAATGCTTTTCCAAGGCAGAATCCTAAGAAGATTGAAGAACTGTTTGGTGATTATCTCTGGAATACGATCAGTATCCGAGATACAGCTCCCGCAAAAAAAGAGAATTTTTATCATGGAATTCTTCTGGGGCTTCTTGGTTATAAGTCTAATTGGCTGATCAAATCCAATGCGGAGTCCGGAATTGGATACAGTGACATTCTGGTGGAGGTGCCGGATAACCGTACCGGAATAGTGATTGAGCTGAAATATGCCGAGAACGGAAATATGGATGCCGCCTGCGAGGAAGCACTGAAGCAGATCGAGGACAGGGATTACACTGCCAGACTCCGGGACGATGGCATGCGTAATATTATTAAATATGGAATTGCCTGTTACAAAAAGAATTGCAAGGTGGTATTGGGATAATCATTTGAAGACATCACAGTCGGACAGGAGGAATTTTCATGAGTAGATTAAACAATCTTTGCAGCATGATGATTGAGTTTTACAGAGATGACCCGGCGAGAATCCAGCACTTTATAAAGGTGCACAGCTTTGCTAAGCTGATCGGGGAGGAAGAGCATCTGGATGAGAAGCTGCTCTATATTCTGGAAGCGGCAGCTTATGTACATGATATTGGAATCCGCCCGGCGGAGGCTAAATTTGGCAGATGTGACGGCAAACTGCAGGAGCAGGAAGGTCCGGCAGAGGCAGAGAAAATGCTGAAGAACCTTGGGTTTGATCAGGATGTGATCGACAGGGTATCCTATCTTGTTGGACACCATCATACATACACGGGTATTGAAGGAATGGATTATCAGATTCTTGTGGAGACTGATTTTCTGGTGAATTATTTTGAAGATCACCTGGAGACAGAATCAATCAAAAAGAGTGTGAAGAAAATCTTTAAAACCGAGACTGGAATCCGGATTGCAACGGAAATGTTCTTCCCGGAAGAATTCCAGATGTCAGATACCTGGGCGCAGGATGGTCTCCAGGAACTGGATGATTTTATTGAATCTCAGGGAATTTATATTCGTCAGTGAACAGTGACATTGTAGTTGGAACTCTCCGGTATCCGGGGAGTTTTCCTATTGTATAATTCAGGGAATTATTCTATAATATATTAGCATTAGTGGGAGATTGTACTCAATAGAATTCAAGGAGAGGACTTATTATTATGAGAGCTGAAGTTGTGGCTATGACGGGTGAGAACCTGGATATGGATGCCATAAAAAAGGCAGGAGATATTTTGAAGGCGGGTGGACTGGTCGCGTTTCCTACCGAGACTGTATATGGACTTGGCGGAAATGCACTGGATCCGCAGGCTTCCATGAAAATATACGCAGCGAAAGGAAGACCGTCAGATAATCCGCTGATCGTACACATCGCAGAGCTGGAGCAGTTAGAGAAGATTACGACAGAGATACCTGAGGGAGCAAAGATCCTTGCTGAGAAATACTGGCCGGGGCCGCTTACCATGATCCTCCCGAAAGCGGATATCGTGCCGCGAGAGACTACCGGTGGTCTGGACAGTGTTGCGGTTCGTTTTCCGAGTGACAGGATCGCACAGGAACTGATAAAGGCCGGTGGTGGTTTTGTGGCAGCACCGAGTGCCAATACGTCAGGCAGACCAAGTCCGACGATGGCAGAACATGTGGAAGAAGATCTTGGCGATGCCATTGATATGATCATTGATGGTGGACAGGTGGGAATCGGGTTGGAATCCACAATCGTTGACTTCACGGAGGAGGTTCCAGTCGTTCTGCGTCCGGGCTATATTTCACTGGAAATGCTTCAGGAGACACTCGGAGATGTACGGATGGATAAGGGACTTCTGATCACAGACAGCAGTGTACATCCGAAAGCACCGGGAATGAAATATCGTCATTATGCGCCTAAAGCAGATCTTTCTATTATAGAAGGAAATGAAGAGGACGTTGTTGCATGCATCAATCACCTGACGGACGAAGCAGTTGCAAAAGGCCTTAAGGTCGGTGTCATTGCAACAGATGAAACGAAGGCGCGTTATGCGCATGCGGATGTTCTTAGCATCGGCAGCAGAGAAGAAGAGGAAACGATCGCTCATCATCTGTACGAGGTTTTACGAGACTTCGATGATGACAGAGTGGATGTTATTTATTCAGAAGCGTTTTACACGCCAAAGATGGGGCAGGCTATTATGAACCGTCTTCTAAAGGCGGCAGGACATAAAATCATAAATGCACAGGAGGAAAATAAATGATAGCATT
>ERZ857955.2680-NODE-2680-length-11111-cov-2.089182_pt1 | contig 11111 bp, 10 predicted proteins | sample MGYA00519956_ERZ857955 | MGnify/ENA primary metagenome ERZ857955 (study PRJEB31778, sample SAMEA3449378) | human gut metagenome | biome: human gut; feature: human-associated habitat; material: faeces | place: United Kingdom | collected 2010/2012 ...
ATAAAGGTGGTAAGTTAAGCACATCTCATTACGGTTCATATTGTCCGACAGTAGACTGGGAAGAGAATGAATACCCAAACTTATCACATCATAATTTCTTAAAATTAGGTAATATAATAGAAGAGAATTTAAAGCAACTTGGATATAAAGATATAATATCTTTTAATGAATATATAAAACCAATAGACACTAGAGATTGTTCTAAAGAAATTTTATATAGAATATTAAATGCATATAATTTAAATCCATTTGTAGATTATTATTACACAAGATTAGTTCACATGTGTAAACAACATCAACACACAAAGTTATATAATAAAGCAGTAAAGACTAAAATAACAAGAAATCCGCAAATAAAGGAAAAGGCTTTAGAGTTAGAAAGTATATTAACTTATAATAATGAAAGGTTAGCAAACATATTAAAACTTCTCCTAGCGGAAAAGAATCCAGTATTAAGTTATAGCTTAGAGATGTTATTATCATTTTCTAACTTAGTACAATCAACATTAAAACATGAAGAATCAAAAGAATACATATACTCCCTAGCGGACAAATTAGGAGGAGATTTATATGATTATGTAGGTTACATATTAAATCAATTCCAAAGTGAATTATTCTTAGATTTGATATTCTCATGTCCAAGAAGAGTTAATAGCGAATTAATATTATTGAAATCAATAATAGAGTCTGGAGTGGATTTAAGTTTAATAACTAAATGTATAGATATGTATGAAGTATTAAAGGGACATAAAAACTTAAATCTAAATATAAATGATATGGATTGGAATTCATTATATCAACTCCTAGCGGAAGAACATAGTAAATTATATACCAATGTGGAATATAGTTTCAAATACAATAATAGTACATACCAACTATGCGATATAGTAGGAAATTATAAATTTGAGTTAATTGGGGGTTATAGAGATTTACAGGAAATATCGAAAGATTTAGATGATGATTTAACTGAATTATTGGGTAAAGTGTTATCAGGAAAGTTATTATTAATTTCAGTAAAAGATTTAATATCAAATAAATTTGTTAACTTAATAAAGCTCTTGCCTCAGTACGGAAGTATTTTAGATATATACGGAGATAACCTAGCGGAGATAAAAGAGTGGCAAACTAAAAACAAATTAAATGTTGCTTGTATGGAGACAGTTGAATTATTCAAGCAATATAAAATAGATTTAATAAAGGAGTAGAGAAATGGAATTTAAATATTTAAAGCTAAATAACAACGATGGTATATTAAAATTAAGTGGTCGTTTATTTATACATATAAGAGAATATGCAAGTAAGTTTTTAGTAACATCAAGCATGGAATTAGACGACGGTGAAGGCTGTTATGATAAGTATATAAATATGTTTGAGGATAAAGGAAATCACATATTAATTAATAAAGACTTCAACTCAAAGAAGGTGGAAATACAAGGAATAAACGTTATAATGTTCAACCTAGCTGAAACATCATTGTATAATATATGCCTAGATGAATATTATAATTTATGGTTGTATAATAAAACTAAACAAACTTGGTCAAGATTGTATGGATATAATAAACATGGTAAATATGAGAAAGTAGCAAGGCGAAAAGAATTAAATAAACCAGACCTAGCGGAACAAACATTTGGTGAAAAAGCAACAGCACTAGGTAATGCATTAAGATTTAAATTAGAACAAGCCAAAGAAAATAAATTCTATTTTAGACTGTTGACTAATACAGGACAAGAACAACAAATCATGTTAGCAAGTGATGATAAGTTGTATATAAATAATACAGCTAAATTATCAGAAGGTACAACATGGGTAGAATGTAAATCACCAACACCTAGAGGTTTATTCACAATAAAAATAGGTGAAGATATATTAATAGCACAGGAACTTATAAGAACAGAGCACGACCTTATCTACCTAGCGGACAATGGTTCATTATGGAAAATACCAGATTTAACTAGGCCACAAATAGTATCTTGTATTTCTAGGATAGAGAATAATCATTATATCGATAATTTAACAAATGTATTAGGTGTAATAGAATATGCAATACCAAATACATATGAAACAACAAAGACATATAATATAGCAGATAACTGTAAAGCAATTAGAACTATAAATGGTGATACTATAGTGTGTGTATTAGATAAAAATAATAATATAAGATTCATTGATAACTCGAACTATACAAACAATGGGGTAAATACAAGAAGAGTATATGAAAAAGTTAAAGCGGGAAAATTATCAAGAAATTATGAAATGGAATTTATTGGATTAACTTTTGATATAGGTTATGATGAATTAGGATTAAGTGTAGTTATGCCTAATAACGTTAAAGGAGAAGAGTTGTGTTTATCATTTGAGGGTGATATATGGATAATACAAAAACACGAAGGTTATATTATAAAGGCTACAAAAGTATATGAACTAACTCCTAGCGGATACATTAAATTAAATAAAGAATATATGCCAACTGAGAGATTAACAAATGTAAAGATAGGGGAAAATGAATTGCATAATTGTAAATCAATTTATGTGAATGGTGAATTAAAATCAACTGTAATATGTAATCCAGAAATAAGTACAAGTGTAATTACTAACGATAGTTATTGCACAACAAATGAGAAATGTAAACATGCAATGGATTACACAAGATACTTCAAAGAGAAATGTCACATGGAAGATTTCGTTACGGGATTAGTGGATATAGACGGGGTGGAAAAACATGCAACATTGATAATTGGAAACATGTTAATAGATGAATTATTACCACATACGGAAGACATTTATTTAACAAAGGACTTAAACATATACATCAAACTGGATTACATGGGATATTCAAAATGGGAACATATAGGGAGGATTGACTAAGATGAGAATAATAAAAGTGGCAAGGGGATTAAACGATGATGTGATAGTTCGCTATAATGACGAATATGCAATCCTAGCTGACAATACAGTAAAAAGAGCAGACCTAGCGGACTTACCAAAAGATATCAAATGGGAATCACAAAGGATTTTCAAGTTAAAAGCAACAAATCAAGGTTTAGTTAAAGTGGTGAAATTAAGTGAAAACATATACTTATCAAACGACGGAAGAATCCTAGCGGAAGACTCTGAAGGGCGATTTAATAGTTTACATTCATACCACCAGAACCCAACTAAAAAGCCACGACACACCACGCCGACGGCTCACGAGGCGCACCCGCGCCTCACACGGTGCGGAGCACCTTATCAAACTAAAGGGGTGACCACACAAAAAAATTAAACATATAATGATTTAAAACTACATAACACCCCTTTACGAATTTATATAATACTAAGGATAGAATAAAACATAAAGGGGTGTTAATATGGAATACAAATTAATGGAACTAAATAAGGGGATAGATATTGTAAATGGTAATTTAATTCATTCATCTTATAATACAACTGCAGTACTTAATAATAATGAATTAATAGGTTTAGTGTTAGAAAAAGATAATGGGATAAAGCTAATATCAAACCTAGCGGACAACAAAAAAGAACTAAAAAAGTTATTAAATAAACATGACTCTAAACCAGTAATAGTAAACATATCCTCAAGATACGAAGTAATAGAAGGTGAAAGTTTAGAATTAAACTTTATAAGCGCATGTATTATAAGTCATTATGGTATTGATAAAATCCATAGATTGTATATAGACCAATATGGTGAATACTGGTATGAAATAATAGACTCTTTAATGAAAACATCAGAACTATTAAAATATAAAAAGATGATAAAAAAGTTAAAAAGAGAAGTAATGGTAGTAGTATAGACTTAGCGAAGAACAGGGGGTATTAAATTCAAATGGGGAAAACAAAGAAACTAAATATATTTGGTGATAAAAAATATAGTAAAGCAGAAATAGAAAGAGCAAGAGATTATATGAGAAATACATATCTATTCATAGAAATAGATGATTATAAAAAGGACTTTCCAGACTCTAAATCAACACAAAGAATGACTAGGGAAGAATTCCTAGCGGAAATAAAAGTAAATCCAAAAGTATATGATTACTTAATAAACAAAGAATCAATAGACTTTGAAGATTGTGTATATGCAAATCCAGACATTGTAAAGGTGACAAAAGATAAAGATTTCTCTCCTTACGATGCATTAGATAATGGTTGTAGTTTAGCAGACTTACCAGTAATAGACGATGATATAATTTATTATTGTTTATTTAAAGATATAAAGTTTGAAGATTATGATTTACGAAGAAGAAGATTAAAAGGTAAAAGAATGTCTCATATGCAAAAAGTATTATATTGTTCTAGATTTGGGAAACACAAAACATTCCAATTTGATAAAGATTACAAATACTTAAAATTAATAAGTTTAAACAGTGCAGAACAACCATGTGCATCTGAATATAACTTACTTGATAAAATATTGATGTATGGGAACACAGATATATTCGGTGAAGATTATGAATTTATAAAGCTAGACGAACTACAAAGATTCAACCTAGCGGACGACACATTATTAAAGAGTGCATTATGCTCTATGAGTTATTTCTTTACATACACAGGTAATGTAGTTCTTCCAAAATTCGTAACAGCCGCATTAACACCTTCTAGTGTCAAAATAGATTCTAATGATGATTTAGTGAGTGCAATCCTAGCGGTTAGAGGTTGTAATAAATCAATAGAAAATGAAATATACACTGCAATAATGAATGTTCATGATAATCCTGAATATTCTAAAGTATATAATAATCCAGAGTCAATACTACAAAAGGAAAACATAACAAAGGTAGATGAGTACCTAGCGGTTTATGCGAAGCCTGAGATAGCAATAGACTTGTGTGGTGGAATTAAAGACGATGAATTAATGGTGTTTGCTTATTACATGAAACCAGGGCTAATATTTAACAGAAAAACAACACAACTATTAAAATTAGTGGCTTATATAAGAAATGTAAATATCTATAAAGCACACCTAGCTGATTTACCAATGAGTTATAGATATTTCTTGGCATCAATTCATTATGATTATATATTAGATAACTATGATAGATTCACAGAAGAAGAGGTAGCGATAGCAGTACTATCGGATTCATCACTAAAATATAAAATAGAACTAGATGACCTAGATGTCTTAGATGATGAAAGAGTAGGGAGATTTTGTACGTTATTATACTATCTAAATTATCCATCAGATTTCGATGAACTAATAAAAAATCATAGTATAGATGAAACCGAATTACCAATAGAAGTAAAAACCTTACAGGCATTAGATGACGAAATATCATGGATATCATTTATAGATAGAATACATGAAATAGAGAAGAAATAAGGAGAGTATAACATGGGTAAAACAATTAAAATGGTAATCCCTAACGGAACCAACAAGTTAAAGTACGAAAAAGAATTAGCATCAGGAGTTAACCTAGCGAATTTACCAGAAATAAATGATGAATTATTCTATTTAGCTATGTGGTATAAAGCACCAATAGATTTAGATAAATTAGAGGAGAAGGGGTTCAAACCTTCTCTAAAGGGACAGGCATTATATTCATATATTTATAGTGATTGTTCTAGGTTTACAGAAAGTAATTATTGGGAAACATTACAAATGATTTCATGTGTGAATATGGAAAATATAAAAGATGCACCGACACCTTTTACAAAGTATTTCATACACCGATGCAGAAACCTAGATGAGAAATTCCTAGATGACGCATTAACTAATTTACATTATTTAGTTTATGCCTTGGATAGATTCACATCAGTAAATTACAAGTTACCAATAGAGTGTGAAGCAATAGGGGCAATAAGAGATGAAAGAAAACCTCTATATAAAAGTGAATTAGCACAAACTATTTATAATATAATTCATAATGATTTCACAGAGGTAAAACCAGAATATAAGGCAATATATGATAATCCGAAGTTAATATTCACTCCTAGCGGAGACAACTATGAAGAATTAAAATATATAGCCGTACTTAAAAATCCAGATATAGTATTCGATATAGAAAATGACAAATCAAATGGTTTATATAAATTCGCATACACATTAAAACCACAACTCCTAGCGGAATATTCAAATAGAGATTTAGCATTTGTATGTGGTTTGGTAGACACGAGAATATGTGAGAAATACTGGGAAGAGTTTACAGATAACCAAAGATTATTCCTAGTAAGAAGACATTATAATTGGGCAATAGATTCAGCCGATTATATGACACACCAAGAATTAATTATAGCATTATTACAGGACACATCTAATTATTATAAGTTAAGAAAGCTAAATGGCAATGGTGATTTACTCCTAGCGGTAAGTATTTATGATGAAAAAGAGTCCCTTAAAATAATGAGAGAAATGATAATGGACTTCGATGATATTTCTTCATTTAAATACTGGATAGATGATTATGATGCTTGTGAAAGTATTAATGACTATGTTAATAAATTTATAAATTATTAATAAGAGGGGGTAGTAAAATAATATGTACAAGTTAGAAGATTTAAAAGACAGAATAAGAGAAAATGACATAGCAATAGTTAGACCTGGGGATAACACAGTATTCTTTAAACCTAAGGACTATACATTAGATTCTAAATTAATAGGTGTATCAGGTGATGGTGATTTTAAAGAAACTACATTAAGAAAATTATTCATTGAAAAAAATGAAAAAGGTTGTAAAATAGTTTGCATGACAAAAGACCAAAATATAGAACCAGATTATATGGTTAATGGTAAACTTATATGTGGGTTAGAGACAGGTACAGAAGTTCCATATACTACTAAATTATCAAAATTTGTATCAATTACTAACAAGCCATTAATGGTAGGATTAGACGGAAATGCATATGCAGAACTTCATAACAATGGAATATGTGATAATCCAGTATTTAAGGAAGATGCAGGAATTAGAAGAGCTGAATTAGGTCTTTATAAACATATGGGGTTATTCTCAACATCTTATAGGGGAAGATTTGTGTTCTTTGAATATGGTACACCATCATTCCTAGCGGTAGACCATAATATAATTTATCAATTCGATGAATATGGAGTTGTTCAAAATACAATAATGTTTGGTAAATCAATAAACAGAAATACAGCAATACCAACCGCTATAAGATTTAAAGTGAATAGTCAAGAGTTCAAAAAGGCGCATGGATTCAACTTATATGACGATGTAAGTAAAGTTACTGAAGTTTATGATAGTTCTCACTTAAAAGAAAATCCAATAGAGATACACCTAGCGGACTGTGAATATCAAGACAAATTAGAATATAAATTAGACCTTGATATAAAAATAATAGATGTTGATAAGTTCGTAATAAATGTAAAATATAAAGGCATGTCAATATTAGAAAAAGAATATGTTAGTTTTAGGTTAGCAGAATCATTAAAATCAGATTTGTCTAATGCAGTTAGTACTATAGGGGCAGATAATTACGCTCTAGGAGACTTATTAAATGGGCAAGTAATCTAGTGAATACAAAATAATCAGTAAGGTGGAAGGGGTGTTTTATACATCACCTTCCATTGTTCATTCCTACATAACACACCTAGCGGTAACTATTAAATACTAACAAAATAAAACACAGGGGGTATTAAGAAATGATAGAAAAAGATGAATTAAAAGAAGAACTTGAAAAAGCTAGTATTGTAGTAACAGATTCTGAAACTGGATTTGTATATTATAAACCAGCTAAAACACCTCTAGATGGTAGAGTAAATTTATTTGATGGATTCAAACTTAATGGATTTGGTTCAATGACATGTCGTAGTAAAATAAGAACTTTCAACGATATACTTAAATTAAAAGCTCTTTCTGCTAACAAAAGATTTCATTTCTACACAACAACAAAAGGCAATAAACCTTTCTATTATAATGGTAAAGTATTGTTAGGTGTAAAATCAGAATTAAGTGAAGAAATAAGAAATGAAAATAAAAAAGCATTTGAGATTGGTGAAGATTACACAGTTGTAGACCTAGATGGAAATGCATATAAAAAATTATATTTCAAAGAACCCGTAACATTTATAAAAGAACTAGATAAAAATCCTAATAGTGGACTAACACCTGTTGGAATGTTAGATTATACTAAAGAGTCATCAGTGAAATACATAGCAATAGATGGGAACGTATTATATCAAATAGACTGTTGTGGGTATATTCAAAGTAAATTATTCTTCGGTAAGTCAGTAAATGAGAACCTAGCGGTTCCATATATAATCAGATTTGAAAAGAATTATATGGATAATAAATATGGTAATAGATTCGAACCATATGAAATAGAAGAACATGCAATGCGTTATTATAAAGTAGATGATATGAAAGATGGAGATGTTAGATTATCATTAAATAATTGTATATATGAGGATACTTCATATACATTGGATATAGTATTCACATCACCTACTAAATGTATAGTAGAATTATATTTAGATGGGGAATTAAAATCATCTAAAAGAGGTTTTATATTAAATTTAAATAGAATTATAGCAAATTTATGTGTCGGGCTAGAACATACTGAACAACCAAGAAAGGCTACAAAATTAGATATAGAAGAAATTTTAAATAGATAATACACTAGGAGTATAGGGAGAATAAGTTTATACTCAACTCCCTATACTACACCTAGCGGAATTCAATAAAAGAATAACTGACCGTATGTTTCCAAATCAACAAAATAAAACAAGTAAATTAAGTTTGTAAAGGAGAATTTAAAATGAAAATAATACATATAGAGGGAAGTAGATATAAGATAGAATACGAACCAAATCAAGAATGGAATTTTAAAATATTAAGAGGTAATGAAGATGTTACACGAGAGTTAAAGACTAATATTATGAGTGATATAATAGGTTGGTTAATAGAAAACCTAGCGGATAACAAAGAACTAAAAGGATTTAGAGTGGAGTAAACGTGCTATGAGGAAATTAAAAGTAATACTTAAGGGAGATTATTCAAATTTTATGCGTGCTGTAAAATTTGATAAAATAGAATGCACATATATTGGTGATGACGGTAAAGCACATATTGAACCGTTCATTAATATTCTTGAAGAATCAAAAATTAATAGTTCTTTAATAAAAAGAATTGGTTCAATAAAATGTAGAGGTAAAGATATACGATATTTAGTGGCGATGGCTTTTGTTGATTATAATGTAAAATGCTTAGATAATGTGCCTAAAGAGTTTTATTCAATGTCTTTATTTAAAATAGCTTTGGATAAAGGATATCCCCTAGCGGACTTACCTTACATAGATGAGCTATTAGTGAACTATGCATTTATACGTGGATATGACGTTGATATAGAGAAACTAAAAACTAGAATAGACATAAGTGAATCTCAGCTAAATAGTTATATAGAAAAGAAAAACAAGACAACAAAACTTAAATTATAAACACAAATAGGGGGGAATTATCTTCCCTATTTTTATTCCTACCTACATACCACACCTAGCGGATATTATATAATATTAACAAATTAAAATCAGGGGGAAATTTAAAAATGAAAATAATATCAAATGAAGATTACATAAGTTTAGATGGTAAAGACATATATTTAACAAAAGGAACAAATGGTGAATGCAGACTAACTGAGGAGAAACCACAATTATTTAAATGTAAAGAAACTATAACAAATACAGATGAAACAAAAAGAATAACTTTCATAGGGACAAAGGACTTTGGAGTACATGCAATAATATATCTATTCTGGGATAGAGTAGGGGCAATACATAGTATAACAGTGGATAGATTTAGCGGTGCAACTATAGAACATAGAATAACTCCAGTAAAAAATGATTCATTAGAGAGTGATATAGTGTATAATAAATTTGACTTAGACAAGGATAAAGAACTTACATTATATGACTTAATGCAATTAACACCAAGAGTAGAAAAAGTGGATAAGCAAGAATTACAATCAGGTAAATTGGATAAAAATTCTTACTTAGCATACTTGGATAGAGAGCTAATTAACGAAGATTTATATGATGATGACGATGATGAAGAGGATTTAGAAGAGGTTAGAGAGCACAACAAACCTATACTAGCGGAAAAAGAACGTATATTAAATGGTGATGAGGAAATTTTAAAATATAAACGATTCAGCGACATATGGAATAAACCAAACAACTGGGACGAATTATTATTTGATGTAGTAAGATTCAACCTAGCGGGAATAATTTCAGAAGAAACTAAACAACACCTAGCTGACGAATCAAGATTAATTAAGATAGGTTCTAAATTTTATTTATATAATAGATGCACAGGAGTAGAATGTATAAATATAACTGAAACATTTAATCTAACATATGGTGGAATATATGTAGATAGAATTTCTAATAAAGAGTTTATAGACATTTTATTAAAATCAAAAGATGAAGTTCAATGTAAACCAGACAATTCACTAGGGTTTTATTGCCTGTCTCAAGGAATATCAGGAGACAATAAATGTTTAGACTTATACTTAGATTGCAGAGATGGTGCATGCGTCTTAGTAGGTGCAATAAATGGATTAAGAAATGAATTATTAGAAATAAAAATAGCTGATTATGGCTCAATAAATATAACACAACTACAAGTAACTCATAACTATATAATCTTATTAAATGACGGAAATAAAATATGCAAAGCCTATAAAAGATTATTAGGACTTCCTTATAGAGAAGCATCATACAACCTAGCGGAAGTCGTTTACGAACACTTGACTGTAAAAGACTGCGTATTTGACATTTCAAATATTCCTAACGGATTCACTAAGATATCTAGTGTAAATGCATCATACAATGACTTTAGGACTAGCTATACATTCGGAATTGATAAGTCATCAAATGACACATTCCTAGCGGTAGTAGATAAAGAAGGTTTAACATACAGGGATTCAGCAACAGCACCATATAATAGCAAAATGAAAAACATCTATGTATCCATAGCTAGTAAATTTGGTAAAAATTTAAATGTATCTAAAGTGGAAATAAGTGAAAGCTTTCATATAATCAGAATTGAAAAAGGGGCTACAACAAGAAAATTAAACCTATAATAAACACAGGTAAGGGGGTGAAATAAACTCCTTACCTTAATAAGTTTCCTACATATCCAACCTAGCTGATGTTATTA
>ERZ857955.2681-NODE-2681-length-11110-cov-2.607237_pt1 | contig 11110 bp, 12 predicted proteins | sample MGYA00519956_ERZ857955 | MGnify/ENA primary metagenome ERZ857955 (study PRJEB31778, sample SAMEA3449378) | human gut metagenome | biome: human gut; feature: human-associated habitat; material: faeces | place: United Kingdom | collected 2010/2012 ...
CCCAGCAGCCGCTCCAAACCGTCGGTCAGGGTAATGGGCGAGGTGGTATAGGTGAGCAGGAAGGTGCCCGTGATGAGCATGATGATTCTTGCCACCATCAGCACCGCATTGCGGATGCCGTTATCGGTAATTTTGAACTTCCACACCTGCACCAGCACATTGCCCTGGGTGTAGAACATATTGAGGATGGCGGTAAATACGATGATGAAAATCACCGGCTTGACGCCCTTTAAAATGGTTTTCAGTTTGATCTTGGAGATTCGCACTGCCGCGACGAGATAAACCAGCGTCAAGGCATACGCCACAATCCCCTTGCAGGTAAACAGCGCAACGATATAGAGAATGACGCTCAGGATCTTGGTGCGGGGGTCCATCTTGTGGATGGGGGTGGTGCCGGGGAAATACTGTCCGATGGTGATATCCTTCAGCATGCTGCCCCACCTCCCTTCAGTGCTTCCAGCGCCTGAACTGCCTGAGCGGTGGTATAGACCGAAGCATCCACCGGAAGTCCCAGCTCCTTTAATCGCCGGAAAATCCGCGTTACCTGGGGAATTGCAAGCCCCATTGCCTCCAGCTCTTCCCCGTGGGAGAACACCTCTCTGGGGGTGCCGTCCATGGGAATGTGGGCGTCGTTGACCACCACCAGCCGCTCCACACTGTCGGCAATTTCCTCCATGGAGTGGCTGACCATAATCACGGTTGCCTGCTTGGCGGACTGATAATTCCGGATATTCCGCAGAATCTCCTCCCGCCCTTTGGGGTCCAGACCCGCCGTGGGTTCGTCAAGGATCAAAACCTTGGGCTCCATGGCAATGACGCCCGCAATGGCAACTCTCCGCTTCTGTCCACCGGAAAGCTCAAAGGGAGAAAGCTCCATCACCGACTGGGGCAGCTCTACAAATTCCGCGGCTTCCCGCACCCGGCGGTCAATTTCCTCCTGACTGAGCTTCATATTCTTGGGTCCAAAGGAGATGTCCTTATAGACCGTCTCCTCAAAAAGCTGGTACTCCGGATACTGGAACACCAGTCCCACCTGGAACCGTACCTGACGGGTAAACTGCTTATCCTTCCAGATGTCCTCGCCGTCAAAGAGCACGCTGCCGGAGGTAGGCTTCAGCAGTCCGTTTAAGTGCTGAATCAGCGTGGACTTTCCGGAGCCGGTATGCCCGATGATGCCCATAAACTCTCCGGGCATCACGGAAAAATTCACATGGTCCAGGGCATAGTGCTCAAAGGGCGTGCCCTGGGAATAAATATGGGTGAGATCTTTTGTTTCGATGATAGGCTTCAAGCTATAAATCCTCTGGCTGACACATGGTAAGATCGCCCGCACAGCCCTGCTGGGCGTCTATGTTCTGGTGAATCAATATGAAGGTTTATGCGTTTGTCGCTTCCTGATAGATGGCGTGGGCACACTCCTCTACGCTCAGGGCATCCAAGGGAAGATTCCAGCCCCGCTCGTTGAGCTCGTACATGAGATCCGTTGTCTCCGGTACGGTCAGCCCTACGTCTCTTAAAAGCGTTACCTGTGAAAATACCTTTTTGGGCGTATCGTCGGCAATGATCTTGCCGTCGTTCATCACCACCACCCGGTCCGCATCAATGGCTTCCCGCATATGGTGAGTAATCAGCACCACGGTTACGCCGAACTTGTGGTTCAGCTCATGGATGGTGTCCACCACTTCGTTTCTGCCCACGGGGTCCAGCATGGCAGTGGGCTCGTCCAGCACCACGCATTTGGGACGCATGGCAAGGACGCCCGCAATGGCAACCCGCTGCTTCTGTCCGCCGGAAAGAAGATGGGGGGCATGCTTCCGGTATTCATACATGCCAACCGCCTTGAGCGCGGCATCCACCCGCTCCCGAATCTCTGCCGGAGGAACCCCAAGGTTCTCCAGCGCAAAGGCAACATCCTCTTCCACCACATTGGCAACGATCTGGTTGTCCGGGTTCTGGAATACCATACCCACGGTTTTCCGGATGGGAATCGTCTCATTCTCGTCCCGGGTATCCATGCCATAGACCATTACCTCTCCCAGATGGGGCAGAAGAATGGCGTTAAAGTGCTTTGCCAGCGTAGATTTGCCGCAGCCGTTGTGTCCAAGAATCACCACAAAGGTCCCCTGCGCAATGGTCAGGTCCAGGTGCTCAAACACATGAATGGGCGCTTCTCCCTCGATTTTATTGTAGAAAAAGGACGCATCCTTTACTTCAATGGCTGTTTCCAATAACTTAGTCCTCCCGATGCCAGCGTCCCGTTGCTCCGCAGGGAAGCACCAGCCCCGATGCGCTCACCGGAAGTCCCAGCTCTCCGCAGTCGGTATGTCCGCCGATTTTTGTTGAAAAAATGCTGTCTGAAATATACCCCACCACAGAGGGTGCAAGCCCGGTGGTATAGGAATTGATGATAACGAACAGGGGATCATCGGACAGAGCCCCGGCGCAAAGCTTTACAAAGCCGTAAAGGTCCTTCTCCAGCTTCCACACCTCGCCGCCTGCACCTCTGCCGTAGGAGGGTGGGTCCATGATAATGGCGTCGTATTTTCTGCCCCGCTTGATCTCCCGCTCCACAAATTTGCGGCAGTCGTCAATGATCCAGCGGATGGGACGATCCTCTACGCCGGAAAGTCTGGCGTTCTCTCTTGCCCAGGCAACCATGCCCTTTGCCGCGTCCACATGGCAAACGCTGGCGCCGGCAGCCGCACACGCCATGGTTGCGCCGCCGGTATAGGCAAACAGGTTCAGTACGCTGATGGGACGGCCTGCATGACGGATTTTGTCCATTGCCCAGTCCCAGTTGGCTGCCTGCTCCGGAAAAATGCCTGTGTGCTTGAAGTTCATGGGCTTTACCTGAAACGTCAGCTCTTTATAGTGGATTTCCCACTTCTCCGGGAGCTTTTTGGTGTTCCACTGACCGCCGCCGGTATGGCTCCGCTCATAACGGGCGTTGTATTCCCGCCAGCCGGGATGCTTTCGCGGCGTTTCCCAAATCACCTGGGGATCCGGGCGCACCAATGTATATTTGTCCCACCGCTCCAGCTTTTCCCCGCAGGTGCAGTCCAGGACCTCGTAGTCCTTCCATTCATTTGCGATCCACATGGTATCCCCTCCTTACTGCACCGTAGGCATCGACACCACCGGATCGGACTCTGTTGGTTCCGGCTCCGTACCGCCGTCGTTATCCGGATTGGTCGTAGTCGTGGTCGTGGTTGTTGTGGTGGTGGTCGTGGTACGCTGCTGACCATGAATGGTACAGGGCTCGTTGACCGGGTCCATGGTATCGCACCGCGCCTCACTGTAGCCCGAACGCTTCACCAGCGTTCCCACGCAATACTGCTGATCTGCCACCACAATGCCTGCAATGGGGAACTGACGGGAGATATTCAAAAGTCCATACTGCGTTACGTTTCCGCGGCTCTTGCAGTACTCATTTGCCACATGGAGGGTATCGCCGGAGGTGCAGATGTCGGTTTCCACATGGGTGGAGCAGTAGGCAGTGGGTACATCTTCGCCGTCCAGCTCAATGGTAACGGTCCGATCTCCGCGGATATCCTTGGTGCACCAGTCGTTCACCAGACTGCCGCTGTCCTGGCAGACCTCTACATCCACAACGGAGGTGGGCTTTTCGAATGCTTTGTTTGTCTTACCATCGTGAATTTTCGTCATAACCTTGTTAAACAGCACCGAAGCCGGATTCTCAATGGAATCGTCCTCCAGCACAATTTCCTGGGGCTGGTCATAGCCGCACCATACCACGCCGGTATAGTAGCTGGTATATCCGGCAAACCAGCGATCCTTATCATCGGAGGTGGTACCGGTCTTACCGGCGGTATCAAAGCCGGCAACCTGAGCTTCTGTGCCGGTGCCGTCCTTTACGGTTTCCTCCATCATATAGGTGAGGTAGTAAGCGGTCTTCTCGCTCATATTCTCATTGGAGGTCTGGGTGTTGTCCAGCACCACATTGCCGTCGCTGTCCAGCACCTTGGTATAGGTCCGTGCCTCCCGATAGGTGCCCTTGTTTTCAATGGATGCATATGCCGCTGCCATATCGCGAATGGTAACGCCACGGACCATGCCGCCCAGCGCCAGGGACCAATAGCTCTTATCCGTATAGCTCACGCCGTTGAGCTCATATTCATCTACCAGCGTGTCCAGATGCATATCATCGACCGCATAGTGATAGGCATAGTCCAGTCCCACATCGTCCAGCACCTTCACCGCAACGGTGTTGGTGGAGCGCTTCATGGCGGTGAGGATATTGGTAAGACCGTGGTAGGTATCATCCTCATTCTTGGGCCAGGGAGAGGAGCCGAAGGTAAAGGGCGTATCGTCATAGACCGTAGCCGGGGTAATGAGCCCCATCTCCAGCGCCGGGGCATACACGGCCAGAGGCTTGATGGTAGAACCGGGAGACAGCAGGCTCTGGGTGGCACGGCTGAAGGTCAGACTGCCCTCCTTCTGCCCCACGCCGCCCACAATGGCGGAAATATCGCCGGTTTCATTGTCGATGATGACGATGCCGGACTGGAGCTGCTGATAGGTGCTGTCGGTTTTCGGAATATTGTCCAGATTCTCATAGACCTCTTCCGCCGCATTCTGCACATCCACGTCGATGGTGGAGTAAATCTGATAGCCGCCGCCTAGAATCATCCGGTTGATGACCTCGGTATCGTAGCCGGTTGCGCTTGCCAGATCGTTGACTACATCCCGAATCACCTGATCTACAAAGTAGGAGTAATAGTCGGAGCTGTCGCCGGTTTCAGATGAGGAATCGGCATATTGAAACTGCAGCTCCTCGTTTTTCGCGTTCTGATATTCACTTTCGGTGATATAGCCCTGCTGCCACATCTCATAGAGAATATCCACCTGGCGTTCTTTATTCTTTGCCTTGGTCTTTTCGCTGATATAGGGGTCATAAATAGAGGGGTTATTGGTGATGGCAATGAGGCTGGCGCATTCTGCCAGATCCAGCTGGCTGACGTCCTTGCCAAAATAGGTATAGGCTGCCGTCCGAACGCCATATGCCTGCTCGCCCAGATAGATGGTGTTGAGGTACCACTCCATAATCTCTTCTTTGCTGTACTGCTTTTCCATTTCCAGTGCACGGAAGATTTCCACCAGCTTTCGCCGTACCGTAACCTCCTTGTCGTTGGTCAGGTTTTTGACCAGCTGCTGGGTCACCGTGGATGCGCCATAGGCACTTCCGCCGCCCAAAAACAGGTTGGCAGAAGCCTTCATGGACCGGAGCCAGTCTACGCCGCTATGCTGGAAGAAGCGCTTGTCCTCAATGGCAACGGTGGCATAAACCAGATTGGTGGGGATATCCTTATAGGAAGCCCAGATTCGGTTTTCCTCGCCATAGAGATTTTGCAGCGCCTGATACTCTCCGGTTGACTTATCCTGATAATAAATCACGGAGGTCTGGTTCAGCCGGAAGCTGTCCAGAGAGAAGGACACCTGGGGCATCAGATAATTTCTGAGATAAGCGGTAAAAATACAGGCAAAAATCACAAAACTGATGGCGCCCACCAGTAGGATTGTTCCCAATACCTTTCCAAACCGCCGGAAAAATCTGCCCGTCATCCCCGGCTCACGTTTCTGTTTTTTTGCCATATCGGCGCACCTCCGCAGTGAATTCGTCCTGTTTATGATTTTAGGTAGAAGAAGCTCCGCCATTTCGTCATCGCCATTTGGGCGCAGGTTTAGAGTTTAGTATATTATATCACAGTCTGTCAATCGTGTACCCTGAGTTTTTTGCATTTTCCGCCGGAATTTCCCCTGGGAAATATAAATATATTGTGAATATTTCCGCCCGGGCAGGATAGGATGAAGAAGAGGACCTGCACACCGCATTTTCTCCGCTGCCGCTTATGGCGATTCAGGGAGCATTCTCTTAGCTGTTTGCTCAGTTTCTTCCCCACGAAAAGTCGAAAATATGGTCAAAATGCGCAATTTTTCTTCAAAATCTGCCGCGCCGCAAAAAATAACACTTGATTTTCTGCGTTCGGGGCATTACTATAGGCACGTAATCAAAAAATCCGCATAAGCTATAGCCGGAAGGAGATTTTCCATGAGCGAATATGGCGACAACATCATTTCCATCAGCGATGACGAGGGCAACGACTTCGAACTGCTGGTGCTGGATGAAGCCGATATGAACGGCGTCCACTATCTTGCCCTCACCGAGGCAAAGAACCCCGAGGAGGAGGAGAGTCTGGAGGTCATTATCCTGAAGGTGATTCAGGATGAGGAGTCCGGTGAGGACCTTCTCTCCACCGTTGACAGCGACGATGAGCTGGAGGCAATCTATCAGATCTTTGAGGATCAGATGTTTGCTGAGGATGACGGTCCCGAAGCGGACGATCAGGACGACGAATAATAAATTTCCCTGCTTGATGCGTGATGAATCCTGTTAAACCCACATTATAACTACGGGATGCTGTACTCCCGCTGCTGCTTGCAGGCCTCCTGCCGGACTTGTCCGCAGAAGTTGGAAGCAGTCACAGCAGCGGGGAGGCAACCCACCTGCCGTTCCGTGCAGGTTATAATTGGATTCACACGGTCAAAGCGGGGATTTTTTATGCATACGTCCCAGCATGATTTCCAGTTTTCTGTCATATTTTTATGAACTTTTTTGATTCGACTTGAAACTCAGGGCATTATGCTATATAATGAACCCCGATTAACTACAGGAGAGGACTGACCCTTATGAGCGCATCCAGAGAAAAGCGTCTGCGCCGCGAGCTGCGGGATGCAGAAGCAAACAGCGACACAATAAAAAAACAGAAAAAGCAGAAGAATAAAAAGCCCATGACCCAGGCAAAGGCAAAGAAAATCCGCAGTGCCATCGGTTCTGCCGTTGCGATTGTTCTGGTGGTTCTTTTCATCGGGCTGATTTTTGTGAACAGCGGCCTTATGCAGACCCATGCCACCGCGCTTACCGTGGGCAGCCATAAGCTCACCCCCACAGAGTTCAATTATTTCTATCACGATGCCTACTATAATATCTATAGCCAGTATTCCTCCAGCGGACTGTGGAGCTATCTGGTGGACTCCAGCAAGCCCATCGAAACCCAGGACTGCACGATGAGTCAGGACGGCGAGAACTGGAAAGAGTATCTCACCCGTACCGCCGGTGAGAGTGCCCTCCGGGTTTACGCCCTGTACGACGCCGCAAACGAGGCTGGCTTTACGCTGGACGACGATGCAAAGTCCACCATTGAAACCACCCGCACCAACCTTGACACCTATGCTTCCAACGCCGGCTATAAAACTGCCGATGAATATCTGGAGGCAAGCTATGGCAAGGGCGCCGATGTGGAATCCTACATCCAGTACCTGACCGTTCAGCAGACCGCATCCTCCTATGCCCAGGAGAAGACCGACAGCTTTAGCTATACCGATGAAGAACTGCGGAACTACTACGACGAGAACAAGCAGGACTTTGATAAGGTTACCTACCGGGTGTTCAACGTTGCCACCCAGGACGATGATACCGCCGCTGCCAAGGAAACTGCCGACAACATGAAGGCAGACCTCACCGGCACCGAGGACAGCTTTGTAAAGGCTGCTCAGAAGTATGCGCCTGAAGATTCCGCAGAGAGCTATGAGGACGAGAGCTATACCCTCCGCTCCAATCAGAACTATTCCTCCGTCAGCTCCGACTATGCCGACTGGCTGTTTGCCGACGGTCGCAGCGCCGGTGAGAGCGAGGTATTTGCCACCTCCTCCGGCTACAGCGTTGTGATGTTCGTCTCCCGTGACGACAACAACTACAACACCGTCAACGTTCGCCACATTCTGGTGAAGGTTGCAACCTCCGGCGACGACAACACCTCCACCGATGCCGATTGGGAGGAGTGCAAGTCCAAGATCGAGGAAATCCAGGCAGAATGGGAAGAGACCGATCAGACTGAGGACGATTTTGCAGCCCTGGCAACCGAGAAGTCCGAGGATACCGGCTCCGCTTCCAACGGCGGTCTGTATGAGAATGTCTACAAGGGTCAGATGGTCACCGAGTTCAACGACTGGTGCTTTGATGCAGACCGCAAGGTCGGTGACACTGGCATCGTTAAGACCTCCTATGGCTACCACCTGATGTATTTCTCCGGCACCGGCGACCTGTATTGGAAGTCTCTTGCCGATACCGCAAAGCGCAATGCCGATTATACCGATTGGTACAACGATTACTCCGCTTCCTACACCGCCAAGAACGGCACCGTAGGTCAGTGGTTCACCAACAAGGATCTGCCTGTACTCAGCAGCTCCAGCACCACCTGATTTCAAAAAATGATTCCTATGCCCGGACCAATCGTCCGGGCATAGCCTTTCTTAGGAAGGAGAACCTATGAACCAGTTTTTACGTGAAGCCATGTTTTACGGTGAGGACGCCGTGGAGCTGCTGTCCAAAAAGCATGTTATGGTGTTCGGCATTGGCGGCGTGGGCAGCTATACCGCAGAAGCGCTTTGCCGGGCAGGCGTTGGGCATATCACTCTGGTGGACAACGACACCGTCGGTCTGACCAATCTCAACCGCCAGCTCTGCGCCCTGCATTCTACCCTGGGTCAGTATAAATCCGACGTGATGGCAGCCCGGCTGCGGGATATCAATCCGGACGCGACCATTGTGTCTCTGCCCAAGCTCTACGACGAAGCCCACAAGGAAGAATTCTTTTCCCTCCAGCCGGACTATATCGTAGACGCCATTGATCTGGTGTCCTGTAAGCTCAGTCTCATTGAAACAGCGCTCAGCCGAAACATCCCCATTATCTCCTCCATGGGCACGGGCAACAAGCAGGACCCCACCCGGTTTCGGATTGCTGACATCAATCAGACCTCCGGCTGTCATTTGGCGCGTGTAATCCGCCGGGAGCTGAAAAATCGCGGCATCGCCCACCATAAGGTGCTGTTTTCCGACGAAATTCCCATCACGCCCCTGCCCCTGGAGGCTCCGCCGCCCGGTCGCCGGAGCATTCCCGCTTCCCTTTCCTGGGTGCCTTCCTGCGCCGGACTGATGCTGGGGGGCTATGTGGTTCGCGATCTCATTGACGCGTTATAACCGAAATGCATAAAACTTTCCCTCCTGTGGAAACCTGCCACAGGAGGGATTTTTCATGAAGCCTATGTGGAAATATGCCGTCAGCGGTGCCGCAGCCGGTGCTGCCAACGGTCTGTTCGGTGCAGGCGGCGGGATGATTCTGGTTCCGCTGCTCACCGGCTGGTGCAGCCTGGAGGATAAAAAAGCCTTTGCCACCTCCATCGCCATCATTGCGCCCATGTGCTTGGTGTCCATTTTTATCTACTGGTATCAGGGTCAGCTGGATGCTCTGGCAGCGCTGCCCTATCTGATCGGCGGATTATTTGGGGGGCTGCTGGGGGGCAAGCTCTTCAAAAAGATGTCTGCCGGTGTGCTCCACAAGCTGCTTGGGCTGTTCATTCTCTACGGCGGCATTCGGAGCCTGATATGCTGAGCTGGATGCTTGCGCTCAGCATTGGTCTGCTCACCGGAATTCTCTCCGGCTTCGGCATTGGCGGCGGCACCATTTTAATGATCTACCTCACAGCTCTGGCTTCCTTTCCCCAGAAAATCGCTCAGGGCATCAATCTGCTCTACTTCATCCCTACCGCCATTGCCGCACTGCTTCTCCACAGCAAAAACCATCAATTGGAGTGGAAAGCGGTCCTGCCTGCTGCGCTGTGCGGCTGCGCAACCGCCGCCGGATTCAGTCTGCTGGCAATGGGAATGGAGCTTCAGCTGCTCCGCCGGCTGTTCGGCATTTTCCTGCTGTTTACCGGTATATCGGAGCTGAAAAAGAAGCCCAAATAGGGCGCTTAAAACCCGGTTCCCAGAAACCGGAGATACCCCTCCAGAATCAGAGAAGCTGCCACCGCATCCACATTCTTGCGGTGGCTTTTCATTTTCTTTCCGCCGGCGGAGAGAATGTTGTGGGCTTCAATGGTGGTTCTTCGCTCGTCCCAAAGCACCACGTCCATGCCGGTTTTCTCCTTGAGCAGCGCCGCAAATTCCCGATACAGGTCCGCTCTGGGTCCTTCCGTTCCGTCCATATTCTTCGGAAAGCCCATCACCAGCCGCTCCGGCTTTTTCTCCTGTACCAGCGCAGCGACCTTGTCCGCCGCCTTCTCCCGGTTCCATTCCGCAATCACCGTGGTAAAGCCCACAAGCATGCCGGCAGGGTCTGAAATTGCCACACCCGTGCGGGCGTCGCCATAGTCCAGTGCCATCACCTTCATCATCCGTTCCTCCTTTGTTTTCCCGGAGTATACCACATTTTGCGTCTTCCTGCAAGGAGCCGTCCACATCCTGTGGATTCCACAAAATTTCCTGAGAAAAATTCAATTTCCATATTGACCCTGAAAAAAATCTATGCTAGAATAGTTTTACCTGTGAATTCGGGCGGAATCTCTCTGCCCGTTTTCAGCTGTGGGCGGCAGCACCGCAATCAAATTTATTATGACCGCAGTGATACAGGGAGGCAATTTTAAGGAGGTGCCGAAATGCGCGTTAAAGTAACTCTGAGATGCAATGAGTGCAAGCAAAGAAACTACAACACCATGAAGAACAAGAAGAACGATCCGGATCGTCTCGAAATGAAGAAGTATTGCAGATTCTGCAGAAAGCACACCGTGCACACCGAGACTAAGTAATGGAGGCTACCGTCAATGGCAGAAGCTAAGAAACAGGAAAAAGAGGGCTTTTTCCGCCGGACCGCCACTCGGTTCAGCAAGTGGTTCCGCGAAATGCGGGCTGAGCTGAAAAAGGTTGTATGGCCCACCAAAAAGCAGGTTCTCCAGAATACTGTAGTCGTTCTTATTGCTGTGTTGGTGGTTGGTGCTTTCATCTGGATCTTCGATGCGATCAGCAATCTGGTCGTCCAGTGGCTCATCGGTCTGTTTAACTAAGGCAGGGTGAGACAATGGCAGAAGAAGCTAAGTGGTATGTAGTCCATACCTACTCAGGTTATGAAAACAAAGTCAAGGTCGACATTGAAAAGACAATTGAAAACAGAAACCTTCAGGATCAGATCCTTGAGGTATCCGTGCCTATGCTTCCTGTTGTAGAACTGAAGAATGGCGTGGAAAAAAAAGCCGA
>ERZ857955.2683-NODE-2683-length-11105-cov-5.966697_pt1 | contig 11105 bp, 9 predicted proteins | sample MGYA00519956_ERZ857955 | MGnify/ENA primary metagenome ERZ857955 (study PRJEB31778, sample SAMEA3449378) | human gut metagenome | biome: human gut; feature: human-associated habitat; material: faeces | place: United Kingdom | collected 2010/2012 ...
GCCGGACAGGTCGTAGGGGTGCCGGTCCAGCAGGTCCTCCAGGCGGCACAGAGCCACCATCCGGGCCACCCGCTCCTCCTGCTGGGGGCGGGGCGTTTTTGTGCCGGGGCGGGGCAGGGCCGCATGTGGTGGCTGGGTCGTGTAAGGGTGGCTGGGCCGTGTGAGGGTGATTGGCCGTGTGAGGGGCAGGGCGTGTAAGGGGGGTTGGGGCGTGTGAGGGTGGACGGCGGGAGCGGGGCGAGGAACGGGGGATTGGGGCGCGGGATGGGGCATGGCGACGGGGCGTGGCGGAGATGTCGGACCGTGCGCGGGAGGTCAGCCGGGGCGGGGACAGGGCGGCGGAGCAGGGGCAGGGCGGCGGAGCGGGAGAAAACCGGGGCAAGAAAAATCCGGAACGCATCGTGCGTTCCGGATTTGTGTTTGGGGGGGGGACGCTGCGGTCAGAGTTGGGCGATGACGTCGGTGATGCGGGCGAAGACGTCGTCCATCGTGCCTGTGCCGTTTACCGATGCGTATTTGCCCTGTGCGGCGTAGTAGTCCGACACGACGGCCGTCTGCTGGCGGTAGACGTCGAGACGGCCGCGGATGACCTCCTCGGAGGCGTCGTCCGCGCGGCCCGAATCCTTGCCGCGGAGCAGGATGCGCTGGATCAGCTCCTCTTCGGGAACGTGGATGTCGATCATGATGTCGACCTGAAGACCGTGTCCGGCGAGGATTTTGTCGAACTCCTCGGCCTGAACCGTAGTGCGGGGAAAACCGTCGAAAATGCAGCCCTTGGCGTGCTTGTGTTCGGCGACGTAGTTGGCGATCATGCCGATGACGATTTCGTCGGGGGCCAGTTTGCCCGCTTTGATGTAGGATTCCATACTGCGTCCGAGTTCCGTGCCGCGGCGGATCTCGTCGCGGATAACCTCGCCCGTCGAGACGTGCTCGATGCCGTAGTGTGCTTTCAGCCGTTGCGCCTGCGTGCCTTTCCCGCAGCCCGGCGCACCGAATAAGACGATGTTTATCATTATAGAAACCGTTTTTGGGATTTACCGGACAAAAATACGTTAAATTTTTGGGAAAGAGCAAAGATTCCCTAATTTTGTAAAAAAATTTATAATATGGAAAAGAAACGACGTACCGAAATCGCCGAATTGGGAGAGTTCGGCCTGATAGACCTGCTGACCAGCGGGTTCGAGCCGACGAACGACTCGACGCTGCGGGCCGCGGGCGACGACGCGGCCGTCATACTGCCTCCTGCGGGCGAAGCCGTGCTCTGTTCGACGGACCTGCTGACGGAAGGCGTCGATTTCGACCTGACCTATTTCCCGCTCAAACATCTGGGTTACAAGGCCGTGACGGTGGCCGGAAGCGATATTCTGGCGATGAACGCCCGGCCTTCGCAGCTGATGGTCTCGCTGGGCGTGTCGGCCAAGATGTCGGTCGAGGCGTTGCAGGAGCTTTACGAAGGGATCGCTTTCGCCTGCAGGGAGCAGGGGATCGATCTGGTTGGAGGAGACACGAAGGCTTCGGTGACGGGGCTGGTGCTGAGCCTGACGGCGGCAGGGCATGCCCCCAAGGAGCGGATCGTGTCGCGCGGCGGAGCGCAGCAGAACGACCTGATCTGCATTTCGGGCAACCTCGGAGCGGCCTACATGGGGCTGCGGCTGCTGGAGCGCGAGAAGCGCGTGTTGGCGGACGTGGAGAATCCCGAACCGAAGTTCGGGGGATATGAGTACCTGCTCGAAAAATACCTCAAACCCCGTCTGCGCAGGGACATTGTGGATGCGTTGGCGGAGGAGGGCATCGTTCCGACGTCGATGATCGACCTGTCGGACGGACTGGCCAGCGACCTGCTGCAGATTTGCAAGGCCTCGAAGTGCGGGGCGCGGATTTATCTGGACCGGATTCCGATCGCCAAGCAGACGTATGCGCTGGCCGAGGAGCTGCACGCCGATCCCGTGGTGGCGGCCCTGAACGGCGGGGAGGATCATGAACTGCTCTTCACGGTGCCGCTGGCGATGCAGGAGCAGGTGATGAAGATGGGGTGCGTCGATGTAATCGGCCACATTACGCCCGAATCGACCGGGGCCTATCTGGTGACGCCCGACGGGTCGGATATCCGGCTGCGGGCGCAGGGGTTTGCCGAGAAGGAGTAAACCGTGCGGGAATTTCCCGAAAGGGTTGGAGAACGGGCCGTCCGCAGGTGTGCGGGCGGCTTCTTTTTGACGGTGTATGTCGGGATGTCGGACAGCGGCGGTGTGGCGGCTGGACTACGGCGAGGGGGCGGGGTGTTTCCGGAAGCGGTGAGCCGAAAGGTTAGGTGGGGTGATGAAATGAAAAAGCCGCCTTCGTCGGGCGGCTTTGAATTTTGGGCGAAGTGGCTTAGAGCGCGTTCACGTGCAGCTGGATGGCGCTTTTGAGGTTGGCGGCCTTGTTCTTGTGCACGATGTTGTGCTTTGCAAGTTTGTCCAGCATGGCGGTTACCTTGGGAAGCAGGGCCTCGGCGGCGCTCTTCTCCGTGGTGTTGCGGAGCGCTTTCACGGCATTGCGTGCCGTCTTGTGGTAAAGACGGTTGTGGGCGCGCTTGGTCAGCGTCTGACGAATTCGCTTTTTCGATGACTTATGGTTTGCCATAATTCCAGTTTTTTATTTTTTACTTTTTCAGTTGCTAAATCGGTAAACAGCCGTGGCTGCGTGTGGATAGACGCTCGGTCCGCTCCTCGAAAAGTATCACCCGTAGAGATCCGCATGCCGCCGTCCGCCTTGCGGCTTTCCGAAGTTCTGGGATTCGCTTCCCCTCCCCTCGCTGGTTTCGTGCCGGCCCGCAGGTCTCCTCGTTAGTAGCCCATAGGAGAGTCGAACTCCTCTTTCAAGAATGAAAATCTTGCGTCCTAACCGATAGACGAATGGGCCTTTACCACTATTGCTGCCCCTTGTAAGGGTAACTTTAGCGGTGCAAAGGTAAACAAAAAAGTGAGTCGAACAAAAAAAAAGCCGAAAAATATTGAATTCGTTACTTTTTTGTGAGCCGGATCGTCAGCGTCGCGGGGTCGAACGAGATGCCGGCGCCGGCGAAAAGCCGCTCGATATGGCCGCTGGAGGCCATGTCGGAGGCGGGAAGGCAGTGCAGGTCGGGCGTGTCGATCAGCGCGACGGCGTCGCACAATCCCAGCGCGACGTCGAGGTCGTGCGTCGAGAAGAGGATGCATTTACCCTCGTCGTGGGCCAGACGGCGCAGCAGCGTCGCCAGTTCGTAACGGTTCGGAAGGTCGAGGAAGGCGGTGGGTTCGTCGAGCAGGATCACGGGGGTGTCCTGCGCCAGCGCACGGGCGATCAGGATGCGCTGGCATTCGCCGTCGGACATGCGGTCCATCGTTTTGCGGGCGAAAGCCTCCATGCCGACCAGCCGGAGCGAACGGGCCACGATGTCGCGGTCGGTCTCTTGCATGCGTCCGATCCAGTTGGTGTAGGGGGCGCGGCCGAGGGCCACGACGTCTTCGCAGGCGAGGTTGGCGATGCGCACCTTGTCGGTGGTGACGAAGCTGACGGTCGAAGCCCGCTGGAGCGGGGTGAGCGCTGCGAGGGGTTTGCCGCAGAGTTCGATCCCGCCGGACGCGGCGGCGCCCAGACCGGCGACGGCCCGCAGCAGGGTGCTCTTGCCGGTGCCGTTGCGGCCGATCAGGGCCGTGAGCGATCCCGGAGGGACCGAGGCCGAGACGTCGCGCAGCAGGATGCGCTGGCCGTAGGCGAGGGTGATATGGCGAAGGGCGATGCTCATTTCAGAAGAGATTGCGGTTGCGGACGACTACGACGATCACCACGGGGATGCCCATCAGGGCCGTGACGGTGTTGATCGGGAGGGCCAGCGATTTGGAAATAAGGTCGCAGACCAGCAGCAGGGCCGCGCCCGAAAGCATCGACGCGGGCATCAGGACGCGGTGGTCGGCGCTGGCGAAGAGCATGCGCGCGAGGTGCGGCACGGCCAGTCCGATGAATCCTACCGGGCCGCAGAAGGCCGTGACGGTGCCTGCGAGCAGGACCGTGGAGAGGAACAGCAGCGTGCGGGTGCGCTGGACGTTGAGACCCATCGTGCGGGCGTAGTTCTCGCCCAGCAGCAGCAGGTTCAGCGGCTTGATGACGGCGACGGAGAGCACGAGACCCGCGGTGATGACCGGGAGCATCAGGGCGAGGTTGCCGCCCGTGACGTCGCCCAGAGAGCCCATGGTCCAGATGACGAACGATTTGAGCGCCGCTTCGCTCGAAAGGTACTGGAGGATTTCGACCATGGAGCTGACGCCCGAACCGAACATCATGCCGAGGATCAGGATCACCATGATGTCTTTGATGCGGCGGCTGACGGCCATGACGATCAGCAGCACGAGGGCCGCGCCGAGCCACGCCGCGCCCGCGATGCTGAGCGACTGGACGAACGAGTGCGCCGAGACGCCCAGCAGGGGCGCGCCCAAGAGGAACAGCGCCACGCCCAGACCGGCGCCCGAACTGATGCCCAGCACGTAGGGACCGGCGAGCGGATTGCGGAAGAGGGTCTGCATCTGCAGGCCGCTGGCGGCGAGGGCCGCGCCGGCGAAGAGTGCCGTGACGGCTTTGAGCAGGCGGATCTTGAGGATGATGTCGCGCACGGCCGGGTCGCACGAACCGCCCGTGAGCGCGGCCCAGATGTCGTGCAGGGCCACTGCGACCGAGCCGATCAGCAGGTCGGCCGTGAAAAGCGCGGCGGTCAGCAGCGACAGAACGGTGAAAAGTATGGCGGTGCGGCGTCCGGACATTGCGAGCGGGGTGTTTGTTATTCCAGACGTTTGTAGTAGTGGAGTTCTCCCTCTTCGGCAGGCTTGCCGCCGAGGATCAGGCTCAGGTCGCGCAGCACCAGATCGGGGCGTATGACGCCCGATTCCCAGAAGTCGGAGCCGCCGGCCGGGGTCTGGCGGCGGTTGTTGTTGAAGACCATGCGGTTGCGGATGGCCGGGATGCCGGCGAATTTCGGGTTCTGGGCCGTCAGTTCCGCAAGGGTGTTGCACGGGCCTACGTTGAGCCAGACGTCGGCCGAGCTGGCCAGCAGATAGGCCTCTTCGAGGTCTACGGCGACGGAGGTGTCCGAGTCGTTCTTCGTGTAGACGTATTCACCCCCGGCGTCCTCGATCAGGCGGATCATGAAACTGCGCGACGAAGGCATGAACCAAGTGTCGCGATAAGGGGTGTTGAGCATCACTTTGGGGCGGACGGCGGGTGCGGAACCGGCGACGGCGGTTTTGATGGCTCCGTAACGTTCGGCGATGCCGCCGAAGGTTTCGGCGCCCCGGTCGCGGTCGTTGCAGAGTTCGGCGGCGACCATCAGCCATTCGGCTTTGCCCAGCGGCGATTCTTCCATGTAGTCGCCTACATATATATAAGGTATGCCCAGTTCGCGGAGTTTGCCCGTGACGACGGTATTTTCGCCCGTGACGCCGTACAGCAGCATCAGGTCGGGCTGCATGGCGGCGAGCCGCTCGAAGTTGAGATTCGTGTCGTAGCCCACGTCGAGGACTTCGCCGCAGCAGCGGTGTTCGTTGACATAGGCGTTGGAAATGTAGTCGATTCCGGAGACGCCGCAGACGCGGCGTATCTGACCGATGGCGTCGAACATGGCTACGTGGCTCGACGACATGCAGACCACATGGCGTACGGGGGCTTTCACGATCTGGCCGTCGAAACCGGCGGGAGGTTCGATGCCCTCGCGCAGAACGAGCAGATGCTGTTTGACGCCGCTTCCGCCCTGCCACGGGGTGCGGACGGTGACGAGCGTCGCCGCATTGCGTTCCGTGCCGCGGATGTCGAATCCCGAAGCGTATGCAGGGGTATAGACTTCGGTCGTGAAATCGGCCGGAGTGTAGCTCGCGGAGCCTCCGCAGGCGGTGCCGAGAAGCGCCAGCAGGAGCGGTATGAGGGGCGGGAATCTTTTCATCGAGGACAAAATTAGAAAAAAATCTTGCAGAAATGTGCCGGTTTGTGAAAAATATACTATATTTGCACTCCGAAACGCTACGGGGTGTAGCTCAGCCCGGTTAGAGTACGCGTCTGGGGGGCGCGTGGTCGCAAGTTCGAATCTTGTCACCCCGACAAGCTGAGAGTCAGCCGCTTATGTGAAAACATAGGCGGCTGATTTTGTTTTGGCGGCAGTGGCTGAAACGGGCGGCTGACGCCACGGCCGACGGGGAAAAGGGGCGGGGCCGTCGGACGCCGGGCCAGGGAATGTCGATTTTTTTTCGTATCTTTGCACAAAACCCCGTGTTGCGGCCGTTATTATTCATGTCGTGCAGACCGCAGATTTTTGCCTTTATACCCCTTCGATAGCAATTCTGGATGTTTGCGGCGGAAAAAGTGTCGATTTTCCCCGGAATGTTTTTCAAATGCGGAGGAATTTGCCGGGGTTTCTTGCGATCAGCGGATTTCTGCGATTTTTTTTCGCGCCGGGCCTGTCCCGCACTTCGTGAGACGACGCCCGCGATGCGGGATTGCGGCGGTCCCCTGTCAACAGATGCTTAACACGAAAAACAACAGCTTATGAAACAAAGAAAAATGCTTGCGCTCACGCTCTACCAGCTTGGACAGCTTTACCGTCACGAGTTACCCGAACTTGTCGCCGCCGCCGAGGCGAGCGGCGACGCCGCGCAGTTCCGAAGGCGTCTGGGCGAGTGGGTCTCCCGTTCGGAGTCCGCGCAGGGCGATGCGGGCGAGCAGATTCGGCTGCTGATCGATTACGACGGGCGGGAGGTCGATGAACTGTCTACCGGCGAACGGATGCCGGTGCGGACGCTGACGCTGTTGTGGCAGTTTCTTACGGGCTGTCTGGAGAATGTGGAGATGCGCACGGACCTGTTTATCGACCTGTTCTACCTGTTCAAACGTCTCGGAGGAGCGGAACTGCCGCCGCTTTCGATGCAGCGTGTCCGCATCCGCTCCGAGCGCTGGCCTTCGGGACTCGATGCCGAGGTGCGGGAGATCAGGGCCGACAACAGAGAGCGCATGCTGCATCTGCTGGTGCAGAAGATCGAGAACCGCAAATCGACGCCCTCGCGGTTCCGTTTCGCGGAGGGGATGAGTTATGAAGACAAATACCGTCAGGTGGCCATCTGGTGGAACGATTTCAGGTTTCATCTGGCGATGGCGGTGAAAAGTCCCTCGGAGCTGAACCGCTTTCTGGGCAATTCGCTTTCGGCGGAGACCATGTACCTCCTGTCTAAGGCCCGCAAGAAGGGGATGCCGTTCTTCGCCACGCCCTATTATCTCTCGCTGCTGGACGTGACCGGAAAAGGATACGGCGACGAGGCGATCCGCAGCTATATCCTCTACTCGCCGCAGCTGGTCGAGACCTACGGCAGCATCCGCGCGTGGGAGAAGGAGGACGTCGTCGAAGCCGGAAAGCCCAATGCCGCGGGGTGGCTGCTGCCCGACGGGCACAATATCCACCGCCGCTATCCGGAGGTGGCGATCCTGATTCCCGACACGATGGGGCGCGCCTGCGGCGGGTTGTGCGCGTCGTGCCAGCGCATGTACGATTTTCAGAGCGAACGGCTCAACTTCGAGTTCGAGAGCCTGCGGCCCAAGGAGAGCTGGGACCACAAGCTGCGCCGCCTGATGACCTATTTCGAAGACGACACGCAGCTGCGCGACATCCTTATCACGGGCGGGGACGCCCTGATGAGCCAGAACAAGACGCTGCACAATATACTGGAGGCCGTATACCGCATGGCCTGCCGCAAGCGCAAGGCCAACGCCGGGCGGCCCGACGGCGAGAAATACGCCGAACTGCAGCGCGTGCGTCTCGGTTCGCGCCTGCCGGCCTATCTGCCGATGCGTATCGACGACGGATTGGTGGAGGTGCTCAGGGAGTTCAAGCAGAAGGCTTCGGCCGTCGGCGTGCGGCAGTTCATCATCCAGACCCATTTCCAGTCGCCGCTGGAGGTGACGCCCGAAGCGCAGGAGGCGATCCGCAGGATACTCGCGGCCGGGTGGCTCGTCACCAACCAGCTGGTTTATACCGTCGCGGCGTCGCGCCGCGGGCATACGACCCGGCTGCGGCAGGTGCTCAATGCGCTGGGCGTGGTCTGCTACTACACCTTCTCGGTGAAGGGGTTTCAGGAGAATTACGCCGTCTTTACGCCCAACAGCCGGTCGCTGCAGGAACAGCACGAGGAGAAGATTTACGGCCGGCTGACGCCCGAACAGGCCGGGGAGCTGGATGCAGAGCTGGAGAAGGGCGGCGACACGGCCGAACGGCTCCGCCGCTTTATGAAGAGACACCGGCTGCCGTTCCTTGCGACCGACCGCAGCGTGCTGAACCTGCCGGCCATCGGTAAGAGCATGTCGTTCAGGCTGGTGGGCATTACGCCCGAAGGCAGGCGCATCCTGCGCTTCGACCACGACCGCACGCGCCGCCACAGTCCGATCATCGACCGGATGGGCGAAATCTATATCGTCGAGAACAAGTCGCTGGCCGCCTACCTGCGCCAGCTGGAAAACATGGGCGAGGATGCGGACGATTACGCCAGCATCTGGAATTATACGCACGGCGAGACCGAACCCCGGTTCGGGCTTTACGTATATCCCGATTTCCCGTTTGGAGTGACCGGGCGGGTGAGTAATCTGGAACTGGAGTGATTCGGTACGAAACGGCGATGAGGAGGCCCGGCGGAAGCGATTCCGGCCGGGCCTCGAAACTGTTGCATATATCAGGAATATTTATTATCTTTGTAAGAACGATAAATGAAGACCGGCGCCGATGTCCGGAGCGCCGTTCGGGGCATGTTCCGGTTTTCGTGCAGGCAGAATTATGAAACAGTCCGAAAGATTGATGTCGCTCGACGCCCTCCGCGGGTTCGACATGCTCTTCATCATGGGGTTCGCGTCGCTCGTCGTGGCCGTGTGCGGCTTGTGGCCTTCGGCCGTGACCGATGCGGCAGCCGCTTCGATGAGCCATGTCGCGTGGGACGGCTTCGCCCATCACGATACGATCTTTCCGCTGTTCCTCTTCATCGCCGGAGTCAGCTTTCCCTACTCGGTCGCCAAGCAGCGTGCGGGAGGAATGTCCGAGGGGCGCATCTATGCCAAGATCGTCCGCCGGGGACTGACGCTCGTCGTGCTGGGCATGGTTTACAACGGACTGTTCAAGCTCGATTTCGAGAATCTGCGGATCGCGAGCGTACTGGGACGCATCGGACTGGCGTGGAGCATCGCCGCGGTGCTGTATCTCAATTTCGGCGTGAAGACCCGTGCGGCGATCGCCGTCGCGGTGCTGGCCGGTTACGGAGCGCTTTCGGCGCTGGTCGCGGCGCCCGACGCCGCAGGCGCCGGGCCGCTGACCTTCGAGGGGAATCTGGCAGGCTATATCGACCGGCAGTTCCTGCCCGGAAAGCTGATATACGGGTCGTTCGATCCCGAAGGGCTGCTCAGCACGGTGCCCGCCGTGGTGACAGCCATGCTGGGCATGTTTACGGGCGAATTCGTAAGGCGCAGCGATATTCGGGGCGGCCGCAAGACGCTTTGGATGGCCGCGGCGGCCGCGGCGCTGCTGGCGGCGGGGCTGGCCTTCAGCGGGGTGCTGCCCGTGAACAAGAAACTGTGGTCGAGCACCTTCGTATGCGTCGTGGGAGCCTACTCGCTGGGGATGTTCGCCCTGTTTTACTACCTGATCGACGTGCGGGGCTGGCGCCGCTGGACGCTCTTTTTCCGCGTCGTCGGGCTCAATTCGATTACGATTTATCTGGCCCAGCGTATCGTGGGCTTCGGACGTATATCCGACTTCTTCCTCGGCGGCATCGCGTCGAAATGCCCTGAGGCCGTGGCTGCCGTGATAAGCAGTGCGGGTTATGTGGCCGTCTGCTGGCTGTTTCTCTACTTCCTTTACAGAAAGAACGTTTTTCTGAAAGTGTAGTCGCATCTGCGGATTCCGTAATGTGCCGCGCGGAGGTGCGGCTGGCGCGGAGTTTGCTCCCCGGTCCGTTAAAGTTTAAAATCAAAAAATCCCGTTATGAACAAGACGATTCACCGCGCCGAGTCGCGCGGTTATGCCGACCACGGTTGGCTGCAGACTCACCATACGTTCAGTTTTGCAAACTATTACGATCCCCGCCGGGTGCATTTCGGCGCCCTCCGGGTGCTGAACGACGACACCGTGGCTCCGGGCGAGGGTTTCGGAACCCATCCGCACGACAACATGGAGATCGTGTCGATCGCGCTGGAAGGCGCGCTCAGGCACGGCGACAGCATGGGCAACATGAAAGTCCTGCGTCCGGGAGAGATTCAGGTGATGTCGGTCGGAACGGGCATCACGCACAGCGAGATGAACGCCAGCGAGACCGAGCCGGTCAAGTTTCTGCAGATATGGGTGCTGACCGACGCGCAGAACCACACGCCCCGCTACAATCAGGTCGAGCTGGCGCCCGCCAAGCGCAACGTTCCGCATGTGATCGTGGCCCCCGAAGGCCGCGGCGGCGAGCATGTGGGATGGGTGCATCAGGACGCTTGGTTCTATACGCTGGACCTCGACAAGGATCATGTGGCCGAATACCGCATGAACACCCGCGGCCACGGCGCCTACGTCTTCGTGATCGAGGGCAGCGTCGAAGCGGCGGGCGAGGAGCTGGGACCGCGCGACGGCATGGGCATCACCGAAGCGGATGAGTTCCCGATCAAGGGAAACACCGACGCGAAGGTGCTGATTATCGAAGTTCCCATGGAGGTTTGACAAGACGAAGCAAAGGAGTTTTCCGGCAAACTCCTTCCTCCTTCGGGTGCGGAGAACGCTTCCGGATGGGAGTGCGAAGGAAAAGGGCTGTCCCGTGGGGCAGCCCTTTTTTTGCATCGGTCGGCGAAGGCACCGGGAAGATGGATTTTGCCGGGAGGAGGTTCCCGCCCGGCGCCGCTGCGTCAGAATTCCGAGGTGAAGTGGAACCGGATATCCTTGAAATTCTCCTGCGCGAGGGCGAGTCCGTAGCTCGTGTCGGCGAGGAAGACGTCGCGGCCGTGCTTGTCGACGGCCATGTTGGTGTGCTTGCGGCGTTTGAAGTCGGCCAGCTGCGCGGCGTTGTCGCTCTCGATCCAGCAGGCTTTGTAGATCGAGA
>ERZ857955.2685-NODE-2685-length-11095-cov-3.245109_pt1 | contig 11095 bp, 8 predicted proteins | sample MGYA00519956_ERZ857955 | MGnify/ENA primary metagenome ERZ857955 (study PRJEB31778, sample SAMEA3449378) | human gut metagenome | biome: human gut; feature: human-associated habitat; material: faeces | place: United Kingdom | collected 2010/2012 ...
CAAAAATAACCTCCTTAGCTGATGCTGATATATTCGCCGCCATATTCTCTGCGGCCTGTTTCGGAGGGGAAGTAACCCTTTACCACATTGCGGATAAAGATCTTTGCGGCTTCCTTGTCGTCGGCATTGGGACGCTGCTCCCGCTCGTGGGGCATCACGCCGGCTTTTTTGACCATGGCTTTTTCCTCGGGGCTCATCTTTGCCATCTCCGGGGGCTCATGGATGGGTCCCTGCTCGCCCATGTTGGCAGCCTGACGGATTTTGCCGAGAATGTGCGGGGGATACTTCTTGAATTCCTCTGCCTTGGGGTCCTTCTTGAAACGGCTGAGCAGCTCGGAGGCAAGGTCCACGGAGATATTCAGATCATCCGCAATGGTGTCAACGGAGGCATGGTGCAGCTCGGTGCCCAGGCAGGCGAACTGACCGATGGTCTGGATGTACAGATTCTCAAGATACAGCTTTTCGATGGCAAGGGTAGCCAGACACTCGCTGGGACCGGTGGAGGTTCCGCCATAGGTGCAGAACTCAATGGCGTAGGGGGTATAGTCGGGGGTTTCGGGACGCTTGAGTCCTGGCATAATCAGCCGGTCCGAATACATCCGAGGGGGCATGGAGGCGGTGAGCCCCAGATTCTTTCCAATGAGCGTGGAGGGAAGCCCTGCCATAATGGGGCTGCCCACAAACAGGAGATCATAATGGTCAAAGAAGATGGGGTTCTCCACAAAATTGGTCTTGTTGGTGATCTTAATGGAGTCAACCTCCCAGTTCATTTCCTCCAGCGCTTCCTGGAAGCAGCCTGCAATTTTTTCGGTGTTGCCGGTAACGGAGGCATAGAGAATCAGCGCTTTTCTTGCCATAATATCGCATCCTTTCCTTGCGGTTTTGTTGTTTGATGTCATCAGTATAGCGTCATTCCGGAGAAAAACGTAGAAAGAAACTCTGCTTTTTTCCTTTAAAAACTGTGCAATTCATGGGGTTGCACAATTTTTGAATAGAAGAGCATGGATTTGTGCATGCCGGAATGGGACGGTTTTCGATATAATAGAGCTATAAAATAAGGAGGAATGCCCGTATGAACGGAACCTATGAAATTACGCTCCCGCTGCCCGGGGGAGATCGAAAGAGCATTTTAACCCTTTTGGGCAAGCCCGAAAAGCTCAGCGGCACCCTGACCAATCCCTATGAGCCGTCCACTCTTTGCCCTGTGGAAGGAACGGTAGAAAACGAAGTTTTGACCTGCCGCACCATGGTAGGGCGGACGGAATTTATCCTTTCCGGACCCATGAAAGCGGAGGGGCTGGAGCTGTGCCTGACTACCCATGAGACGATTCCGCTGGAGCCGGGCACACGGATTTCCGGAACACCCGGACAGCTGGAGGGCGAATATCTGGTGGGCGTTTATTCTCCTGGCGGCGTAAAGGAGAACCATTTTGTCATCCGACAGGAAAAAGGAGTCCTGGGCGGTGAAATGTACTGCCTGATGGACGAGAAAACCCTGGAGTTTATGCAGCATATGATGGCAGGCGGAGGCCCGGACGGTCCTGCACCCGAGGGTGAAATGCCCCCGCTTCCCAAGGTGGGAGACAAATGTGATATCAATCCCTTCCTGTCTGTCACCGGAACTCCGGAGCAGTTTACCGTGACCACCAGAACCGGAAGCGGCTCGCTGTTCTGCTTTACGGGAGCCTTACAGGAGGACCGTCCGGTACTGACCCTGCATGTTACCGATGAAACCGACGGAATTTGCGCAGTTCCGCAGTAAACAATCAAAAACGGCAGTGGGTGTTCCCACTGCCGTGATCGTTTTTAGCCAATGCACATATATTCGCCATAGGTTTCCTGCGGAGTTGTGCGGCCCATAAAGTAATCCTGAATGAGATTCTGCATAAAGTACTCCGCCATGGTAAGATCGTGCTGGTTGGGGCGGTTTTCGAGATCATATTTCGGCGCCACAAAGCCCTCCATCCCCTCATAGTCGGGCATATCTCTGGGATCTGCCACAGCCTTCCGCATTTCCTCATGTCCGGCAGCATCCAACTTCTTGAACTCGGGTGCATCGGGATTCTGCTTATAGAGCTGCACCAGCGGCGCGGCATTTTCCACCTGAACGCCCATAATCGCGGAAACCCGATCCACAGCCATATGGGAAATCTCGCAGCCGGGGCAGGAGAATTCGCCGACGATCTTCAGCCGCAGGCACTCCAGATACTGCTTTTCCACAGCAAGGGTGGAATATGCCTCACGGATGGCGCCGGCATAGGTTGCAAAGACAACGCCCTTTACATCATCGGGGGGAGGCGCCTGCATATCCATTCCGGGACCAGCCTGACTGCGCCACATTCTGGGGGGCTCCGGCTGCGTCAGACCAAGAACCCGACCAATCACCGGAGAAGGAAGCCCTGCCATAATGGGGCTGCCCAGACACACAAAGTCATAGTCGTCAAAATAAACGGGATCCTTTTTAAAGCTGGTCTTTGCGGTGATCTTCACCAGGTCATAGCTCCAGCCGCAGTTTTCAAAGGCTTTTCCGAATGCCTTTGCGACCTTTTCGGTGTTGCCGGTGACGGATGCATACAGAATCAGACCCTTTTTCTTAATTGCCATGGAAATTCCTCCAATCATAATTTGAATTGCATGACCGCATTATAGCATGATCCGGGGTTCCGGTCTTCCAAAATTGGAACCGGATGCTTTCACCCTGGGACACAGCTGAACAGGGGGCGATAGAGTTGAAGCGATGCATTGTATTATCCCATGCGTATCCCTTCTTGCGGGACATCTCCGCGCTGTTAGCGGAGGACGCCGCCTGCTGGCAGCTGCATGAGGCGGTATCTTATGAGGATGGGCTGGAGCTAGGACGTACAACCAAAGCAGAGCTGATGCTGGTGGATGTAAAGGCACTGGGCGACCCGCCGGAATGGTTTCTGACGGGCATGGAGCCGTATGTTGACCATACCTGGCTGGTGGTGACCGGAAGCGACCGGGCGTATCAGATGCCGGTGATGCAGCTGGAGCAGCCCATTCATCAGGAGAGTCTGGCGTTTTATCTTTCCAATACGGTGGAGATGGTGCAGGCACAGCAGGTGATGGACTGGTCGGACCCAAATCTTGCCCATGTGCAGCATATTCTGCTGGACCATTTTTGGAGCGGGCTGCTCCATGGCTGGCTTCGGGCGGACCGCACCATGCTGACCATGGCAGCCCAGGGAATTTTCATGCCGGGGCTGGAACAAAGACCGGTTCAGCCGGTATTGGTGCGGACCATTCACCAAAACAAGGTGCAGGAGAGCCATTCCGCTGCGGCGCAGGTCCATCTGTATTTTGAGGAGCTTTTGAGCAGCTGCCTGCTTTCCGGGCAGGAAACAGGCGCAGTGATGGATCGATTTGACCAGAAATGGGCGGTAATCCTCTACGGCGCGCAGACGCCGGAGCAGCTCCAGGAACGGTGCAGACAGGCAATTTGCCGGGGCAAGGAGGACGGCTGGATTCTGAGCTTTTATCTGGGAAATTCGGTGCTGCCGGAACAACTGTCGGAGGAGTGGCAGCAGCTGGAGCAGTTATCTCAGCAAAACGTAGGGCTGTCCAGTGAAATTCGGGCACATACGGAGACACTTCAGAAGCCGGTTGCCGCGCTGCCGGATATGACATTGTGGGGGCTCCTGCTGGAGCAGGGAAAGTTTCAGGAGGCAGCCCAGCAGACCGCGGAATATGTGATGAAGCTGGCGCAGGAAAACCGGCTGGATCTCACCTGGCTCAGGAGCTTTCGGCGGGATTTGACCGGCATTCTCTACCGGGGCATGCAGACCTGCGGCATTCCGGCGCATGTGGTATTTCCAGCAGAGGAAAGCGAAACCTTCCGGCGGGGCTGTGCAACGGCGCCGCTGCTGATTGGCTGGATTCAGGAAACCATGGGACGCTGTCAACAGTTTCTTACGTCGGAAACGGCGGATACTCCCGTGAAAAAGGCGCAGAAGTATATCCTCCAGCACATGGATCAGGAGCTGAGCCGCGAGAGCATTGCAGCCCATGTGTATGTCAGCGGCGGATATTTGGGACGGCTGTTTAAGCAGGAGCTGCATTTGAGCATTTCGGAATATATCTTCACCGAGCGCATGAAGCTGGCGGCGCAGCTGCTGGAGCAGACCGATCAGTATGTGACCTCCATTGCCGTGCGGGTGGGCTATTCCAACTTCCCGTATTTCTCCACACAATTTAAAAAATACAGCGGTCTGACGCCGGTGGAATATCGGAACCGGATGCGGCAGGGAAAAGCCGCGGAATAACCTGAAAATGAAATCAATCCCTTTTATATTTGAAAGCGCCAAATTATAAAATCCGATATGATAGCAGTATCCATGGTGGCAGCCTGTCCTGTGACCGAGGAGGAAACCATGCGGCACCCATGATAGAAAAGGAGATGTGACGGATTATGATGAAAAAACGATTGGTATGTCAGTTCCTGGCGGCGGCAATGCTGCTGGGACTGCTGGCTGGATGCGGCGGCAATGCTGCTTCGGATCCTCAGAGTGCAGCTGCCCAAAGCGAGGCAACCAGCACTGCGACGGAGCAGGAAAGCAAGTCGGAAGCGACTGCGGCTCCGTCCGCTGCGCCTGCGGCAGAAAGCAGCACAGAGGAAAGCCGGATGGAATCTGCGGAAGAACCTCAGAATACGGTGAGCTATCCCATTTATGAGGAGCCGGTGAGCTTTACCTGGCTGGACATTCGCAATCCTGACTATGAGCAGGGCGTCGTAACCGAGGGACTTGCAGAGAACGAGGTTTACAAGGCGGCTTCGGAGCTGCTGGGCATTCGGGTGGATTGGCAGCTGCGGCTGGATGCGGCAACCACCTATGCGCTGATTATTGCAGGCGGCGACTATCCCGACTGCTGGGGTAGTAAGCTGTCCGACTACTATTCCTCCTATGAAACGGCATATGGAGAAGAGGTCATCATTGATCTGACGGATTTGATGGACGAATATATGCCCAACTATACCGCTGCGCTGGCGGAGGATAAGAATCTGGAAGCCACCAGCTATACAGACAGCGGTCGGCGGCTGGCGATCTATCCCATCAACACGGGCTATACGCAGTTCGGCGGACAGATTCGCGGCGATATTGTGGATAAATTGAAGCTGGAACTGCCGGAAACCTTTGATGACATGTATGATATGCTGAAGGCGATGAAGTCCGAGTATCCGGAATCCCAGCCTCTGATCCTCTCTAAGGACGGCAGCCAGAATTGCAGCTGGCTGGGCGGCGGCCTTGGGGTCATGACCACGGTTTCCTGGCGTCCCTTTGTGCAGATGAACCTGTATCAGGTGGACGGCGAGGTCAAGCTTGGTCTGTTGGAGCCGGAGTATAAGGAATATCTGGAGCTGATCTCCAAGTGGTACAGCGAGGGGCTGATTTATCAGGACTTCTTTACCAACGAGGGCATGGGACCCCCGCAGGATGCCATTGCCTATGACACCTCCTTTGTATGGTATGGCTCTGTCAATGAAATCCCCACACTGACCGGAATCCTCCGGGATGAGGGCGCTTATATCGAGGGCATGGCAGACGTCACCCGGAAGCCCGGCGAAACCATTCATCTGGGCGACAGCACCGCAAAGAGCATCACTGCCAACGGCGGCTACTGCGTGTCCACTGATTGCGAGCACCCGGAATATGTGCTCCAGTACATGGACTACTTCTATTCCGAAGAGGGCGGCATGGCGGCAAACTTTGGCGTAGAGGGTGAGACCTATACCATCGTCAACGGTCGTCCTGCCTATACGGATATGATCCTCAACAACGACACCTATACCTATGTCAGCGCGCTGTTTAAGTATTGCATCTACGAAGGACCCTTTGAGCTGGATGTAAACCGCTACTTTGCTGCATTTGATGAGAATCAGAAGGATGCGGTGGAGCGCTGGGAGAGTAACCGGGATGAGGAGTGGAACCTGCCTGCCGGTCTGACCCTGACCACAGAGGAGACAGAGGAGCGCAGCAATCTGATCGCGGAAATCGGAACCTACTGCTCGGAGATGGTGCTGAAATTTATCGTGGGCGAGCTATCCATTGAGGATAACTGGGATGCCTTTACCGAGCGGGTAGAATCCATGGGTGCACAGACGATCATTGATATCACCCAGGCGGCTTTGGACCGGTATAACGCATAAGGAGGCTGCCTTATGGAACATGCTTACCCCACGCTGCTGTCCCCCATTTTGCGGCGGGGCTTCTACATTCGAAACCGGATGGGTGCATCGCGGGCTTATCCGCCGTTTTCTGCCGGTGTAGCAGCCAAGGAGCCCTTGACCTCCAGTATCCCCTTTACGGCGTCCTTTGCGAAAAATGGCGCAGCCATTGTTACCTGCCGCAGCACCCGATGGGATTCCCGGGACAGCAGGGCTGGCGGCGGACCCTTTCCGCCGATGCCTCCGGAGGAGGAGCAGCAGGATGTGCCGATTTATCTAAAACCACTGGACGGACCGCCTGCCCCCGGCTCCATGAGCGGACCGGATTTAACCATTGCCAATGTCAAGCTGAACTATATCCACACGGCGCAGGCGATTCACGACCAGGGCTCTCTGGCGATTATGTCGCTGATGGAGGTGGAGCCCTCCGGCTGGACCATCGACGAAATCCCCGAGGATGCATTGGCGCGAACCACCGATGATTTTGCCCTGCGCTGCCGGCAGTATCAGGCGCTGGGCTATGACGGCTGCGGTTTTATATGTGCTATCGAAGCTCGCTTCTGGCACAGTCCCTGTCCCCTGCGCTGAATCATCGAAATGACCGCTATGGCTGCCCCACGGCATTGGCGCTGGAGGCGTTCCAAAAGGTGCGGGAGGCATGCGGCGAACATTTCCTGATTGAAATTGAGGTCAGCGGACAGGAAATCCCGGGCGGCTATACCCTGGAGAATCTGAGCGCCTACCTTCGGGTTTGGGAGCCGTATATTGATATTGTCCAGGTGCGGGCGGAGACGGTGGAGCTGGCGCATCCCATTGGCGCAAACTCCAATCTGGAAGTGCCGCGTACGCTGAGCTTTGCCAAAGCGCTGAAAAAGTCGGGGACCTCCCTGCTGATTGCGCCCATTGGCGGCTTTCATGATCCGGCGCGAAACGAACAGTTTCTTCGGGAGGGCAGCGCAGACCTGATCTATATGGCAAGAGCCTTTGTCTGCGACAGCCATTACTATGAAAAGCTGGTTTCCGGTCATGGCGCGGATATCACCCCCTGTATCCGCTGCAACAAATGCCATACCAAGCCGGCGGAACCGGAGCCTGGCTGCTCGGTGAACCCTCTGTTTTCCATGTCGATTCTGCCGGGCTTTCAGGAGCCGGAGCAGGCAAAGCAGCCCAAGCGGGTTGCCGTCATTGGCGGCGGACCGGCTGGCATGGAGGCTGCGCTGACTGCCGCAGCACTGGGGCATGAAACGGTACTGTTTGAGCGGGAAAACCAATTGGGCGGACAGCTGAATCCTGCGGGAACGGCAGATTTTAAATGGCCGGTTCGGATGCTGAAGGAGCATTTGATTCGCCAGCTGGAAAAAAGCTCGGTTACGGTAAAAACCGGGACCGAAGCATCGCCGGAGCTGATTGCAGCCATGGGCTTTGAAGCGGTGATTCTTGCGCTGGGCGCAGAATCGGTGCAGCCCAACATTCCCGGTGCGGAGTTTGGAATTTCTGCGCTTTCCGTTTATGAAAATCCGGAGCAGCTGGCACAGCAGGTTGTTGTGGTCGGCGGCTCGGAAACCGGACTGGAGACGGCGCTGTTTCTGGCAAGACGGGGGCATCAGGTGACGCTGCTGACCCGCCGGGAAAAGGCGGCATATAACGCCCATGACGTCCACTATCGGGAGATCATGGAGGAGATTTGGCAGAAGGAACCGAAGCTGCACATCTTAACCCGCAGTCAGACGGTGGAAATCGGACCGGACTATGTGGTTTATCAGTCGGCGGGAGAACGGCATAAGCTCCCCTGCGGCAGCGTTGTGCTGTCCTGCGGTATGGCGCCGCGGCAGCAGGATGTGACCCGCTATGGGCTGCTGTGCCCCAGCGTCCATGTGATTGGTGACTGTCGCCGATCCGGTGATATTCGGAACGCAATGCGGGACGGCTATGCCGCCGCGTGCAGAATCTGAGAAAATAAAGCATAAAACCCCGCATCGGCTTGGAATTTGTATTCCGGTCGATGCGGGATTTTTATGGGAGCGGCGGAAAATGGGCGGTTGTAAATAAAAAGGTGCGGTGCTACAATTGGGCATATTAGATCATAGCCATGCAAAGGGGATTGATTGAAGTGGGATTTTTTGAGCGGTTCAAGGCGAAGAAGCCGGCGGCGGATTGGAACGACGCTTATGTCGCAGCACCAAAATTCTATCGAGATGCCAGCGGCAGCCCATTTGGGGCAATTGCGCTGACAGAGGGAACGGAAACGGTACTTCCAAGAAATCCGCAGGCGGAATACCGGGTGGACGGAAAGACCGTTGAGAACTGGCGAATGATGCTGATTAGCACAACAAAGGGTGCAATCGTTGGTGACGCGGATTATCAGACGGCACTCCGGAATGCGGAAAAGTATGCGGTGGACCGGAATCAAAATTCGATTCTGGTGCGCGGACTGTCTTTGGCGGAATTGGAAGCGCTGAAATAAGAGAAACATGCAGGAAAGCCAGCCCGATAGGGCTGGCTGTTTTGGTGAATGGCGGTTGATTGCTGTAAAGCTGCGGCGATTTCCATTTGTTGATTTGGAAATAGGGGTATGGCAGGTATGTGAAACAAAATATAAATGGGATTAAAGCGCCTGGTAGCTTACCTTACAGGTGGTATCCACCGGGGGATTTCCGTGGATATCTGCGCCGCGATGGGAGACGGCGATAAAGCTGCCTCCGTCCTTATGAATGGTCCATTCAATGGGAGCGGGACCAGCCATGGCGGTAAAGGTCAAGGTGTCGGCGGTTTCCTTGAGATCCTCCAACACAACCTCCTGACCCATTTCGTTGGTCCAGAGCGCAGTGCTGCCGTCCCATTTCAGGGTCAGCGTTGCTGCCATGGGACCACCCATCGGAGGAGGACCACCGGCGGGAGGACCACCGGCGGGAGGACCACCGACAGGACTGCCGGGAGGGGGACTGCCTGCTGGCTTCAGCGCTTCCTTGGTGGGATTTTCAATGGTATAAATTCCTTTCATGCAATCTATCTCCTTCTGTTAAATCCGGTTTGCAGTACGCCAGGCTGCCAGGGTTGCATCGTGGACATTGCCCTGAGATACGCAGTCGCCAATATAGTGGACCTGTCCGGCGCAGTCTGCAAATTCCATGGCTTCCTGATGCATGGGCGCAGAGCCTGCACAGACCACCACATAATCTGCCCGGACGGTTTGCTCGCTGCCATCCTTGGCAAGATAGTGGAGGAAGCCGTCCTGATAGGACAGGTACTGCTTTACAAACGTGGTATAGGAAAACGTGGGGATGGATTTGAAGTAATCCATAATCATAATGACATAGTGAGAGTGGGGCGTTTCCGGGCAGAGCATCCCCTGCCGGGTCATGACGTTTACCTTGCGCCCCTTCTTGGCAAGATAAATGCCGATTTCGGTGCCGGTTTCGCTGCCGCCGATGATGGCAACCTGCTCCGGCAGCTGGTCGGCACGCTCGTATGCCTCCAGCACATGGCAGGAGTTTTCTGCGGTGAGTCCCGGAATATTCAGATTCCGGAACCGGGGACCAATGGCAATTACGGCGTCGTCATAGCCCTCCTGGGTTAATTCCATGGGGGTGATATGCGTGCCAAGGTGCAGAGTGACGTTTTCCCGCTTCCGAAGCTGCCGCTCCAGCCAGGCAATGTAGTCTGCCATGGGCCACTTGAAGTCCACCATATCCGCATGGCACAGCTGACCGCCCAGCTTTTCCTTCTGCTCATACAGCGTAACCTGATGCCCGCGATCTGCCAGCAGCATTGCCGCATACATACCGCCGGGTCCGCCACCTACCACGGCAACCTTCTTTTTCCTGGTCACCGGCTGAATGATCCGGGCTCGGGTGGTGTCGTCGAACACCTCCGAGGGATTCACCGGGCATTTGCCGCAGCGATTGCACTTGACGCAGGGCACCACATCCTCGCCCCGACCCGCCTGAATCTTTTTGAGAAATTCCGGATCGGCATGCCAGAAGCGATGGATGGCAATCAAGTCTGCATCGCCGTCTGCCAGCGTTTTCTCCATGAGATCGGGATTGCAGAAGCCTGCGGAAACCTGAATCAGCGTGTCAATGCCCCGGGCAACCAGATCGTGCTTCAGCCGCCGGGTGATTTCCAGATTGGGCGAGGGCATTTCACGGGTGACGGTATAGCCGATGGGATGCTGGGTGTCCTTATAATCTGTGCGGATGTGTACCACATCGACGTTTTTCCCCAGCTGCTCAATGAGCCACAGGGTATCCTCATATTTGTGCCCAATGCCCTCTGCGGTGAGAATGATCTCCAGCGGGAAGTCCGGTCCCAGCGCCTTGCGGAGCCGGTCAAACATGGTGAGAATCAGGCGGGCACGGTTTTCCCGACTGCCGCCCCACCGGTCCGTGCGGTGGTTGCACTTGGTGGACCAGAATTCGTCGGCAATATTGTTGTGATAGGCGCAGTGGATGCTCAGCATGTCAAAGCCAAACAGCTTGAGATTGACGGCGTTTTCCACGGTGGAGTCGATGTAATCCCAGATGGCTTCCTCAGAGATCCAGCCGATGTCGTGCCCCATAACCCCTTCCCGTTCGGCATAAAGCTGCTTTTCCGGGTTGTCGGGGTCATAGCGCATATCACCGCCGCCCCCAGATTCCGGTCCTGCGCCGGGGGCACGATTGTCCATTGGCGGACCGCCGGGACCATCCGGACCACCGGGACCGCCATGCTCGCCGGGACGATGGGGCATATTTCCCATGGGCATGGTAATGGCATAGGAGCCGAGATTATGGATTTTCTCCAGGCAGGCGAGAATCGCATCGAATTCCTTTCGGTCCTTGTCGGACATTCTGGGACCGCCGGGACCGTCTACGCCGTTGGGATTTGCCACCGAGGCAAGCAGGCTGGTTTTCAGCATGATGTGAGAGATGT
>ERZ857955.2696-NODE-2696-length-11055-cov-2.790091_pt1 | contig 11055 bp, 6 predicted proteins | sample MGYA00519956_ERZ857955 | MGnify/ENA primary metagenome ERZ857955 (study PRJEB31778, sample SAMEA3449378) | human gut metagenome | biome: human gut; feature: human-associated habitat; material: faeces | place: United Kingdom | collected 2010/2012 ...
GATCCCGACGAGGCGGCCCAGATCATCGCCGAAATGTCTCCCGACGACGCCGCCGACGTTCTGGACGAGCTGGAAGAGGGGCACCGCGATGTCCTTCTGAGCAACCTTGACCGCGACGACGCCGAAGAACTCCGCAACCTGCTGGCGTTCGACCCCGATACGGCGGGCGGCATCATGAATACCGAGATCATCCTGCTTGAGCAGGACATCACGGTGGACGAAGCCATTTCGCTGATCCGGCGGGGCATGGAAGAGGATATGGAAATCCCCTATTATGCCTACGTGGTGGACGAGGACGACAAACTGGTCGGGGTGTTTTCCCTGCGTGACCTCATGCTGTCGAAACCGGGGACGATCCTGCGGGACTCCCTGCATGATCAGGACGTGATCGCCGTACGTTACGATACGTCGAGCGAGGAAGTGGCCCGCCGCATGAGCCATTACAACTTCATGGCCATGCCTGTGGTGGACTATGAAGGGCGCCTTCTCGGCGTGGCGACCTACGACGACATTCTGGACATCATGCAGGACGAGGCCAGCGCCGACCTGCTCGGCATGGTGGGCGCCGGTCAGGACGAGACTGTGGACACGCCGTGGCTGGAGTCGGTGCAGATACGCCTGCCGTGGCTCATCGTGAACATGGTGACTTCCATGATGTCGGCCTTTGTGGTGTACATGTTCGAAGGCTCCATTGCGGGCATGGCCTTGCTGGCTGTGCTCATGCCGATGGTGGCGAATCAGGCCGGGAACACCGGGCAGCAGGCGCTCGCCGTGATGATCCGTCAGCTTGCCACGGAGAAGTTCGATCGCAAGCGCGCGTGGATCGCCGTGTTGCGCGAAGGCAAGATCGATGTGATTGTCGGTATCAACCTGCTGCGTGAGGGCCTCGATTTGCCGGAAGTATCGCTGGTGGCGATTCTTGACGCCGACAAGGAAGGATTCCTGCGCTCCTATCGTTCCCTTATCCAGACCATCGGCCGTGCGGCCCGAAACGTGTCCGGCACGGTGATCATGTACGCCGACGAGACCACCGAAGCCATGCGGCAAGCCATCGACGAGACTGACCGTCGCCGCGCCAAGCAGATTGCCTACAACCAGGAGCATGGCATCGATCCCAAGCCCCTGATCAAGAAGATCAGCGACGTCAACGACATGCTCGCCAAGGAGGATGTGGACACCCAGACCTTGCTTGAAGGTGGCTACCGCAACGCAGGCAAGGCCGGCAACACGCACCTGGGCGTGCCGGTACTCGATCCCAACGAGGCAGACAAACGCCACGAGGAGATCCTGAAGGCCGGCCTGCCCGCGCAGGACCTCGCCGACCTGATTCGCCAACTGAGCGAACAGATGCACACCGCCGCCGAACAACTCCAGTTCGAACTTGCGGCCCGTCTGCGCGACGAGATCCGAGACCTCAAAAAAGAACTCCGTCAAATGACGGAAGCCAACAAGTAACCAAATCCCCATACCCGAGGCGGGCAGTCAGGGGATGCGTTGTTCGACCGTAAAGACTTGGCCTGAGCGGCCCGGAGCGTGTCGAACAACACATCCCCTGACTGCCTGGCGATCAGCGCTACCGGAACGGCCCCAAAACCGTCACATACATAAGTTAGTGTAGGGAATCATGGCAGAAACCCCACTCGCATTTGAAATCATCACCTTCGTGGTGCTCGCGTTGTTCTTTATCGTCGACCTGTTCGTCATCGGGCGTCGACCGCATGTGCCCTCCACCAAGGAATGCGTGCAGCATATCGCCTTCTTCGTGGTTATGGCGCTGATCTTCGGCGGATGCATCTGGTTCTTCGCCGGCTCCAAGCCCGCCATCGAGTTCTATTCCGGCTGGCTCACCGAATACTCGTTGTCCATCGACAACCTATTCGTGTTCGTCATTATCATGTCGAACTTCGCGGTGCCCAAGCAGATTCAGAAGTATGTGCTGTCCATCGGCATCACCATTGCTTTGATTTTCCGTGGCATTTTCATTCTGATCGGCGCGGCCCTGATCTCCCGCTTCACGTGGGTGTTCTTCCTGTTCGGTGCCTTCCTGATCTACACCGCCGTCAAACTGGTGCTCGGCGGCGATGAAGATGAGGAATATCACGAGAACGGCATCATCCGTAATCTGCGCAAGATCATCAAGATTACCGACGACTACGACGGCGAGAAGCTGCGCACCACCAAGAACGGCGTGCGTTACTGGACCCCGATGCTCATCGTGTTCCTGACCATCGGCACCACCGACGTCATGTTCGCTTTCGACTCGATTCCCGCGATCTTCGGCCTGACCAAGGATCCGTTCCTGGTGTTCACCTCCAACGTGTTCGCACTGCTCGGCCTGCAGCAGCTGTACTTCCTGCTGGGTGCTCTGCTCGACAAGCTCGTCTACCTGCCTGCCGGCCTGTCCGTGGTGCTGGGCTTCATCGGCGTCAAGCTCATCATGGAGGCCCTGCACGGCAATACCTTGCCGTTCATCAACGGCGGCGAAGGCGTCCATTGGGTGCCGGAGGTGCCCACATGGCTGTCGCTGGCTGTGATTGTGCTCGCAATTGGCGGCGCATCCGTGGCTTCCGTGATCAAGATGAAGAGCATGGAAAGCGCTGAAAAGGCCTGAAATCGTTAGAGAATACAACCCTTAAACCCAGTCAACACAACAATGTGAGCGCTCACAACACACCGTGAAGAAAACTTGTCATGAGTCGGCTCGCGCTAGTAGACTGGGTTTCGGCAAATGGGGCAATCGCGCCTCGAACCAAATTGAACAAGAATAGGCAGGCATTCATGCGTAAAGCCAAGATCGTAGACACCATCGGTCCTTCCACCGAGGATTACGACAACCTCCTGAAGCTCGTTGAAGCTGGTATGGACGTTGCTCGTCTGAACCGCTCCCACGGCACCCCCGAGGATCACCTCAAGGTCTACAACAACGTGCGCAAGGCCAGCGAAGCCACTGGTCGCAACGTTGCCGCGCTCGTTGATTTGCAGGGCCCGAAGATTCGCTGCGGTTGGTTCAAGAAGAACGCCGATGGCGAAGACAAGGTTCAGCTGCAGCTCGGCCAGGAATTCGTCATCACCACTGATGACGTCGAGGGCGACGAGCACATCACCTCCACCACCTTCAAGGGCCTGCCGGGCGATTGCCACCCGGGCGACCCGATCCTGATCGATGACGGCAAGGTCCGTCTTGAGGTCACCAAGGTCGAGGGCAACAACGTGTACACCAAGGTCGTCGTGGCCGGTCCTGTGTCCTCCCACAAGGGCATCAACCTGCCGGGCGTCGCCGTCTCCCTGCCGGCTCTGACCGAGAAGGACGAAGAGGATCTGCGCTGGGCCATCCGCACCGGCGCCGACATCATTGCCATGTCCTTCGTGCGCTTCGCCACCGACATCGATCGCGCCCATGAGATCATGGACGAGGAAGGCCGCCGTATCCCGGTCGTCGCCAAGATCGAGAAGCCGCAGGCCCTCGAGAACCTCGAGGAGATCGTCAAGGCGTTCGACGGCATCATGGTCGCACGTGGCGATATGGCCGTCGAGTGCCCGCTGGAAGAGGTCCCGCTGGCCACCAAGCGCTGCATCGAGCTGGCTCGTCAGTACGCCAAGCCGGTCATCGTGGCTACCGAAGTCCTCGGCTCCATGGTCAGCTCCCCGGTCCCGACCCGTGCAGAGGCATCCGACTGCGCCAACGCCGTCCTCGACGGTGCCGACGCCACCATGACCTCCAACGAGACCGCCGTCGGCAAGTACCCGGCAGTCACCGTGAACACCATGAGCCGCATCTCCACCTTCGCCACCGAGCATGGTTTCGACCGCATCCCGGAGCTGAAGAACCTGGATATGTCCTCCACAGGTGCCGTCTCTTCCGCCGCCGTCGACCTGGCCGACAAGCTCAACGCCAAGGCCATCGTCGCCTACACCCAGACCGGTTCCACCGTGCACCGCGTGTCCCGTGAACGTCCGGCCACCCCGATCTACGGCATCACCAACAATGAGCACACCTTCCACTGGCTGGCCCTGTCTTGGGGCACCGAGTCCTTCCTGGTCGACGAGGATTACCATGACAAGTCCCGCAAGGACCTCATGGTTTTCACCGACAAGGTCCTCAAGGACGCCGGCAAGGTCTCCGATGGCGACAAGATCGTCGTGCTGAGCTCCGCCCAGGGCGAACACCAGCCGGGTCGCACCGATTCCATCTACGTCCACACCGTTGGTGCCTGCGACTGAGATTTGAATCGTCGCGTTAAACGCTGATTCCATAATCCTCCCATTGGTTCCCGATGGGAGGATTATTGTTTTTACGCGATGTCCCCGAATGATGACAACGCCGAGATTTGGCGCAAATCGCAATCATGTGGTATTCTTCCAGAGTTGCGTGCAAGCCCTCGTATCCCAATTGGTAGAGGAAGCAGCCTCAAAATCTGCGCAGTGTGGGTTCGAGTCCCACCGAGGGCACGTAAGAAATCAATATCAATCCAGGCCCGGGTTGGGGCATGTTAGGCCGGCTTTGGGTGTGACAGTGGAAAGAGACCGACATGGCTGCAGAGAAGACCACGGAACCGGACGAAGTACTCACTGATGAGGAGCTCCAAGCTGCTGCGGCTCCCGAGCCGGATTCTGCCAATAATAACGAGGCGCACAAGCGCACCGTCGTCGTTGCCGAAGACGAATCCGTGAACCGCATGGATTTGGTCGCCATGCTTGAGGATAACGGCTATGAGGTCGTCGGAGAGGCCGCCAACGGTGAGGAAGCCGTTGAACTGACCCGTAAGTTCCGCCCGAGCGTGGTGTGCATGGATGTCAAGATGCCTCGCATGGATGGCATCGAGGCCGCTGGCATCATCTGTGATGAGAACATCGCTCCGGTCGTCATGCTGACGGCATTCTCCCAGTCTGATTTGGTCAAAAAGGCCACGGGCGCTGGCGCCATGGCGTATGTCACCAAGCCGTATGAGGAATCCAAGCTGCTGCCGACCCTCGAGGTGGCCATGGGCCGTTTCGCCGAGATCAACGATTTGCTGGACAGCGTGGAGCGCAGCGAACGTAAGCTCAAGGAAACCACCGATCAGCTCAAGGAAACCGAAGAGAAGCTCAAGAAGGCCGAAGACACGCTTGAGGAGCGCAAGCTCGTCGACCGCGCCAAGGGTCTGCTGATGGACAAGGCGGACTTCTCCGAGCAGGGTGCCTTCCGTTGGATTCAGAAGACCTCCATGGACCAGCGCATCCCCAAGAAGCGCCTGGCTCAGGCCATCATCGCCAAGTACGGCGATCCGAAGCCTTCTGATTCGGGCGAACGCTGATTATCGGCGTCGCCGTACTGAGTCGTAAAGCAACACAAACACACTATGGGAGAGGCCAGCGTGACCGTACCCACCAATGAAACATTGCTGGTGGTGGACGGCCACTCGCTGGCCTTCCGTGCATTTTTCGCCCTGCCGGTCGACAACTTCAGCACCTCCAGCGGCCAGGCCACCAACGCCGTCTGGGGTTTTGCCACCATGCTCGCGCAGGTGATCGATGCGGAGAAGCCCGACCATCTGGGCGTCGCCTTCGATGTGAAGGGCGGCACATTCCGCAATGAGATGCTTCCGCAATACAAAGGCACCCGTGAGGCGGCTCCCGAAGAGCTGCTCACCCAGCTGCCATTGATTCAACGCATGCTCACGGCCCTCGGCGTCACCTACATCGAGAAGCCGGGATTCGAAGGCGACGACGTGATCGCCACCCTCGCCACCATGGGAGACAAGGCCGGTTACCACACACTGGTATTGTCCGGTGACCGAGACGCTTTCCAGCTGGTGGATGACAACGTCACCGTGTTGTACCCGGGCCATCACTTCAAAGACCTGAAGCATATGACGCCGCAGTCCATCATCGACAAATACAAAGTCACTCCCGCACAATATCCGGATCTGGCGGCACTCCGAGGCGAAACCGCCGACAATATTCCCGGTGTGCCCGGCGTAGGCGACGGCTTTGCGGCCAAGTGGATCAACCAATTCGGTTCCCTCGACGGCATTTGCGAGCACGCCGATGAAATCGGCGGCAAAAAAGGCGAATCACTGCGGGCCAATATCGACCAGGTCAAACTCAATCGCAAAGTCAACGCACTGGTACGAGACGTCGATCTAGGCGTCGATATCGAGGATCTGACATTCGGCACCGTGGACGTGGCACAGATCGACGCCCTGTTCAAGGAGCTTGAATTCGGACCTCGCACCAAGAGTCGTGTACTGAAAACCTTCAATACCGGGGCCAAGGCATCCAACACATCCGGAGCTGGCGAGTCTACGAATAATGAGCAGAACGAGCAGGATAGCAGCCTCGATCTGAACCTGCCGGAACCCACGAGCATCACTGCTCCGGAGCAGTTCGACGAATGGGTCAAGGCCCATCGCGTCGAAGTCAAGGTTCCCGGTGAAATCGCCGATTTCACGGTTTCCGACTATGGCGATGGCTCGCAGCGGCATGCCATCTGCGGCGACGCGGTCGGCCACGCTTGGACCGTGGCCGCATGGGGCGACGAAAGGCCGGGGCGTGCCACGGCACAAGCCATTGCCGTGGCCACGGCAACATCAGCGGCCATAGTGCCCCTTCCAATCACCGATACCCTGCGAGCACAGCTTGCGCGGTTCCTGAAAAGCGAACACTCCCGCACCATCGTGCATGGGTATAAAGAATTGCTGCATCTTTTGGGCGCGGTCGATCTTGACATGGACCTGCCGATGTTCGACACCAAGCTTGCCGGGTATCTGGCCCAACCGGATTTCCATGCCGATAGCCTCAAGCAGGCGGCCGAGCACTTCCTCGACATCCACTTCACCGAAACCGAACAGCCTTCGCAAGGCACGTTGGACTTCGACGACGATCAGGTCGAAGAAGATCCGAACGAACATCGTCTGCGTGATTTGGCCATTATCCGCAGCCTCGCCGTCACGCTCGGGCCGATTATCGACGAGCGTGAACAATGCTGGCTGATGCGCGCGATTGAACTTCCTGTTTCCCGCGTGCTGCACGGCATGGAGCACACAGGAGCCAAAGTCGATAGCGTTCGACTCGTCTCCATGCGTGACCAGTTTGCCGCCGAGGCTCGCCAAGCGCAGGAAATGGCTTGGGAGTATGCCGGCACCGAAATCAACCTGCAAAGCCCCAAGCAGCTGCAGAAGGTGCTGTTCGAAGATATGGGTTTGAAACCCACCAAACGCACCAAGTCCGGCTCATACACCACGAATGCGGCCGCATTGCAGGATCTGTATGTCAAATCAGTGGACAATGAGCGGGCCAACGGTTTCCTCGGAGCGTTGCTGCGCCATCGCGAGATCAACAAGCTCAAGCAGATCGTCCAAACGCTGATCGATGCCACCAACACATCAGATGAGCGCATCCACACCACTTTCGAGCAAACCGTTGCCGCCACCGGCCGATTGAGCTCCGTGGATCCGAACCTGCAGAACATCCCCAATCGGAACGCCGCCGGCCGTGAGATTCGTGGCGTGTTCGTGCCGGGGGAGGGGTACGAGGCCCTGATGAGCTGCGATTACTCACAGGTCGAGCTGCGCATTATGGCTGATCTGTCCGATGATGAGGCGCTGATCGAAGCGTTCCGCTCCGGAGCCGACTTCCACAAATACGTGGCCTCGATGGTCTACAAGCTGCCGGTCGACCAGATCACCGGCGACCAGCGCAGCCACGTAAAAGCCATGAGCTACGGATTGGCCTATGGTCTGAGCACGTATGGTCTTGCCCAGCAACTCAAGATCGCGCCACGTGAAGCGGAAGCGTTGAAAAACCGGTATTTCGATACCTTTGGCAAGGTGCACGATTACCTTGAATCGCTGGTGGCCAATGCCCGAGAGAAGGGGTATACGGAAACCATTTTCGGACGACGTCGCTACTTCCCGGCCCTGCATTCGACCAATCGTGTTGCGCGTGAGGCCGCTGAACGTGCGGCACTCAACGCACCGATTCAGGGATCCGCCGCCGACATCATGAAGATTGCGATGATTCGCGCCGAGCAGACCTTGGCCGAGGCTCACGTCAAGAGCCGTATCATTCTGCAGATTCACGATGAACTGGTAGTGGAAATCGCGCCGGGAGAAGGCGACCAGGTCACCGAACTGGTGCGCAACGCCATGGAACACGCCGTCGACCTTGCCGTGCCGCTGGACGTATCGTGCGGCATCGGTTCCGACTGGCAACTCGCTGCACACTGACAATTTCTAGCTCCCCTCGGGTGAGGGGGCTGAGCCGTTGAGCAAACAGTCCAGTGGATTGTTTGTAGGCGAAGGCGAGCCGATAGTCGAGCAATGAAGAGCACGAGCATGGCTTGTCCGCAATTGCAGAATGAGTCCCTTGCAGCAATAGCCCACTACAATGGGACATATGCCGAATCTCAAGCAAGTCATCGACGTTCTCGAGACCCTGTACCCATTGCGCTACGCCGAGGAATGGGATGAGCCGGGCCTCATTGTCGGCGATCTGAGTCACGACGTGCACCGCATCGTGTTCGCCGCCGACCCGACCTCCGCCATCATTGACAAGGCTATCGCTACTGGCGCGGACCTGCTCATCACCCATCACCCGTTGTTCTTCCGTTCCGTACACGAGACGAGCGGACTCGGTTTCCGGGGCGACATCGTCCGCAGACTCTACCAGCACGGCTGCGGGCTGTGGGTAGGGCACACTAATGCCGACGCTGCGTATCGCGGCGTGGGACAGGCGGCGGCCGACTACTTCGGACTCATCGACCAGAAACCACTCGTGCCGATTGACGATGCAAACGCCTCTCATCCGGTCGGCTTGGGGCGTGTGGGTCGTTTGCCGAAGCCTGTTGCCCTGAAGGATTTCGCTCAGCGAGTATTCGACGAAGTGTCCGATCATGGCATGACCAGCGCGCTCGGCATCCAGGTATGCGGCGATTCGGACACTTTTGTTCAGTATGTGGCCATTCTGCCTGGCTCTGGGGACTCCCTGTTCAACGAGGTACGTGCCACCGGTGCGGACGTGTACGTAACCAGCGATTTGCGTCACCACCCGGTGACCGACGCCATCGAACAAGCCCGGTATGAAGCCCGTATGAGGTCCCAAGGCATCATGCTCGGCCATGGAATGGCGGGGGAGAGCCATGTGCGTCCCTGCTTCATCAACACCCCTCATGCCGCCATCGAATCCATGTGGTTCAACTACGCGATCGATGACGTGCCAGCCGCCATCGAACAAGCGACCGGAGCAAGGCCTGAAGTCGAGTGGTTCCACGACACGACCGATCCATGGACGCTGTCCATTACCGCGCATCGAGATTAAGACGCTATAGTAACGTGGCAAAAACGTTTTTTCCGAGGAGATGACATGTTTGGCGGAAGCAAGCAGGAACAACTGGAGCATCGGCTCGACCATAAGCTGAACGCCTCCTCGGACGGCATCGACATGGACGTGCCCGCCAAAGTGATCAGTAGCGAAACCGTTTATACCGGGCGTATCTTCCATGTGGACGACATGCGCATCGCTCTGACCGACAAGCAGGGCAAGGAACACGAGATCGGCCGCCAGGTGCTGCGTCACGCCCCCTGTGTGGTCATGCTCGTGCACGACATGTCCACCGACCGCTACCTCATCGAACGCGAATACCGCGCCGGATCGGACATGTTCGCCTACGGGCTTCCCGCCGGACTGATGGACGAGGGCGAGGACATCATGGACGCGGCCCTGAGGGAACTGGCCGAGGAAACCGGCGTGGTGCCGGACCGTGACACCATGGGCGTTGACTTCGTAGGTGATTTCTACTCGTCCGAAGGCATGACCGACGAACTGGCCCACATCATGGTGTTGCATTTGGGCCCGTTCAGGCGGGAGCAGCGCCATTTCGATGCGGACGAGCATGTGGAATCCGCGTGGATTCCGTGGAGCGACCTTGCCGCCACGCGCATCACCTCATCCAATTCGATGATCGCCATCCAGCATGAGGCGTTACGCAGACTCATCGCCAGGAACTCCGACAAAGATAAGCCGTCGCTGTTCTCCTGACGTTCAACTCCCCGGCACATCACTGACACAAAAAAAGTGGGATACTGAAAACTATGCAGATCAGACCTGGATCAATGTATCCGCTGGGCGCCAGCTATGACGGCGCCGGTGTGAACTTCGCGCTGTACTCACAGGTTGCGCAGAAAGTCGAACTATGCCTGTTCGACGAGCACGATGTGGAAACACGCATCGAAATGACCGAACGGAACTCGTACGTATGGCATAACTACATTCCCGGCCTCCATCCTGGCCAGCGTTACGGCTACCGCGTCTACGGTCCCTATGACCCGGTGCACGGCCTCAGATGCAACCCCAACAAACTGCTGCTTGACCCGTATGCCAAGGCCATTGAAGGTAATATCGACGGCGACGAAAGCCTGTTCTCATACTGGTTCAAGAGCCCGGACGACAACTCGGCGATGAACGACCTTGACTCGGCCGCCCACACCATGAAGTCGGCCGTCATCAACCCCTACTTCGATTGGGGCAACGACCAGCATCCGTACATCTCGTACCACGATTCGGTGATCTACGAGGCGCACGTGCGCGGCATGACCAACCTCAACATGGACGTGCCGCCGGACATCCGCGGCACCTACGCCGGCCTGGCCTATCCGAGCGTCATCGAATACCTGAAGAAGCTCGGCATCACCGCCATCGAACTCATGCCGATCCACCAGTTCGTCAACGACAGCTTCCTGCAGGAAAAAGGCCTGAGCAACTACTGGGGCTACAACACCATCGGCTTCTTCGCACCGCACAACGCCTACTCCTCCTCCGGGGAACGCGGCGAGCAGGTCAACGAATTCAAGTCCATGGTCAAGGCCTACCATCGCGCCGGCATGGAAGTCATCCTCGACGTGGTGTACAACCACACCGCCGAAGGCAACAACCTCGGCCCGACCCTAAGCTTCAAAGGCATCGACAACGGTGCCTACTACCGTCTGGTCGACAACGACCGACGCCACTACTTCGACACGACCGGCACCGGCAACTCCCTGCTGATGCGCTCGCCGCACGCGCTGCAGCTCATCACGG
>ERZ857955.2697-NODE-2697-length-11052-cov-4.423024_pt1 | contig 11052 bp, 6 predicted proteins | sample MGYA00519956_ERZ857955 | MGnify/ENA primary metagenome ERZ857955 (study PRJEB31778, sample SAMEA3449378) | human gut metagenome | biome: human gut; feature: human-associated habitat; material: faeces | place: United Kingdom | collected 2010/2012 ...
GCAGCGTGCGGCAGGTTGTCGCCGCCGACGGTTCGGTGATCGAACAGAACGATTACTATCCCTTCGGCAAGGAGTGGGCACAACCCGACATGCCGACATCGGATAATCGTTACACCTTCTCCGGTAAGGAAAAACAACATCTGCGATTCCAAAAGATCGATTATACCGATTTCGGAGCACGGTTTTATGATGCCGAAGGAGTCCATTTCCTGCAACAAGACCCATTGCTTGAGAAATATTTCCGTATAGGACAATACAACTTTGCGCGGGAAATCTGACAAGTAGAATTGATCCGGACGGAAAAGATTGGGTGAGAGGCATTGATGGTAATAATTATTTATGGATGGGAACTCATAAGGGAAGGCTTTTTCGATTTCATATCGAACGACAAGCAAATCGTTATGCAAAAAGTTATTTTGGCGCAGATGTATGGAATAAAATAATGAAAGATCGCAAAAAAGAACAAGAATATCCATCCGACGGTGGTATTCCTTTTAATGAATAATTCACCAAAATCATATGAAAAAAATAGTTCTTATATGTTGTTTTTTCATGTCTTGTCTGCCGACAGACAAGGATTGGAAACAGGACTTTTACAATAACACAGATTGTGACATTTACATGCTTATCAATCAACATCAAGAAAATGGTGTAATTTATCCTTATTATGGAGAATTACCTTTATCAATTGATCATGTTGACTGTAATTTACAAAGTAGCTCATGGGCTCCCGGTAGGATTTATTATATTTTACCATACGGCACAAAAATCAATCGCGGCGACTGTATTCATGTTTATGCTTTTCATGCCGACACTCTGAAAAAATATTCATGGGAAGAAATTCGAACCGGCAAAAAATACTGGTTTCGAGAAACGGTATGTCAAAGTACTGACATTCAATTTCCTGATGGATTTAAGTATATGGAAGAGTCTGATGCAGAGAATCCATGACCTATAAATAATTTGAAAAGGCCAACCTCCTGGTTGGCTTTTTTTATATTTTCAATTGGAATGTGTATTAATCAACACAAGGTAAGAAACAAAACGGACGTTGTCGGTTTTAGAAACTGAATGAAATGGTTTGTTCTTATGAATACTACGAATGGTTCGATACGCACGGCTGCACGCTCGGCGTATCGGACCGTCTGCTGCGGAACGTCCAGCGTACGACGGGGCTTTTCACCTCCTCGTACCTGACCAAACTCTTCGCTGCGGGATTTCTGGCTCTGAGCTGCCGGGGTACGCGCAGCGTGCGCTCCGAGCGCATCACGCGCCGGCAGATTCTTCTCGCAGCTGCGGCGGGCCTGCTGCTTTTCTTCTTCGGGGATCCGCTGCGGCACCTGCCGCCGCAGTGGGCGGCACCGCTCTATGTCGCAGCTACAAGCATAGGCTTCCTCTCGCTGTTTCTGGCGGGTCTATGGCTCGGACGTCTGGTCAAGGAGCGGCTGCGCGAGGATCCGTTCAACGACGAAAACGAAAGTTTCATGCAGGAAACACGCCTGATCGAGAACGAATACTCAGCAAAGATACCCCTCTCGCGCATGATCTCCCCGCAGCTCTACTGGGCGATGACGGGCAACGACTTTACGCTGGACATCAACAACCCCGAAGACCCGAAGATCCTGTGCGTGGGCAACAATCCCGACCGGCAGAACATCTACTCAGCAGTGCTGGGTCTCTATAATTCGCACATCACGCGGCTCATCAACAAGTAGGGAAAACCCAAGTCGTCGATCATCATCGACGAGCTGCCCACGATCTATTTCCGGGGGTTGGACAACCTGATCGCCACGGCCCGCTCGAACAAGGTGGCCGTATGCCTGAGCTTTCAGGACTTCTCGCAGCTCAACAGCCTGATTCCCGCCTCGAAGATCTCCAACCTCTCGCAAGGCATGTTCGTGGGTGCCGTGGCGGACAACTTCGACGAACGCATCGAACAGCAAATCTTCCATGCCGAGATCGTCATCGACAGGGAGAAGCTCGCAGGGGAGACGACGTCGTACGTTCCGATCCCGGAAATATCCTCGTTCCGCGATGCCGACGGCGTGGATCGTATGGAGGAGATCATCCGACGCAATTATACGCAGATCAAGGAGGACGTCACGCAGATCATAAAACGGGAACTCAGACGCATCGCCGAAGACCCTGCGCTGCGGCATCTGTTGGCGAAGAAGTAGGCGGATCGACAAGTCCGCCTATTTTTGTTTGTCACGGCCTGCCGTCCGTGCTGAAAAGCGGAAATGAAGAGTGCGATTCTCCGCTTCGAACCGCCTGTAAGGAAAATGTAAGATTTTTATTTTTCAACAAATTGATTAGAAATAGTTTGCGAAAATTCTATCATTGCTATTTCATCCTCTTTTTCCGAAAAGATTCCCTATCTTTGTTCAAGGCGTATCTTCCGGTTTACGAACCGAACTCCATACACATTCTCATTCTAACCTAAATTCCTTCGGCTATGAAGCATCCGGCCTTTGTATGTTGCGCCGTGTCGTTCCTGTTTCTCGGAGCGACGTCCGTACAGGCGCAGGAGACGTCCGATCTGACGGACGTCCATTTCTATCCGCCGTCGGCGGTGTCGATGATGAAGTACATCGACTATCCCGTTTCGCACCGCACGGGAATTCCCGAAATCTCGATCCCGCTCTACACCGTCAGATCGGGATCGCTGGAGCTGCCCGTGAACCTGAGTTTCCACCTCGACGACTTCACGCGCGTGAACCAGCTCGCCGGCGCGGCCGGCGCAGGATGGTCGCTGAGCTGCGACTTGCAGGTCTCGCGCATCATCAACGGCGTGGACGATCTGAAAACGACGGGCTACCTCCATACGGGTGTTTCGAAGCCCGACATTACGAGTACGACACTTGTGCGTTCCACGACGGATCGGATGCGGCTGCTCTGGCGAAAAGGTGCCGATGAAGATCCGGACAGATTCTATTACAAACTGCTCAATGGCGGCGGTTCGTTCTATATCGAGCGGGAACTCGGCCCCAAGACCGTTCCCGTGACGGGCGACAGAATCGTATTCGACGAGCTGGGTACGGAGACTTTCGTCATCACGGGTACGGACGGCACGATCTACCGCTTCAGCTCGGCTGTTGCGGATACAGCGACAGACTCGCAGATTCAACCGGCTTCGAAAACGGCATGGAAATGTACGGAGATCGAGAGCGCCGACGGAGGCAGCAGCATAGCGTTCTCGTATCTTCCGTACCGTAGTCGTGTGCTGCAAACACCCGGGTCCGTATCGTTGTACGATCGCGGAGAGCTTTACACTACCAATGATGAGGTCCGCTATGCCGCCCGCTACCCGCGTGAGGAGCGCTATGGCTCGATCATCTATTCGTGTACGCTGCTCTTCGGTTGGGACGACGAGGGCTACGGCCCGACGAATTTCTTCTGGAAGGAGCTGCCCGATCAGCCGGAGAATTCGTCGACGGTCAGCAAATGGGTCGAAAGCCACTACATCGACCGGATCACTTTTCGCGGCGGCTATGCGCAATTCGAGTACGAGGCGTACGACGACACGCGCACGCGGATACTGAATCCCGTGCTGGAGCGTGTCGTGATCTGCGACACGCAGGGTGTCGCGCGTCAAACCATCGTCTTCACGCAATCGAACGTCGACCAGCGTTACGAGCGTTACCTGCAATCGGTGCAGATCGGCAACGACACCTATTCCTTCTCCTACGGCATGCAGCATATCGGCGATGCGATCGCCGACTTCTGGGGCTATGGCTACCGTGGACACTATTCGGGAGGGTCGGCCGACGTTCCCTGTCATAAGGTACTGCTCGATCTGGGAACGGATCCCGTCGACATGTACGGCGATAAGCTGACCTATCCCGGCGACTATTTCCAGCGGGAGTTCTCCATGCCGTCGAACAGTTTTCCCGACGAGATTTACCGCACGCCCGACGAGGAGAAGCGGCTGTTGAGCATCACCTATCCCACGGGCGGTCGTACGGAGTTCGTGTGCGACCACAACTGCTTCCGCGACGGGGAGGATGCCGTGCGCCGTATTTCGAGCTACCGGATCAAATACATCCGCTACTACGACACCGACGATACGCTGCTCAAAGAGACCGCGTACAAATACGGCCCCGACGAGGACGGCTGCGGCGTCATCCGCCACGAACCCGATATGGACGACGATATGGGCAACTGCCATACGGAACAGATCGTGAATTACTACTATCCCCGAGACTCGTGGTCGGGGAGTTATTCGCTCGGCGCGACGCTGCGTCTGCGCACCTACTATCCGCACACAATTTATCGTACCAACTACGACGACGGGAGCCATGTCCAGTACGACGAGGTGGCCGAATACCAGAGTGCCGGCGGCACGCTCTCGGGCAAGACCGTCTACAAATACGACCTGACGAACCGCCACGCGCGGCCCGTGCGCGAGGTCTTCGCCTATCCGAACGCTCCCTATCCGGTCGAAGGCGACACGTGGTATCTCGGACAGTTGGATTCGGTCGTCCAGTACAAGTACGACGGCGGCCGTTTCGACTGGGTTGCACGCCGCGCCTATACCTACAACCGATACGACGCCTCGGAACGGATTTTCTGCGCCCGCGTATGGGCCTCCGCAGTGGGATACCTGCTCGGCGGTTCGCAGCAGATCGACGACGGCCATACGTTCGAATACTCCTACAACGGCATCACTCCGGGTTGCATGCAGCTTTCGGAGGAGATTATCGAGCAGCGCGAAGACGACGGACGCATCCTGCGCCGACGGACGAACTATTATTACGACACGAATCCCTATACCGCCAGCCGCAAGGAGACGACCTACGCCGACGGACGAACCGTCACCGAGCGGACGCTCTACGCCGAAGACTACCTGCCGTCGAGCGTACGGACGATGCTCGATCGCAACCTCCTCTCGCTCCCGCTCGAACGGGTCGTCTATACCGACGAGACCGTCACGCACGGCGATACGTTCCGCTACGATCTCTACGGGCGTCCCGACAGCCTCTCGACGCTGGCTTCGCTCGACCTCTCGCCCGCATCGTTCCGCTTCTCGAACCGCAGCTCTACGGGCGGGAAAGGCGCCTATACGCCCGACACGCATTACATCGGACGGGCGTCGCTGCGCTACGACGCCGACGGCAACATCTGCGAGGTGCAGGCCGTGGGACAGCCTCCGATCTGTTATCTGTGGGGCTACAAGGGTCAGTACCTCGTGGCCGAAATCCGCAACGCCGCATACGACGAGGTGACGACCGCCTTGGGTGCGGCGACCGTCGAGCGTATCCGTACCTCGGTCGTGCTGTCGGAGGGCGATCTTGCGGCGCTCGACGGCCTGCGAACCAGCCGCAAGGAGTGGCACGTCACCACGGCGACATACATCCCGCTGGTGGGGATGGCCTCGATGACCGATCCTTCGGGACGTGAAACCACCTACGAGTACGATGCGTTCGGCCGCCTGATCTCGGTCAAAGACGGTAAGGGCGAACAAGTCCAATCTTATGATTATCATTTTGCTACGGAAAACCGGTAAATCTGAATCACTCATGAAAAAGCTATATCTGTTGCTTGCTCTCGCAGTAGCGGGCATGCACGTATCCTTCGCCCAGTTGATCTGGCATCCGAATCTCGGAACACCGCCCTCGGAGCAGGTCTCGCTGTCCTGGGACGATACGTCCTATACGATCGTTGCCGAAGACGGCGACGAGTTCTCGCCGGGCAACGCCGTCGAGGAGATGAACCGCCAACTTCTGGATAATGGAATCCGCTGGGTTCGCGTCCTGTATATCGACAACGCCGAAACGGGCAGCTATCTGATCGAACTCCAACTCGATCCCAACACCACGAGCGGCGAACGCACGGTGGCTTTCGGCACTTATGCCAGTCACGTCTATATCAAGCAAAAACCCCAGTATTCGTATCCGTCCGTCGACTGGCCGGCCGACCGCTGTTTCTACATCTGTCCGGGGCAGTCCGCAGAAATTCATCTGCACGACACGGAGATCGACAAGAGCTATTTCCTATGGCGGACCTACGAGGACGATTCCGAGGAGGAGACTGACTTCTTCCTCGGTACGGGCGGCGACTATACCTATCGCATCTCTACTCCGGGCACGTACCGGTTCGACTTCCCGGATTCGGATTTTTCAATCAAGTACTACGAGGCATTCGAGTATGTCTACAATGCCGGCGAAGAGGTTCTCGCAGCCGATCCCGACGGCGGCGTATATCGATACACACTGACCCGATATTGGAAGGACGGTACGATGTATCCAGTCGACGATCTTGCGGACATTTCCTTCTTCGATGCGCCGTTCGCAATTTACAATTCGGGAGATTCAAGCCAATGGAATCCACATATGCGTATCTCCTATGGTTACGACGAAAATTTAGGGAAACTCTATTTGGAGATCTATTGTCCGCCCAACCTCTCGAATGCGACGATACGCAGTTATACGAATTTGCGTTTCGACGACAATATGGCTATGGAAGTACATCAGTCCGGAGGTGGCTCAGTACGAACACTTCCTGTCGTCTATCACTACGATAAAACAGCCTCCGTTGTCGTGGCAAATATCGGCAACTCTCAACCCGACGTGGTCTATACGCTCTATCGCGACGGAATCGAACAGGAGACCGTGCTCGGCAACGGAGAGACCATCACGCTGTACGCTCCGAAAGCCACCGGATATTACCACGTCACGGCGACCTACGAAGAGAACGGGATCCGCGACGAAAAGGAACTCGACGGCGCCCGGTATGACGACGGCATACTGGCTCTCGACAAAGACGAGAACTGGATTCTGACCAGAACCTTCAACGGCGACAAGCCGGCGGCGTCCGATGTCGCCTATTACAATGGGCTGGGATTGCCCGAACAGTCGATTCAGATCGCGGCATCGCCTGACGGTCGGGATCTGGTAACGCCGATCGGTTATGACGCGCTGCTGCGTGAAGACGCCAAAAGTTACCTCTCTTATGCGGCTCGGTCGAGTGGCGGACGGAAACAGGCGTCGGCCCTGACGAACCAGCAGGCATTTTACGGCACATTGTATGGACAGGCCGATGCGCAGCGCTCCTTCACGGAGAAGGTCTACGAGGCGTCGCCGCTCGGGCGCGTACGCAAGCAGGCGTTGCCCGGTTACATGAAAGACTACGAAGTCCTCTACACCGAGTTCGATTACCGGACAAACGACACCGACGAGGTGCGATGGCTCGCAGTGGGCGTCGACGGCGAACTGGTCTGCGAGGGGTGCCACGACGCCGGAACGCTCTCATGCACCGTGACGACCGATCCCGACGGCCATGTCGTGCAGAGCTTCACCGACGGACTGGGGCGGACGCTGCTGAGCCGCACGTTCGACGATGACGAACCGATCGACACCTACTCCGTCTACGACGAATACGGCCGGCTGCGGTGGGTCGTCACGCCCGAAGGCAGTTACCTGCTCAGCGATTCGCAGACATTCCCCGTCGACGACGATTTCGCCGAAAAGTATTGCTACGTCTACACCTACAACGATCGCGGCCTCATGGTCGAGAAACGGATGCCCGGACGCGAGGCGGAGTATATGCGCTACGACGAAGGAGACCGTCTTCGAGTGTCGCAGGACGGCAACCTACGCGCGAAGAAGCAGTGGATAAGCTATTCGTACGATGCACTGGGACGGGTGCAGGAGCAGAGCCTCGCTGTCGAAGCGGAATTGATCCCCATAAGGTCACAGGCTGGCGTCTCGATCGGTGAGCCGATCAAATCTGTCGAACCGCCCTATTTGAGCTCTTCGGTACCGTTGCGGAAATATGTTTACGACACCTATCCATCGGAGGTGCAGGCGGCAGGGCTCGATTTCCAGCCGATCGAAGGTCTGACGGCCACGGACGGTGAATCGCTGCGCTACGACAATGCCACGGGTTCGCTGACCTACGAGAAACTCGCCGTGCTGGCCAACGATACGATCACGGGCTATCACCAGCGCGCCTACTATTACGACTACAAAGGACGTCTGATCCAGACCGTCGAGCGCGACACCGAGGACGGCATTCTCTGCACCTCGAAGCGCTACGATTTCGTGGGAAACGTCATCGCACAGCGCGAAAGCTACACCCGCGCGGGCAAGACCGATGACATCGACCGCACCTTCACCTACGACGATCGCGGGCGGTTATTAAGCGAGACGACACAGGTGAACGGTGGCGAGCTGGCCGTTGTCGATTATGAGTACGATGAGTTAGGACGATTGTCTGGGCGTATGTTGGGCACAGTTGAAGAACAGTCGGATTACGACATCCGAAGCTGGCTGACCGAGAAAAGCAGCGAGTTGTTCTCTATGTCGCTCGGACACTCCTATACGGGAAATATCACCTCGTGGCAGTGGCAGCACAAGGGAGACCCGTCCGGCGACGGCCCGCAGAACCGGTATGAATTCACCTACGACGACCTCTCGCGGCTGACGAACACGACTCAGTATGTGAACGGGGAATTGAACAAGCAGAATGTCGAACGTTTCCTTACCTATGACCGCAATGGAAACCTGCTGACGATGATCCGCTATGAGAACGGCGAGCAGAGCAGCAATCGCCGTTATACCTACACCGGCAACCGGCTCGACCGAATGGAGAAAGACAAGGTGATCGCATGGGACGAAATCGATAGTCAGCCTGGCGGTCCGGCGATCGTGGTTCCTGGAGCTGCTATGGCGGACAATGGAGCCTCTACGTTGGATGCCGGAATCTCCATCGACACGAGTGCGGTCGTACATCCTGTCGATCCGGGCGACATTATCGATATTATCAAGCGTTCGCGTTATGCACACGACCGCAACGGGAATCTGACATACGACATGGAGTTGCAAACGGATTTTGCATACAACAGTCTGAATCTGTTAGAAAAAGCGGTGCGGAACGATACGATTGTCGCGAAATATTCGTATCTTGCAGACGGTACGAAACTTTCAGCGACGACTGCCGACGACTGCGGTTTCTCGTATCGAGGTTCTTTTACATATCGTACGGATGAAAGTTCCCAACCGGATCGAGTATTCGAGAGTACGCCGTTCGGCGGCGGGCGGATCGTGGGGACGGTCGACGATGAAACCGAGGTCCGTTATTTCCTGACGGATCATCTGGGCAGCGTGCGCGCGGTCGTAAATTCGGGGTGCGAGGTTCTCGAACGCAACGACTACTATCCTTTCGGAAAACGCTGGAACTCTGCATCGCTGCCAATTTCGGACAATCGGGACCACTTCAACGGTAAGGAGGATCAATCGTTCGCAGGCCTGCCGTTCTCGGACTACGGCGCCCGAATGTACGACCGAGAACGAGGACGGTGGCTCTCGCAAGATCCCTTGCAGCAATACCATAGCCCGTATGTTTTCTGCGGGAATAATCCGATCCGGTTGATCGATCTCGATGGAATGGAGGCCCGTGATTCGACGAGTGTGATGATTCCTCCGGTTATCGTTTATCCTTCCGAAGATGGTGAAGGAAGTGGGCACAGCAACTCTTTCTGGTGGTCTCTCATACCCGGTTATTCACTTTATGAGGCTTATGAAGCTTTTAGCGATGGGGAATATAAATCAGGCTTTAAGAATGGATTGTATGGAACAATAGATATTGGCCTTTGTTTTATCCCTGTTAGTAAGTTGAGCAACTTATACAAAGTTGGAAAGAATCTGAAAAAGGCTACCTCTATTTCAAGAATATTACCTCAATTCTCGAATAGTACAATTGAACGTGCAGTTCAAAAAATGATGCGAAATAAAAATAAAATAGATAGACATATTTTTGTTCCCAAGCATAAATTAGAGAATGTCGTTAACACGTTAGGAGGTAAAGAAAATACGATACGTCAAGCATTAATCGAGTTAAATGGGAAATTGCCTGTTAGCGGAAAATTTGAAGCGACAATTGAGTTGGGAGGATCACAGGTGACGGTTCGAGGATATGTAGTTGATGGGCTTCCCGATATAGGAACGATGTTTGTACCAAAATGATGATAAATTTATGAGTTGGAAAGATGATTTATTGGAATTGAAGCGTCAAGAGCGCTGGATGGATATTATAGTTTTCTGCGAGCAACAGATACAAAAAGATAACAATTCTGCAGATTCATATATCCAGACAATCTATTTAACCCACGACATATTGTTGGAAGAAAACCCAACACCATTAGAAGCGCAGGAAGCACAACGATTGTTGATTCTAACGTTTCTTGATGGGCAGCAGCGCCATATGGATAATGCGGAATATTTATTTTTTGTTGGTTCTTTAATTCCTGTCGCCGAATGGTTGTTCGGATTAAAAGAAACGAATAAAGAACCCAAGGAACAATTAGGTTGTAAGATGTTGTATCAAGCGACATTGATAGAGCCATATAACATGCTGTACAAATGGAGTTATATGGATTATTATGGGGATCCTCAATCCAAACAGCTGGCTCAGAATATATTATCGGATCAGGTTGTCGTATCCTATCTCCGTCGTCAGGGCTACGCGGGAGAGTATATGCTCGATATTCTTGGTGTTGCCAGCACTTGGGTGGATGATTGATTTGCAAAATTTATTTTAAATAAAATAATCATAAATATTTCAGTGTAAGAAAATAGGAAATATGAATAGTCTAAAAGGTTTCTATCCAACCTTTTAGGCTGTTCATATTTTATTCTTCCCATTTATCTTGGGAAGCGAATTATATCCACTTTGTAAACGGCTCATCGGGATGTAATCTGTTATAATTAATGATAAGGCTATCCCATTAGGATCAGAGGCATATCCGATCCGCTTTTCGAAATCTGGCGAGGGTTACGGAGGACAATGGAACTGCCGCGTTGGATGCCGGAATCTCCATCGATACGAGTGCGGTCATACGTCCTGTCGACCCGGGGATTATCTTGCATTCACGTTATGCGCACGACTGCAACGGCAATCTGACATACGACATGGAGTTGCAAACGAATTTTGCATACAACATTCTGAATCTGTTAGAAAAAGCCATGCGGAACGATACGATTGTCGCAAATTATTCATATCTTGCAGATGGTACGAAACTCTCTGCGGTGAATGCCGACGACTGCGGTTTTG